>Ga0335074_10007243_pt1 | contig 15372 bp, 15 predicted proteins | sample Lox_Sample_23_FD_206715 | JGI IMG/M metagenome (GOLD analysis project Ga0335074, IMG submission 206715) | Soil microbial communities from Loxahatchee National Wildlife Refuge, Florida, United States - Lox_Sample_2.3 | ecosystem: Environmental > Terrestrial > Soil > Wetlands | place: USA... | reverse complement strand
GCGGCGCGCGATCTGGCATGCCGGGGGCGACGTTGACTTGCGGCGGCGGCGGGGGCTACATCTTGCGCGCGGCGCTTGCGCCGCGCTCTGCGCAAGGCATCCGCAATGACAGAAGCCCAACGGCCGCTCTCGCCTCACCTCCAGATTTACAAGTGGCAACTCACCTCGGTGCTGTCGATCGGCCACCGTGCCACCGGCATCGCCTTGAGCATCGGCACTCTGTTCCTGGTGTGGTGGTTCATCGCCGCGGCGACCAGCGACAGCGCCTTTGCGGCGGCACAGTCCTTCTTCGGCTCCTGGCTTGGTCTCATCCTGCTGTTGGGCTGGACCCTCTCGTTCTTTTTTCACCTCTGCAACGGCATCCGCCATCTGTGCTGGGATGCCGGCTGGGGCTTCGATTTGCGCACCACTTACGCCAGCGGCTGGACGGTCGTGGCGGTGAGCATTGCGCTCACCCTCATCGCCTTCATTGCTGGCCTCGTGGTGAGGGGCTGATGGCCGAAGCGCCGCTGCGCACGCCGCTGGGCCGTGCCTTCGGCCTGGGCTCGGCCAAGGAAGGCGTGCAGCATTGGTGGGCGCAGCGCGTCAGCGCGGTGGCGCTCATCGTGCTCGGCCTTTGGTTTGCTGCGTCGCTGATCGCTCATGCCGGCGCCGATCGCGCCGCGGTGGTCGCCTGGTTGCACGAGCCGCTTTCGGCGGTTCTCGCCGTTCTGATGCTCGCGGCGGTCTTCTATCACGCGGCGCTCGGGTTGCAGGTAGTGATTGAGGACTATGTCCACAGCGAATGGCTGAAGCTCTCCACGATCGTCGCGATGCGGCTCATATCTCTAGGATTGGCGGTCGCCGGCATCTTTGCCGTGCTGCGCATCGCCTTCGGAGGCTGAGGGACAATGGCCCAGGCTTACGAGATCATCGATCACAATTATGACGTCGTCGTGGTCGGCGCGGGCGGCTCGGGGCTGCGCGCGACGCTCGGCACCACCATGGCCGGCCTCAAGACTGCCTGCATCAGCAAGGTCTTCCCGACCCGCAGCCATACCGTAGCGGCGCAAGGCGGCATCAGCGCCGCGCTCGGCAATATGGGCGCGGATGATTGGCGCTGGCACATGTACGATACGGTCAAGGGCTCCGACTGGCTCGGCGACCAGGATGCGATCGAATATATGTGCCGCAACGCCATTCCGGCGGTGATCGAGCTCGAGCATTTCGGTGTGCCCTTCTCGCGCACCGAGGAAGGCAAGATCTATCAGCGGCCGTTCGGCGGCCACACCATGGAGTATGGCGAAGGCGGCATGGCCAAGCGCGCCTGCGCCGCGGCCGACCGCACCGGCCATGCGATGATTCACACGCTCTATCAGCAATCGCTGAAGCACAACGCCGAGTTTTTCGTCGAGTATTTCGCCCTCGATCTCTTGATGGACGACGAGGGCGCGTGCCGCGGCGTCGTCGCCTGGGATCTGGCGACGGGCGTCTTGCACCGCTTCCACGCGCATATGGTCATCCTCGCCACCGGCGGTTACGGCCGCGCCTATTTCTCCTGCACCTCGGCGCATACCTGCACCGGCGACGGCAATGCGATGGTGCTGCGTGCGGGATTGCCGTTGCAGGACATGGAGTTCATTCAGTTCCACCCGACCGGCATCTACGGCGCCGGCTGCCTCATCACCGAAGGCGCGCGCGGCGAAGGCGGCTACCTCACCAACAGCACGGGCGAGCGCTTCATGGAGCGCTACGCGCCGCACGCCAAGGACCTCGCCTCGCGCGACGTGGTGAGCCGCGCCATGACCATCGAGATCCGCGAGGGCCGCGGCGTCGGGCCGCAGAAGGACCACATCCTGCTTCATCTCGAGCATCTCGATCCCAAGGTGCTGCATGAGCGGCTGCCGGGCATCTCCGAGACCGCGCGCATCTTCTCCGGCGTTGATGTGACGCGCGAGCCGATCCCGGTGCTGCCGACCGTGCACTACAACATGGGCGGCGTTCCGACCAACTATCACGGCGAGGCGATCGCGCCCACGTCCAGCGATCCCGAGCGCATCGTTCCCGGCCTGATGGCGATTGGCGAAGCCGCTTGCGTTTCGGTGCACGGCGCCAACCGTCTCGGGACCAATTCGCTGCTCGACCTCGTCGTCTTCGGCCGCGCCGCCGCGCATCGCGCCGCGGAGGTGGTCCGGCCGGGCACGGCGCACAAGCCGCTCGCTGCTTCCGCCAGCGATCCCGCGCTCGCCCGCCTCGACCGGGTGCGCAACGCCAAGGGCAGGCTCAAGACCAGCGACATCCGCCTCGCCATGCAGCGCACCATGCAGAACGATTGTGCCGTCTTCCGCACGCGCGAGACGCTCGAGCATGGGCGGCGGCAGATCGACGACGTCGCCGCTTCGCTGCGCGATCTCGCGATCACCGACCGCTCGATGATCTGGAACACCGATCTCGTCGAAGCGCTGGAGCTCGACAACCTGCTGGCCCAGGCGGTGGTGTCGATGCATTCGGCGCTGAACCGCACCGAAAGCCGCGGCGCGCATGCGCGCGAGGATTTTCCCGAGCGCGACGACAAGGAATGGATGAAGCATACGGTGACCTGGCTCGACGGCGCCGGCGCGGTGCGGATCGATTACCGGCCGGTGCACATGTACACCTTGTCGAACGAGGTCAAGGTCGTGCCGCCCAAGGCGCGCGTCTACTGAGCCCGGAACAGCGGAGAGCGTCGAGAGATGGCCGAGTTCACCCTGCCCGCCAATTCCAAGGTGGGCGCCGGCAAGACCTTCCCCGCGCCGGCCGGCGCCAAGCGGGTGAAGACCTTCACGGTCTATCGCTGGGATCCCGACAGCAAGGCCAATCCACGGCTCGACCGCTACGACATCGACCTCGATGCGTGCGGGCCGATGGTGCTCGACGCGCTCATCAAGATCAAAAACGAGGTCGACACGACCTTGACCTTCCGGCGCTCGTGCCGCGAGGGCGTGTGCGGCTCCTGCGCCATGAACATCGACGGCACCAACACGCTCGCCTGCCTCAAATACATCAACGAAGTGAAGGGCGATGTCGCGATCTACCCGCTGCCGCATATGCCGGTGGTCAAGGATCTCGTGCCGGACCTGACGCATATCTACGCGCAATACCATTCGATCCAGCCCTGGCTCCAGACCGAGACGGCGCCGCCCGACCGCGAGCGCAAGCAATCCATCGACGAGCGCGCCAAGCTCGACGGGCTCTGGGAATGCATTCTCTGCTTCTGCTGCTCGACCGCCTGCCCCAGCTATTGGTGGAATGGCGACCGCTATCTCGGTCCGGCGGTCCTGCTGCAGGCCTATCGCTGGCTCGCCGACAGCCGCGACGAGAAGACCGGCGACCGGCTCGACGCGCTCGAGGACCCGTTCCGGCTCTATCGCTGCCACACCATCATGAACTGCACGCGCACCTGCCCCAAAGGGCTCAACCCGGCGAAAGCGATTGCCGAGATCAAGAAGATGATGGTGGCGCGGCGGTAGTGCCGGTCATTTCGTCGGTGCAGGCTGCGATTTGCCCGCGCAAGCCGTCACTCCTCTACTTCTGCTGCCGATGCGGGGACGTAGGTGAGAAAACCGGCGTCATACACGAGCCACCATTGGCCGGCTTGATCTTGAACGCGGCATGGCGACGTAAACTCGAAGCCAAATCTGAAATTAGCCAAGGCGTAAGCCTTTTCAGAAGGCAGCACGCGCTGTTGCGTAGTCTGCGCGAGAATGTACCGCTTCGACGTTGGAACCACCTTCAGTCCCTTTGGGACGCGCGTGAATACGCTCATGTGCCAATTGGCATGGTCTGCGCTTAGCTCCAAATACTGGGCGAGCGTCAAATTGCGATCGCTCAAGCACATTGTCTTCGCTGCTAGCGCTTCGATGCACGGCGTACTCGAAAGAATGCCTGCCAAAACGAGGACCACGCCGAACTCGCGCGTCGCACGCTGCAATTCCTTTGCTATGGCTGCGGATACGGTCTTGCCGGCGACGCCCACTGACAGCCGACGTGTCAACGCAGACATAGATGCTCCCCGTTTATCAGGCTTGCTCGGGCCTATAGCGCCTCAGCGAGGCGCGCCGAACACGTCAACCCACCCACGTCAGTTCTGCCGCTCGCGATTTCTCTTCGCAATTCGCTTTGCCGCATTTTCATCGGCCACCTTGGTGAGGGTTGGCCAGAACAGTGTAGAAAGTCGCCGGCCCAGATACACGGCCGTGGGAACACTGATGGCCATCAGCGGCGCGCCAATTCCGTCAAATCCGGCCCGAAGACCTAACCGCTGCGCTATGACAATACCGCCAAGGAAAAGCAGTAGAAACGCAACCAGTGCAATCCCCCAAATTAGCATGTTTACATTGATTTCTTCGTCGGACCATCTGGCACCCTCCACTCCATTTAGGACAGGGCCAAACCACCACGGAATCATGCTTCCCTCCCCACAAGCGGCGCCCATCGCGTGATCTCGCGCGCGCTATTTGCGCAGATGCGCGCCGAGATACTGAACCCTTCACTCTCCTCGAACCGCCCGCGGCTAGGCGTGGCCGCGATAGAACGCGCCTAGAATCTTCGCCTTTCCAGTTAATTTTGGATTGACGTCATCCCGCCGCGGGCGGCGTGTCGCAATCGAGCACCAGGATCGCTTCGTCGCTATCCGCCTTGGCGTCCTCGGCCGGTGACGCCTCGTGCGGGCGCAGGCGGTGGAAGCGCACGCTGCAGCCGCAATCGCGCGGGTCTTGCGAGACGATCACCCGGAAGGGACCGGCACAGCCGCTGCGCTCCAGCATCTCGATGAGCTGGCCGGCGAAAGTGAGCGCCGTCGCCAGCGCCCGGTCCGCTCCCGCGGGTGTCGCCTCGAACCGCAGCTGGTTGATCGCGCACTCGTAGCCGGTGCGGTCGCGATGGCGCAGCGCGTCGAACGCCGCGCCCGTGCTCAGCGCCTTCAGCAGCACCGCACCGTCGCTCTCGATGACGCCCTCGGCGAGGTAACGCAGGATCCGGCCGCTCAGCGGCGGCAGCGATGCCGCCGCCAGGGCGCCGATGAGCAGCTGCATCTTGGCGTTTGCCCGGAGCGAAGGGCGGGCCATCGGGGCGGCGCTTTCAATCGGCGAAGGCGGCGTAGACGAGATCGCGGAAGAGCACGCGGTAATATTCGCGCTGCCCCGGCGCCTGGATCAGCAGAACCGCAAACAGCCCCTCGGCGGGATCGACCCAGAACGTCGTGCCGGCCAGGCCGCCCCAGTAGTACTGGCCGACCGAGCCCGGCACCTGCGCGATCCCTGCATGACGGCGGACGGAGAAGCCAAGGCCGAAACCGTAGCCCGGGATCAGCAGATCGGACGCGCCGGTGATCGGGCCGAGATGGTCGGCGGTCATGTATTCGACCGTCTTGCGGCTCAACAGGCGGATGCCGTCGAGCGTGCCGCCATTGAGCAGCATCTGCAGGAAGCGCGCATAGTCGGTCGCGGTCGAAACCAGCCCGCCGCCGCCGGATTCGAAGCTCGGCTTGGCGCGCACCTCGAGCAACTGCACGGCGGCGCCGGTCTCGGGATCGCGCTCGAAGGCCTCGGCAAGCCGCGGATGCTTTGCCGGCGGCACGTGGAAATCGGTGTCGACCATGCCGAGCGGACGCAGGATGCGCTCGGCCAGCACCTCGCCCAGGTTTTGCCCGGTCAGCACCTCGATGACGCGCCCCAGCACATCGGTCGAGCGGCTGTACTCCCACCGCGTTCCCGGCTGATGCATCAGCGGCAGGCCGGCGAGCGTCGCCGCTTGATCGGCATTGGTCTGGTTGCGGCGGAAGACCTTGGCGTTCATGTACATCTTCTGCACCGGCGCGTTGCCGCGGAACTCGTAGGTGAGTCCCGAGGTGTGCCGCAGCAGATCCTGCAGCGTGATGTCGCGCTCGGCCGGCACCAGCTCGATGCTCCCATCCTCGCGCTCGACCGCGACCTTGCGCTCGGCGAATTCCGGCAGGTATTTCGGCAGGGGATCGCCGAGCAGGAACTGGCCTTCCTCCCACAGCATCATCGCCGCCACCGAGACGATCGGCTTGGTCATGGAATAGATGCGGAAGATGTCGTCCGCGCGCATTGCGGCCCTGTTCGCGGGATCGCGCACGCCGAACGCTTCGAGATAGGCGAGCTTGCCGCGGCGCGCGACCAGCGCCACCGCGCCGGGAACACGGCCGCTATCCACTTCGCCGCGCAGCACATCGCCCAGCCGTTGCAGGCGCTCGCGCGAGAGCCCGACCTCTTCCGGTGCGGCGCGCGGCAACGACGGCGTCGATATCGGCTCCTGATGCGCGGTCATGCTGGGTCCCCCTCTTGCTCTTCGTCTTTCCAACCAGCCGCCAGGCGTGCGGGTTAGGTCTCGATCTCGCCGTCGATCTCGTGCTTGAGCCCGATCTCCGGCATGGTCAGCACGATCTTCGCCTTGAGCCTGGCGCCGGGCTTGGGTCCGGCCTTGCGCGTCGCGGCTTCGATCTCGCGCTGCGAGCTGACGCCGACCATCTTGAGGTATTTGCGGATCGACATGTTGAAGCGGTCTTCGTCCATGGCGCGCTCCCTTCTGCCTTGCTGCCATCTTAGACGGCGGCGCCGGGCAATCCACTCCAGTAGTGGGAAAGCTTGACATGTCGCGGCGGTTACCGCATTCTGTATACAGAATGTGAGACCAAGATGCAGCCTCTAGCGATCCAACCGGATCTTGTCGAGCGCGCCTATGGCGCCATTCTCGATGCGATCTGCGATGGCAGCCTCTCTGCCGGCACGCGGCTTACCCAGGAAGAGCTCGCGCTCAGGCTCGACGTGTCGCGACAGCCCGTCATGCAGGCGCTGCTGCTGCTGAGAACACAAGGCTTCGTGTGTGAGACCGGGCGACGCGGCGTGATGGTGGCCGCGCTCGAGCCCGAACGGGTGCTGCACCTCTATGAGATCCGGGGTGCGCTTGACGGGCTCGCGGCCCATGGCGCCGCACGCCTCGGCGCGGCCGAGGCCAAGCGCCGGGGACCCGCGATCATCGCCGCCGGCCGGCGGGCGGCAGGGGCGCGCGCGATCGGCGCGATGATCGCTGCCGACATGGAATTCCATCAACTGCTTTATGCGCTTTCCGGCAATCCGATGATCGCCGATACCTTGGCGCTGCATTGGCAACATATTCGCCGCGTCATGGGCGCGGTGCTGGGCCGCGAAGGCGTCGCGGAAAGCGTATGGGACGAGCACGCGGCCATTCTTGCGGCGGTGGTTGCCGGGGACGCGGCCGAAGCCGAACGCCTGTCGCGCGCCCATGCGCAACTCTCCGCCCGCGCGCTCGCGAGCGCGCTCGGCGCCGAGGCAACAGCGCCATCGCCCGCGAAAGAAGAACGCCAGAGGAGGACCCGATGAAGCTCACCCCGTCGCAGCTCGCCGAATTCGACGAGCAGGGCTATCTCTTCCTGCCGAGCCTGTTCACGCCTGCCGAGATGGACCTGCTGAACGCGGAGGTTCCCGGCCTCTTCGCACAGCAGCGCGAGGAGGTCTGGCGCGAGAAGGGCTCGGAGTCGCCGCGCTCGGCCTTTTATGTCCAGACCTGGAACGAGGCGTTCTCGATCCTGGCGCGCCATCCGCGCCTCGTCGAGCCGGGGACGCAGATCCTGGGCTCCGACCGGCTCTACATGCATCAGTTCAAGATCAACGCCAAAGCCGCCTTCGATGGCGCCGTCTGGCAATGGCATCAGGATTACGCCACCTGGTATCAGGACGACGACATGCCGGAGCCGCGGGCGATGAACATCGCGCTGTTTCTCGCCGAAGCCAACGAGTTCAATGGCCCGCTGATGTTCATCCCGAAGAGCCACCGCACCGGCCGGCTCGAGGCCGGGCATGACGTGACGACGACGAGCTATCCGCTCTGGACCATCGACAATGAGACGATCACCCGCCTGGTCAACGACGGCGGCATCGTCGCGCCCAAGGGGCCGCCCGGCTCGGTGCTGATCTTTCACGGCAATCTCGTCCATGCCTCGGGCTCGAACTTGACGCCGTGGTCGCGCTGGATCGTTTATCTCTCTCTCAACCGCTGCGACAACGCCATCCGCCGCTTCAAGCGGCCGACCTGGATCGCCAATCGCGATTTCACGCCGATCGACATGCTGCCCGACGACTGCCTGATGCAGCACGCGCGGCGGCGTCAGGCCGTGGCGTAACGGGACGCGAAAGCAGGGAGGCTCGGATGAATCTGGCGATGAAACTGCGCCAGCGCGCGGAAGCGGGAAACCCCGTCCGCATCGCACTCATCGGCGCCGGCAAATTCGGCTCGATGTTCCTGTCGCAGGCGCCGCGCGCGCCGGGCCTGCATGTCGCTGCCATCGCCGATCTCGATCCCGGCCGCGCCGCCGCGGCGCTGGAGCGCGTCGGCTGGCCGGCGGAGCGCCATAAAGCGCGTTCCGTCGCCGAGGCGCTCAAGACCGGCGGCACGTTCCTCACCGACGATGCCGCAGCGATGATCGCCGCCGACGGCATCGACCTGGTCATCGATGCGACGGGCCATCCGCCCTCGGGGATTCGTCACGCCTTGCTCTGTTGCCGCCATCGCAAGCACATCGTCATGGTCAATGTCGAGGCCGATGTGCTGGCCGGGCCGCTGCTGGCCAGGCGCGCGGCCGAAGCCGGGATCGTCTACTCCATGGCCTATGGCGATCAGCCCGCGCTCATCGCCGAGATGGTGGATTGGGCGCGCGCGGCCGGCTTCGAGGTGGTGGCGGCGGGGAAGGGGACGAAATACCTGCCGGCTTATCACGCGTCGACCCCCGACACGGTCTGGAGCCATTACGGGCTTTCGCCGGAAGCGGCGCGGCTCGGCGGGATGAATCCGCAGATGTTCAACTCGTTTTTGGACGGCACGAAATCGGCGATCGAAATGGCGGCGGTGGCGAATGCGACGGGGCTGCTACCGGCCGCGGACGGTCTCGGCTTTCCCGCTTGCGGCGTCGACGATCTGCCGCGCCTGTTGAAGCCGCGCGATGCGGGCGGCGTTCTCGCGCATAAGGGCCAGGTCGAGGTCATCTCTTCGCTGGAGCGCGACGGCCGTCCGGTTTTCCGCGATTTGCGCTGGGGCGTTTATGTCACCTTCGAGGCGCCATCCGATTATGTCCAACGGTGCTTTGCCGAATACGGCCTCGTCACCGATCCCAGCGGCCGCTACGCCGCGATGTACAAGCCCTATCACCTGATCGGGCTCGAGCTCGGCATCTCCGTGGCGAGCGCGGCGCTGCGCGGCGAGCCGACCGGCAGCGCCACCGGCTTCCGCGGCGATGCCGTCGCCACCGCCAAGCGCGACCTCGCCGCCGGCGAGATGCTCGACGGCGAAGGTGGCTACACCGTTTACGGCAAGCTCATGCCGGCGCCGGATTCCCTGGCGCTGGGCGCGCTGCCCATCGGCCTTGCCCACGGCGTCAAGCTCACCCGTCCCGTCAAGGCCGGCGCCAGCGTGCGCTGGGCCGATGTCGCCGCGGATGAGCGCGAGCAGGCGGTGCAAATCCGTCGCGAGATGGAAGCGCAGTTCCGCCGCGACTGGGGCAACCAGCTCGGCGAACGCGGCGCCGCGGCGGAGTGAGCGGGCACCCCCTCACGCTCCCACGCTTCGCGTGGGCCCCTCCCTCTCCCACAAGGGGAGAGGGGATGTCTATCGCAAACTCGGTGATCCCCCTCTCCCCTTGTGGGAGAGGGTCGGGGTGAGGGGATCGCAGCCCTAAACCGCTTCCCGCTCCTCCACCGCATCGACCCGATCCGGATAGAACGCGAGATGGTCCTTGATCGCGTCGACCGCGGCGAACGGCGCCTCATAGGTCCAGACGGCGTTCATGGAGCGCTGCCCGCCGGTGGGAATGCTGTAATAGGCGCAGTCGCCCTTATAGGGGCAATACGTCGCATGCTGGGTTCGCTCGAGCAAAGACATGTCGACATCCTTGCGCGGGATGTACTGCACTGGCGGATATGACGCTTCGCGCAAGGTCAGTGCCGCGCGCGTGTCGGCGATGACACGGCCGCCGACGGAGACGACGACGCGCCCCCGGTTCCGCTCGATCGTGATGGGATGATCGGGTCCTGGAGTCTTCACCGGCTTCGACGTCATGGCTTCCCCTTCCTGTCCGACTCATAGAGAGATGGCGTCGCGGCGCGGATTTGCCACCCCCGTCGCCCGAATCCCGGCGGTGGCAACCGACGGGCATGACATAACCCTCCCTTTTGCCCCGGCGCCGAATTTTCTATATGACGGGCGCGTCCATGCCCTCGCCGATCCTTCCCGCCGCCTCAGCCGCGACTTCGCCCGGCGCCACCGATGGTCCGCTGGCGCTCTATCGCGCGCGGCTCGACAGCGGCGAGCTGTTGCCGGCAGGCTCGCAGCGCCTTGCCGTCGACAAGCTGCAAAGCCTCTGGCGCGCGCTCCTCAACTACAAGCCCAATAATGGCGAGCATGGCTGGCGGGCGCGGCTCGGCCTGGCGCCGGCGAGCCCGCCGCCGCCGATGGGGCTCTATCTCTTCGGCGGCGTCGGCCGCGGCAAGAGCATGCTCATGGACATGTTCTTCGCCACGGCGCCGGTGGCGCGGAAGCGGCGCGTGCATTTCTATGCCTTCATGCTCGAGGTGCATGACCGCATCCATGCGCGCCGCGCGCAAAAGGGCGATCCGATCCTGCCGGTGGCGCAAGCGATCGCCAAAGAGGCGACCTTGCTCTGCTTCGACGAGTTCCAGGTCACCGATATTGCCGATGCGATGATCCTCGGCCGGCTCTTCACCGCGCTCTTCGACGCCGGCGTGGTCGTCGTCGCCACCTCGAACCGCGCCCCCGACGAGCTCTACAAGGATGGTTTGCAGCGCGAGCGCTTTTTGCCTTTCATCGATCTCCTCAAGGAGAAGCTCGACATTCTCGAGCTCGATGACGGCCGCGACTATCGCCTCGTGCGCTTCGTCGGGCGTCAGGTTTACTTCACCCCCGCCGACGACAAGGCCTATCGCGCGCTCGAGCGCGCCTTCGCCGATCTCACCGACAACGCTTCGGCATCGAGCAAGACGCTGCTGGTGCAGGCGCGCTTCGTCATCGTGCCGCGCGCCGCCAAGAACGTCGCCTGGTTCTCCTTCGCCGAGCTGTGCGGGCAGCCGCACGGACCGGCCGATTACCTGGCGCTCTGCCAGAACTTCCACAGCTTCATCGTCGAAGGCATTCCCCGGCTCGGTCGCGACCAGCGCAACGAGGCGACGCGGTTCCGCATCTTCATCGACGCGCTGTACGAGGCGCGCGGCAATTTCATCTGCTCGGCCGAGGTGCCGCCGGTGCAGCTCTATACCGAAGGCGACGGCGCCTTCGAGTTCGAGCGCACCGTCTCGCGCCTCATCGAAATGCAGACCGAGGAGTACATCGCGGGACGGCGGGGTTAGCGGGCGGCAATAACGCGATACCCTCCAGGCAGCGTCCGCAGCGTCTGTCCATGCTTGCCCCGGCGGTAAAATCGAGCTAAGACGCCGCCCGTCTTTTCAGACGACGAGGTCGCGGATGGCACGCAACAAGATCGCGCTGGTCGGCGCCGGGCAGATCGGCGGGACGCTGGCATTGCTCGCCGGGCTCAAGGAGCTGGGCGACGTCGTGCTCTTCGACATCATGGAAGGCATTCCCCAGGGTAAGGCGCTCGACATCGCCGAAGCCGCGCCGGTGGAAGGCTTCGATGCCAAAATCGGCGGCGGCAATGATTACTCCGTGATCAGCGGTGCTGATGTCGTCATCGTCACCGCCGGGTTTCCGCGCAAGCCCGGCATGAGCCGTGACGATCTCATCGGCAAGAACGCCGAAGTGGTCGCCACCGTCGGCCAGAACATCAGGAAGCACTGCCCCGACGCTTTCGTCATCACCATCACCAACCCGCTCGACGTGATGGTGTGGGTGATGCGCGAAGCCTGCGGCCTGCCGCATCACCGCGTCGTCGGCATGGCGGGCGTGCTCGACAGCGCGCGCTTCCGCCACTTCCTCGCCGAGGATATGGGCGTCTCGGTCGAGGATGTCACCGCCTTCGTGCTCGGCGGGCATGGCGACGACATGGTGCCGCTCATCCGCTACTCGACCGTGGCGGGCGTCCCGCTGCCCGATCTCATCAAGATGGGTTGGACCACGCAGGAGCGCATCGACAAGATCGTGCAGCGCACGCGCGGCGGCGGCGGCGAGATCGTCAATCTGTTGAAGACCGGCTCCGCTTTCTATGCCCCCGCCTCCTCGGCGATCGCCATGGCGGAATCCTATCTCCGCGACAAGAAGCGGGTGCTGCCCTGCGCCGCCTGGCTCACCGGCCAGTACGGCGTCAAAGACCTCTATGTCGGCGTGCCGGTGGTGATCGGCGCCAAGGGCGTCGAGCGCGTCGTCGAGATCGGCCTCGACGGCGCCGAGCGCGCCATGTTCGAGAAATCCGTCGCCTCGGTTCGCACCCTGGTTGAGGCGGCCAAGAAAATCCAGGCTGCGGCAAAAGCTTAGCTAGGCCGGAGGGGATCGGGCAGGGAGAGTCAGGCCGGTTTTGTAAACCTGACATGAACCATTGCCGGGCTAGGTTTTCGGCCGCCAAATCCCATCTCTAGGCGAGCCGGCACCGGCGGTAAGGGGGTGAACCCCCTTTCGCGCCCGGCACTTACGGTCGGAACACCATGCCGCAACTGGATCAAGCCACATTTTTGAACGGCGCCAACGCCACCTTCATCGCCGAGCTCTATGCCCGCTGGCTCGAGGACCCCGCCGCGGTCGATGAGAGCTGGCGCAGCTTCTTCGGCGACCTCGCCGAGGAAGCGCCGGCCCTGCTCAAGGAGCTCGAAGGACCGGGCTGGGGCCGCGAGCGCGGCCATGTCATCGCCAACGGCCATGGCAATGGCGAGGCCGCCGTGGCAGCCGCGCCGGTCGCGGCGCCGGCGCTTCCGGGCGTCGCTCCCGGACAAGCGACGCTCGATGCGTTGCGCGCGCTGTCGCTGATCCGCGCCTATCGCGTGCGCGGCCATCTGCTCGCCGATCTCGATCCGCTCGGGCTGGTGCGGCTCGCCTCGCATCCCGATCTCGAGCCGTCGACCTACGGCTTCACCGAGGCCGATTACGACCGGCCGATCTTCGTCAACGGCGTGCTCGGCTTCGAGACCGCGACCTTGCGCGAGATCCTCGCGGCGCTGAAGGCGACCTATTGCGGGCATGTCGGCATCGAATACATGCACATGCAGGAGCTCGAGCAGCGCCAATGGATCCAGGCGCGCATCGAGGTGCCGCGCAATCAGACCGAGTTCACCCGCGAGGGCAAGCGCGCCATCCTCGAACGGCTGACCGTCGCCGAGATGCTGGAGCGCTTCCTCGACCGCCGCTACACCGGCACCAAGCGCTTCGGCCTCGAAGGCGGCGAATCGCTGATCCCGGCGCTGGAGCAGGTGATCAAGCGCGGCGGCCAGCTCGGCATGAAGGAGCTGGTGCTGGGCATGCCGCATCGCGGTCGGCTCAACGTGCTGACCAACGTCATGGGCAAGCCCTTCGCCGCGCTGTTCTCGGAGTTCCAGGGCAATCCCGCCAATCCCGCGGATGTGCAGGGCTCGGGCGACGTCAAATATCATCTCGGCACCTCGACCGATCGCGAGATGAACGACATTCGCGTGCATCTCTCGCTCACCGCCAACCCGTCCCACCTCGAGGCGGTGAACCCGGTGGTGCTCGGCAAGGTGCGCGCCAAGCAGCGCCAGCGCGGCGACACCGCGCGCGACGAGGTGGTCGGGCTGCTGATGCATGGCGATGCCGCCTTTGCCGGCCAGGGACTGGTGGCGGAATCGCTCGAGCTTTCCCAGCTCAAGGGCTACCGCAGCGGCGGCACGATCCATGTCGTCGTCAACAACCAGATCGGCTTCACCACCAGCCCCTCCTACGCGCGCTCCAGCCCCTATCCCTCGGATATCGCCAAGAGCATCCAGGCGCCGATCTTCCATGTGAACGGCGACGATCCGGAAGCCGTGGTGCATGTCGCCCGCATCGCGACCGAGTTCCGCCACCGCTTCAAGAAAGACGTCATCGTCGATATCTTCTGCTATCGCCGCCACGGCCATAACGAGGCCGACGAGCCGGCCTTCACGCAGCCGATCATGTACCGCACCATCGCCGAGCATGCGACGACGCGCCAGCTCTATGCCGAGCGCTTGATCAGCGAAGGCGTCGTCAGCGACGCCGAGGCCGAGGCGATGGTAAGCGATTTCATGGCCTATCTCGACACCCAGTTCGAGGCGGCGAAGAATTATCGGCCGAACAAGGCCGATTGGCTCGAAGGCGCGTGGAGCGGCATCAAGGTCGCTTCCGGCGACGCGCGGCGCGGCGAGACTGCGGTCGCTCTCGAGACGTTGAAAGAGGCCGGCCAGGCCCTCGTCACCGTGCCCGAAGGCTTCAACCTCAACCGCAAGATCGCGCGCCAGCTCGAAGCCAAGAAGAAGGCGATCGAGAGCGGCACCGGCATCGATTGGTCGACGGGCGAGGCGCTCGCCTTCGCGACGCTCTGCGCCGAAGGCACCGTGGTGCGGCTGAGCGGGCAAGACTCCGGCCGCGGCACCTTCTCGCAGCGCCACGCCGTGCTCGTCGATCAGGAGACCGAAGAGCGCTACGTACCGGTGAACCATGTGCGCCAGGGCCAGGCGATGTTCGAGGTCATCGACAGCCCGCTCTCCGAGGCCGCCGTGCTCGGGTTCGAGTATGGCTACAGCCTCGCCGATCCGCATGCGCTCGTGCTGTGGGAGGCGCAGTTCGGCGATTTCGCCAATGGCGCCCAGGTGATCATCGACCAGTTCATCAGCTCGGGCGAGGCGAAATGGCTGCGCATGTCGGGCCTGGTTCTGCTGCTGCCGCACGGTTATGAGGGGCAGGGGCCGGAGCATTCCTCGGCGCGGCTCGAACGCTTCCTGCAGCTCAGCGGCGAGGACAATCTCCAGGTCTGCAATCTCACCACCTCGGCCAATTATTTTCACGCGCTGCGTCGCCAGATGCGGCGCGACTTCCGCAAGCCGCTCGTCATCATGACGCCGAAATCGCTGCTGCGGCATCCCGAAGTGGTGTCCAACCTCGCCGAGATGGGGCCCGGTACGTTCTTCCGCCGCACCATCGACGAGGTCGATCCGCTCGTCGCCGACGACCGGGTGAAGCGCGTCGTGCTGTGCTCGGGCAAGGTCTATTACGATCTCCGCCAGGCGCGCCGCGAGCGCAAGATCCACGACGTCGCCATTGTGCGCATCGAGCAGCTGCATCCCTTTCCGGCGAAGGCGCTGGCGGACTCGATCGGCCGCTATCGCGCCGCCGATGTCTTCTGGTGCCAGGAAGAGCCGCAGAATATGGGCGCCTGGAACTTCGTCG
>Ga0335074_10007242_pt1 | contig 15373 bp, 14 predicted proteins | sample Lox_Sample_23_FD_206715 | JGI IMG/M metagenome (GOLD analysis project Ga0335074, IMG submission 206715) | Soil microbial communities from Loxahatchee National Wildlife Refuge, Florida, United States - Lox_Sample_2.3 | ecosystem: Environmental > Terrestrial > Soil > Wetlands | place: USA... | reverse complement strand
CCGAAGAAGCTGTTCATCTTCTCAACGCCGCGCAGCGGCAGCTATCTGCTATGCCGCTATCTGATCAACGCGGGCCTTGGGATTCCACATGAATACTTCAATCCGGTCAACATGCGGCAGATAGCGCCACGGTTCGGCCTCGGAGCCGCGATTGAGGGGCTGAAATGGCGGCCTCGTAGCCCGATGGATCGCCTGCCATTCGCCAAGGCCGCGCGTACGGCCGAGACGAAGTTCCTCGAGAAATATGCCGCGGCGCTCGTGCCGCGGCGCTGCCAGCAGGGCGTGTTCGCCGCCAAGCTCAATTTCGGGCAGTACACCAAGGTGTTGGATAACCCCGTCGGATGGAAGTTGCTGAGCGGCGGGGTTTTCGTCCACCTGTATCGGGAGGACTTGCTCGGCCAGGCGGTTTCGACAAATATCGCCCGCCTTACGGGGCGATGGAGCATCGATGACGCCATCACCACGGCTCCCGCCGCGGACGTTGACTTGTCCGACGCTTCCGCCCTCGACCGCACTGTTGAGGAATTGGCCAAGGAAGATCTGGAATGGCGGGTCTTTCTGGCGCGTAACGGCATTTCCGCCATTTCCGTTTCGTACGAGAAAGTGTGCCACGATCCATTTGGCTTGGTGGTGACGCTTGCCCATAGGCTAGGCATCGACCCTGGCCTGCTGCGCAGGGGGTACAGCGAGCCCCTGGAGCCGGTCCAACACGACCCGGCGCTGCCCCGGAAAAGCGAGGTGGTCCGAAACTATCTGCGACGCATGCAGCAGGTAAAAAGCGCGTCCGTCCTCAAGCCGAGCCAGCCAGAGAATCCGGCACTGGCAAGTGAATCCTCAGCCGCCACATGACCGAGCCGAGACCTCGGCTGCTGTTTTCGGTCATCATACCGACGAGAAACCGTGCCTCTCTGTTCGCGGTTGCACTGCAGTCCGTGCTGGATCAACGCTTCCGGGAATTCGAAGTGATCGTCGTGGACGACGGTTCGTCCGAGGAGCATGCAGCCTGCTATCGCGATGCGGTGGCAGCGGTTGCAGACAAGGTAAGGCTGTTGACCCTGGTGCGCACCCAGCGCGGGCACGGGCAGGCCTACGCGCTTAACTTTGGCACCGCCCATGCGCAGGGCGACTATTGCTGCTTCCTCGATGACGACGATCAATGGACCGATCCGGAACACCTGAGCCGTACCGCCGCGACGATCCTTGCCTGCGCTGAACCGGTCGATCTGGTCCTGGCCAACCAGCAGGCCTTCCGGAACGGCAGCCTGATCGATCGCGTGGTGTGGATCGAGGATTTAGAAGACCGACTAAAAGGTCCGCCGGATGCGACCGGGGCCTATACCGTGGGAGTGCCCGAGCTGCTGCTCTGCCAGGCCCATTGCCACCTGAACACCATCACCATATCGCGCGATTTGTATCTGGAACTCGATGGGCTCGATGAAGGGCTGCGCTACGAATGCGATCGGGACTTCTATCTGCGCGCGATCGACCGGGCCCGGCTGATCAAGTTCCTGCCCAACATCGTATCGCGACATAACATCCCGGACCCGCTGGGACGCGCAAACATGTCTACCGCGGAGTCAGAGATGTCGAAGCGTCTCTATCAACTGCGGGTGCTGGACAAAGCCGTACTGTTTGCAACCCGCCCGGAGCTGCGCCGCTATGCGATGCGCCATCGTTTGTATGTGTTGGAATTTATCGCGGTCGAGGCGTTGCGGATGGGACGGACCGACTGTGCGTTCTATTACCGGCGGGAAGCGCTGCTGGCGAAGCTCGCCCTGGGTTGGTTGAGCTTGATCCGGCCGCTCGCGAGGCGCGGGCGGGTTTCCTGCCTTCCCGCCACGGTCAGAATTAAATAGCCAGACCGCAGGCCGCATGACAGACGGATATTAGCGGCGGTGGCTGTGCTAATTCTCATCGGAGCCGCACGGGGGTGACGTCGGTGGAGAAGCGGGCGACTCCAGGACGTGTTCCCCATTCTCAGCGCATGATTTCGCCGAATTGCGCCTTCTCCCTCGGTAGCAGCTTTTCGTTGCCTGCTTGACCCGTATGGTGTAGTGATCCGGCATGTTCTATCGTTTGCGTAAGTCGCGTCGAACTCAAAATTTCAACCGCGCCATCAGCGGTATTCTTGACACGCCCCCCATTAATGTCGAGGCGGCACCGTGGTGTATCGTCAGCATGGTGGCGAATGCTGACGTGCCGATGTATCTGCTCAGCCTGAAGTCGTTCTATCCAAAGCTTGGGCGGGGCAAGATCGCGGCGATCATCGATCGCGACATGCCACAGGTGTTGCGCGAGACCCTGACCCAGCATGCCCCCGGGCTGGAGTTTGTGATCCTCGAAGACATTCACACTGGCGCCTGTCAGCGCGGCGGAACGTGGGAGCGTCTTCTCTATGCTCTCGACCGTTCTGAATCCGAATATACCATCCAGCTCGATGCCGACACATTGACGGTCGGCGAGAATCTGGACGAAGTGATTCGCTGCGTCGAGACCAATACGCCGTTCACAATGTCCGACGGCTTCGAGCTTATGTCATTGCCGGAAGTCGCGGAGGAGGCCGAGGCGACGCCGAGCAACTACATTGGCATCGTCACTGAGCGGATGTTCGCCCGGTATCCCGATGCAGGCCTGCGCTATGTACGCGGCTCGTCCGGATTTGCCGGGTTCTCCCGGGGAGGCTTCAGCCGAGCAGCGATCACGCGTTTCCATCAGGAAATGGAGAAGCTGGTTGGCGCCAAGCGGTGGCGCGAATGGGGAACCGAGCAATGTGGGTCCAACTTCGCCATTGCCAATTCCCAGAACGCGGTTGTCCTGCCGTATCCCGAATATGCCAGCTTTACGCCGCATGTCGCCCGGAAGGAGGCCAAGTTCTTGCATTTCATTGGTGCGTACCGCTTCCGGGACAACTACTATGCTGCACGCGGCCAGGAGTTGATCGCAAGACTGCTCCCTGGCAGCGGCGCGACCATCCGTGCAAGGCAACCGGCTTCGCCTGAGGATACCTGGCCGCTGGCCTTTACGCGGGCGCTGACGCCGTCAAGCGCCTTGCGCTATGTTGGCTGGAGGTTCGGTGGCAGGCGAGGAGACGTCTGGCTGCGACTGCGCTCAAGACTCGAATTTCCGGGACCGGAATTTCTGCTTCGCCCGAGGTCTGCCGGCAACAACGATGCGGTTGTCGCGTATGAGATCTTCGTACACAAATTCCTGCGCGCTCCTGTCCGGATTCCGCCGGAGCGGGTCAAGCTGATTGTTGACCTGGGTGCCAATGTTGGCATGAGTTGCCTGTACTGGCTGGCCGCATATTGGCGCGCTGAGGTGATCGCATTCGAGCCTCACCCTGGCCACGCCGCGCAGTGCAGGACCAATCTGGAGCGCAACGGCTTCACGTCGCGCGCGACGCTGCATGAAGTTGCTGCAGGCACCGCAAACGGCCAAGCGTGGATTTCGGATGCGGGGACCTCGTCGCAAGTGGGGACTGTGCTCGGTGACGGTTATGAGATAGCTGTCGGCGATATTTTTGCGTTGCTTTCCGGTCGGCGCATAGACATCCTGAAGATCGACATCGAAGGCAGTGAATACGAACTTCTGGAAGATCCGCGATTTGCTGCACTCGACATTCGGACCATCATTATGGAATGGCACGAACGTAAGGATCGTCCCAACGGACATGCCTGGTGCTGTGAACGGTTGAAAAATCTTGGATTCCGGCTGTATCCGGTATTCGAGCGGGAAACCCACGGGATGATGTGGGCCTATCAAACGCGTCGGCCGGGTGGTGTCATGTCCGAGCGTTCCCTGACCACTGACCATTCGATGGCGATGACCGGGTGAACCGGCAGGATTCCTCTCTCCGTGCTTCTGCCAGGTTTTCGTTGCTTAGCTTCCTGGTCGGCGCATCTTTCGACCGGGGTTGCTTCGTCGCCGCGCTCCTCGCAATGACATGGGGTGCGTGACTCGTGCTTCTCTCAGACCGTGACTCGCGCTTCTCTCAGACACGGCGAGCGTGACTCACGCTTCACTGATCGCAGGTACTAAGTAGCACACCAGGGTGCTCCCATCCACGCGCGCAGGTGCGGCAGCAACTCATGGTCCGGCGTCTTCACCAGATCCTTTGCCAACCGCCCCGCAACCATCGAGGCCGCGCGGCCGTCCAGCGCGTCCTCGATTTCGTGCAGGCAATAGGCGGGAGCAACGAGCACAAGGCGGTCGAAAGCGCCTTCGCCGGCGGCGATGCCAATCTCGTCCGCGACGAAATCCGAAAAGCGCAGTTTCTCCATCCGGTGCGGATCATGCCGGGGCTCCACGCCATGGCTGCCGGGCCGCGCACTTTCAAATACGCGACCAGGGCAATCGGAGACAATCTCGTGCGCCGACAAATGCGCGCTGGCGGAATCGAAGCTGCGCACGGTGTGCAGCACATGGCTCGCGTCCGCTAACACGACTCGGGCATGCTCGCCATCGGCAATCAGGAAACACAATCCGTTCTTCCCGGTCATATTCGAATATCCTTTCAATGCGCCATAAGCACGGGCAGGGCGGACGCGCGCAGCACGTGGCGCGTGACGCCGCCAAACACCGCCTCTCGCATGCGGCTGTGGCTGTAGCCGCCCATGACAAGCAGATCCGCGCCTGCTTTCCCGGCCGCCGATAGAAGGACGTCGGCAGGATCGGCACTTCCGGGCGGGACGACCTGAAGGGTGGTCGCCTGGTTGTGCCATCGCAGCGCATCGCTGAGCCGCGCCGCCGAACCGTCGTCTTGTCCGCCGTCCTCCTGCACCGCGATCACCGTGACGGAATCGGCGGCGCGGAGCAGGGGCAGGGTGGCGGAGACGGCGCGGGCTGCCTCCGGCGTGTCCTTCCAGCCGATGGCAATGTGCCGGCCGAGATGCCGCGGCGCGTGTGCCGGCGCGATCAGCAGCGGGCGGCCGCTGTACAGCAGCGCTGCTTCCAGAAGATCGAGGGCGACAGCCTCGCCGTCCGCGGCACGGCCCAGCACCGTCACGTCGGCCGTGCGCCCTCGCGCCGCCAGCAGCCGTGCCTCGTCACCGGTTTCGACCCGGAACGTGGCGGATGGGGCGCCGCCGATCGGGCTGTCGGAGAGCACGACATGCTCGCGTTCGCAGAACGCGAACACGGCCTTGCGCGCGCTGTCATGCCGCACGTCGACTTCGCGTTGCAGCGAGTCGAGCATATCGCCGAGGCCGGCGCCGCCGCCGTAGTCGCCGGTGGACATGGTGATCAGCATCGCCTGGACGTCCAGCCGGACATGCAGGAAATGCAGATGCCCGGCCGACTGGCGCGCCAGTGCCAGGGCGGTACTGAACGTCGCGTCATGCGTCGCATTGCCGGACGCGGGAACAAGGATGTAGCGGAACATGGCCCCCCCGATCGGCGCACAACCTGCCGCAGGTCGGGGGGGAACACCTTGATCTGCATCAACGCGGGAAACGGTCAGCCCTTGCGTGAGCGGCCTGATAACCCGATCTTCGGCGACCTGAGGTGACAAACATGCCGGACGTCGAGATCTATACCCAGCCCTGGTGCCCGTACTGCGCCCGCGCCATCCATTTGCTCAGCGGCAAGGGCGTGGCGTTCCGCGAGATCGAGGCGCCGCACGGCACCCCGGAGCGGGCAGAGGCGACGCGCCGCTCCGGCGGGCGCACCACGGTGCCGCAGATTTTTATCAACGGACAGCATATCGGCGGCTGCGACGACCTGGTGGCGCTGGATCGCGCGGGCAAACTCGATCCGTTGTTGCGCGCCGTGTAGGCGGCCGTTCCGCCGGAACGCCGTCGCGATCCTGGTCCGTTCGGCTGGGACGATTATCAAAGCCGCCATCGCGTTCTAGGCTCGGTCGTGGCCTGCCTGAAAGGCGTCGTGCGGCATGCGTGTACAAACAAGTGGTGGAGAGCCCAAAGCCGCCGGCCGCGGGTGCAGCTCTGCCGTACTGCTCTTTCTGCTTGTCTCGGCCAACGTGCTTGCGTGGACCTGGGCCTGGCAGGCCTTCGCCAGTCGCCCGGCTTTGCTTGGCTTGGCGCTGCTGGCCTGGGTGTTCGGCCTGCGCCACGCGGTGGACGCCGATCATATCGCGGCCATCGACAATGTCGTCCGTAAACTGATGCAGGATGGCCAGCGGCCAGTTGCCGTCGGGTTCTTCTTTTCGCTCGGGCATTCCACGGTCGTTGTGCTGGCATCGCTGGGCCTCGCCGTGGCGACCGCCACGATGCAGAGCAAGCTGGCATGGTTCCACGGCGTGGGGGGCGCGATCGGCACCGCGGTCTCGGCCGGGTTCCTGCTGGTGATCGCGTTGGTCAACCTGGCGATCCTGCACGGCGTCTGGCGGGACTTTCGGCACGTCGCGCGCGGCGGCATGCTGGATTGCGCCGCACCGCAGGCAATGAGTGCCGGTGGCGGCCTGCTGGCGTGGGTCACCTGGCCTCTGTTCCGCGCTGTCACCCGAACCCGCCACATGTATCCAGTTGGCTTCTTGTTCGGACTGGGGTTCGATACGGCCACTGAGGTCGGCCTGCTGGGGATCGCCGCGGGCCAGGCGGCGCGTGGCATGTCGCCCTGGCAGACGCTGGTCTTCGCAGCTCTGTTCACGGCCGGCATGGCGCTGGTGGACACTGTCGACAGCGTGCTGATGGTGGGTGCCTATGGCTGGGCGTTGGCCCAGCCGCTGCGCAAGCTTTGGTACAACCTCACGATCACGGCAGCGTCCGTGGTGGTCGCGCTGCTGATCGGCGGCGTGGAAGTGCTGGGCCTGCTGGGGGACCAGTTCGGGCTGCGGGGCGGCGTGTGGTCGGTGGTGGCCCGGCTCAATGACGATTTGACTGGGCTGGGCGCTGCGATGGTGGCGATTTTCCTGCTCGCCTGGGGCATTTCAGCCGCAGTGTACCGCTGGAAGGGGTACGAAAGCGTGGTCCGTGCAACTTCCGGGTAGCACTCCCTTGTCGGGAGTGCCAATATTCGCCATGTGTCCCGGTTGACGAAACGATGGCGGCGAGTCCCGTATGATCCATTATCAGCTGCGGTGCAGCCAGCAGCACGAATTCGACGGCTGGTTCCAGAGCAGTACTGTGTTCGAAAAGCAGGCTAAGGCCGGGTTTGTGGAGTGCCCTGTCTGCGGCGACGTTAAGGTGAGTCGCGCGCTGATGGCGCCGGCAGTCTCGACCCGGGACGCCGATGTGCCGGTGGTGGAGCAGCGTGCCCCGGTCCCGCAACCGGCACCGCAGGTTCCTGCGCCAGCGCCCATGCCCGGAACCGCGGTCAGCGGGCCGATGCCGGCGCATATCCGTGCCATGCTGCAACGCATGCGGGCGGAGGTGGAGAAGCACTGCGACTATGTCGGCCCGGCTTTCGCGGATGAGGCGCGGAAAATCCACCGCGGCGAGAGCGACAAGCGCGGCATCTATGGCGAGGCGACCCCGTCCGAGGCGGAAGCGCTGGCGGATGAGGGGATCGAAGTCGCCCGCATGCCGTGGGTGCCACGGGCGGACGGGTAGTTCGGGAACCTCTCCCGGTGGGTGGGGGAGGGCGTTGTACCGTTCCGATCACCGTCACCCTCGGCGCTGTCGCGCCTCGACCTCTCCCGCTACGCGGGAGAGGTTATTTGGGATGCGACGGTTTTGGCCGTCTGGTTGAAGAGAAGCTGGCGTTCTTCCTCGGTGCGGGGGCCTGAGCGGCGTAGGTCCTTGCCCAGATCCACGCCGCGCTGGACCGCGGGGCGTTGTTTGATCGCCTCGCGCCAGCGGGCGACGTTGGGGAACTCGTCCAGCGGCTGACCGAGGGGCTTTGCGATCAGCACCCATGGCCAGGAGATGATGTCGGCAATCGAATACGCATCGCCGACGATCCACTCGCGTCCGGCGAGCCGCCGTTCCAGAACGCCGAGGCACCGGTTGTACTCGTTGGCATAGCGTGTCTTCGAATACGCATGCTCGCCCTGCGCGTAGTTGACGAAATGGCTGAGCTGCCCCGCCATCGGCCCGAGATTGCCGACCTGCCAGAACAACCACTCCATCGTTTCCTTCCGGCCGATGCGGTCGGTGGGCATGAAACGGCCGGACTTCTCTGCCAGATGCAGCAGGATCGGGCCGGATTCGAAAATCGGCAGCGGTCCGTCGGGTGCCTCATGATCGACGATGGCGGGCATCCGGTTGTTCGGGCTGATTGTCATGAAGTCCGGTTTGAACTGGTCGCCCTTGCCGATGTTCACGGGGATCATGCGATACGGCAGTCCGGTCTCCTCCAGCATGATGGAGACCTTCCAGCCGTTCGGCGTGGGCCAGTAGTAGAAATCGATCATGCGGCAGGGCCTTTCAGTGCGCCGATTTCCGCCGGCGTGTAGCCGAGTTCGGCGAGGATCTCGTCGGTGTGCTCGCCCAAGGTGGGGGCGCCGAAGCGGATGCCGGCCGGTGTGCCGGAAAACCGCGCGGCGGGGCGCGTCTGCCGCAGGTGGCCGGCGTTGGGGTGATCCGTCTCCGTCAGGGTTTCGTTGGCGATTACCTGCGGATGGCGGATCACCTGGCTGCGCGTCAGCACTGGAGCGCACGGGACGTCTTGCGCGGTCAGCCGCTCCAGCCATTCCGCGGCGGGGCGGGTCAGCAGCGTCTCCTGCGTCAGTTGCAGCCGCACGTTGATGTTCTGCTGCCGTAGCGCGGGGGTGCGGAAGCGCGGATCGTCCAGCCATTCCGGATGATCCAGGGCACGCGTCAGCCCTTCCCATTGCTTGTTGGTCTGCACCGCGGCGCTGATGTAGCCATCGGCGGTGGCATAGATCAGGTCGATGGCGCTGGCGGTTTCGGCCTGGGCTTTTTCCTCGCCGACGAAGGTCTGGCCCGCCATGTCGGAACTCCACAGGAACTGCAGCACCGCATCGAGCATGGAGAGCCGCACATGCTGGCCCTCGCCGGTGCGGGCGCGATGCAGCAGCGCCGCGGTGATCGCCTGCGATGCGGTGATGGCGGTGAGCTTGTCCGGCAGGATGGTGCGCACCAGGCGCGGGCGGTCGGTGTCGGATCCCGCCTGGATCGTTGCGAGGCTGGAGAGCGCCTGCACCACCGGATCATAGGCGGGCTTTGGCGCGTAAGGGCCCCGCTCGCCGAAGCCGCTGATCGAGACATAGACGATGTTTGGCGCCACCGCGCGCACGGCGTCTTCGCCAAGGCCCATGCGTTCGATCACGCCCGCACGGAAGTTCTGGATAAACACATCGGCGGTGGCGGCGAGTTTCAGCACTGCATCCCGCGCTGCTGCGGTTTTCAGGTCTAATGCGATTGAACGCTTGTTGCGATTGTTGTTGAGGAAGGTGGCGGAGAAGCCGCCTTTCCGGTTCGCCGAAGCGCGGGTGTGGTCGCCGCCCTGCGGCGGTTCCACCTTGATCACGTCGGCACCCTGGTCGGCCAGGATCATCGTGGCCAGAGGACCGGAGATGTTGGAGGTCAGGTCGATGATGCGATAGCCGTGCAATGGTCCAGGCATTGTGGTGTGTGACTCCTCGGCGCGGTGGTCATTGCAGCGCGCGTATCCGGGACGATCCCCGATGCGGCGGCATCGGGCAATATGGTGGCTCCTGCCGGTAATGCGACGTCGCCCCACCAATGTCATGGCGAGGAGCGTAGCGACGATGCAACCTCCCGCAAGCGGGCGCACGAACGTTCGTTGCGCACGCTCGATCGAGGTTGCTTCGTCGCTACGCTCCTCGCAATGACATGCGGGGGCGGAGCGGGGAGGTGGGACTACTCCGCCGCCATGCGGGGAACGAACGGCGCGACGTCCGCACGCTCTGCGTTTGGCATCGGGGCTGGCCACCACCGATCTTCCCATTCCGAGAACAGCGGCCGCAGCTTCGGCAGCACTTGTTCCGAGAACAGTTTGGTGTTGTACTTGGCGAGTTCCTTGCCCATGTTGCCGAATTGCAGCAACAGCATCAGGTGGCCGACATTCAGTTCGGTTGCCACTTCGGTGAGCTGAGCCACCACTTCGTCGGGCGAACCGAGAATGACGTAGCCCAGATCGACGATGTCCTTCATCTCGGTGGCGCGCATGCGCGAGCGCGCACCGCTGGCCGAGGCGCGGCCGATCTGGCTTTCGATGCCGGCGCGCTGAGTTGCTTCGGTGATGTAGCCGGGCGGCGTGGCCCACATCGGATCGACGTGCAGGCAGCGGCCGTAGAAATACTCGGCGGGTTCTTTGTACATCTCCCACGCTTGCTCGCGGGATTCCGCCACGCCGACGAATTGCAGGAAGCCGGCGCGGTATGGATTGCGGTCCTTGCCGAGGCGCGCCATTTCGTTCCAGAAGCCGTCCATCGTCGCCTTGCCGTCCTTGTAGCCGAAATAGGACAGGTAGGCGTAGACGTAGTCCATCCGCGCGCACCACTGCCAGGTTTCAACCGAGCCGCCGCCTGGAATCCAAACTGGCGGGTGTGGCTTCTGGACCGGGCGCGGCCAGATGTTCACGTAGCGCTGCTGGTTGTAGCGGCCGTTGAAGGCGAAGGTGTCGGGGTCCTGCCAGGCGCGCATCACCAGGTCATGCGCTTCGTAATAGCGGTCGCGCAGCAGCGACGGGTTCTGGCCATAGGCGTAGCAGGTGTCCATCGGCGTGCCGACGGGGAAGCCGGCGATCAGCCGCCCGCCCGAGATCACGTCGATCATCGCGAATTCTTCCGCGACACGGGTCGGCGGGTTGTACAGCGCGAGTGAGTTGCCCATCACGCAGATCGCGGTATCGCGCGTGCGGCGTGACAGCGCGGAGGCGATCAGGTTGGGCGACGGCATCAGGCCGTAGCCGTTGGAGTGGTGCTCGTTGCAGCACACCGCGTCGAAGCCGCAATCGGCGGCGTATTCCATCTCATCCATGAAGTCGTTGTACATGAGATGGGCGCGCTTCGGGTCGAACAAGGTGGAGTGGACGTCCACCCAGACCGAGTGATGCTGGTCACGGAAATCGTCCGGCAGCTCGGTGTAGGGCATCAGGTGGAACCAGAGGAGCTTCATGGCGTGGGTCCGTTTCCTGGGCGCGTTATACCGGTGAGTATGGCGGCAGGACGGGGCGGTTCGTCAACTGTGGGTCGCGGGTGGGTGTGGGTCGCGGGTGGGGCGAGAAAAGGTCCACCTGTTCGGGCGTCTTGTGGCCGGGGCGCGATCAGACGCCCAGTACCGCCTTGCGCAACATGTCGTTGGCGCGGCTCTGCCAGCCTGGGCCGGAGGCGCGCAAACGTTCAACCACCTCGCGTTCCAGACGGAGCGAGACGAGGACTTTGGTGGGGCGCTTCTGCTTGCCGCGGGCGCGCTGGTACTCGTCAACGATCTCGGGGTGGACCTCGCGGACGGGACGCATATGCGCCCAATCCTCATCCGTCAGCTCCCAGGTATCTGGGTCTGCATCGATGCCCTTTTTGATGGCAGCCTCTTCTTCCGCGGTATTGCGCTTAAGTTGCTGCTTCATAACGCCTGATCTCTTTGTTGTTGGCCTTCCGCAGACTGATGATGCGAACGCGTGTGTCTCGCATCGTGTAAACCAACGCATACAGCTGACCGCTGATCATGCCGAGTGCCAGCCATCGTGCTTCCCCGTACGGCCTGCGCCTGTCGAAAAATCTGGCTGCCCCCGGCCAATCGAACTGCGCCGCAGCGGTGAAGTCGATCCCGTGCTTCGCCAGGTTACTGCGCCGCTTCGCCTCGTCCCACTCGTACTCCACAGACGCACCTCAGATTGTAGATACAATCAGCGTGCCCGGCAAGCGCAGCCGCCGCCCCGGCCCTGACAGTCTCCGCCGGCCGCCCTATCTTCCGGTTAACGCCCGCTTCCCCGCTGAACAGCGGAAACCAAGGCAAGGAGGACTTGCACCATGCTCAACCCCACCTCTCCGCTGCCCTTGCAGGACCCCAGTCTGTTCCGACAGGCGAACTACCTCGACGGCAAGTGGGTCGAGGCCGATGGGGGAAAAACGATCGTGGTGAAGAACCCTGCCACCGGCGAGGCGATCGGCGAGGTGCCGGCCATGGGCGCCGCGGAAACCCGCCGCGCGATCGAGGCCGCCGCCCGCGCCTACCCGGCCTGGCGAGCCATGCTGGCCAAGGAACGCGCCGCCATACTGCGGAAGCTGTCCGACCTGATGCTGGCGAATACCGAAGACCTCGCGGTGATCATGACCGCGGAGCAAGGCAAGCCGCTGTCCGAGAGCAAAGGCGAGATCGCCTATGCCGCCAGCTTCATCGACTGGTTCGCCGATGAGGCGAAGCGGGTGTATGGCGACACCATTCCGCAGAACGCCAAAGGGCGCCGCATCCTGGTGCTGAAGGAACCGATCGGCGTGTTCGCCGCGATCACGCCGTGGAATTTTCCCTCCGCCATGATCACGCGCAAGGCCGGCCCCGGCTGGGCCGCCGGCTGCACCGGTGTGATCCGCCCGGCGTCGCAAACGCCGTTCAGTGCGCTGGCATTGGCGGTGCTGGCGGAACGCGCCGGCATGCCGCCGGGCGTGTGCAATGTGCTCACTGGACCGTCCGGGCCGATGGGCGAGGAACTCACCGCCAATCCGCTGGTCAGGAAACTGTCGTTCACCGGGTCAACCGAGATCGGTGCCAGGCTGCTGGCAATGTGTGCGCCGACCATCAAGAAGACCAGCATGGAACTGGGCGGCAATGCGCCGTTCATCGTGTTCGACGACGCCGACCTGGACGCCGCAGTTCAGGGCGCGATGGCCAGCAAGTACCGCAACACCGGCCAGACCTGCGTCTGCGCCAACCGGCTGCTAGTGCAGGATGGTGTGTACGACGCCTTCGCTGCCAAGCTGAAGGCCGCGGTGGAGGCGATGAAAGTCGGCAACGGCATGGAGCCGGGCGTGGCGCAGGGGCCGCTGATCAACGCTGACGCGGTGAAGAAGGTGGAAGAGCATATCGCCGACGCCTTGAAGCGCGGCGCCAGCGTGGTGACTGGCGGCCATCGCCACAAGCTGGGCGGCACGTTCTTCGAACCCACAGTGCTCGCCAACGTGCCGCACGACGCGATGATCTTCCGCGAAGAGACCTTCGGGCCCGTTGCGCCATTGTTCCGGTTCAAGACCGAAGAGGAGGCGATCAGGCTGGCGAACGATACCGAGTTCGGGCTCGCCGCGTATTTTTATGCCCGCGACGTGGGCCGCATCTTCCGCGTCGGCGAAGCGTTGGAATACGGGCTGATCGGCATCAACGAGGGCATCATCTCCACCGCCGAAGCGCCGTTCGGCGGGATGAAAATGTCCGGTCTGGGACGCGAGGGTTCGAAATACGGCATCGAGGAATATCTCGAAATCAAGTACCTCGCTGTCGGCGGCATCGGGACCTGATCGGCCGGTGGCATCGGGACGCGATAGTCCGGTACTGACCGGGGGCTGCCTGTGCGGTGCCGTCCGCTATGAAGCGGGCGGCACCCCGTTCCATGCCGTGATCTGTCATTGCATCATGTGCCGGCGCGCGGCCTGGGGGCGCAACCGGACGGGTCGGCCGGACTAACGTCGTCAATGCCGTGATCGCCAGCTATTTTTGACAGTTCGTCCCGGTGGAAGAGCAGATGGTTTCGGTTCAAGACTGTCTTTCGACAGTTTGCGCGACCGCTGGCTTTACCACGCAAGGCATTGCTGCCGCTGGCTTTACCACGAAAGGTACTGCCGCCGCCGTCCGTTTGTCGACGACCGCCAAGGTCGGTCCTCATGGGCTTCGGGCGTTGTGAAGGAGGTGAGTGCCGATGCCGGATGCTCTGCCTGACCGCGAGGCCAGATGTGCGGTCTGACCGCGTCGCCGCGATATCCGCAGCTGCGGCGATGAGTGACACCGCACGCGTATCCACGGCGACCACGGCAACGATCTCGATTGTCCGCCGGCTGCCGCGCACGGCAAAGCTGCTGATCGCATGCCGTGCCGTTCGCAGCATCGGCCAGGGCGCGTTGGTGGCAGACTTCGCCTTCTATCTGGCCGCGCTGCACTGGACCCCGGTGCAGATGGGTGCCGTTTATATGGGCGGGCTGATGCTTGGCGCCGCCATGACTCTGGCCGCCGGCCCGCTGTCTGATCGTTTTGGCCGCAAGCCGTTCCTGCTGGCCTACGCCGTGGCACAGGTATTGGCGGCCGCGGCGGCACTGCTGACGGCCGCCCCCGTTTGGCTGGTCCCCGCTGCGCTGATAGGCGCCTTCGGTCGCGGCGCCAACGGTGCGGCCGGTCCCTTTGGACCAGTCGAGCAAGCCTGGCTCGCCGACGGTCTCGACCCCGCGGATTTCGGGCCTGTTTACAGCCTGAACGCGGCCGTTGGCTTCGCGGGCATGGGCACCGGCGCGTTGCTCGCGGCGCTTCCGGCCTGGTGGCGGCGCTGGCTGCCGGGGCCGTTGCGCTTTCGGCCCTTGTTCCTGCTGGTCCTGCTTGGCGCTCTCGCCAGCCTGATCTTGCTGCTGTGGATGACGGAGGCACCACGCTCGAACGTCAGCCGTGACGACCCGTCTTTGGCGGTTGCCACGCGGGTCCCGCCGCAGGAACGCGGCATGTTGCTGCGTCTGGTGGGTATCAACGCGCTGAATGGCTTTGCGATCGGCATGATCGGGCCGTTCATGGCTTACTGGTTCCATCTCCGCTTCGGCGAAGGCACGGCGCAGATCGGGCCGGTGTTGGCACTCGGCTTCTTTGTTGCGACCTTTTCCTCGGTCGCGACTGGCTGGCTGGCCCGGCGTCTCGGGACGGCGATGTCGGTGGTCGCCATGCGGCTCGCCGGGCTGGTGTTATTCGTTTTGCTGCCGTTTGCCCCAAGCTACGGGCTGGCGGCCACGTGTTATGTGCTGCGTGCCGCATGCAATCGCGGCACGTCCGGGGCGCGCCAGGCGGTGGGGCTGAAACTGGTGGGCCCCGGCCGCCGCGGACTTGCGGCAAGCCTCAACGCCATTTCCATGCAGGTGCCGCGTGCCCTCGGCCCACTGATCGGGGGTTTGCTGCTGGAGTCCAATCTGCTGGCGCTGCCGTTCCTGTTCGCTGCGGGGCTGCAGGCCGTCTATCTGGCGCTGTACGGGCGGACGTTCCGCGCGATCGACTGATGATGTGGCTCGCTTCGTGTGATTGCGAAGCTCCGTGGGGGCGAAGCGATCCCGGTCGAGAGGGTGCACGGGCGATCATGGGTGGGCTTGAGCGAGATTGCTTCGTCGCTTCGCTCCTCGCAATGAACCAGCGTGCGGAAAGATTGACCCATGTGTCATGGCCGTCCCGGGGATCAGCCCGGCCAACCACGAATTTCGTAGTTGCCACCAGCAAAGACATGGATGGCCGGCCTGCGCCGGCCATGACACAAATGAGTCAGGGTCAATCCCCGGGCTTGTCCCGGGGGATCAGCCCGGCCAACCACGAAT
>Ga0335074_10007241_pt1 | contig 15374 bp, 8 predicted proteins | sample Lox_Sample_23_FD_206715 | JGI IMG/M metagenome (GOLD analysis project Ga0335074, IMG submission 206715) | Soil microbial communities from Loxahatchee National Wildlife Refuge, Florida, United States - Lox_Sample_2.3 | ecosystem: Environmental > Terrestrial > Soil > Wetlands | place: USA: Florida... | reverse complement strand
GTTAGCCAGCAGGACGCAGCGCGGCGACCCGCCCCCGTCCCATCTGCATTCCCAATCGTCGAAATCGTCGCCGCTCGCAAAGATCATCCAACCGCGCCGGGAGATGACCCGGGCGATGCCAACAGCACCGCACCATCCGCGTGCATCAGCGTTCATCTGCGGAAGACCTTTTCGTCGCTGCCCGCAGCACGAACCGTCAGAGTACTCACGAAGCCGATTGGGTCGCGCAGCCAAGAAAGCGGGTAACCCAGATGCAGGCAGATGGACGCCAATGCACGCGGATGTCGCGTACCAACCCGATCCATTGCAGCTGCTTCATGCTCTCGCCGGCTTTGCCATCGTGTTCGCATTTTGGTTGCGGCTAACAGCCCGCGCTGCGCTCATCTGTGGTTCCCACTTATTTTTGACGGTCACTGGAAAAAGACCGCCAGTATCTGATCGCGACGATCGGCTGCACTGTGGCCCAATTGCGTGGCCAGCCCGGTGCGTCGTGATAACATCGCCCCGACCGACTCCGGCCGCGAGGTCTGCATGCTCTCTCCTGCCCTGCTTGACCAGGCTGCTTCCCTTCTGGATGCCTGCCGGAGCCGCGGCATCAGGCTTGCAACCGCCGAGAGCTGCACCGGCGGCCTGATTGCCGCGGCTCTGACCGCCATCGCCGGGTCGTCCGACGTGGTGGATCGCGGCTTCATCGCCTACTCTAACGAAGCCAAGACCGAGCTCGTCGGTGTTCCACCGGACATGATCGCCCGCCACGGCGCCGTCAGCGAAGCTGTGGCACGCGCTATGGCCACGGGTGCGCTGGTCCGCTCACGCGCTACCATCGCGGTATCGGTGACCGGTATTGCCGGACCCGGTGGCGGAAGCTTCGAAAAGCCGGTCGGCCTGATCTGGTTCGGGCTTGCCCAGCGGGACCATTCCGTCGCCGCCGAGCATCACATCTTTCCGGGAGATCGGACCGCAGTCCGCGCCGCCGCCGTGGCGCAAGCTTTATCCTTGATCCGCACACGGCTCTGACCCGCGATCCCCAGGCCGCACCCCCATGACCGACACAGGCAAATCCCCGCACGGCCAACAGCCGCCTTCGCCGCCGGATGCGGACGCACTGCGCGACGCCGCGCTGACCTATCTCGCCCGCTATGCGGCAACCGAGGCCGGACTGCTGCGCGTTCTGCACCGCCGCATCGACCGCTGGGTCCATCAGGCGCAGGGATCCGGGGCTGACCGCGACACCGTCGCCACCCAGGCTGCCGCGGCGGTGGCGGCGGCCCAAGCAGTGGTCGCGCGGTTGGCGGCAGCCGGCGCCATCAACGACACCGCATTCGCCGAAAGCAAGGTGCGGAGCCTGGTGCGTGCGGGGCGGTCGCGCCGCGCGATCGGGGCCCATCTCGCGGCCAAGGGGGTCGATCCCGAGACGCAGCGCCGCATCCTTCCGGCGGCCGACACGGACAACGAACTGCCCGCCGCGCTGGTCCTGGCCCGCCGCCGCCGCATCGGCCCGTTCCGCGCCGGCGGTCCGCCGGAAGCCGAAGGCCGCCACCGCGAACTTGCCATCCTCGCCCGCGCAGGGTTCCCCCAGGACGTCGCACAGCGCGCCCTCGCGCTTGATCCGGAGGAGGCTGAGACCCTCGTCAACCAGCTTCGCCGCTGACAGCCCGAGCCTCAGCGGATCGCATAGGCCGGTACAACCCAGCAATCCGCGTTCGCCGTGCGGATGCCGATGCAGAATGCACGGGCCGCGGCGATATCCTCGAAACCGTCCGCACGCAGGCGCCAGACATGCCGGCCATTCACGTCGGCTGACATGATTGTGGGGTTGTGGCCATCAGTCAGTTGCGGGGCATCACGCCGCAGGCGGCGCCACGCGGCGACCGCCTGCCGCGCATTGGCGACAGCGGCGAGCTGAACCATCGGATGATCGCCAGCCTCCAGGCCGTGCGACAATGAGGCCACCGCCTTCGCGCCTGGCGCGATCGATCCATCCTTGGTCGGCCCATCCTTGGTCGGCCCATCCCTGGTCGGCCCATCCCTGGTCGGCCTGTCGTTGGTCGGCCCCATATTTGACGTCGCCGCATGTGATGTCGCCATCATGGCCGGTGCTGCCTGCGTTGCACGCGCCCCGGCGGCAGCCGTCGGTTTGTCATGCAATTGATCTGCTGCCGGAGCGCCTGCGGCATCCAACCGGCTGTCGCTTCTCGGCAGGACGTCAACCCAGATATTCCCCGGCTGTGGCAGCAGCGGCCTGTCCCACATGTCCTGATCAATGACCCGATGCAACGTTATGTTCTGGCCAGAGGAGGCCTCCGATTGCATAGCGGGGCGCAATCCGCTGGGCTGCGCGGCGCCGATGCAGCCCGACAGCGCAAGGCAACACGTGACCGTCACAAATCGCCTCACGCCGCAAATCTCCATCTTGATATACACCAAATAATAGCATACAATAAGATTTATACAACCAAGAGTATGGGCGCATAGAGACCGCCTCAGTTGATGACGGCCGGCCGGAAATTGCTTGCTCACGCCCCGATCCGCAGGGCAAGTATCCGTCCATGAGCGCAACCACCTCGCCCCAGCAGCAGCAATCGGTTCAGCAGCAGCAGACCGCCCAACCGTCGCCGCAGCCGCCCGCGCAGCCCACCATTCCGGGTGGAGAAACACTCGACCAGGCACTGACCCGTGCCCAGGCCGCGGCCCAGGCCAAGCGCCTGAACGAAGGAGCGGGCATCTGCAACGACGTCCTGGCCGTCGCGCCAGAGCACCCGCCGGCCCTCGCCTTGCTCGGCATCATCAGTGCCATGCAGAACGATCCGGAGAAGGGCATCGGCCTGCTGGATCGCGCCATCAAGCTGCGGCCAGGGAATGCAAGCTGGTACGCACATCTGGCGTCGCTCTGCCGCGCCACCTACCGCATGGACCAGGCGCTGTGGGCCGGCCAGGAATCGATCCGCCTCGATCCCGGCAACGCCGACAACCTGGTGAACCTGTCGCTGATCTTCGTTGACGTGGACGACCGCGAGCGCGCCATCGCCTGCCTGCTGCGCGCGCTGGGCCAGAAGCACGACCACGCCGACGGCCACCTGGCGCTCGCCCAGAACCTGCTGGCGATGGGTGATTTCGCCCCTGGCTGGATCGAATACGAGTGGCGCAACGAAACCGAGGCCGGCAAGAACACCATGCCAAAGATGACCTCGGCGCACTGGAACGGCATGCGCATCCCGAAGGGCCGCATCCTGCTGGTCGGCGACCAGGGCTATGGCGACACCATCCAGTTCGCCCGCTACATCCCTCGCGTGGCCGAGCTGTGCGAGGAAGTCGTGCTGGGGTGCTCTGCCGAGATGGGGCCGATCCTGCACAACATCCCCGGCGTGAAGCAGTTCTGCCATCGCTGGAACGACGTCCCCGGCCACGCCGCGCACTGCCGCCTGTCCAGCCTGCCCTACCTGTTCCAGACCCGGCCCGATACCATTCCGTCGCAGGTGCCCTACCTGAAAACCGATCCGGCGCGCATTGCGGCCTGGAAGCAACGGCTGGACGCGCAGCTTCCACCCGGCCGCCGCATCGGCCTGGCCTGGACCGGCCGCCCGACGCATCCCAACGACCGCCGCAGGTCGCTGCCGCTGCACCGGCTCCTGCCGATCGCACGCGCCGCCGCCGGCACCGCTGCGTTCGTGTCGCTGCAAAAGCCGATGCCCGCCAGCGACCTGCAGGTGATGTCCGAATTCCGCGGCATGACCGACCTCTCCGCCGACCTGAAGGATTTCGGCGAGACCGCTGCCGTCATCGAGAACCTGGACATGATCGTCACGGTGGATACCTCGATGGGCCACCTGGCGGGGGCATTGGCGAAGCCGGCCTGGATCATGCTGCCCAAGGCCGCCGACTGGCGCTGGATGCTGGAACGCAGCGACAGTCCCTGGTACCCAACCGTTCGTCTGTTCCGCCAGAGATTTCCGGGTGCGTGGGACGATCTGCTGGCCGACGTCTCCGCTGCCCTGGCGATGGAACTGCGCGGGGCTTCGCTCGGCGTCGCCGCGAACTGAGGCACAGGGCAACGCCCCATCGGCGTTGGGATAAGCCGGCGCGGGAGAAGACAATTCCCCATCCCCTTGCAGGCCTGGGCTGCGAAGCGGACCACGGTCAAATGGAGGGAACAGGCTGAAATGCCGCCGCGCCGGCGGGATCAGCGGATGGCGGCCTCCTTGGTACGGCGGTGGGCCGCCACGAGCGACGCCACGGCACACGAAGCAACGCGGCTGACGAGCGTGTCAGCCCGGCTGGTCAGGATGATCGGCACGCGGGCGCCCAGCACGATGCCGGCGCTTTCGGCCCCAGCCAGGAACGACAGGCTCTTCGCCAGCATGTTGCCGGCTTCCAGATCGGGCACCACCAGCACGTTGGCATGGCCGGCCACCGGCGAGACGATATGCTTGATCGCCGCTGCCTCCCGGTTGATGGCATTGTCCAGCGCCAACGGCCCGTCCAGCACCCCGCCGGTGATCTGGCCGCGGTCCGCCATCTTGCATAGCGCCGCAGCCTCGATGGTGGACAGCACTTTGGGGTTCACCGTCTCCATCGCCGACAGAATCGCCACCCGAGGCGGATCGATCCCCAGTGCGCGGGCAAGGTCGATCGCGTTCTGGACGATATCCACCTTCTCTTCCAGCGTCGGTGCGATGTTCACCGCCGCATCGGTGATGATCAGCGGCGCGGCATAGCCCGGTACGTCCATGATGAAGCAGTGGCTGATGCGGCGTGCGGTGCGCATGCCGCTGTCCTTGGCGACCACGGCGCCCATCAGTTCGTCGGTATGCAGGCTGCCTTTCATCAGTGCTTCAGCCTGCGCTTCGCGCACCAGGGCCACGCCCTTGGCGGCCGAGTCATGGCTGTGTTCCGAGGCAATCTGCGGCAGCCCGCCAATGTCGATTCCGTTTTGCTCCGCGACATCAGTCAGGCGGCCCGGCGGGGCGACAAGGATGGGCGCAATGATGCCGAGCCGATACGCCTCCACCGCGCCCGCCAGCGACACCGCATCGCAGGGGTGGACGACAGCCGTGGGCACCGGCGGCAGGCGCTGCGCCATCGCCAGCACGCGTTGGTATTTCGCGCGGCCATTTTCGGCGCCGCTACCCATCTCCATCTGCTCCAATTCTGGCGGGTCGTCCTGCATGAGCAGATCTGTCGCCTGACAGATCTGCTGCCGCATTGACCTGCGTCAACAAAACGCCGGGCGGTCGTGGCGCGGCTTCCTCCGCCGCTGTCGGCGCCCGGACACGACGTTCATGACGCGAATTGGATAATGAATCGCTAATGCAGGTCGTCATTTCGCGGTCACGGCGGTCGAACTGCAGAAGCCTCCGGCAACGCACGTTGTGACGGCATCGAATTCGGCCACAACCAAGGCGCCCGCGTTCGATCCCGCATGCGTGCGATCAAAGCGCCACCAATATCCCGGAGAACAATCGTCCGCGTTGCGCCAGGCTGTCCACCACAATGTGCTCGTCCAGCGTATGTGCGCCGGCCCCCTGCACGCCCAGCCCGTCCAGCGTCGCAATACCCATGGCGCCGGTGAAATTGCCATCGGACCCGCCGCCCGAACTCTGATGCGGAATATCGAATCCCAGGCCACGCGCGATCCCGCGCGCCACGCCGTACAGTGCCATGTCACGCGGACCCGGCTCCCAGACCGGACGCGTGACGCCGCGTGTCACCTTGAAGGAAACGTCGTTGCCGGACGCACGCAGCGCCAGCATCGCGGCGACGCCGCGGTCCAGATCCTCCTGGCGCTTCGCCATCGACAGCGCCTGTCCTGCGCAGACCGTGGACACGCAGTTCACCCACTGCCCGCCATTCACCACGCCGACGCTGAAGGTGCAGTCTTCGGTCGTCATGTCCTCGATTTCGACGATCTTGCGCGCCATTTCCCGGATCGCCGAGCGCCCTTCTGCCAGCCGCGCCCCGGCATGGCTGGGCCGGCCACGCGCTTCCAGATCGAACCGGGCGATGGCGTAACGGCCGGTGACCACGCCGCCATCGGCACGCGCCGGTTCCGGCACCAGAACATAGCGGTGGCGCGCGGCTTCGGCCTCGATCAGGTCGCGCGTGGAGGGACTGCCCACTTCCTCATCGCTGGTCAGCAGCACAGTAACGGGCAGCCTGGTTGGGATGCGCGCACGGGCGAGCTGGCGGATCGCCTCCAGGGCCAGGTAATTGCCGCCCTTCATGTCCAGGATGCCGGGCCCCCACGCCTTGCCGCCCTCGCGCCGGAAGGCGAGTTCCGACAACGTACCGGTCGGATGCACCGTATCCAGGTGGCCCATCACCAGAATGCCCGGCTCATTCGGCGTGGCATGGGGAAACGTGGCACGCAGGCAATCACCGAAGCCCATGCGCCCCGCGATGCGTTCGACGCGCGCCCCGGCGATGATCAGATCGCGTGCTGCCATGTCCATCATGCGATTGACCGCGGCAGCATCGTATGTCGGGCTTTCACAGGTGACCCACGCCTGCAGCCCTTCCAACATCGCATCGGCGTCAAAGGGAAGCTGACTCGGGTCCATACTTGTCTCCATGCGACGGTTGCGGGCGAAAGCCGGACATGCCGCCGGCCCCCCTTTTCCGGGGGTTGTGCCCTTCCGTCTATCGTACCCCCGTCATTGCGAGAAGCGAAGCGAGGAAGCAATCATCTGCTCCATGGGCGTGGACACTTGTGTCTGGTCTGGAATGACAAGCTTCTCGGTGGGCACGCGCGAGGGCACAGTGCAGGTTCACCACGAAGCCACGAAGCCACGAAGATGCTTGGATGCCGAGCGATCCCACATCCGCGGCACGAGATTGCGTGAATCTGCCTCAGCTTCGTGCCTTCGTGCCTTCGTGGTGAAATCTTTAACGCCGAAGCGGACCGCACTGGCCCTGCAACACCGCGGCACAGTTTGCGCCCCCGCTCAGCCCATGCGTCACACCATCCGCGCCGCTTCACCGCTCAGCGTGCGACCTCCTCCGAGGCAACCAGATCAACCGGAGCGCTTGCCTGCCCATCCAGTGCATCCAGGCTGCGTCCGCGCGTTTCCGGCAACCCCAGCAGCATCACGATCATCAGCCCGAAGGCGATCAGGCTGAATACCGCGATGGCGATACCCAACGGCATCGATTCGCTCAGCACGCCGACCAGTGTCGGGAACGCCGCGCCGATCGCCCGCCCGGCATTGTAGCAGAAGCCCTGAGCGTTGCCGCGGACCGACGTGGGGTAAAGCTCGGTCATGAACGGCCCCATCGGCGGGAATTTCATCAGCAGCATCATGTTCAGCGGGACACCGACGAAGAACAACGCAACATTGTTCATCGGCACGAACATGTAGATTGCCACCATCACCACCGAGCCGATGGCAGACAGCATGAAGGTTGGGCGCCGGCCGATGGCGTCGCTGAGATAGGCGCCCGCCAGGAAGCCCACCAATGCACCCGCGATCTGCACCAGCAGAAAGCCGCCGGTGCTGGAAGCGGAGAGGCCGCGGACCAGGCGCAAATAGGTCGGCATCCAAATTCCCAGCGCATAGCCGCCACCCTGTGCGCCGGCGACCATCAGCGTGACCTTCACCGTGGTCCAGAAATACGGTGCACGAAACGCCGACAGAAGGTGCGCCACGCCAATCGCCGGACGCGCGCTGCGCGTAGCATGGAACAAGGCGGGCTCGTCGATATGGCGGCGGATCCAGAAGACGAATACGGCCGGGAGCAGGCCGATCGCGAACAAGACGCGCCAGGCGATGGCTTCGGGCAGAAAACTATAGAGGATGGTGTAGACCAGCGCGGAGGCACCCCAGCCGACAGCCCAGCCGGTCTGTACCAGGCCGACGCCGCGGCCGCGGTATTTATCGCGGATCGCCTCGCCCATCAGGACCGCGCCGGCCGCCCATTCACCACCAAAGCCCAACCCGTGCAACGCACGCAGCCAGAACAACTGCTGGAAATTCTGGGCGAAGGCGCAGAGGAAGGTGAAGACCGAATACCACAGGATGGTGATCTGCAGCATGCGCACGCGGCCGAAACGGTCGGACAGCGTGCCGCAGAACCAGCCACCCAGCGAGGAAATCAGCAGGGTGGCTGTGCCGATCAGCCCGGCCTGGCCGCGCGACAGACCCCATAGCGCGATCACTGTCGGAATGACGAAGCTGTACATCTGAACGTCGAAGGCATCCAGCGCCCAACCGCCGAAGCAGGCGCCCATGGTGCGGCGTTCCTTGGCGGTCAGATCGGCCATCCAGGCAATCACGGCACGGCCTCCCGGTTTCGGTTTTGCCGACGACTATCACAGCGGGGCAGGCGGTCAAAGCGACAGGGCCGTTCCAGGCTGGGTGATCGGGTGAAGCAGCAGGATTAGGGGCTTTGCCCCTAAAACCCCACCAAGGGGCGCTGCCCCTTGGAGCCCCGCCAAGGGCGGAGCCCTTGGAACCCTTTACTTGGTTGTCCGAGCGGTAGGAGGCATACGCCACGCACTGACATCGCAATTTGCGTGATGTCGGTGTGTGGCGCATGCCTCCTACCGCCCGGACAACCAAACAGATGGATTGCACAGGCTACGCCTTTGCCGAGAGGTCCAGGAGAGCAGAGCTCTTCTGGTGGGTTTCAGGGCGGCGCCCTGATCCCTCGCGGCTGCTTGACCCCGTCCCCCGCTGCGTCTTACACGCGCCGCATGAACGATGCTCCCTCCGCGACGCCACCCGATCTCGCCGCCGCTACAGAGCGCGCACGCGTGCTGGCCCAGGCGCTGCCGTTCCTGCGCCGCTATGCCGGCGCCACGATCGTGATCAAGTACGGCGGTCATGCGATGGGCGAGGAAACGCTCGCCGAGCAATTCGCGGGCGACATTGCCTTGCTGAAGCAGGTCGGCATCAACCCGGTGGTGGTGCACGGCGGCGGCCCTCAGATCAATTCGATGCTAAAACGCCTGGCCATCCAGTCCACCTTCATCGACGGGCTGCGTGTCACCGATGCGGCGATGGTGGAGGTGGTGGAGATGGTGCTGGCCGGCACCGTCAATAAATACGTGGCCAGCCTGATCTCCCGCGCCGGCGCACTGGCGGTCGGAATATGCGGCAAGGACGGCAACCTGATTCGCGCGAGGAAACTGACGCGCACAGTGCGCGATCCCGACAGCAATATCGAACGCGCGCTCGATCTCGGGTTCGTCGGCGAGCCGGAGCATGTGGACGTGCGCGTGATCCATGCGCTGACCGGCGGCGGGCTGGTCCCGGTGATCGCACCGGTCGGTGTGGGCGAGGATGGGCAGACCTACAACATCAACGCCGACACGGTGGCCGCCGCGATCGCCGGATCACTGACCGCGACGCGGCTGCTGATGCTGACGGACGTGCCCGGGGTGCTGGATAAGGAAAAGCGCCTGATCCCTGATCTGACGGTGGCGCAGGCGCGTGACGCGATCGCAGACGGCACGATCACCGGCGGGATGATTCCGAAGGTCGAGAACTGCATCGACGCGGTGAGGTTGGGCGTGAAGGGCGCGGTGATCCTCGATGGCCGGACCCCGCATGCCTGCCTGCTGGAGTTGTTCACGGAGCATGGGACCGGCACGATCGTCCGCCGGTAAAGGAAAGCTCTCCCGCTCGGCGGGAGAGGTCGATGCGCGCAGCACGAGGGTGAGGTGATCGGGTCGGCACACGGCATTTGAAAGCTGTGTGCCGGCCCGATCACCCTCACCCTCGGCGCGATCGCGCCTCGCGTTGATCCGCTTCGCGGCTCAACCCCACGTCGTGGGAGAGGTTTTATTGCACCAGATAGCCGCCCTTGGTGCCGACAAAGCCTGCCAGCGTCAGGCTGCCGATCTCGTCGCCCACATGCATCGCCTGGCTGCCGCTGGTGTTGTACGCCATGGTCTGGATCGGTGCCGCACCGCTCTCGAACGCGGCCTGGCTGGCGAACACATAGGCGTAGGTGTCGGTGCCCGCCGTGGTGCTGAACGTGGTCGTCGAATTCGCCGTGTTGGTGAGCTGGTTGATCGTCGCATCGGCGAAGATTTGCTCGCCGGTCTGCACCTCGCCTTCGAAGTAGATCGTGGCGTTGGACGCGTACGGATTGCTGATGTTGCTGATTTCCAGGAAGGCCATCGCGTTTGAGTTGCTGCCGGTCACCGAGGCCATCGCCGCCTGGTTCTGCACCAGCGATACCGTGTTGCCCGGATCGTAGGTGAACTCGAGCTTCTCTGCGGTGCCATACAGCGACGACAGGCTGCCGGTCGGTGCATTGCCGCCAACCGTGATCCCGCTGCTGCCGTCCTGCACTTCCGTCGAGTCGCTGGCGGTGACGGTGGTGCAGGAGCTGGGCAGGTTGCCGGTGAACGCATAATCGTGCAGCTCGCCCGAGCCGTTGTAATTCTGCGCCACCAGCGCGCCGTCGATCTGGTTGTTGTTCGTCACCGTAGCGTAGGGCGCCAGCACCGTGCCGCCGATCTGGGTGTTGATCGCAACCGTCCCGGTCGCCTGGTAGAAGTTCCAGATGATGTTGTCTGCCCCGGTGATGCCGCTCTCATCGTTGGCATTGAACGTCGCAGACGTGCCGGACACGTTGAAGATCAGCGACGAGGCACCGTTCATGTTGATGGTAAAGCTCGGGATCGCCGCAAGCTGCGCCGCGGTCAGGTCGATGACCGCGATACCGTTGGCGCCGGCATGCGCCGTGATCACCTCGTTGTTGCCGGTGGTCGGCAGCGTGCCGGTCGCGGAAAGCTGCGACAACGACTGCGACAGCGAGTCCAGCGTGCTGGAGAAGCTGCCGATGCTGGCGCTGGGCGCGCCGATATACTTGCCGCCACCGTTGAAGTTGATCCCGGCGCCCTTGCTGCCGCCGACATAGGCGCTGCCGCCATCGTCGATGTTGATCGAGTTCCCGCTGGTGCTGCCAAACACCGTCAGCGCGCCATACCCGCTGGGCAGCGAGCCGGACGGCTGGTCGTAGACGGTCGCACCGGAGAAGTTGCCGCCGACCACGATGGCACCCTCGATGTCGCACGACGTCGAGGCGTTGCCGAATACGACGGCGTTGAAGTCCGCCAGGATCGTCGCGGCGGACAGGCCGGTGCTGCCGCTGCTGCCACTGCCGCAGGCCATCGCGGTGACGGTGGCCGTGTCGGCAACCGAGGTGTTCTTCGACACGTTCGGCTCGTCGACGCTCACGGTGTAAACCCAGGTCTGCCCGGGGGCCAGCGTGCCGTTCGTGCCGCTCGTTTGCAGGGTTGGCGTCACATAGTCCGGATTGGACGCCGTGCCGATATTGTCGGTGAGCACGACATCGGTCAGCGCCGACGTGCCGGTATTGGTCACGTCGAACGTGAACGTGACCACGCCGCAGGAGCTATCCACCTCCTCATTCGGCAGCTTGATCACCGAGATACTGTTCTGTTGCTCTACCGCCGTGCTGGCGGTGGAGGATTGCGACGGTGTCTGGCTGTCCGTCACCGTCGCGGTATTGGTGATCGGGAGCAGGCTGTTGAGCTCGGCCTGGGTGACGGTGGTCACGACGGTGTAGGTGGCGGACGCGCCCGGTGCCAGGCTGGCAAGCGTGCCGAGTGTGGTGCCGAGGGTCGTGTCGGTGACCACCACGTTGGTCAGCGTCTCGTTGCCGGTGTTGCTGACGACGATCTGGTAGTCGATCGCCTCGCCCGCGGCAGTCGCTGCCGGGTCGCCGGCCACGCCGCCAACCGAGGTCACGGTCTTCACGATCGAAACCGACGGTGATTGCGCTACGGCCGTGGTCGCAGTGGAGGACTGTGACGGCGTCTGGCTGTCGGTGACGGTCGCGGTGTTGGTGATCGAGGTGCCGCTGTTGATCTCGGCCTGCGTCACCGTCATCGCCTCGGTATAGGTAACGGAGGCCCCCGCCGCCAGGCTGGCCAACGTGCCCAGCGTGGTCCCGAGCGTGGTGTCCTTGACCACCACGTTGGTCAGCGTCTCGTCGCCGGTGTTGGCGACGACGATCTGGTAGTCGATGACTTCGCCGGCGTAGGTCGCCGCCGGATCGCCGCTGCAGCCGCCGACCGAGGTCACGGTCTTCACGATCGAGACGTTCGGCGCGCCGGTGACCGTCGTGCTGGCAGTGGAGGAGCCGGTCACACCCTGACTGTCGGTGACCGTCGCGGTGTTGATCACCGAATTGCCGCTGACATTGCTCGGCGACGTGGAGGGGCAGGAACCGCTGCCGCCGCAACTGCCGCTGCTGCCGCAGCCCTGGTTGGAGAACGAACCCGAGCAACAGTTGTTGTTGCTGTACTGGTTGGTCGGCGTGCCAGCGCAGGTATTGCCGTTGCCGCCGTCGTTGTCGCAGGACTGCACGCCGATCTGATTGTAATTGCTCAGCCCGTTGCAGCCGTTCTGGTCGAAATTGTTGTAGCTGCTGCAGGTGAAGTCCCACGACAGGTTCGACGCGCCGCAATTGTTCGTGCTGCTGCCGATCGTCCAGGTGATGCTGCAATTGCTCAGGTTGCTGCCGGACGGCACCGTGTATGGCAGGCCGCTGAGGAACACGCTGCCCGGATTGCAGCCAGCCGGCAGTGTCGTGACCCAGCAATTGGTGCTGCTGTTATAGGTCGTGGTCGGCTGCGTGCAGGAGCTGGAGAAGGTGACGACCGCGTTGCCGCATTGCTCTGTGATCGTGCCGCCGACGCCCTGGCCGCTGATGGTGCAGGTGATGCCAGAGAAGGTGTAGGTCGCACCGTTGGCGCAGGATGTCGGGTTGAAGGTAGAGCATAGCCACGCGGTCTTGCCGGCCCCGCAGCCCGAGCTCGGGGCGGTGTGGGTGACGCAGCCGCCGGTGCCGGTGCTGGTACCAAGGATCTGGTTGAGATCGGCCTGAGACACCGTCTGCGACGTGGTGTACGTGACGCTCGCACCTGCCGCGAGACTCGCCAGCGTGCCGAGCGTGGTGCCGAGGGTGCTGTCCTTCACCACCACATTGGTCAGCGTCTCGTCGCCGATGTTGGTGACGACCACCTGGTAGTCGATGACTTCGCCCGCATAGGTCGCTGCCCCATCGCCGGCGACGCCGCCGACCGAGGTCACGGTCTTGACGATCGAGACCGCAGGCGACTGCTGCACGGTCGTGGTCGCAGTGGAGGACTGCGAGGGGGTCTGGCTGTCGGTGACCGTGGCGGTGTTGGTAATCGGCGCGCCGCTGTTGAGTTCGGCCTGCGTCACCGTCATCGCCGCGGTGTAGGTCACGGAGGCACCGATCGCCAGGCTGGCCAGCGTGCCCAGCGTCGTGCCGAGTGTGGTGTCTTTCACCACCACGTTGGTCAGGCTCTCCTCGCCGGTATTGGCGACGACGATCTGGTAGTCGATGACCTCCCCGGCATAGGTCGCCGCCGGATCGCCGGCGCAGCCGCCCACCGAGGTCACGGTCTTCACGATCGACACGTTGGGTGCACCGGTAACCGTCGTGCTGGCGGTGGAGGAACCGGTGACGCCCTGGCTGTCCGTCACCGTCGCGGTGTTGATGACCGAATTGCCGCTGACATTGCTGGGAGGCGGGGTGCAGCCGCACGAGCCGCTGCTGCCGCAGCTGTTGCCGCCGCAATTCTGGATGAAGTTGGTCGAACTGCAGTTGCCGGCCACGTACTGGTTCAGCGGCGTGCCGGCACAGGTGCTGTAACCGTCATAGCTCCAGCCGCCCAGGCCGTCGCACGACTGCACGCCGATCTGATTGTAGTTGGTCAGCCCGTTGCAGCCGTTCTGGTCAAAGTTATTGAACGCCGTGCAGTTGAAGTCCCATGACAGGTTGGACGCGCCGCAGTTGTTCGTGCTGCTGCCGATCGACCAGGTGATGCTGCAGTTGTTGAGATTGCAGCCGGACGGCACCGCGAACGGCAGCCCGCTGAGGAACACGCTGCCCGGGTTGCAGCCCGCCGGCAGCGTCGTGACCCAGCAATTGGTGCTGCTGTTGAAGGTGGTGGTCGCCTGCGTGCAGGAGCTGGAGAAGGTGATGACGGCGTTCGGGCATTGCTCGGTGATCGTTCCGCCGACGCCCTGGCCGCTGATGGTGCAGGTGAGGCCAGAGAAGCTGTAGGTCGCGCCGTTCGCGCAGGATGTCGGGTTGAAGGTGGAGCATAGCCACGCGGTGCTGCCCGATCCGCAGCCCGAACTCGGACCAGTGTGGGTGACGCAGCCGCCGGTGCTGGTGGTGGTGCCGAGGATCTGGTTGAGGTCGGCCTGGGAGACCGTTTGCGACGTGGTGTAAGTGACGGTCGCACCCGCTGCCAGGCTGGCCAGCGTGCCGAGTGTGGTGCCAAGCGTGGAGTCTTTCACCACCACGTTGGTCAGCGTCTCGTCGCCGGTATTGGTGACAACGACCTGATAATCGATGACTTCGCCGGCATAGGTGGCGGCCGGATCGCCGGCCACGCCGCCCACCGAGGTAACCGTTTTGACGATCGAGACAGACGGGCTGCCCGTGACGGTGGTAGTGACCGTGGAGGACTGCGACGGCGTCTGGCTGTCCGTCACCACAGCCGTATTGGTGATCGGGTTGCCACTGTTCAGTTCGGCTTGGGTGACGGTGGCGACGGCCGTATAGGTTTCCGTCGCACCGGGTGCCAGCGACGCCACTGTGCCCAGCGTGGTGCCGAGTGTCTGGTCGGTGACCAGCACATTGGTCAGCGTCTCGTTGCCGGTGTTGGTGACGACGATCTTGTAGTCGATCGCCTCGCCTGCATAGGTCGCCGCCGGATCGCCCGATACGCCGCCGACCGAGGTGACGGTCTTCACGATCGAAACCGAAGGCGACTGCGACACTGGCGTGGTAACGGTCGAGGATTGCGACGGCGTCTGGCTGTCCGTCACAACGGCGGTGTTCGGCACCGAGCCGCCGGCATTGATCTCGGCCTGCGTGACGGTCTGCACCGCCGTGTAGGTGATGTTCGCGCCAGGCGCGAGGCTCGCGAGCGTTCCCAGCGTGGTATCGAGAGTCTGGTCGGTGACAACGACGTTGGTCAGCGTCTCGTTGCCGGTGTTGGTGACCACCACCTGGTAATCGATGACTTCGCCCGCATAGGTCGCGGCGGGGTCGCCGGATACGCCGCCGACCGAGGTGACCGTCTTCACGATCGAGACCGAAGGCGACTGCGAGACCGGCGTGCTGACGGTCGAAGACTGCGACGGAGTCTGGTTGTCGGTGACAACCGCCGTGTTCGGAACCGCGTTGCCGCTGTCGATCTCGGCCTGCGTAACCGTCTGCACCGCCGTGTAGGTGACCGTCCCGCCGACCGCCAAGGACGCCAGCGTTCCCAGCGTGGTACCCAGCGTCGGATCGGTCACCACCACATTGGTCAGCGTCTCATTGCCGGTGTTGGTGACGACAACCTGATAGTCGAT
>Ga0335074_10007239_pt1 | contig 15374 bp, 10 predicted proteins | sample Lox_Sample_23_FD_206715 | JGI IMG/M metagenome (GOLD analysis project Ga0335074, IMG submission 206715) | Soil microbial communities from Loxahatchee National Wildlife Refuge, Florida, United States - Lox_Sample_2.3 | ecosystem: Environmental > Terrestrial > Soil > Wetlands | place: USA... | reverse complement strand
ACGTAGAGCTGGCCGTCCGGGAACTGGGCGCTGATCCTATGCGCGGCATGCACGGCGAGCGTCGTCTTGCCCAGCCCGGCCGCCCCGGCCACCACGGCGATCCGCAGCGCGCCCGGGCTGCTTCCGGTCGCGTTCGGCAGCAGCATGTCGCATAGGTGCCTGACATGGGTCTCGCGGCCGGTGAAGTCCCCGATGTCCGCCGGAAGCTGCGCCGGACGTGACAGCGGCGGACCGACGGGCTCCTCGGCAACCTCGCCGACGTCGTCGAACGTACCGACCGCAATGGTGCCCGCCGCCTCGTCGAGCGGGATGGCGTCGTCCGCCGGTTCAGCCTCCGCGTCGTCCCGGCCGGCGTCGACGCCAGCGGCACCCGTGCCAACGGGACTCGCCGCTGGCCGCGGGGCCCTCGCGGTGCCGGGCGCTGTCGGCCGGCGGCGTGGCCGGGTCCGGGTGCGCGGCGGAGCCGGGGCCGACTGCGCGTCCGCGGCGAGCAGCCGCGCGTACAGCTCTTGCACCTCGGCGCCTGGGTCAACGCCGAGCTCGTCGCCGATCACCTGCCTGGCCTGGGCGTACGTGTCCAGCGCCTCCGCATGCCTGCCGGACTCGTCCAGGGCCTGCATGAGCAGCAGCCACAGTCCTTCGCGGATCGGGTTCTCGGCGACCAGCCTGCGCAGCTCGGCTATCACCTGGGCGGCCCGGCCAGCAGCCAGCGCCGCCTCGACGCGGAGTTCGGTGGCGGCCAGCCGCATCTCCTGCGTCCGCTCGGCCTCGGTGGCGATCAGCGTGGTCTCCGTCACGTCAGCGAGCAGCGGGCCGCGCCACAGCCTGAGCGCCTCATCCAGCAGGGTGACCGCGCGGACCGGGTCATTCGCGGCGAGGGCGCTCCGCCCCTCCGCGACCAGTGACTCGAACTCATCCAGGTCCAGGTCGCCGGCGCTGACGCGGAGCAGGTAACCCGGAGCCCGGGAGACAAGTACGTGTCCCTCGGTGTCGCCGATCAGCCGCCGCAGCCGGTGGATGTAGATGCTGACCAGGTTGTTCGCCTTCGCCGGCGGGCTGTCGCCCCATAGCTCAAGGATCAGGCTCTCGGTAGAGATGAGCTGACCGGGCCGCACGAGGAGGCAGGCCAGCAGCGATCGCCACTTGGGCGCGCTGATAGCCGTCCAGCCTTCCGTGGCGGACCAGGCCTCCAGTGGGCCCAGCATGCGAAACCGCATCAGGCCGGCCCCTCCGAACTCACGATCTCCTCCGCATGCTGTCGACGACGGCGTCCGGCCAGGCGAAAATTCCCGCCGGACGTCTGGGGGCTGCGGATAACACTCCGGGCTGTGTAGATCCACTTAATCATGACTAAATCACGGCGTAAATCCGACCTGGCACGCTCATGCCAGAGCAGAAAGCCGATGGGGTCGGGGCCAGCATCCCGTGCCGGGCCGGACGATTGCGAGGGGCATCGTCCGTAGCGACACGGGAATCGGCCAGGGCTTGAAGGCTGACCGCGGGGACCGCGGAGTGGGCGGTCCCGGCGCGTCGCTAGACCCCCGTCCCGCCAAACCGGGGAATGGCGGGACGGGGCCAAGGCCCCTAGTCCTTGGGTGCGGGGAACCTGGGGCTAGGGGCCGGCCCAATTACCCGGGTCCTTAGCTCTGACCGTCGAACAGGCTGGTCACGGAGCCGTCGCTGAACACCTCGTTGATCGCTCGCGCGAGCAGCGGCGCGATGGACAGCACGGTCAGCTTGTCGAACATCTTCTCCTGCGGCACCGGCAGCGTGTTGGTGATGACGACCTCGCTGATCCGGGAGTTCTTCAGGATGTCAACGGCCGCGCCGGAGAGCACCCCGTGCGTGGCCGCCACGATGACCCGCTCCGCGCCCTGATCGAACAGCGCGTCCGCGGCCTTCGCGATCGTCCCGCCGGTGTCAATCATGTCGTCCACCAGAATGCAGGTGCGGCCCGCGACCTGGCCCACCACCTCGAAGACCTTGACCTGGTTGGCGACGTCCGGGTCGCGCCGCTTGTGGATGATGGCCAGCGGGCAGCCGAGCCGGTCGGTCCACCGCTCACAGACCCGGACCCGCCCGGCGTCCGGCGCGACGACAGTCACGTTCTCGACGTTGAGCTTGCCTTCCAGGTACCCCGCGAGGATCGGCAGCGCGAACAGGTGGTCCACCGGCCCGTCGAAGAAGCCCTGGATCTGCGCGGTGTGCAGGTCGACGGCCATCAGCCGGTCGGCGCCGGCGGTCGCGAACAGGTCGGCGACCAGCCGCGCCGAGATCGGTTCTCGCCCGCGGCTCTTCTTGTCCTGTCTCGCGTAGCCGAAGAACGGAGTCACCACCGTGATCCGCTTGGCCGACGCCCGCTTGAGCGCGTCGACCATGATCAGCTGCTCCATGATCCACTGGTTGATCGGCGACGTGTGGCTTTGCAACACGAAGGCGTCGCAGCCGCGTACCGACTCGAGGAACCTGACCATGATCTCGCCGTTGGCGAAGTCGTACAGCCTCGCCGGCCCAGGCTCGATCCCCATGCAGTCGGCTACCTCGGCGGCGAGCTCGGGGTATGCCCGTCCGCCGAACAACATTAGCTTCTTCTGGCTCGGCGCCGTCATGCCGCTCACCTGGGACTATTCTCCTCTTATTTATTCCGAACGGACCCGTTTCGCTGCCTCAGCGGACCGTGTCCCCACACGGTTGCGCTCTACCCACCCCTGGGAATTGTGCTGCCGGCCCCGGGCGATCCCGAGGTCGCCGGGCGCCACGTCTTCGGCGATCACCGAGCCCGCGGCGGTGTAGGCGCCATCGCCGACGGCGACCGGCGCGACGAGCACGCTGTTGCTGCCGACGAAAGCGTGCTCCCCGACGTCGGTGTGGTTTTTGGCCACCCCGTCGTAGTTGGCGAAGATCGTGCCCGCGCCGATGTTGGCGCCGGTGCCGATGTTCGCGTCCCCCACATAGGTCAGGTGCGGGACCTTGGCGCCCACGCCGACGTGAGCGTTTTTCAGCTCGACGTGGCAGCCGATGTGCGCGTCCTGGCCGATGAGGGTGCCCGGCCGCAGGAAGGCGTAGGGACCGACGGTGGCCCCCGCCCCGATCTCGGCCTGCCGGCAGACCGCGTGCAGCAGCACGGCGTCTTCGCCGACGACGGTGTCCTCGAGCAGGCAGCCGGGGCCGATCCGGGCGCCGGCCCCGATGGCGGTGGCGCCCGTCAGCTGCGTCTGCGGGCCGATCTCGGCGTCCTGGCCGATCGTGACGGTGACATCGACCCACGTGCTCGCAGGGTCGATGATCGTGACGCCGGCCCGCATCCAGTGCTCGAGAATCCGGTCGTTGAGCGCCCGCCGGGCGGCCGCGAGCTGCACACGGTCGTTGACGCCCGCGATCTCCGTCACGTCGGCAGCCAGCACGGTGCCGATCGGGTGCCCGTCGCCGCGCAGGATCTGGACCACGTCGGTCAGGTACTCCTGCTGCTGAGTGTTGTCGGTCGTCACCCTCTTGATCACGTCCGCGAGCAGCACGCCGTCGAACGCGTAACAGCCTGAGTTGTACTCGTCGATGGCGAGTTCGGCCGGGGTGGCGTCGCGTTCTTCCACAATGCGGAGGAATGACCCGTCCGCGTCCCGCACGATCCGGCCGTAGCCGGCCGGGTTGCCCCTGGCAGTCAGCACCGTGACGGCGTTGCCGCTGCCGGAGTGGACGTCAACGAGCTCGCGCAGCGTCTGGCCGCGCAGCAAGGGCATGTCGCCGTAGGTGACGACGACAGTGCCCTGGAAGACGCCAAGCGCCTCGGTGACCATCCGGACGGCGTGCCCGGTGCCGAGCTGCTGGTCCTGGACGACGATGAGGGCGTCAGGCGCCTGGCCGGCCGCCTCCGCGCTCACCTGGTCCCGGCCGTGGCCGACGACGACCACCAGTCGTTCCGGGTCTAGTTCGCCGGCCACCGCCAGCGCGTGCCCGAGCATGCTGCGCCCGCATAGCGGATGCACCACCTTGGGAACACGGGACTTCATGCGAGTGCCCTCGCCCGCGGCGAGGACCAAGACTGCGGAAACGCGACTTTCGCTCACGCGCAACGGTCTCCTCGGGTATCGCGCCGAAAACTTACCAGGGCCATCATCCCCGGGAACCCCACCAAGCGGAGCGACGCCAAATCTGTTTACCCGCCCCTCATCCGAAGGATACCGTTTCGTAGCCCAAGGGGGGAGACGACTAGGCCTACAACAGCTGATGCCCCGTACCAGCGCCGCTGGTACGGGGCATCAGCCGGCGCGTCTGACAGTGCCCTCGACTGGGCCCGCGTCCGGCGCCGCGCTCGCGCCACGCCGGACGTGCCAACAGGGCTGGCACTGCTCGCCTGGCCTCTCCTGTTCACCAAGAGATACGGCATTCTAGCGACCTGGCTAGCCAGCCCGGCCCGGCTTCTCCACTGACTCGGGTGTGTCCTTGATCATGTCGGGGACGACCAGCTCGCTGGGCTCGATGCCGGTGCCTTCGGCCGCCACGGCGGCCAGCTCCGATCCCACCGACTCGTGCTCCCCGCCGCGCTTGCGCCGGCTGGTGAACAGCGAGGCGATGGCGCCGATGAGGCAGGCCGCGATCGCGAACCCGAAGGCGACGCCGAGCCCGTCGTGGAACGGGCCGGTGATCAGGTGCGGGAAGAACTCCCGCCCGATCAGGTACGCGGCGTGCGACGGGTTGAGCGTGTGCAGCAGCGGGCCGAGCAGTTGCTGCATCGGGTTGTAGCCGAGGAACGCGGCGAACAGCACGCCGATCGGCGGCAGGTGCGAGATCGGCGCCGCGGCGTGGGCCGGGACGCCCTGCGCGGTCAGCCCGCTGAACAAGGTCGTCGGCAGCTTGCTGGACAGGCCGGCCACCATCAGCGAGAAGAAGATGCCGATCGACAGCACGGATGCCGAGTTCATGAACGTGGCGATCATGCCGCCCGCGGCGCCGCGCGTGTTCGCCGGCACGGAGTTCATCATCTCCGCGCGGTTCGGCGAGACGAACAGGCCGGTCCCGAATCCGTTGACGGCGACGAGCAGCGCGAACTGCCAGTAGACGAAGTTCACGGGCAGGAACGCGAGGATGAGGAAGGTCACCGCCGCGACTAGCGCCCCGCCGACGGTGAACGCCTTGGCGCCGAAGTGGTCCGACAGGATGCCGGACAGCGGCGCGGACAGCAGGAACCCGATCGTCAGCGGGATCAGGTAAATGCCGGCCCACAGCGGCGTCTGGCTGAAGCTGTAGCCGTGCAGCGGCAGCCAGATGCCCTGCAGCCAGATGATCAGCATGAATTGCATGCCGCCGCGGCTCAGCGCCATCGCGAGGTTCGCGATGTTGCCGGCCGCGAACGCCCGGATCTTGAACAGCGAGATGCGGAACAGCGGCTCGGCGACCTTGGTCTCGACGTAAACGAAAATGACCAGCAGGGCCACGCCGCCGATCATGGCGGTCAGCACCCACGGGTTGGTCCAGCCCATCGGGTGCCCGCCATACGGCAGCAGGCCGTAAGTGATCCCGACGAGCAGCGCGATCAGGCCGCCGCCGAACAGGATGTTGCCCCACCAGTCCATCCGCGCCTGCTTGCGCACGCCGATGTCGTGCAGCATGAAGTACGCCCAGACCGTGCCGAACAGGCCGACCGGCACCGAGACGAGGAAGATCAGGTGCCAGTTCACCGGGCCGAGCACGCCGCCGAGGATCAGCCCGATGAACGACCCGGCGATCGCCGCGATCGAGTTCAGGCCGAGCGCCGTGCCGCGCTGGTTGCTGGGGAACGCGTCGGTGAGGATGGCGGTCGAGTTGGCGAACAGGAACGCGCCGCCGATGCCCTGCACCACCCGCCAGATGATCAGCCACAGCGCTGCGGTGGTGCCGTGCATCCACGTCACGGCCAGGAAGATCGAAGCCGCGGTGAAGACCGCGAAGCCCATGTTGTACATCCGGACCCGGCCGAACATGTCGCCAAGCCGCCCGAACGAGACGACGAGCACCGCGGACACGACCATGAAGCCCATGAACATCCACAGCAGGTAGCTGGTGTTACCAGGGCTCAGCGGGTTCAGCCCGATGCCGCGGAAGACGTCAGGAAGCGCGATCAGCACGATCGACTGGTTGATCGTCGCCATCAGCACGCCCAGCGTGGTGTTGGACAGCGCGACCCACTTGTAGTTCGAGCCGAACGGGCGACCAGACCGCGCGGGCGAGCCCGCCACCTCGGAATTAACCGTCATGGGCGGATGTGCCCCCCTGCTCCTGAAAGCCGTCAGAGAACTTGCTTGATCTCAACTAACCTTAGCTCACGGCGTCCCGGGTCCGCACTCGGCGGCGGGTGCCGTGCGCGACCTCCCGGTATCACCGTGACCACCGCCACAATAGTGAATTTCCGTGAAAGTCCCCTATGTCACCACGAAACCTGGTATAGCGTTCGGCTCGGCGGGGTGAAACGGGGGGGAAGGCAGATGGCCGCATTAACTAGTGGCACGGCAACTCCGCAGGCTGGAACATCCGCGATCGTCGGCACGCCCGCGATCAACTTCATCATCTTCGCCTTCTTCGTCGCGGTGACCCTTGTGATCGCCATCAGCGTGGCGAGGAAGAACAAGTCGACCACCGACTACTACGCCGGCGGGCGGACCTTCACCGGCCTCGAAAACGGGGTGGCGACCGGCGGCGACTACCTGTCAGCCGCCACGTTCCTTGGCACCCCGGGCATCATCGCGATATACGGCTACGACGGCATCCTGTACTCAATCGGCTTCATCGTCGGCTGGCTACTCGTCTTGCTGCTCGTCGCGGAGCCGTTGCGGAATACCGGCCGGTACACGATGGCCGACGTTCTCGACCTCCGGCTGAAGGCCCCCAGAGTGCGTGCTGCCGCAGCGCTGTCCACTCTCACGGTCTGCCTGTTCTACCTGCTCGCCCAGATGGCCGGGGCCGGCGCGCTGGTGAGCCTGCTGCTCGGGGTGAGCAGCTCCGCTGGCCAGGACCTCGTCGTGGCCGTGGTCGGCATTCTCATGATCTTCTACGTGCTCGTCGGCGGGATGAAGGGCACCACCTGGGTCCAGATCGTCAAGGCCACGATCCTCGCGGGCGGCACCGCGGTAACCACCATCTGGGTGCTCTACCGAGCCGGGTTCAGCATTCCGGCATTGCTGCACCACGCCGCGGCGGCCAGCCCGGCCGGCGCCAAGGTGCTCGGCCCCGGCCTCGAGTACGGGGTGAACACCACCACCAAGCTCGACTTCATCTCGCTGGCGCTGGCACTAGTGCTCGGGACCGCCGGCTTGCCGCACATCCTCATGCGGCTGTACACAGTGCCGAACGCACGAGAGGCGCGCCGGGGCGTCACCTGGACCATTTGGCTAGTCGGGCTGTTCTACCTGTGCACGTTCGTGCTCGGCTTCGGCGCTATGTGGCTGGTGGGAGGCAAGCGCATCCTGAGTGCACCCGGCGGCAGCAACTCTGCCATCCCCCTTCTGACGGACGAGCTGGGCGGGACCCTGCTTTTCGGCATCATGGCGGCCGTCGCCTTCGCCACCATCCTGGCCGTGGTGGCAGGCCTGACCATTACCGCTAGTGCCTCGTTCGCCCATGACGTCTACGCCGGCGTACTGCGTCACGGCGAAGCTGAGCCCGGTGACGAGGTCAGGATCGCCCGGATCACCGCGGTGGTAGTCGGGATCATCGCGGTGATCGGCGGGATCTCTGCGAAGAGCGTAAACGTCGCGTTCCTGGTGGGACTGGCCTTCGCGATCGCGGCGGCGGCGAACCTGCCGTCGATCCTGTACTCGCTCTTCTGGCCGCGGTTCACCGAACGAGGCGCGCTGTGGAGCATCTACGGCGGGCTGATCAGCGCGGTCGGCCTGATCATCTTCTCTCCCGTGCTCTCCGGTCAGAAAAAGCCGCTGGGGGGTACCAGCTCGTCACTGATCACCAATCCGCACATCAACTTCGCGTTCTTCCCGTTGAACAACCCCGCCATTGTGGCTATCCCGCTGGCGTTCTTCCTCGGCTGGCTTGGCACTGTGACCGACCAGCGGTCGGCCGACCCGGGCCGGTTCGCCCGGATGCAAGTACGGGCGCTTACCGGGGCCGGCGCGGAGCGGGGTGGTCGTCCGTGACGGAGGGTGCCACGCGGGCGAGCCCGCCACCTCGGGATCAACCGTCATGGGCGGATGTGCCCCTGATCCTGAAAGCCCGTCGGGGAACTTGCTTGATCTCAACTAACCTTGGCTCACGAGGTCCCGTGGCCGCACTGCGGGCAACACCCGTGGGCCGGACGATTACTGAACTAGCTTTCGAACCAATGGTTTGTTACCAGCGTCGGCTCGACGTGGCAGTGATCGGTAACACCAGACGTTCTTTTATACCGAAGTTCCCTATGCGGTCAGGAAAGCTGATATAGCGTGACTTGCGGCGGAAGGAACTCGGCATGGCCCTATTCCAACCCAGTCGCGGGAATGCCAGCAGGACGGCGGAGTCATTCCAGCCCGGTCACGGCAGCACCGGGAGCACCGGGGGCTTGGCGTTCCAACCTAGAGTCGGCAATGCCAGCAGCACAGCAGGAACCCAGCCCGGCCGCGCCAGCGCCGTCGGCTACGAGGCCGTCCGGGCGAGCCGGGATTTCTGGACGATTCAGCGTCGCTTCGGGTCGTTCGTAAGACCAGCGTGCACGCTGTTTATTGTCTGGTACTTCCTCTTCGTGATCATCGCCGTATTCGCGCCCGGTTTCATGCGGATCGACGTGTTTGGCGATGTGAACGTTGGACTGTGCTTCGGCGTTCTCCAGTTCGTTTCGACGTTCGCGATCGCGCTGGGCTACCGGAACTGGGCCCGGCGCAGGCTCGACCCGCTGTCTGACCGGCTGCGACACCGCCTGGAAGGAGGGGAGCGGCAGTGACTGGCGTAGCCGCCACGAGCACACCTGCCCCTGTCGTCGGAACGCCCGCGCTCAACTTCGTGATCTTCGCCTTCTTTGTCGTGGTCACCCTGGCCATCGCCGTCAACGCGGCCGGGAGGAACAGGTCAACCACGGACTACTACGCCGGCGGACGCGCCTTTACCGGCTGGCAGAACGGCATCGCGATCGGGGGCGACTACCTGTCGGCCGCCTCTTTCCTCGGCATCGCCGGCATCATCGCCATCTACGGGTACGACGGCTTCCTGTACTCGATCGGCTTCCTGGTCGGCTGGCTGCTCGTCCTGATGCTCATCTCTGAGCCGTTCAGGAACACCGGCCGGTACACGATGGCCGACGTTCTCGACCTCCGGCTGAAGGCCCCGCCGGTGCGCGCCGCCGCGGCGGTCTCCACCCTCACGGTCAGCCTGTTCTACCTGCTCGCTCAGATGGCCGGGGCCGGCGCGCTGGTAAGCCTGCTGCTCGGTGTGAGCACTGCCGCGGGCCAGGACCTCGTCGTCGCCGTCGTCGGCATCCTCATGCTGTTCTACGTGCTCGTCGGCGGGATGAAGGGCACCACCTGGGTGCAGATCGTGAAGGCCAGCATCCTCGCGGCCGGCGCCGCCGTGACGACGTTCTGGGTGCTCTCCAAGGCCGGGTTCAGCCTTTCCTCCCTGCTGCACCACGCCGCGGCGTCCAGCGCGGCGGGCAGCAAGGTGCTCGGCCCTGGCCTCGAGTACGGGGTGAACACCACCACCAAGCTCGACTTCGTCTCGCTGGCGCTGGCGCTGGTACTCGGCACCGCCGGCTTGCCGCACGTCTTGATGCGGCTGTACACCGTGCCGAACGCGCGGGAGGCGCGCCGGAGCGTCGTCTGGACGATCTGGCTGGTCGGGCTGTTCTACCTGTGCACGCTCGTCCTCGGCTTCGGCGCGATGTGGCTGGTAGGAGGCAACCGGATCCTGGCCGCGCCCGGAGGCGGGGACTCCGCGGTCCCCCTGCTCGCCGACAAGCTGGGCGGAACGCTGCTGTTCGGCATCGTCGCGGCCGTCGCGTTCGCCACGATCCTGGCCGTCGTGGCGGGCCTGACTATCACCGCGAGCGCCAGCTTCGCCCACGACGTGTACGCGGGCCTGATGCGCAACGGGAACGCCGAACCCGCCGACGAGATCCGGGTCGCGCGGATCACCGCGGTCGTGATCGGGTTCGTCGCGGTGGTCGGCGGCATCGCCGCGAAGGGGATAGACGTCGCGTTCCTGGTCGGACTGGCCTTCGCGATCGCGGCGTCGGCGAACCTGCCGTCGATCCTGTACTCGCTCTTCTGGCCGCGATTTACCGAACGGGGCGCGCTGTGGAGCATTTACGGGGGATTGATCAGCGCGGTCGGCCTGATCATCTTCTCTCCGGTGCTCTCCGGCTCGAGCACGGCGCTGATCACCGACCGGCACATCAACTTCGCGTTCTTCCCGCTGAACAACCCGGGGATCGTGGCCATCCCGCTGGCCTTCTTCCTGGGCTGGCTCGGCACTGTGACCGACCGGCGTTCCGCCGACCCGGCGAGGTACGCCCGGATGCAAGTAAGGGCACTGACGGGGGTGGGCGCGGAACGGGGCGCTCGTACGTAACGATTGCGCGGTTCCCGCCGCTTACGGGTGAGACGAGGGAGGGAAACTAACATGGTGAGCAACCTCGGCTATGGCGCACCATCGGGGGCGCATCAGGTGCCGCCCCGGCTTGCACAGCACCAGCCGGGGCCGCCGCCACCAGCAGGGCAGCCGCCGGTACCGCCCGCGCCTGCACCGCAGCCGCCGCCGCAGGTACCGCCGCCGCCGCAGCCGCAGGCACCGCGACCGCAGGCATTGCAGGCGATCGACCCGACTGGCTGGCCGGTGATCCGCCAGTCAGCCGCCCGGCTGTCCCGCAACCGGGAGGCGTTCGTCCAGCAGCTCCACTACGACGTCACGAGCCTGCTCCCCGACCTCCCCGGCGCCCAGGCCCCCGACATGTGGGCATTTTGCGACCGGATGGCGCAGTCGCTCCTGTGGGTCGCGCTCACCGACCAGCCGCTCGGGGTGGTCGCCGACGCGCTGCGCCAGGTGGGCGCTCAGAACTGGGTTGAGGGCTTCCCCGACAGCCAGTACACGAATGTCGCCCATGCGCTGGTCCAGACGTTGCACTACCTCAGCGGCAACGAGTGGTCCGCCTCGATGGGCTCGGTGTGGATCAGCTACTTCATGTGGATCAAGCCGCACTTGACCGCCGGGGCGGAGCAGGCGGCCACCGAGTATGCCAACGTGCAGCAGGCGGCCGAGCAGCGAGCAGCCGAGGAACGGGCCGCCGCCGAGCGGGAGGCCGTCCGGGTCAGGGCGCTCTCCAGGAACCCCCGTAACGGCCAGACGCAAGTGGTCGGCGACGTCAACCTCGAATCGGTGGGAAACCTGCTAGACGACGAGGACGACGACGACGTGGGCTACGGCCAGCTCATGATGAACATGACAAGAAACCGCCGAGACCACCCCCGCCACACCTCCTGACCGCTCGAATGTCGTACCCCGGCATTAGCATGTATCTATGCGAACAAAAGCAGAACTCAGTGTGCTACGTGAACGCGCTGTCGCCCTTCGTCTCGCGGGCAAGTCGCTGCGCGAGATCAAGCAGGCCCTCGGCCCGATGAGCAAGACCACGCTCCACGACGCTTTAAGAGACATTCCACCGCCAGCCTGGACCCGTCGCCCGAACGCGAAAGACGACATCAGGGCCCAGGCCCGCGAGCTGCGTGCCCAGGGCCTCGCCTACCACGAGATCGCCGCTCGCCTGGGCGTTTCCAAGAGCTCAGTTTCCCTGTGGGTGCGCGACCTGCCCGTCCCGGACCGTCTGTCGTACGAGGAGTGCCGCAAACGCGCGGCTGATGGCGTTGAGCGTTACTGGGAAATTGAGCGACAGGTCCGGGGGAGCCAGCGGGCCCGTGAGGTCGGGGCCGCGGCGGCAGAGTTCGGCAAGCTCACCGACCGGGAGGTTCTCATCGCCGGAGCGATCGCCTACTGGTGCGAGGGCGCTAAGAACAAACCCGACCGCACGGTCGACCACGTATCGTTCATCAACAGCGACCCGGCGCTGATCACGTTCTTCCTTCGTTTCCTGGCCACCGCTGGCGTCAGCAGAGATGACTTGATCCTCCGGGTCTACATACACGAAAACGCAGACGTAGAGGCGGCGCAGCAGTTCTGGCTCGAGGTCACCGGTACGTCGCCCAGCCAGTTCCGGCGCCCGACGCTCAAGCGTCACAACCCAAAGACGGTCCGGATGAACGTCGGCGAGAACTACCGTGGGTGCCTGCGGGTCGATGTCCGCCGTAGCCGAGAGCTCTACAGGAGGATCGAGGGCTGGGTGTCCGCCGCCACAGGAAGCGATGCGCTTAGCACCGCGTAGGCTCGACCGGTATCTTTGACGTAGCCGCAGACTCTGGCGAATGTCGCAGTGTGTGCGGCTCTGTCCGGCGTGGGGTAATTGGCAGCCCACAGTCCTTTGGAGTCTGTTGTTCTGGTTCGAATCCAGGCGCCGGAACATAACTTTTGTCCGATTGTTCCGGTAGCGGCCGGCCAGTCGGCCGTTTCAAGTCTGGGCTAAGGCGCATGGCCCGTCCCGGGTTGGGCAGAGGATCACGCGGCAGCCGCCAGACGTCGGTGGGGCGTGGACAGGCTGGGAGATTCCTGAGAGATGTCTCAGAATCCGAGATGAGATAAGGCCCGTCCTAACGGCATTCATGCGGCGATTCGCAAGAATTCACTTTCAGGCCCTTGCCCAACTTACGGTGTCGTAGGCTACGGTTACGTAAGCGTACAGGCCTCCGCCTACTGGGCGCCGACCTCAGGGAGCAGCATGACAACGACCCCGGACACACGCGAGACGGCGAGCACGCCCTTCGGGGCGAGCAGCGACATCGCGGAATGCGTTGATCCGAGCGCCGCCCCACTGCTGCGCAAGAAGGCAGTGCCGGACCTCGACGAGAAACCCATGACAACAGCCCAGCAGGTCTTGGTGGGGGTGTTCGTCTTCATCCCGATGCTGGCGCTCGTCGCCGCGATCCCCTTCGCCTGGGGATGGGGGCTGAACTGGCACGACGTCGTGATCGCGGCCGTCTTCTACTGGGTATCCGGGCTCGGTGTGACGGTCGGGTACCACCGGTACTTCACGCACAGCTCGTTCAAGGCCAAGCCCGGACTGCGGGTCGCGCTGGCGATCGCGGGCAGCCTCGCGATGGAAGGCCCGGTTGTCACCTGGGTCGCCGACCACCGGCGGCACCACAAGTACAGCGACAAGGAGGGCGACCCGCACTCGCCCTGGCGGTACGGCGACGACGCGAAGGCGCTCTTCAAGGGCCTGCTGTGGGCGCACATGCTCTGGCTGTTCGACCCGAACCAGACCTCGCAGGAGAAGTTCGCGCCTGACCTGCAAGCCGACCGGAAGATCCGCGTCGTCGACCAGTGGTTCCCCGGCATCGTCGCGTTCACGCTCATCGCCCCCGCCGTGATCGGCGGCTTCTGGAACGCGTCCGGCGCCTGGTCCTGGCATGGCGCTATCGAGGCGTTCTTCTGGGCCAGCCTGGTCCGCATCACGCTGCTGCACCACGTGACCTGGTCGACGAACTCGATCTGCCACACTTGGGGCAACACGGACTGGATGTCCCGCGACCGGTCGGTGAACGTCGCCTGGCTGGCCATCGGCTCCTTCGGCGAGTCCTGGCACAACCTGCACCACGCCGACCCGACGTGCGCCAGGCACGGTGCGCTCAAGGGCCAGATCGACCAGTCCGCCCGGGTCATTCAGTGGTTTGAGAAGCTCGGATGGGCCTACGACGTGCGCTGGCCGGACGAGGCGCGGCTGAACGCCAAGCGCGCGACCAACGCGACCCGCAGCCTGGGCGGGATGACGAAGCGTAACGATAAGGTGGCGAAGCCGGTCAAGGCGGCTGACAGGGCAGCGGCATAGTGGTCATGATGTTCGGATGACCGACCCATCCCTCAGCTCGAGACCCAGCAGAAAGCGGATGACTGGTCAGGAGCGGCGGCAGCAGCTGCTGGACATCGGCCGGCGGCTCTTCGCGGAACGGGGATTCGAGGGCACCTCGATCGAGGAGATCGCCGCCCAGGCCGGGGTCTCCAAGCCGGTCGTGTATGAGCACTTCGGCGGCAAGGAAGGCCTGTACGCCGTCGTCGTGGACCGCGAGGTCGAGCGGCTCACCACGATCACGATGACGCTGCTCGACGGCAAGCAGTCCAAGCCCAAGTTCGAGGCCGCGATGGTCACATTGCTGCGGTACATCGAGGACAACGCCGACGGGTTCCGCATTCTCGTCCGCGACTCGAGCCCGGCCGGGGCCAGCGGCACCTACGGCACGCTGCTTTCTGACATCGCCGGCCAGGTGGAGTACATCATGGCCGACTTCCTCAAGTCCCGCGGCCGGGACCCGAAGCTGGCGCCGATGTACTCGCAGATGCTCGTCGGCATGGTGGCGTTCACCGGCCAGTGGTGGCTGGACGCCCGTAAGCCGAAGCTCGAGCAGGTGGCCGCCAACCTGATCGACCTCGCCTGGAACGGCCTGTCCCAACTCGACGCCCAGGCCTGAGGCGCCCAGGCCTGAGACGAGACTAAGAGCCGCGGTCTCTCAGCCAGATCGACTGGTGGGCGGGCTCGAGGGCCTGCTGGACGGCTCCGGCCAGGCTGTCGCTGAGCGTGGCCAGGTCAACGGCGCCCTGCAGCCCGGCGGCGAACGCGCCGACGATCCGCTCCGCGTCGTAGCGAGCCCGGTTGAAGCGGCGGTCGACGGCGTGCTGCACCCGTCGGCGGACGGGGTTGACCAGGGCCGCCGCGACCAGCGTGGCCGCGGCCACCGCCACCTCCGCGTGGAACCCGAGCACCTGGGTGGCCAGCAGCACCAGCCCCGCGTACACCCCGACCAGCAGCCCGGTCACGATCGCGTACGCGAGCGTCCGCGAAATGATGCGGTCGATCTCATACAGCCGGTAGCGCAGCACCGCCACCCCGATCGAGACGGGCAGCGCCACGATGCCGAACGCGACGACGTTGGCGATCGCCCGCGCGACCGCCGAAGCGTTGTCGGGCACCGCCAGCCCGAACACCAGCCCGACGACGGCGATCAGGGCGCCGCTGGCCAGCCACTTCAGCTGCTGACGGCGCTCACCGGAGGACCGCCGCCACGCCACGAGCTGGCGGGCCACGCACCACAGCACGAACGGCAGGGCGGTCAGGCCGAAAATCGCCTGCGCGACCGCGAACCAGCCAGTCGCCTTGTCGATGACCGCCAGCCCGTCGTATGAGTCGAGCGTCAGATGGTGCCCGCCAACGGCGCCGGCCACCGCCACGCCCAGCGCCGCGGTGAACCCGGTCAGCACGGCCAGGAACACGCCCATGAGCGCGCGACTGGACCTGGCGGGCAGGGTGCCGTCCGGGAACAGCA
>Ga0335074_10007237_pt1 | contig 15377 bp, 11 predicted proteins | sample Lox_Sample_23_FD_206715 | JGI IMG/M metagenome (GOLD analysis project Ga0335074, IMG submission 206715) | Soil microbial communities from Loxahatchee National Wildlife Refuge, Florida, United States - Lox_Sample_2.3 | ecosystem: Environmental > Terrestrial > Soil > Wetlands | place: USA... | reverse complement strand
CTGGCTTCAAATTCGGAAACCAGCGCCTCGACCTCAGAATGACTGCGCCGCCTCCGCACCACCCCTGCTTCACTCATACAGCAAGTCCAACACTTAACCTCGCCTTATGAAAGCGTGCGTTGGTCTGACGGATACAGATTTGACGACTTCAGTGCGAGGGCGTCCACGCCTGACCGGGACGCCCCTTGAAGGCTACCCAGCCTGACGCCAGTCGGGAGAGCCTAGCGTGATCGGACGACAGGACGTTCCAACACACAACGCGGTGATCGAGGAGGGTACAGGTTTGCACACCAAAGAGGATCATGCCGGGTTCTAATCCCTTCATGGGGCTACCGACCTCAGCCTTCGCCGAGATAAATGCCGCAGGATGACCATCGAGAAGAAAAATGGCCGGCTCGGACATTTCAAGGTGACCGTAGACATTCATGAGATCGTTCTCGGTGCTCTTTGTTATCGATCCAATTTCAGGCACATTTCGCCGCAGGCAGTCGTAGTCGATTTCGTTGACGAGGACTCGTTCATACGGGCGCTCGGACTTCCCTTTGAGGCGGAGAGGGATGGCGATACACCCCGTCACTTCGTTCAGAAGAGGCTGTGCGGAGGGTAGAGATTGAAAATCGTCTGGATAGCTGAAGGTGAAGTTCAATACGGGATCGTTAAACGTGACAAACGGGTTTGAGGCCGAATAAGCATTCAACACAAAAGCACTCAACACCAACGAGACAATAAGGGACGCTCCGCGCATGAGCGTAGCTTAACAGCCCACGGACAAATTGCAGCCAACACGCCGCATTCGGTTGGATTGTCACCAATTGGGAAGTTTTCGAGTGAGGCGGATCACGATGAGCCAGCCAGCGTCCAAACTTCCCCATAGCCGGCGACTCAGGAGGAAAGCCGGTCAACGAGGAACGGTTCATCTGCCAAGATTCGCTCGTTCCGGGGAGAGGTCTACCCTTTGCCCCGGGGGGATCGAAAACCACAGCGAATGCGAGCTTGGTTGTTGGATAATACTACGCTGAATTGCCTATTTATGAAAAAGCCCATCTCAAAGCGTTTCGCCGTCATTCTCCTCAGCATGTGCTTAGCTGAAACTTCATTCTCTCAAACGCCTTTTGCGTTTTCGTGTGCAGATGACGAACACATCAGCGCCGGCACGCGTGATTCGGTGGATTCGGTCGCTCAGCATTTCGCGGAACGTCTACTCGGGCAAGACCCCGCTCTCGCGTACGACATGATGTCAGACGCAGGGAAGCAGCAGGTCACACGAGAGCAGTTATCGGCGCAAATGGCTGCTCTCGTTCAGCAGTTTGAGCCAACGAATTTGCAGGTGCAACACACTTACCTCATCGACATCAAAGGCAAGTCACCGGGGCGCGTTGTATGCGCCACAGATTCATCGAAATCAACAGAGTGGGAGTCACTTTCAGCTACCGATGTGCCGGAACAGGCGCACGTTCTGTTGTCTGCTGACACTCGCAATAATAAGATCGTCTTCGCCGTGTGGCTGGTTTCAGAGCAGGGAGCTTGGAAGGTGCAGAGTATCTGGATGAACGTGGCCACGCTCGCGGACAAAGGCTCGGAACAGTTGTTGGAACTTGCGCGTGCACAGAAGAAAAAGGATCACATGTTTAACGCTGCACTGCTCTATGCAGCCGCCGGGCAGACGGCGAATCGAGGGCCGAACATCCAACTTGGGGTGGCCAACGACATTGCGGAAGAAGCGTCGCAGTTATCCCTGCCGATAGAGTTGCAAGGTCAGCCGCCATTCACATGGAAAACACCAGATGGGACTTTCCAAGTGATGAATGTTGGGCCGATTGCCGTAGGAGGCAAGATTTATGTGATGATTCAGCACGAAGCGCCGGCATGGCCCAATGACAAGGCGGCAGACGAGCTCAACAAGAAGCTACTCGCATACTTCAAGGGGCGATTTCCCGAGTACACCGACCTCTTTTCTGGAGTTGTGGTGCGGGTTCATGAGCGCGGCGGTAGCCATGGCTATGGCACTGTTGAAGACCTATCAACCCAAGCCAAGTAGGGGTGATTGCTTTGCTCTTTTAGTTGTCGTGAGTGGTTTGTCGACCAACCTTCCGTTACTGCTGAGTAACGGAAGGGTGGGCGGTGATTCGGGCGTGACCCAAATACGGCATCTTGCTTCTGACGATCAACGACGTTATTACGGCTCCGAAGACCCGGACCGTGATCGCTCGACGCAGAGCTCAAGCGTGAGGGCAGCGGTACTATACTCTCTTGCAAGGGAACACGTCGGAATCCACAACCCTTGATGGGGAATCTCGTCTAAGTAGACTACGACCAGCTGAGCAGCCAAAAGCGAGTGCAGAGATTCAAAAGCCAGACTGCGGCCGCCAATGGGGTGCAAGTCATGTTCGCAAGCGTGCGTGGGATGCATCTGCGGGCCCTGCTCGTTACAGGACTCATTGCCATAACCTCGGTATCCGTCATTCAGTGCGTTTACGCCCAGTCGGACGCGGCCAATCAATGGACCTGGATGGGCGGAAGCAGCTCGATACCATGGCCGGCCAGGGGCCAAAGCGGAGTGTACGGCACGCTGGGAACACCTGCCGCCGGAAATATCCCCGGAAGCCGCAGTTCCGCCGCGACCTGGACCGACACGAGCGGCAATCTCTGGCTCTTTGGGGGCGATGGCTACGACGCCAGTGGCAACTCCGGGGATCTCAATGACCTTTGGGAGTTCAATCCTTCCACCAACCAATGGGCGTGGATGGGCGGAAGCAGCACGATGGGCAGCGCTTGGGGCCAGTTTGGGGTGTACGGCACCCTGGGAACGCCTGCCGCGGAAAACATCCCCGGAGCCCGGGATAGTGCTGCAACCTGGACCGACAGCAAAGGCCATTTCTGGCTCTATGGTGGCCGTGGCAACTCCGCCGACTACGGCCCGGATTTGTGGCTCAACGACCTGTGGGAGTTCGATCCTTCCACTCGCGAGTGGACATGGATGGGCGGAGACAGCAGCACGGGAGGTCTGGATAGTTTGCCCGGAGTGTATGGCACATTGGGCACGCCGGCCACAGGAAACAACCCCGGCAGCCGCGAATCGGCTGTCAGTTGGACCGACAACAAAGGCAATTTGTGGTTGTTTGGGGGCGACAACGCCGGCGTATTCCTCAACGACCTGTGGGAGTACAACCCTTCCACGAACGAGTGGGCATGGATGGGCGGAAGCAGTACGACCCCGGTATCCTGCACTCCCGCAGACTGTTCGTCGTCTGGAATCTATGGCGAGTTGGGAACGCCGGCGGCCGGAAACAATCCCGGCGCGCGCTTTTGGGCTTCGAGCTGGACCGACAGTAAAGGCAATTTCTGGCTGTTTGGCGGCTACGGCTATGATTCCGTCGCCAATCTTGGCGAGTTGAACGATCTGTGGGAGTTCAATCCATCCACAAATGAATGGACGTGGATAAGTGGAAGCAGCACGGTTCCCGGATTTAACGAGGGCGGCCAGCCCGGAGTATATGGCACACTGGGGACGCCAGCGGCCGGAAACGTGCCCGGTGGCCGCGATTCCGCCACGAGCTGGACCGACAGAAGCGGCAATCTCTGGCTCTTCGGGGGCAACGGCAACGTTATCCTGAACGACCTGTGGGAGTTCAGCCCTTCCACGAGCGAATGGACGTGGATGGGCGGGAGCTCTGTGTTCGACAACAGTAGCTTCGGAGCGTTCGGCACTTTAGGCGATCCTGCTGAGGGCAATATGCCCGGAAGCTGCTACTCCCCTTCGACCTGGACCGACAGCACCGGCAATTTCTGGCTCTTTGGCGGCGAGGGACCATTGCCTGTCGACGGTGAATGGTTCCTCTTCAGTCTCAACGACTTTTGGAAATATCAGCCATCCGTAACGCCCTCCTTTACGAATGCCCCGGCTCCAACCTTCAGCGTAGCGGCGGGAACCTACACCTCGACGCAGACGGTGGCAATCAGCGACGCGGCGGCTGGGGCAACCATTTACTACACCACCGACGGTTCGACGCCGACCATCAACTCCAACACTTATACGGGGCCGCTGACGGTTTCTTCGTATTCGACCACCGAAACCATCAATGCCATGGCCGTGGCTGCCAATTACTTCAACAGCGCAGTTGCTTCCGCTACGTACGTCATCGATCTTCCGTCCTCTTCGGGCACGGTGACCACGATCGCTTCTTCGCTGAACCCGTCCAATCTCGGCGAGTATGTCACCTTCACCGCAACGGTTTACCCGGTGAGTTCTGCGGCCACTCCGGCGGGGACCGTTCAGCTCAGCGTGGGTACTTCACCGCTGGGGCCGCCGGTGGCGTTGAACAGCAGTGGTTTGGCCACGTACACGACTGCGGCGCTGTTCGCGGACGGTGAAAGCATCACCGCAGCCTATATACCGGGCAGCGGTTCGCCGTTCGCCGCCAGCACTTCCTCGCCTTTGCAACAGTATGTTGCCGGCGCTTGCGCAGGCGGAAGCGCCACCACGCTCACCTCATCCCAGAACCCGTCGAACACGGGCCAATCGGTGAGTTTCACGGCAACTGTTGTGGCTACTGTGTTTCCTCTTTGCATGACTGGCGGCGGCCCTCCCCTCAACTCAGGCACTTACGCGCCATCGGGCATCTACGGAACCGTTCAGTTCTACCTGAATGGCACAGCGATGGGAGCGCAGATTCCAGTGGACGGCGGCAGCAGCAGCGGCGTAGCCACCTACTCGACCAGCACGCTGCCCGCCGGCACAAACGCGATTACCGCCTCGTTTATCGAAGGCAACGGTTACGTCGGGTCCAGCACGTCGAATACTGTGAACCAGGTAGTGGATGCCAGCGCGTCGAATCCCAGCTTTACAATTGCTCCTTCGTCCGCAGCGCTTTCGATCACGCAGGGCGGGAGCGGCACCGACATCATTACGGTCACGGATCTGAACGGATTCAGCGGCACCGTCGGCCTTTCTGTTTCCGGATTGCCCAGCGGCGTAGGGGCGGGGTTCAGCCCAGGCCCTTCAACCGGGACCAGCGCGCTTGCGTTGACAGCCAGCAGCACAGCCGCCACCGGCACCTTCCCGATCACCGTCACCGGAACCTCCGACGGCCTGACCGAATCCATCACCATTGCCCTCACCGTCAATGCTCCGGCAAGCTTTACAGTCGCGGCCCAAGCCGCAGCGCTCTCGATCACACAGGGCGGGAGCGGCGCCGACACCATTGCCGTAAACGGCTCCGACGGATTCTCTGGCAGCGTCACGCTGGCCGCCTCCGGTTTGCCCGCCGACGTGACCACGTCCTTCGGAACCAATCCCACAACCGGAACCAGCGTGTTGACGCTCGCCGCCGGCAGCACGGCGGCGCCCGGAATCTACACTGTGACGGTAACCGGAACCTCCACCGTTACGGCTGAATCGGCAACAACTACGATCCAGTTTGCCGTAGATTCCGCGGGAGCTTCGGCGCCACCATTTGGCGCATCGGCCGCAACTGTGGCCGCGGGTTCCACGGCCGCCTATCCCATAACGCTGCCCTCCAATGTAACCGGCGCCAGCGTCGCTTGCATGAGTCTTCCCGCGGAGGCCACTTGCAGTTATTCCTCCACAACCAACGCGGTGACGATCTCAACTTCTTCGACAACGCCGGCGGGGACGTATCAGGTGACGGTGGTATTCACTGAAACTGTGGCCGCTACGGCTGGCGCGGGCATTCTGCTGCCCATCGGGCTACTGCCGCTGCTGTTTCTGAGGAGAAAGCTGGCGGCGCGGGGCATCTGGACTGTGGTTTGCCTGGGACTGATTCTGCTTGCCGCGACTGTGCTCGACACCGGCTGCAGCGGGGCGCAATCAACGGCTAATTCGCCGCCTTCGACCTACCAGATAACGAGCTCGGCCACGGTCAGCCTCACAGTGCAGTAGCCGACGCCAGAAGAGATGACGGCGCTGCACTGGGATTGCAAGATTATTTCCGGATGGTAGACGTTTCGCCAAAGGAACGGACTTTTGGCAGCATTCCTCTGTATTGGTTGGCAGCAAAGCACTGTATCCAGCACCTTGATCCGGCCTGTAGTTCACGTAACGCTCACCCCTTTACCGGCCGTATTGTCGCCTGACCGGCAGTAACGGAAGTGTAACGTCCGGGTGGCCGGTCATTCGCTCTTTTGAGCTTGGAGCGACTCTGAGCGACTGTTCCGACTGCACAGTGCCGCCAGCTGCACAAGAACAGAGATGATGAGGTAAAGCAGCGTAAACGCGTTAAGAAACATGCCTGTTATTTCAAGCGGCCCGGAGAGAGGTTTCAATCCTGAAGCGATTCGATCAGCACGATCGCCGAAAAACCATGCGGGGCCGTTGATGACTGCGAGCAACCACAGCGTACGTGAAAGCGTGTGAACGGAGAACTTCAAGAGAAGGAAAGCAGGCAGACTCAGCGCGGGAATCAGATACATATAAACACCCAAGCCCCAAGGAAGGCGTGTATCCATGCCCCAAGCGGCGGCGGCAAAGCTGATCAACATCATTAGCCCACTGAGAATTCCGGCAATCCACAACAGGACCGCTCTAGTAGCTGCAAACATCTGCGATGAATTTGAAGCTCCTGAACGCAGCAACAACGGAACCGCGATCACCGCGACAATCGTAACGACAAGTCCTGCCACCATCAGGAAAGAGAACAGCATGAATTCTCTCCAAACTGTGCCTAAGCGTCCGACAACATGGTAGTCCAGCAACCCGCGTCTTGGAAGTATTGTCGCCAACCCGTCAGTAACGGAGCAGTAACTGAAGGGTGGGAGGTCATCCGCCCGGAACATCTCATTCCGGGGCTCCCAGCACGACTGTGCAATGGCTGCATCAGGGCGACGTCTTAAGGCGGCTCGCGGATAGAATGGCTGACATGATCGTCTCCAATTTCGAGAACTCGCTGTCATCGTTGAGGGGCGCAACTGCTGAGGTCTCGAACTCCGGAGTGTATCCCGAACCCGGAAGGGCCTCTGTCCAATTACTCTTCAGCGATGGTTCGAGCCTCCGGGCTGACTATTGGATTGGAGAATCGTGAAAAACGATAGGGCAGATTTGAGCAGCTTTGATCATGGTCAGAGGTACGGGGGACCCGCACCAATAGACGCGTTCAGGCAACTAGAAGAAGAATTGCAGGGCAAAAGCGTATCGGATGCCTTTCTCGACACCAGAACGGGCGATCTACAGTTCAACTTCGAGGACCGCATAGAGTTCCGAGTCTTCAATTTCACTGGGTATGAAGTGTGGGAGATTCACTTTCCGAACGGGACGGTCGAGTATTCTCCGTACGCGATATAAACTCAACTGCTTCAGGTGAGTTCTTCCTGGATGGTCGCCAATGGGGAAGTTTCGAGTGAGCCGAATCACGATGAGCCAGTCAGCGGCCCAAAGTTCCCCATAGGCGGGGATCCACCCGGAGCCCCTAAGTTTGGTGCTCTTCGTGCCTTCGGTGCCTGCATCGGTGATGCAAAAACTACGGGAGCTACGCCTCGAACCAAGCTACTGTACCGTGAGGGCGATCGTCCCTATCTCCGTAATGGTGCCGGAAGTGCCCGTCACGGTAATGGTGTAGTCACCGGCCGTGGTGCCGGGATTGCTGACGGCGTTGCAGCCTCCCCCTCCGCCACTACCACCGCATGCCAGAACACCGCTCGTGATGGCGATGAGGAGCGCCAGCATGCCAAACTTCGCCAGCCAGCGCCTCCGCCGCGCTGGGATGCCAAACAGCAGCACCCAAGCCAGAACCGTGCTACCCGCCGTATACCAGAGAACTACCTTGTGCCTTACATTGGCCGCACTGCAACTGCCGGCGGTGGCCGCCGTAGTGTTCACGGTTAGCGTGGTCGTTTGCGCCGTGGTGCCGCTGATCGTAACTGAAGCCGGGATGCTGCATGTGGCCGGATCAGTGGCTGCGTTCGAAGCAAACGCGCAGCTCAAGCTGACCGTGCCGGTAAATCCGCCCGTAGGAGTTACGGTGATTGTTGAGGTGTTTCCGGTGGTTGCGCCAGGGGTGACCGTGACCGTTGTACCTGTGACCGTGAAGCTGGGCGGCAGACTGATGGTGTAGGTCGCGCTGGCAACGGCGCTGTTGGAATACCCGCTGGCCGTCGCAATCGCCTGCAGCATCTCTGTCGACGATACCGTGATCGCGCTGCTGTAGACTATCGAGCTCGTAGTTGGCGTCGTTCCATTCGAAGTGTAGTAGATCGAAGCGCCCTGCGTAGCGTCGCTGATTGTCACCGTTTGTGCGGCGGTATATGTCCCACCTGGATCGCTAAAAGTTGGGGTGGCCGCTGCAGGAAGGTTGATGGTGTAGGTCGCTGACGCGATCGTGCTCTCCGCGTCTCCAGCGGCCACTGCGACAGCCTCAACGGTCTCTGAAGTTGACACCGGTATCGGTGCGCTGTAAACGGCGGAACTACTGTTTGGCGTAGCACCGTTTGTTGTGTAGTAAATGGTCGCACCTGCGGCTTGGTCCGAGATTGTCAGCGTCTGCACTGAGTTGTAGGTTCCCGCCACCAAGCTGAAAGTTGGCGTTGCCGCAGGCGTTGGGGGATGGACCGTTGGCGGCCCAGCCAGGTCGTATTCCCACAGATCGTTAAGGCTTCCTTGAGTGCCGTGCGCATCAACCGCAGAGCCTCCAAAAAGCCAAAGGTTCCCGCTGGCATCGGTCCAGGCAGCACCAAACTCGCGGCCACCGGGAATATTGCCAGGTGCCGGCACTCCCAGCGTCCCGTACTCTCCAGGCGCCCCCCAGGTTCCGCTCGGAGCTGAGATACTGCCTCCCATCCATGCCCACTGGTTGAGCGAAGGCTTGAACTCCCAAAGGTCGTTGAGCCAGCCCAGCGTAACGGGATACTGGTTCACCTCACCCGCCCCGCCAAGCATCCAGAAGTTGCCCCCGCTATCGGTCCAACTCGCGGAAGCGTAGCGCTCTCCGGGAACGTTCGACGGCGAGAAATCTCCGATTGTGCCATAGACGCTGGTTGTGCTTCCGCCAGGAGCGCCCTCGCTGTTGGTGCTGGTGAAGGCCCATTCGTCCAGCGAGGGATAAAACTCCCACATGTCATTCAGGGTGTAACCGGTAGCGGTATCACCCTCGCCGATGCCGCCAAAGAGCCAGAGATGGCCGACGCTGTCGATCCATGTGGAAGACAGCGTGTAGCTCCAGGGAAGGTTTCCGACAGCAGGCACTCCTATTTCGCCGTAGATCCCTTGATAGCCGCTCATTGGTTCGTAGTCGGTTGGATAGCCGCCCATCCAAGCCCATTGGTTGTTGGATGGGTTGAATTCCCACAGGTCGTTCAGATAGCACTCGATATCGATGTCGTCCTCGCCAAGCCCGCCAAACATCCAGAAGTTGCCATTCTGATCGGTCCATGTCAATGCCTGATCGCGCCCCCCGGGCACATTTCCAGCCGCAGGCACGGCAAATTCCCCGTAGACTCCCGGCTGTCCGCAGCCGGTACACGAAACAGAATTGCTGCCCCCCATCCAGGTCCATTCATTTGTTGAAGTGTCAAACTTCCACAAGTCGTTCAGGAAGCCGAGCGTGCCGTTGGCATCAAAGCCTAATCCACCAAACAGCCAGAGATTCCCTTTGCTGTCGGTCCAGGTCGCCGCCGATTCACGGGCGCCCGGCGAGTTCTTCACGGATGCAGTACCTAAGGTGCCATATGTCCCTGACTGGCCGCAGCCATCGGCAGATGAACAAGAGGGAATCGTGCTGCTGCCGCCCATCCAGGTCCATTCGGCCGTTGCGGGATTGAACTCCCATAGGTCATTGAGATAACCCGTGGCGTCCGCCGAGTCCGACCCCTGACCGCCAAAGAGCCAGAGATTACCCTTGCCGTCGGTCCAAGTGACAGCCGAGCTGCGCATTCCCGGCACATTTGTCGCGGCCGAAACCCCCAACGAACCGTACCATCCCGGAATGGCGCAGTTGCCCGCCTGAGAGCAGCCGGGCAGAATCGTGTTTGTCCCGCCCATCCACACCCACTCACCTGATGGGTTCGAACCGACGTTGTATGCCGCAATCGCCACGGCGCTGGTCAAATAATCCTCGGCTACGGCGTACGCTTGCAGAGTTTCAGAGGAAGAAACAGTAATCGTGCTGTTGTTGTATTGGGCGAACGTCGCTGTGGGCTCTGCTCCAATTGCGTAGTAAATGGTTGCCCCGGGAGTTGCGTCAGAAATGGTGATGCTCTGCGCGGAAGAGTAGTTTCCAGCCGCTATGCTGAAGACCGGCGTTGCTGCGGTCGAAAGAGTCGCCTGGTAACTGGCGGTTGCAATATTGCTATTTGCGTGTCCGCTGGCGCTGGCGATGGCTTCGATGGTCTCTGACGACGTGACGGTGATTGGACCTGTGTACTCGCTGGCTGGAGTGATCCCATCGATGAGATAGTAGATGGTTGCGCCCGACGTCGTGTCGGCGATCGTCACAGTCTGCCAGGAATTGTAAGTTCCTGTACCCGGCGCAATGTCAGGCGTTGCGGTAACTGGCAGTCCATTTGTGTTGGGCTGGAATTCCCAAAGATCGCTCAGGTAGCCGTCAAGGTAGTTGGCATAGACGGAATCATCCTCGGCATCAACCCCTTGCCCCCCAAACAGCCAGAGATTTCCCTTTCTGTCGGTCCACCTCGCACTTTGCGCTCGGCCTCCGGGAACGTCACCGAACCCGGGTGTTTGCAAAATTCCATATACTCCAGCTTCGCCGCACCAATCGAAGTACGACGCACAATCGTCAGGGACAACCGAACTTCCTGCCATCCACGTCCAGTCGGTGGTCGCGGGGTTGAATTCCCACAGATCGTTCAAGAAGACATAATTGCCGGCCGAGTCATATCCTTGCCCCCCAAACAGCCACAGGTTGCCCGCGCCATCAGTCCATGTAGCCGCGTCTATACGGGCTCCCGGCACGCTATTCGCAGAGGGCGTCTGCAATGTGCCGTATGTGCCGGAAGGGCCCGATCCAGGCACCGTCCCGACTGCGGTGCTGCCGCTGATCCAGACCCATTCATTTGTAGAAGGATTGAGCTCCCAGAGATCGTTGAAATTGAAGCCGAGAGGGTCCCCGGGGTTGCCGTTCGCGCTGGTGCCGCCGAAGAGCCACAAATTGCCCTGGTGATCGGTCCAGCCGGATGAGGAGTTACGCGCTCCGGGCGTATTTCCTTGCGCCGGTGTCCCTTGAGTTCCAGGCACGCTGGCTGCGCCGCTCGTGCTCGATCCATTCATCCAGATCCACTGGTTTGTAGCGGGATTGTACTCCCAGAGGTCATTGAGATTCTGTAATGCACCGGTGGAGTCCAATCCGTCTCCACCAAAGAGCCAGAAGTTGCCCTGGTTATCGGTCCAACTCACCGCTTCGTATCTCGCCCCCGGAACATTGCCCGTCGCCGACTTTCGGATTGTTCCATACACGCCGGCCTGACCCGGCTTGCTCGAACCTCCCATCCATGTCCACTCGTTTGTGGATGGGCTATACTCCCAAAGATCGTTGAAATAGTCGCCTATCGTCGACGCAAAGTCGATGCCACCGAAGAGCCAGAGATTCCCCTTTGAGTCGACCCAACTCGCTGCATCCAGTCGGCCTGGTGGAACGTTGCCGGATGCCGCGACCCCCAACGTACCGTACACTCCCGCACCCTCGTCGAAATTCGCTTGGAGTGAATTGCTTCCACCCACCCACGTCCATTCATTGGTGGCAGAATTCAGTTCCCAGAGGTCGTTGAGGAATCCGTAGTACGCCTCGGATCCAGATGCGATCCCAAATCCGCCAAAGAGCCAAAAATTTCCTTGACTGTCGGTCCAGGTCGCGGCCCCATATCGTCCTCCGGGGTTGTTTTTGGAGGCAGGAGTACCTAATGCGCCATAGACGCCGAGGCTTCCTGAAGTAAGACTCCCACCCATCCACCCCCACTCGTTGGTTTGTGCGTTCGCCAATGTCCATGCGGACCCCGTCATGAGCAGGAGAGAACCCACAATCAGGCAAAAGGCCCGACGCGCTCCGCGGTTGGGCCTTTGCTGTGCGTTGAATTTAACCAAGTCAAGAAGACAAGAAAATGAAGAACAGTGCATGGATCTCACCCCGCGTCCCGAGCAGCCTGTTCGGAATCAGCTGATGCCGCGCTCAATCGCCCGGCGACTTATGGCACTCCTTCGCCAAAGTGGATTGAACCAGCGAGTGTTGAATGAATATCGCCAATTATTCTACCCCCAAATCGATTTCGTAACGCTGATAAGGAGCCGGTTTTTGTGCTCATCCGCGATTCCGCCCGGATTGTCGCCGATGGTGAAAGTTTCGCTTGAACAAGATCACGATGAGCCAGCCAGTTGGTCAAACTTCCCCATAGCCGGTCATCCAGGCGGAGCCCCTCGATCTGCTAGCCTCGATTCGTGCAAATGGGGAACAGAGCGTCTTGGACAAACCGCTTATTCCCGATCTTCGTGAGGCAAGGGCGAAGCCGGAAACGATACAAGGCCGGGTTCATCGACTGTCTCGGCGAAGTCGTCCTCCCAGCCGCCTTTGAGGAAGCATATCCGTTCCGTAACGGACTCGCCTCGGTCAAACAGGGTGGCCGATGGGGAGCGATCAATTCAAACGGTGATTTAGTGATTCCGGCGGCCTACGGCAGTCCGCTCATTTTCTCTGAAGGACTCGCACAGTTCTCTACGGGCGATCTGAAGGACGGCGACAGACGGGGCATGATCTCTGCGACCGGAGAAATCATCGTCAAGCCGCGTTACGGCAGTATTAGCCATTTCAGTAGCGGCCTTGCCTGTGTCTTCGACGGCAAGCTTTACGGCTACATAGACCGGGATGGGAATCAGGTGATCCCCCCATTCTTTGAGGATGCACGGGGATTCTCCGAAGGAGTCGCTGCCGTGAAGCTCAACGGCGCATGGGGATACATCCATCCGGACGCTTCCACCGCCATTCCTATGCGTTTCTTTTGTGACCGCGCGATGGCTGGACCATTCAGAGAGGGCCGCGCCCGAGTCGCCCGCAATGGCAAATGGGGACACATAAATCCGGATGCAGAATTCGTAACTGAACCTCGCTTCGATATGGCCTATGAATTCTCAGAGGGAATGGCGACGGTGATTCTCGATAAACGAACTGTGTACGTGAACCTGCAAGGAGAACTTGCCGTACCGGCCACTTATCTGAGGGGAGACAGGTTCTCGGACGGCGTTGCGCCAGTAAACGTTGGGACCGGCGAAGCTCATCGCTCCATAGCCGACGCGTGCGAGGTAGGATTTATCGATCCCACTGGGGAGTTTGTCATTACGCCAAGGTTCTTCAGCACTGGCAGTTTCCAAGACGGGCTCTGCTTCGTGGAAACCGAAAAGGAAATCCTCTACGTGAACCACCACGGGACTCCAGTGTGGAGCAGTGGTTGGGTAGAGCTTGGCGGCTTCGATCCATACCATTTGCTGCCTGCACAAGACTGAAGCCTGCCGAAATCCAAGCTTTGGATGAGCCCGTTTCCGATTTCCGGTTGGATTGTCGCCTACTCGTCAGTTACTCGTCGGTAAACAATTTATCGCAGGTTGAAGCCACCAGCGCGACGCGTCAGATTGTCCGTTCGCAGGTACCAGTTCCAAGTCGCAGCTTTTCTCTGAGAGGCGTGGCAGCATTCAGCCTTGACCGGCAAACATAGCTTATTGGCGGCTAGGCTGGAGGTGCCACATCCGTAGCCGGAATCGTCACCCTTCCGAATGTGGCATTCAGATTTGCGATGAGTACGGGCGATTGTACGTCCGGATGCGCCAGATACCTCATGACCGGGGCAGCGCTGGTGTGACCGAGTAGGGTTCTTAGAGTGTTGATCGAGGTTCCGCCTTCATGCAGATGCGTGACATATGAGCGCCGCAGTTTTTGAACGGTGAATTTATGGCAAACCGGTTGATCCGCGCAGCTATGCCCTGTTTTGGTGGTGCATTGTCCGCAATTCAAACCAGCTTTGAATGCAATTCGCTTCAGGCTATCAAGAAGGTTCGTGCGCGTATGCCCCAGCACGTAGATGTGCGTGGAGTGAGCCTGACGCCGCTGCCGTAGCTCATCAATCAAGTGAGCTGGGATTGGGACCTGGCGGCATCTACGTGTTTTAGTCTGCCAGTCCTCGGCTGACTGGATCGTAATTAGACCAGAGCGCAGATCAACCTGTGGCCACTGCAGGTGCGAAAGTTCACCGCGTCGCATCCCAGTTCCAAAGAGAAGCGAGAAGCGGAACCGCTCCTCGTCGTCGCATGCAGCAAAGAACGCCTGCAGCTCTTCTGGCGTGTAGGTATCTGGTCGCGTCTCCGAATAACGCGGAAACTCCTTCCGTTTCAGGACGTCGCGCTTGTACTTGAGCAGGAAAGTCCTGACCTTACGCAAACGGTACCAGATCGTCGCGTCGGCCAGAAGCCGAATTGCCTTACCATCCACTTGCCGCACCCGGTTGCGCATCTCATGCGCCCATGTAAGCAGATTTTCGGCGGTGATCTCGGCCATCTGCTTGTCGGGGCCCAGGTACTGCACCAGATCATCGAGGATGTTTACGCGATCCTCGATCGTGTTCTGCGCCCGCCCCGAAACTTCAAGATATTTGATGTACTCCGCAACACGCTCGCCCAGAGTGTCACCCTTGGTTGCATTTTGGGGTTTCACAATCTTGATACCCTGATCCTCAGCCTCAAGCATCTTTTCGGTGCGCGTTTGAGCCTGCAAAGCCTCGGACAGATCGGGACCGATGCGCTGAAATATCCGTTTACCGTCCTGGACGAAGCGAAGGTAGTAATCCCCACCCACCTGGGCAGGGTTGCCGGCGATCATGGCCCAACCCGGGCGTATCCGGTTTCGTTGGATCGCAGGTTTGAGGTATTGGCGGTTCCCGGCTTTGGGCCGGAGGTATAGGCTTACGGTCGTGCACGACATGTGGTATCTCCCCTGGGGTAAATACCCATCGGGAGCTAAGTTCCAGCCGGTCAAAGGCCAAAAATGTGACCAGTCTGGTAACCAGGTCCGTAAACCATTGAAAGTTCAGCGCATTTTTAGTCAAGATGGAGTGACCGGTTCGCTGCGCTGGCCGTGGGTTAGCCTGTGATTCAAGGAAGAAACACAGTCCAGAGCCACAAGCGGAGGAGAACCGGTCATGAAAGAGAAGGTACGATTTTTGGGTTTGGATGTCCATGCCGAGACGATCACCGTAGCCATCGCCGAGCCAAACGGCGAGGTGCGCAACCTGGGAACGATCCCCAACCGCGTCGAGTCGATTCGCAAGCTGGTGAAGAAGCTTGGTCCGGCCGATCAGTTGCGGGCCTGCTACGAAGCCGGTCCGACCGGCTACGTGCTCTACTGGCAGTTGACCGGCCTGGGCGTGGAGTGCGCGGT
>Ga0335074_10007236_pt1 | contig 15378 bp, 12 predicted proteins | sample Lox_Sample_23_FD_206715 | JGI IMG/M metagenome (GOLD analysis project Ga0335074, IMG submission 206715) | Soil microbial communities from Loxahatchee National Wildlife Refuge, Florida, United States - Lox_Sample_2.3 | ecosystem: Environmental > Terrestrial > Soil > Wetlands | place: USA... | reverse complement strand
CCTCTTATGGTGAGCTCTTCCGCTGCCACCGGGTGCGCCGAATTGAGTTAGTGTGCTGGCTAGTCCGATCTGCGGCTATTCTGCTACCTTCCGCGAGGAAGATCCACGAACGACGCCGAGTGCTCGGTGCAGTCTCGTTAAGGGGGGTCAACATGTACGTCCGGCCGACCGCGCCGCTTTCGATCGGGGGCGTCATCGACGATGCGATCAAGCTCTACCTCGCCTCGTTCAGTCGCTGCTGGCCGATCGCGCTGGTCGCGGCGCTGATCAGCGTGGCATTGAGCCTCACACTCACCCCGCAGCTCCCACAGAGTTTCGCGAATGGGCGCGAGGCACTGGAGCAGATGCTTGCGGTAGAGCGCTCGCCCTGGTTCCTCGGCAGCTCCTTGCTGCTGTTGCTGGTCTCGCTCCTCTTCCACGGGGCGCTGCTCGCACGCCAGAATGCCGTGGCACGCAACGATGAGTCCTTCACCTTCGCGCGCGCGCTCGCGACCGGAGTGCGCAAGCTCCCCTCGATGGTGGTGGCCGGCATCATCCTGCTGCTGATCGTGACGCTCGGGTTGGTAGCGCTGATCATCCCGGGTCTTTACCTCATTGGCCGTCTGGTGCTGTGGATGCCGGCGCTGTTCGTCGACGATGCGGGCCCGCTCGAATCGGTCGAAACGACGTGGAAGCTCACCCGGGGACACTGGTGGCGCGCTGCGGCGATCGTCACCGTTGCCGTCATCATCGTTCTCGTGTTCTCGTTCGTGCTGAGCACGGTCGCGGGCCTCATCGCCGGGCTTTCCACGGCGTTCGGCCACGGTGGCCTCTCGGGCCGGCTACATGCGCTGCAGCTGATCTCGGCCGCGACCAACATCATCACGCTCCCGATGGCGCCCGCGCTGTGGCTCGCGATGTACAACGACTTCAAGCTGCGGCGCGAGGGCGGGGATCTCGCTGCACGCGTGGGAGCGCTCCCGAGCGCCTGACCGATGCCGCCGCGGTGGCCGCTGCTTCTCGGGTTGCTCGTGCTCACGGCCACCCCGCCGCTGCGCGCGGACACCACCGCGGCGCGCGACATCATCGCGAGCTGCATCGAGCGTGTGCAGCCCGGCGTTCGAGGACTCGCCGATCTCGCCCGGGCCTGCCCCGGCATCGAGCAGGCGGCGAGCGCGATCGCACCCGGTGCGCTGCTGCCGAATGGATGGCGCAAGCAGGTGACCGCGCAGGGGCTCGCGGACCTCGCTGCGCTCGCCGAGCGTTACGCTGGCTCGCCCGCCTCGGTGCGCCCGGATGAGGCCAGACTGCGCGCGATCGCGGCGCAACTGCGCGCCCCTCCGTTGCCGTCTTCGTGGTGGGGGCGCGTGCAATTCCTCATCCGGAAGTGGCTCGGGCCGGCGAGCAGTGCCCTGCTCGAGTGGCTGCGCTCCTTCCGCGGCTTGAGGTCGGGCGCGAGCATCATGCGCCTCCTCGCCGTCGGGGCGATCGGCCTGGTGCTGATCGCCGCGGCCTTCCTGATCGCGTTCGAGTTGCGAGCGGCGGGGCTCATCAACCGCAAGCGGCGCACGCCCTCGGGCACGCAGCGCGGAAGAGTGGTGAGCGCACCGCGAGCGGAGCAGAGAACTCCCGATCTCGCTGCGCTCGATTCGGCGCCGGAGGAAGCGCGCCCGGTACTGCTGCTCCAGATTCTGATCGCGGCGCTCGCGAAGGCGCATCGCCTCGAGCGCGACCGGGGTCTCACCTGCCGTGAGCTTGCGGCGCACGCCCGCTTCGATACGCCGCTTCAGCGCGAGCGATTCACCTCCGTCGCGCTGCTCGCGGAAGAGGCGACCTACGGCCCCCCTGCGCCTCCCGCGACGATCCCGCGGGAGGTGCTGAGTGCCGCGCGCACGCTCTGCGCGGAGCTCGCCGCGTCATGAGGGAGCGGCTGCAGGCGCTCGGATTCGCGATCGGCGCGCTCGTCCTCTTCTACATTCTCTTTCTGCCGAAGCCCGCGACCGAACCCGCCGGTACGGCGCCTCCGCTCTCGAGCGAGAGCGGGCCGGACGGGTACCTCGCAGTGTGGCGCTGGCTCGGTGAGCAGCACGTGCCGGTGCTCAGCCTGCGATACCGCTACGACCGGCTGCCCGGACTTCTCGCGCGACCGAGCGGAAATCTGCTTCTGCTCAGCATGCCCCAGCGCGTCCCGGTGCGTGCGGCCGAGCTCACCGATCTCGAGAACTGGGTCGACCGCGGCAACACGCTGCTTGTCATGGCCGCGCTCGACGATGCACCGCTCTGGACCTTCTACTCCGATCCGCTCCTGGCAGAACGGATCGGACGCATCACGGGCCTTGTCGTAGTTCCGGCCAAGGGTTCGCGCCTCGATCTCACGACCGCCGCACCCGATCGGCTGCAGATCGAGCCGCGGGGCGCACAGCCGCTGCTCACTGGCGTGAGGCAGGTGATCGCGCTTTCGAGCGCGCTCGCGCGCCGTTGGACGGTCCGCGCGGCGGACGACCTGACGCCGCTCGAGCTCGCGATGCGCACTGATGGCGGCGGCTCGGCGCTGTGGCTCGAGCGGCGGGGCGCGGGGCAGATCATGCTGCTCGCGGTGGCGACGCCCTTCTCCAATGCAGCCGTCGGGCTCGGAGATAACGCACGGCTTCTGGCCAATATCATCTCATGGTCGCGTGCGCCCGGTGGCGCGGTGATCTTCGACGACGCCCATCAGGGAGCGACCGCCTTCTACGACGGAGGCGCCTTCTTCGCCGATCCGCGGCTGCATCGAACGCTGATCTGGATCGTGCTCCTGTGGCTTGCGTTCGTGCTCGGCGCGCAACCTCTGCGGGCCGCAGGGCGCGCACAATCGCTACTCGATGAGGCGGCCTATGTGCAGGCGAGCGCCAACTATCTCGCCGCTGTAGTCCGCCCGAGCGACGCCGCGCGCCGACTGATCGAGGATTTTCTCGATGCGCTGCGCAGCCGGCTCGGTCTCGAGCACGAGGTCTCCGTATGGCACTGGCTCGGTGAGCAGGCGGGCGTCTCCGCGGCCGAGTGCCGCGCGCTGCAGGCGGCCTATGCGAGCAGCTGCGCCGGCGAGCGGATCGATCTCGTGCGACTACAGAATCTACTCGCGCAAATCAGAAGGAATCTTCAATGAGCCTGATCGAGGAGCTCGAGACTCGACTGCAAACGAGCCTTTCGCAGACCGTGATCGGCATGCGCGAGCTGATCCGCGCGCTCACGATCGCGATCGTCGCGCGCGGCCACGTGCTCGTGCAAGGCGCTCCCGGGCTCGGCAAGACGCTCCTCGGCAAGACGCTCGCCGCCGCCCTCGGCGGCCGCTTCGCGCGCATCCAGGGGACCTCGGACCTCATGCCGGCGGACATCATCGGCGTACACCTCCTCGACCAGGCGACCGACCGGTTCGTCCTGCAGCCCGGCCCGATCTTCACCGAGGTACTGCTCTTCGACGAGATCAACAGGGCGGGCCCGAAGACCCAGTCCGCGCTCCTCGAGGCCATGGCCGAACGCCAGGTCTCCCTCGATCGGGAGACCTACAGGCTGCCGTCGGGGTTCCTCGTCATCGCGACGCAGAATCCGCACGAGTTCGAGGGCACCTACCCGTTGCCCGAGTCGCAGCTCGATCGGTTCATGATGCGCATCGACATCGGCTATCCGAGCGCCGCCGATGAGACGGCCGTGCTCGAGCAATACGGAACGATGGCCGCGACCGCGCACCAAGCCGCCCCGGACGGCGCGCAGGCCATTGTCGGTGCAGACGAGCTCGACCGCGCGCGCGCCGGCATCGATCGGGTACACGTCGCACCCGAGCTCGTGGGGTACGTGCTCGCGCTCGCGAAGGCCTCGAGGGAGCATTCGCAGATCGCGCTCGGGCTCTCGACCCGCGGGGCGCTCGCGCTGCTGCGCGCGGCACGCGCGGCAGCCGGGCTGCGCGGCTCGGCGTTCGTCACGCCTGACGACGTGAAGCTCGTCGCGCCGTGGGTCGTGCCGCACCGGCTCACGCTTTCGGCGGAAGCGGCGCTCGAGGGCCGCAGCGATCGCGAGCTCGCGCGCGAGGTGCTCGAGCGGGTGAGCGTGCCGCGCTGAGCGCCCCATGAGCCTGCGGCGAAACGCGCTGCTGTGGATACTGCTCACCGGCACGCTCGGCGTCCTGGGGCAGTGGAGCGCGGACGCGGTGCTCGCGCGCGCGTGGATCGCACCTGCCGCGCTGCTGCTCCTCGCACTCGCGTACGAGGCGCTCGCCGCGAGCCGCGCAACGCTCACGATCGTGATCCGCGCCCGCGCGCGCTGGCCGCTCGGACGCACACAAGCCGTGGAATTCGCCTTTCGACAGGGCGCGCGCCGTCATCTCGACGTCGAGGTGGCGCTCGATGCTCCGGAGGATTTCGCCCATACACCGCGTGTCGCCGCGCTGCGGCTTGGACGCGGCGTCGCACGCTCGGCGAGCCTCGATGCAACCGCGCGCCGATTGGGTCACTTTGCCTGGCCTGCGCCCCGGCTGCGAGTCGGTGGGGCGTTCAGCCTAGCCTGGTGGTCGCGGCCCGGGACGGTCAGCTTCGGTGTCACGGTGATGCCCGACATCTTCGGCCGTCTCGATGAGATCGCCGGAGCACATCGTGCCGGCGAGCGGCCTACCCGCCTCGGGGGCTCCGGCTCGGAGGTTCTCGAACTGCGCGACTACCGGCGCGGCGATCCGCTGCGCGTCATCGACTGGAAGGCGAGCGCGCGGCGGCGACGGCTCGTGAGCCGCGACTTTTCCACCGATCAACACCTGGAGATCATGCTTGCGATCGATGCGGGACGCGCGAGCGCACTCGGAGCGGGCGACGTCGACCGCCTGAGTCTGTACGTCAACATCGCGGCGCGCCTCGCGCAGCGTGCATGCGAGCTCGACGATGCCGTCGGTGTGCTCGCGTTCGCGGCGCAACCGCTCGCCGCGATCGCACCCGCGCGGGGCGATGCGGCGGTAGTGCGGATCCGCGCGCTTCTCGCAGCGTGCCGTGCGCAACCGAGTGAGTCGAATCCCATTCTCGCCGCGGCCCGCATCCGCGGGCTCGCCGCACGGCGCAGCCTCATCGTGATGCTCACCGCCGTCGAGGACGCCACAGCCGGAGAAGAGCTCGTCGCGGCGGTGCGGCTGCTCCGACCGAAGCACTTTCCGTTCATCGCCGCGGTGGAGAGTGCGCGGATCGCGGCGCTCCCGCAGGCTCAGGCGACCGAGCCGATTGCAGCCTACCGTGCGCTCGCCGCGCTCGAGTACCAGAATACCGTCGCGGGGAACCTGCGGGCGCTGCGCAGTTTGGGCGCCGCCGCCCTCACCGCGCGTCCGGATAATCTCGATCGCGCAGTGTTCGAGGCGTACCGGGAATTTCGCGAGCGGCGTCGCGTGTGAGCCGCAGCACGGAGGGCAGACCATGTCAGAGCACCAGGCGCGCATCCGCTGGACGCGTCAGTCGGCCGAGAAGTTCACGGACGGCCGCTACAGCCGTGCCCACCTCTGGGAGTTCGACGGTGGAGTCGCCGTGCCGGCCTCGAGCGCGGTGAGCTCGGTGCCGTTGCCGTGGTCGAAGGCGGAGAACGTGGACCCCGAAGAGGCGTTCGTGGCGGCGCTCTCCTCGTGCCACATGCTGACACTTCTGTATCTTGCTGCGAAGGAGCGCTTCGTTGTCGACTCGTACGAGGATCTCGCGCGCGGTACGCTGTCGCGCAACGAGCAGGGCCGGATGGCCATCACCGCGGTCGAGCTCGCGCCGCGAATCGTCTTCTCCGGCAGCAAGTCCCCGACCGCGGCGGATATCGAGCGGCTCCACCACGCCGCGCACGAGCAATGCTTCATCGCGAGCTCCGTTCTCACCACCATCTCCATCGCCGGAGAATGGACGTATACGGGGCACGCGGCCTGAGCGCGCCTTGCTCGGGGTTGTTTCAGACCGAAATCATTTGTAACCGACCGTGAATCATTCCAGCGAGGACGTTGAGCCCGTGACCTGAGGGTCACGTCCGGTTGCATCTCCACGACGCGGTACGTTCCTTGCTCCGCATTCGCGCTCGATCTCGCGATCTCACGAGATGACACGCCCCTCTCGATGCTGCGTGCCGCGGGCAACGGCATGCGCGGGGGGCGCTGTTTGAATGGCGGAATGCGCGGTCGTATCAAACACCGTGTCGTCGGCCGGAGACATCTTGGTCGAGCGTGCGCTCGGCAGTAAAGTTTGCGACCGGGAGCGTCGCGGGTGCCGCCGCACCCGCTGCGAATGCAACTGTTAAATGGGTCGGAAGCGCGGAGCAAGGAACGGACATGACACGCAATCAAACCGGGCGCTCACGCTCGAATACGATGAGACATCTGCTTCTACCCGCACTCTGGCTCACCGCGACAGTGGCTCTCACGGCCTGCGGAGGCGGAACCGGCAGTTCGGGAATGCTCGGCAATTCCGGCGGCACGGACTCGAGCAGCGCTCCCGCGAGTGGGGGTACCGCAGGCGCCACATCCTGTACCGGGAGCTGCGGCGCGACCGTGATCACGATGGGTGATGCGGCCGGCGACTTCGACAGTTACATGGTCGATCTGGTCTCCCTCGCGCTCACGCGCTCCGACGGCACCGTGGTCGAAGTCGTTCCGGCCACCACCCAGGTGGATTTCACGCAGCTCGTGAATCTCTCCGAGATCCTGAGCGCAGCGCAGATTCCAGCGGGCCGATACGTCTCGGCGCAGATGACGCTCGACTACAACGGCGCGACGATCGTCGTGGACAACGGCACGACCGGCGTCCCGATCGCCCAGGACGACATCATCAACGGCGCTAACTCGCAGCCGCTCGTCAGTCCGAATTCACAGATCACCGTCACACTTTCTCTCCCGACAAATAGCCCGCTCGTCGTGACGCCGGGCACCGTCGCGCACCTGGCGCTCGATTTCGATCTCACCGCCTCCAACACGATCGCGCCGTCGAACACCAACCCCACGACCGTCACGGTCAACCCGGTGCTGACGGCGAGCCTGGTCCCCGATACCACCCAGCAGCTGCGCGTGCGCGGTCCGCTCGCGAGCGTCGACACCTCGACGGAGAGCTACGTCGTCAACGTGCGCCCGTTCTTCAGCGCGAGCGGTATGAACGGACAGCTCACCGTCGCTACCACCTCGACGACGACCTATTCAATCAACGGCACCGCCTACACCGGCACTGCGGGGCTTGCGCAGCTCGCGACGCTGCCCGCCGGCACGATGACCGCCGCTTACGGCACGTGGGACTCGACGACGCAGGCTTTCACCGCCTCGAGCGTGCTCGCCGGATCGAGCGTCGCGGGCGCGCGGCTCGATAGCGTCGAGGGCACAGTGGTCGCGCGCAGCGCCGATACGCTTACGGTCGAGAACGGGCTCATCTGCCCGGTGGGGCCAGCGATCGCCGGATTCCAGCGCACCGTGACCGTCAACGTCGGCCCGAGCACCATGGTGACCGAGAACGGAGTATCCGGCACCTTCACGATCAACGACATCTCCGTCGGGCAACATGTTCAGCTCTTTGGCACGCTGAGCAGCGGCTCCAGTAGCTCGAGCAGCTCCAGTAGCTCGAGCAGCTCCAGCAGCTCCAGCAGCTCCAGTAGCTCCAGTAGCTCCAGTAGCTCGAGCAACTCAATGAGCGGTATGGGCAATGCCGGACAAACGAGCTTCTGGGGCAGCGAGACGCTCGATGCGACGGCCGGCAGTGCGGTACTGATCGCGACGCAGGCCGTGGGCACGGTGACCTCCGCCGCGAGCGGCACGGTCACGCTGAACTTGCAGAGTCTCGACCGGCTGCCGCCCTCCAGCTTCAATTTTGCCGGTACCGGGAGCACCACGAATGCGAGCGCAAGCGCGTACTCGATCGAGGTGCCGCCGGCGCTCTCGACCTCCTCGCTCACCTCCGGCACACCGGCGAGCTTCTTCGGTTTCGTCGCACCCTTCGGCATGGCGCCGCCCGACTTCAGCGCCTCGACACTCGTCAACTATGCACAGACGAGTGCGGTGCTGCATGTGCGCTGGGCCGCGCCGGGACTCACGAGTCCCTTCGCAACTCTCACGAGCAGCGAGCTGCTCTTGAGCCAGGCGACTCTCCAGGCGAGCGCACAGGACGTGATTCAGGTCGGATCCGTCACGCTCAATCCCGCAACGCTCACCACGGGGCTTCAGATCGACCCGGACACCGCGGGCACGAACACACGGTTCGCGATCGTTCACATGAAGAGCCACATGATCGACACGTACATGTCGTTCAATGATCTCGTGACCGGGTTGACGACCGAGCTCAACGGCACGAATGCCGCGCTCCAAGTCGACGCGATCGGGCCCTACGACGCGACGACGGGCGTCTTCTCGGCCGACATGCTGATCGTGGTCACGAACGACTGAGCGCGCAGCGGGGCAGCTCGGCGTCCATGTGCCGGGCCCCCTTACGCGCCCGCGGCGCGGCGCCGTGCGCGGGGCTAATGCCCCTCGCTCAGCGGCGCGATTCTCACCGCCTGCCAGTCGGGGAGCGAGGCGAGCTTCAGGAACCCGGTGAGATCGGCGAGACGCTCGATCTCGGATGCCATGACGGTGGGCTCGATCCTCACGCTCTCGCTCGCAGTGGTGGAACCTCGGAGGTCCCCGGAGCGGCGCGTCCGTGAGAGCGTCGTGTGCAGCACCTCGCGCTGGCCGATCAGCCGCGATGCGAACTCCGAGGTACCGCCGTGCTCGCTTGCGGAGCAGCGCAGAATGAGCGTGTTGCCGCAGTTCTCGACGATCGTCTCTGCGACACCTCTGCCGTAGGTTCCGGAGACCTGCGCGATCGACTGAAAACCGAGAATGCAGCGGCCGCCGAACTTGCGCAGGCGCGCGAGCGCATCCTTCAGCCCATCGATCGCTCCGAGGGCGTCGAGCTCGTCGATCACGAACCACAGGCGCTGATCGCCCTCACCGCGGTCCAGCGCCTCGAAGATTCCGAGACGCATCCAGGCTGAGATCGCCGACCCGAGCGCAGCGATCTCGCCCGCGCGGTACGGCAGAAACAGCACGCCGCCGCTCCCCCCGGAACGCCGGGCGGCGCCCGATCGCACCCACTGCCGCACGGAAATGGGCTCGGCCTGCTGGCGAGTGGTGTATTGAAGGGCGCGGACCGCGGAGCTCGCGATCGAGCGGATGGAGCCGAACATCCGCTCGTTTCCCTTCTCGAGAAACGGTCCGGCCGGGGTGCCGAGCAGCATCTCCCTTAAGGTCGTGACGGACGCGCTCGTCGTGAGCTCGTAGAGCAGGCGATCGTCGCGGCTGTCGCCCGCGATCAGCCGGTGCGCGAGCGCACTCACGAACGTGCGTGCGTACTCGCTCCAGCTGCGATCCGCGTCCCCGCTCTCCGGGATGAGCGAGCGCGCGAGCTGCTCGGCGTCGTAGTCGTTGCTGATCTCACCGAAGAGGTCCCACTTGCGCGCATCGCGATCGAATGGATTGAGAATCACGTCGCCGCGGGCCGGGTCGTAGAAGCGCGAGCGGTAGCCGCCATCCGGGTCGGCAATGATGGCTCGATCGCCGCGCGCGAGAGCCGCACTCAGCATCTCGTGGATCGCGGTGCTCTTGCCCGTGCCGGTCGTGCCGATCAGCTTGAAGTGCTTGGTCTCGTCCTCCGCGGCGATGGCAAGACCGGCAAGCGTCACGGGAGAATCGCGCGGCGCGGGAGACGGGCGCGGCGGCGCACCCGCGCCCCCGCCCGGTGCGACGACCGCGCCGCGCAGATGCAGCGGCGCGCGCGAGCGAGCCCGCGCCGCGAGGATCCGGCCGGCCGCGTACCCGATCAGCGCGCAGATCGCCGCACCCCACCCGGCGAGGATCGCCTCGCCCGCGGAGCCCTCGACCGGACCCTCGGAGCCATCGAGGAGAATGCTCGTGAGCGCTGCCAGCAGGCCTGCGAGCGCGGTGAGCGGGGCGGCGAGCGGCAGAGCGATCAGGAGCTTCGCCACCGGAGCGCGCGCGCGGATCAGCGCCGCCAGCATCGCGAGCACGACCAGCGTGTAGGCGAGCGCAACGCCGCGGGTGCCGTGAGTCAGGCCGTGAAGCTGCGCCGGCATCGAGGCATCCCTTCGAGCCCTTCCCGCGCGCGACGCCCTCGGAGAGCGGTGCCCGCTACGCGATCGAGTCCCAGTAGCTCTCCATGCGCTTGCGCATCGCGGCATCCGGCAGGACACCGTGCCCAGCGAGCTGATTGTCGATCAGATGCGCAAGCTGGGTCGAGCCCGGAATCGCGCACGTCACGGCGGGATGCGAGATCACGTATTTGAGCAGGAATTGGCTCCAGCTCGTTGCGCCGATATCGGCCGCCCAGGCCGGCAGCGGCTTGTCCTTGGTCTTGGCCAGCACCGAGCCGAAACGCCCGCCGAACGGTACGTCTACCACCACCGCGAGCCGCCGTTCGATCGCGACGGGGAACACCATCTTTTCCGCGTCGCGATCCGCGATCGAATAGTCGACCTGCACGAAGTCAATCGGGTACTTGCGCATCAGCGCCGTGAGCATGTCGTGCTGCTGCGGCAGGAAGGTCGTAATTCCGATGTAGCGTGTCTTACCGGCGCTCTTGAGGTCACGCATGAGCGGCATCAGCGGCTCGACACTTGGAATGAAGTGGGCGTAGAGCAGATCGACATGATCGGTCTTGAGCCGCTCGAGCGAGCGGTCGAAGCTTGCCTGCCCGTAGACGTTATCCGGCGGAGGACCGCGGAAACCGCGTCCGCCGGGTCCGCCCGCCATCCTGCCCGGCGCCCCGCCCGGCGGGCCCATCCGCCGGAACGGCAGGTTGACTCCCGGAGCATTGAACTTGGTAGCCACGAACATTTTCTTGCGCAGATCCAGGCTCGCGAGCGCCCGGCCGATCACGCCCTCGCTCTCTCCGTAGCGGGCTGCCGTGTCGATGAGCCGTCCACCCAGCGCGTGCATGCGCGCGAGGATCTGCCGGAGCTCCTCGTACTCGGCGTCGCGGAACGAGTTCGTGCCGATGCCGATCACGGGCAAGAGCTCGCCGGTCGAGGGAATGCGCTTGCGGATCACCGGCAGGCTCGCTGCATCGGCCTCGCGGTACAGAGCCGGCAGCGCCGAGCACAAGCCAGTCGCCAGCGCCCGAGCGAGTGCCGCACGCCGCGAGATGCGCAGAAGAGATCCGGTCATGCTCCACCCCTGTTGCCTCACCGGCAGAATACGGCGACGATTCCATTTCGGCCGATCTGCTGTCAACTCTTCCCGGTCCGAAAGCCGTCGCGCGAAAGCCTGACCCGATGCACCGATCCGTTGCCGCTCGCCGAACGCTCGCGTGGATGAGCGGGATCCTGCTCCTTGACGGCGCGGCACAGCTCCCCGCGCGCGCCGTAGACGATGCCTATTTGCGAAGCTGCGGGGCCTGTCACGGGCCCGAGCTGCGCGGGGGCGAGACGGGTCCGGCGCTGATCGGCAGCGGCTTCCAGCAGCGCTGGGCCGCGCTTCCGCCGCTCGCGCTCGATGAGTTCGTGCGCGAGCGGATGCCACCCACGAACCCCGGCTCCTTGAGAGACTCCGACTATGCGGCCGCGCTCGCCCACATTCGTCGAGCCAATGGCTGGGTAGTGCCGGCCTCCGAGCTGCTCGCGGCCGGGCAGGGTGAGCGGCCCCTCGCGCCGGCGGAATGGCTCGAGAATCGTGGCGACCTGGCGAGCACGAGCTACTCCCCGCTCGCTCAGATCAACCGCGACAACGTGAGGAAGCTGCGGATCGTCTGGCGCTGGAAGTCGGACAACTTCGGTCCAACCCCGGAGTACTACTACCGCGCCACCCCGCTCATGGCCGACGGGGTGCTCTACGTGAGCGCGGGGATCCGGCGCGACGTGGTCGCGATCGATGCCACGACGGGCGAGACGCTGTGGATGTACCGGCTGGACGAGGGTGAGCGTGGCGCGATCGCACCGCGCAGAAATTCCGGCCGCGGCGTCGCCTACTGGCGCAGCCGCCGCGCGGGCGAGCCGGCCAGGGTGTTCGTGATCACCCCGGGATTTCAGCTGGTGGCGCTCGACGCCCGCTCGGGACGTCCCGTTCGCTCATTCGGTCGGCACGGCATCGTCGACTTGAAGACCGGTCTCCCGCGCGTCGGCGATCTGCCGAAGACGCCTCCCGGCTCGAGCACCCCGCCGCTCATCGTCAAGGACGTGGTGGTCGTGGGCGCCTCCTTCGCCGCGAGCGGCGCGCCGCGGTCCAAGGTCGCGGTGCCCGGATGGATCCGCGGATACGATGTGCGCACCGGTGCGGAGCGCTGGGCCTTCCACACCATCCCGCAAGGGCGAGAATTCGGCACCGACACGTGGGGCGAGGGGAGCTGGCGATACACCGGCAATACGGGAGCCTGGGCGCCCTTCTCGGCCGATGCGGCGCGCGGCTACGTTTACATCCCCATGGAGCCACCGACCGCGGACTTCTACGGCGGCCATCGTCCGGGAAACAATCTGTTCTCGGACAGTCTCGTGTGCCTCGACGCGCGGACGGGAAAGCGCATCTGGCATTATCAGATCGTCCACCACGACATCTGGGACTACGACCTGCCCGCCCCGCCCGTGCTCGCCGACATCAAAGTCGGGGGACGAGCAATCCCGGCGGTCGTGCAAGTCACGAAGATGGGGTTGGCATTCGTCTTCAATCGCTTCACCGGGAAGCCCGTCTGGCCGATCGAGGAGCGAAAGGTGCCGCAGTCGGACGTGCCCGGTGAGCGGACGTCGGCGACGCAACCATTTCCCACGCTTCCCGCCCCGTTCGAGCCGCAAGGACTGCGCAGGCAGGATCTCATCGACTTCACAGCGGAGCTGAACCGGCGGGCGCTTGCGATCGTCAGTCGCTATCGCTACGGGCCGCCGTATCTTCCGGGCTCGATCGTGCAGGAAGGCGGCAACCTCGGGACGCTCCTTCGGCCGTGCCTCTCCGGCGGAGCCAACTGGCAGGGCGCGGCGCTCGATCCCGCGACGAACGTGCTGTACGTGAGCTCGATCTCGTCCGTCTGTCCGATCGGCTTGCGCCACGATCCCGGCATGTCCGAGGAGCGTTACATCGGTGTCTATGGCGAGGGATTCCCGAATGGCTCACTCGGCGGGCCGGACGGCCTGCCGCTCATCAAGCCGCCCTGGGGTCGCATCACGGCCATCGACCTCGACACCGGCGAGACGCGCTGGGTGATTCCGAACAGCGACACGCCCGAATGGGCCGCCAGGAACCCCGCGCTCCGCGGTATCGAGCTGCCGCGCACCGGCTCCTTCGATCAGGTTGGGATGCTCGTGACGAAGACGCTCCTGTTCGCGGGGGAAGGCAGCGGCCTCTACCGCGCGGGCGGTGGCGGCAACAAATTCTTCGCTTACGATAAAGCGACGGGCCGCATCGTGTATGAGATGACGCTGCCGGCGAATCAGTCCGGTGTGCCGATGACGTACGCGGTCGACGGGCGCCAGTACGTCGTCCTCGCCGCGGGCGCCAAGGACCATCCGGGCGAGCTGATCGCCCTCAGCCTCCCCTGAGCATGAGATCCACCGAGAGGAATCGACCCATGAGCGAGTCGCAACAGACCTCCAAGCTCCCGCCCTGGATCCAGAATCACCTGGACCGCTATCTCGCAACGAACGGCGAGGACGGCTACCTGTGGGACGCAAGCGTCGGCGGCGGCACGGGAATGGTGCCAACGCTGCTCTTGACGACCGTCGGCAGGAAGTCCGGCAAATCCCTCACGCTACCGCTCATCTTCGGCCGCGCCGGAGACGCCTATGTCGTCATCGCCTCAAAGGGCGGTGCACCCAACCACCCGGCGTGGTACCTCAATCTCGAGGCGCGGCCGGATGTCGAAGTCCAGGTGAAGGCCGACAAATTCAAGGCGCGCGCACGCACGGCGCAGGGCGAGGAGCGGGCGCGCCTGTGGAGAAAGCTCGTCGAGATCTACCGACCGTACGAGCAGTATCAGACGAAGACGGCGCGGCAGATCCCGGTTGTGGTCATCGAACGGATCTGACCGCTCAGCGCGCGCGGAATCGCCGATGACAGCGCGCGCACTCATCGCCGAGAGCGTTGATCGCGGCCGCGATCCGCACCTCATCCGCGCCTGCCGCTGCGCCCTTGAGCGCGAGCGCATCCGCTTCGAGCCGCTGTGCGCTCATCAAGAACGCCGCGTGATCGGTCCACACGTAGGGCAGCGCGGCGGACTGCAACTTGCGGGCGGCGCTCGTGTTGCGCGCGAACGCATCCGCGATCATGCCCGCGAGCACCGGCAGCTCGGCGGCGCGGCGGCGCACGAGCGCGGGATCGTACGGGGCCTCCGCGCGCGCCATCAGCATGAGAGGACTCGCCGTACCGTCGATGACGGTCATGAGCGCCTGGCGGTAACGGACGGCCTGCTGATCGGGACTCGGGAGACTGCGGGCAATCACTACGCCCAGCACGACTGCCGCAGCCGCGCAGAGAAGGAGAATCAGCCTGACCAACGCGACACCCTCGCCAGCCGATGGGACGGATCGTCCTATTCTGCCGGGAGGGGCGCCGCCCCACCAATCGAGCGCGCGCGCCCGTCACGATCGGACTCGAGGCGGATTCGCACGCCCCGCTGTTGACTCCCCCGGCGCGAGATTGGATCGTTCAGAGCATCATGTCGAGCCCCGACCCAACCCCCCCGCAGCGTCCGCGGCCGACGGTGTTTCTGAGCTACGCGACCGAGGATCGAGCGGCGGCGCAGCTCATCCGGGACGTCTTGCCGACCTATGGCCTCGAAGTCTGGCTGGACGAGAGCGGCCTGATTGGCGGCGATGCATGGGATCAGAAGATCCGCCGCCAGATTCGCGAGTGCGACTACTTCATGCCGGTGATCTCCGCCCAGACCGAGGCACGCCACGAGGGCTATTTCCGCAGGGAGTGGCGCTTTGCGGTCGAGCGAACCCTCGACATGGCCGACGATCATGTCTTCCTCCTGCCGGTTGTCATCGATGAGGTGAGCGGGGCTCAGGCGCGTGTCCCGGATCGGTTCCTCACGGTTCAGTGGTCGCGACTGCCCGGCGGTCAGCCGACGCCGGCGTTCGCGGCGCTCTGCAGGCGACTCGCGAGCGGGACCACGGTTACGCTGCCCTCACCGGCGAAGGCGCCGGATGCTCCCGCGGCATCTGCTCGAGTAAGGCCTCGGCGGGAATTTCCCGAGTTCCCACGCGAGGAACCCGGGCAGCGAGTCCGGTTCTGGGCCGAAGTCATCGGCTGGGCATTCCAGTCCGCGTGGAGGGCGTTCAGTCGGCTTCCCAAGTGGGTGCGGGTCCTCGCCTACGTCTGGCTCGCCGTCGTGCTGCTCGCCCGCGGCTGCACGCCCTCGGAGCATCGCGCCGCGAGCCTCTCGCCCGCGCAGGCGAACAAGC
>Ga0335074_10007235_pt1 | contig 15378 bp, 14 predicted proteins | sample Lox_Sample_23_FD_206715 | JGI IMG/M metagenome (GOLD analysis project Ga0335074, IMG submission 206715) | Soil microbial communities from Loxahatchee National Wildlife Refuge, Florida, United States - Lox_Sample_2.3 | ecosystem: Environmental > Terrestrial > Soil > Wetlands | place: USA... | reverse complement strand
TGCTCGTCGAAGACCACGGCGTACTTCGTGAGCGGCGGACACGGCTTCAATGCGGTCCACGGCCGCATGCCCTCGATCGCAACCGGCGCGAGCGCCGCGAACCGCGAGCTCACCTTCATCGGAGTCTCCGGGGACGGCGATACGCTCTCGATCGGTCTCGGCCAGTTCTGCCACGCGATCCGCCGCAACCTGGACATGCTCTACGTCATCGAGAACAACGGCGTCTATGGGCTCACCAAGGGACAGTTCTCGGCCTCGGCGGATGTCGGCACCAAGGCGAAGAAGGGCGAGGTGAACTATCAGCCCCCGATCGATCCCGTGCTGCTCGCGATGACGCTCGGCGCCTCGTTCGTGGCGCGCAGCTTCTCGGGCGACAAGGAGCAGCTGGTGCCGCTGCTGCAGGCCGGGATGCGCCACAAGGGATTCGCGCTCATCGATGTGCTCTCCCCGTGCGTCACGTTCAACGACCACGAGGGCTCGACCAAGAGCTACCTCTACACGCGCGAGCACTACGAGCCGGCCGTCAACGTCGACTTCATCCCGCTCGAGCGCGAGATCACGGCGCAGTACGCGGCCGGGGAGGCATTGCCGGTCGTGATGCACGACGGCAGCCGCATCGTGCTGCGCAAGCTCGATGCAAGCCACGATCCGACGGACCGCACGGCCGCCGCGTCACACGTCCAGGAGCGCATGCGAGCCGGGGAGTACCTGACGGGGCTGCTGTACCTCGAGCCCTCGCAACACGAGTTCCATCAGGTCAATCACACGCCCGACGAGCCGCTCAACCGGCTGCCGTACGAGAAGCTTTCCCCGGGCGCGAAGGCGCTCGAGAGGATTCTCGCCCGCTATCGGTAGCGCCTGCCGCCAAAACAAAAAGAGCCCCTCCGACCTTGCGGCCGGAAGGGCCCATCCGAACTCAAGCCGACTCGGCTTACCAGCGCTTGTTGGCGCCGCCGCCGCGCGGCCCGCCGCCGCCGCCGCTGCGCTCCTGCGCCTCGTTCACGCGCAGCGGACGCCCGCCGAGCTCCTTGCCGTTCAGGTTCTGAATGGCGCGGGAGGCATCGGCGCGGGGCATCTCGACGAACGCGAATCCGCGAGGCCGTCCGGTGTCGCGATCGGTGATCACGTTGACGGATTCGACGGTGCCGTGCTGGGAAAACAGGGTGCGAATCTCGTTCTCATCGGTCGAGAACGGCAGATTGCCGACATAGATCCTCGTCATGAAAGGAAAGCTCCTCGAACTCTCGGTGCCGCAACGAAAAAAAACGCGGCGGTATCCTCAAAACTCAAGGCAGGGGGGCAGCCGAACGAATGTTGAATCGGCGGCGGCACTCTGCCACCTGGATCGAAAACGATTCGGCTTTTCTCACGTGAGCCGAGCGCGGTTGACGCAACGGCAGGCGGCAGGAAAGGGAAAGGTCACGAGCCGCGCCGAACCTTACATTAAGGCGCAACGCCAAACAAGATACGCTGATCACACCGTGGCCAGTGCCCCGAGTTGGGGCGAAATCTGATCCGGATCATGCCGTTCCGGCGGGATGATGCGCGCCCGGAAACGCATCGCCCCGGGGCTCCGGGCCCCGCCGTCCCTCGCGCGCTCAGGTGCTAGACTCCCCGCCCGCAATTCAACCGTCGGAGCGAGTGCGCATGGGAAAGGGTGATCGCAGGACACGGCGAGGAAAGCTCTACCGGGGATCGTTCGGCAAGACTCGGGCGAAGGACCCGGCCAAGAAGAAGAAGCGGGCCGCCAAGCGGTAGCTCCTCACCGCGCACCGGGCGCGGGCAAGCGGCGCGTCCCGGCTGCGAGATCGCGCAACACCCCGACCAGGAGCTCGCGCTCGGCGCGCTGCACGCGTGCCGCGAGCGTCTCGGCCGTATCCTGCGGTGCGACAGGCACGCTCACCTGCGCCACGATCGGGCCGGTGTCGTAGTCGGCATCGACCAGGTGAATCGTGGCCCCGCTCTCGCGCTCGCCGGCGGCGAGCACGGCGGCATGCACGCGCGAGCCGTACAGGCCCAGCCCGCCATGCCGGGGGAGAAGCGCCGGGTGCGTGTTGATCACGCGTCCCCCGAAGCGCCCGAGCGTGAGCGGACCCAGCTTCTTCATGTAGCCCGCGAGCAGCACCAGGTCGACGTGGTGCTGCTCGAGCGCAGTCGCGATGGCGCGATCGAGGCTCGTCGACTGCGGGTGGGTCTGGCCCGAGAGGTGCAGCGCGGGGATGTTCGCCAGGCGCGCGCGGCGCAGCGCGCCCGATGCGGCGTTGTTGCTCACGACGAGCGCCACGCGCGCGGGAACCGTGCCCGCGGCACAGGCATCGAGCACCGCCTGCAGCGTCGTACCCTCGTGCGAGGCGAGCACGCCGATGTTCACGGCGCCCCGCTCACAGCAGGCTCTCGAGCCCCCGCAGGCGCTCGGCGAAGTGCCGCGCGTGATCGGGACGCGCCGCCACGAAGCGGAAATCCGCAAACTCGAATCCCGGCGCCACGCTGCAGCCGACGAGCGAGTACGCCCCGAGGCTGCGTGCGGCCTGCCAGGTGCCGGCCGGAATCACCGCGACCGGCCGCGCGTCGATGGGCGCGCCCAGCCGGTAATTCGTGAGACGCTCGCTCGCCGGGTCGTAGGCGAGCAGCTCGAGCCCCGCACCGGCGTAGAAGTGCCAGATCTCATCGGACTCGACCGTATGCCAGCGGCTCACCTGGTGGCGCTCGAGCAGGTAATAGATGGTTGTCACCGCCGAGCGATCGTTGCCCCGTGCAGCGACGCGTGCGGATGAGCGATACAGCTCGCGGAACCAGCCGCCCTCGGGATGGGGCGCGAGCCCGAGCGCGTGAATGAGCGCCTCCGCGCCCGGGTCGAGCGGCCGCTGTGGGAAGGACGGATGCGATGGCGCGGGAGACTCGGGTGACATATCGGGGGCGGCCTCGGCGGGACAGCCACCCTAGCGCCGATCGATTTTTCCCGTCAACGCCGCGTGCTGCCACGGGTCGCGGGCGCCCGATCGAGTCATGCATTTGCCACGGGATCGATCTAAATTGCCCGCGTGACGACCGCCATCCGTGGAGCACTCCTGACGCTCTGCGCCGGCACGCTCGCCTTTGGCGGCGCACCCTGCCGCGCGCACGGCGTGCCGCGGGACCAGCTCCGCCGCATCGTGCAGCAGCAATGTGTTCCGGATTGGCTGAAGGCGCGCGATCCCGGCCCGTGCGTGAGCGTGACGCTCCCCGGCTCCCGTGCGGGCGCGGACGGCTATGCGGTGCTCGCGGACATCAAGGGCGGTGCGCATTATTTGCTCATTCCGATCGCGAGCATCGGCGGTATCGAAAGCCCGCAGCTGCGTGCACCGGACGCCTTCAATTACCTCGCGGCGGCCTGGACGGAGCGGCGGGTGCTCGTGCGCTCCGTGGGCCATGCGGTACCGCGCGATGCCGTGGGGCTCGCCGTCAACTCGATGCGGGCGCGCAGCCAGGATCAGCTGCACATCCACATCAGCTGCGTGCGGCCGGCCGTCCGCAGCGCCCTCATCGCGGCGGAGAGCCGCATCGGGGCGAGCTGGTCGTCCATGACGCTGCGCGGCTCGCGCTATCATGCGCTCCGCATCATGGGGCGCACGCTCCGCAGGAATCCCTTCGCGCTCCTCGCGGACGGTGTGCCGGGCGCGGCGCAGGAGATGGGCCATTTCACGATGCTGGTTGCCGGGATCGAGTTCCGGGAGGGACCTGGATTCATCGTGCTTGCGGGCTCGTCGGTCCCGGGAGCCGAGCTCCTGCTCGATCCGTCCTGCGCGCTCGCCGCGCACGGCGAGCGACGCAGCGCATCCGGCGCCGATGCGCGATAATTTTGCGCGCCGGAGCCGAGCCCCCCGCGAGGAGAGAGGATGAACCGCGATGTGCTGCGTGATCTCATTGAAGACCGCGCGCTCGAGTTCGGTCACGAGTACACGCTCGCCACCGGCGAGAAGTCGAACTTCTACTTCGACTGCAAGAAGGCGATGCTCGAGGGACAGATCCTCGCCGCGATTGCCGATGCGCTGATCGAGCTCATCCGCACGCTTCCCGTCGCTCCCACCGCGATCGGGGGCCTCACGATGGGTGCGGACTTCGTCTCCGCCGCGGTCGCCATGCGCGCATCCCAGATCGGCGCACCGACCGTCCATGCCTCCATCGTGCGCAAGGAGCCAAAGAAGCATGGCACCCGCAACTACATCGAGAACCAGCTCCCCGAAGGCACGCGCATCGTCGCCTTCGACGACGTGATCACCTCGGGATCCTCCACGCGCAAGGCGTGCGAGCAGTTCCTCGCCGCTCGATACGAGCTCGTGGGTATCCTCGCGCTCGTCGACCGGGAGGCCGGAGGCCGCGAGCGCTTGCAGGCGGACTTCAACTGTCCGGTGCTGTCGCTTTACCGCAAGAGCGAGTTTCCGAAGCTCATCGAAGCGGAGCGCCGGCTTGCGCAAGCGCCGCGGTGAGCGCGGCGCAAAATGCATCCGCGTCGCGAAAGTCCGCAAATACCGCCCTCGCCCCCGCACGCACCAATGCATCGGCCGCGCTGCCCTGCGCGATCCCGATGAACGGCACGCCGAGCTCGCGGCAGGCGCGGGCATCCCAGATCGCATCGCCGATGTAGACGAACCGCTCGGAGCCGCAACCGGAGCGCGGCCCCATGCGCGCGCGAACCCGCTCGGCGGCGAGCCGCATGATCTCGATTCGGGCGAGGGCATCGTCGGCCGAGGCGGCGGGGAAGCGGTCGTACTCGAGTCCGGCGCTCATCATCTTGCAGCGCGCCGATTCGCCGAAGCCGCCGGTCGCAAGGCCAATGCCGAGGGACTCCTCCGCTGCGAGGCGGTGCAGGATGCGCGCGGCGCCGGCGATCTCGCGGAACGGCTCGCGCGCGGCCGTCGCGGCGATCGCCCCGACGAAGTGCGCGCGAAATCCGGCCGCCTCCTGCGGCGTCGGCGCACGCTGCATGCGCTCCTCGAAGATCTCCGCGAGAATTCCCGAATCCGTCGTATGCCGATAGGCCGACCAGTCCGAGCGGATCTCCGTGAAGCCGAACACGGCCGCGAGCGAGCGCAGGTACAGCTCGGAGTCGATCGACTGTGAATGCGTGAGCGTGCCGTCGATGTCAAACAGGACGAGGCTCATCGAGGGGTGCGCCGTCGGATGGGGCGAAGCGGCGGTATGCCTGCGAGCGGCGTCGCCCAGCGCGATGCGGTATGAGTTAATCGACGGCCTTGATGGCCTGGATGAGCGCGCCCGCCACCTTCTGCGCATCGCCGTAGAGCATGCGCGTGTTGTCGAGATAGAAGAGCGCATTCTCGATGCCTGAGAATCCGGCGCCGCGGCCGCGCTTGATCACGATCACGTTCTTCGCCTTGTCGGCATTCAGGATCGGCATGCCGTAGATCGGGCTCGACTTATCGGTGCGGGCGACGGGGTTCACGACATCGTTCGCGCCGATGATGAGCGCCACGTCCGCCGTCTCGAATTCCGCGTTGATCTCATCGAGATCCGCGATCAGATCGTAGGGCACGCCCGCCTCGGCGAGGAGCACGTTCATGTGACCGGGCATGCGCCCGGCGACCGGATGGATCGCGAACTTCACGGTGACGCCGCGGTCGATGAGCAGCTGGCAGAGCTCCCAGATCTTGTGCTGAGCCTGCGCGACCGCCATCCCGTAGCCCGGCACCACGATCACTTTCTGCGCGAAGGCGAGCATGACGCCCACATCGGGCGCCTCGATCGGCTTCAAGCTTCCGGTGACCTCACCGCTCGGCGCGCCGCCGGTGTCGCCGAATCCGGAGAACAGCACGTTCCCGAGGGAGCGGTTCATCGCCTTCGCCATGAGCTGCGTGAGGAGCGTGCCGGCCGATCCGACCACGGTGCCGGCGATGATCATCGCGGCGTTGTTGAGCACGAAGCCCTCGAAGCCGACCGCAAGTCCCGTGAGCGCGTTGTAGAGCGAGATGACGACCGGCATGTCGGCCCCGCCGATCGGCAGGGTCATCGTCACCCCGAGCACCAGAGCGAGTGCGAAGAAGCTCGTGACAACGGCCGGCGTGGCGTCGAGCTGCGAGGCGACCGCGCCGCCGAGTCCCAGGGCGCCCGCAAGAATGATGAGGTTGATGAGCTGCTGGCCGGGAAAGCGCAACGAGCGGTTGATGAGCCCCTGGAGCTTGCCGAAGGCGATGAGGCTCCCGCTGAAGGAAACGGTGCCGATGATTCCGCCGACCACTGCGAGGGTGGACGCCGCGTAGCCGTGCCACTCGCCGCGGTAGAGCTCCACGGCCGCGATCGCGGCCGCCGCGCCGCCGCCCATGCCGTTGTAGAGCGCGATCATCTGCGGCATGTTGGTCATCGCGACGCGCTTGCCGCTCACCCATGCGATCACGCCGCCCACGACGATTGCCGCGCCGATGAGCGGGTAGTTCGTCATCCCCGGATACAGGAACGTGAAGATCGTGGCGACCAGCATGCCGGCGCCGGCCCACAGGATGCCGCTGCGCGCGGTGACCGGAGAGCTCATGCGCTTCAGGCCCACGATGAAGAGGAACGCGGTGACGAAGTAGCTCCCCTGGATGAGGAGCGCCATCGAAGCCGCACCGCCCGCAGTGCCGCTCATCCGTGGGATCCCCGGCCGGCGCGTCCGCTCGCCTTGAACATCTCGAGCATTCTCTCGGTCACGACGTAGCCGCCGACCGCGTTGCCGGCCGCGAGCAGCACGCCCACGAAGCCGATCGCCTTCTCGAGCGGCGTGTGCGCCGCGCCGAGCGCCACCATCGCCCCGACGAGCACGATGCCATGCACGAAGTTCGAGCCCGACATGAGCGGCGTGTGCAGGATCACGGGCACGCGCGAGATGACCTCGTAGCCCGTGAACGCCGCGAGCATGAAGATGTAGAGCGCAACGATCCCAGTCATGAGCCTCCGCCTTCCACCCGCTTGCGGGTCGCTTCGTGTCGGATCGCGCCGTCGTGCGTCAGGCACGCCTGCGCGAACACCTCGTCGCTCCAGTCGATTGCGAGCTCGCCCTGCTTCAGTGCCGGCTGGAGAAAGTTGAGCAGATTGCGCGCGTACATCTCGCTCGCGTTGTAGGCGAGCGCGCCCGGCAGGTTCACCGGACCCACGACGCTCACGCCCTGATGCTCCACGGTCTCACCGGTGCGCGTGAGCTCGCAGTTGCCGCCCTGCTCGGCGGCCACATCGACGATCACCGAGCCCGGACGCATGCGCTCGACGGCCGCGCGGCTCACGATCTTCGGCGCCGGCCGTCCCGGAACCGAGGCCGTGGTGATGACGGCGTCGGACGCCGCGATGCGCGCATCGAGCACCTCCTGCTGCTTGCGCCGCTCCTCCTCGGTGAGCTCGCGCGCGTAGCCGCCCTGGCCTTCGGCGCTCACCCCCGTGTCGACGAACTTGGCGCCGAGCGAGCGCACCTGCTCCTTGGTCGCGCTGCGCACGTCGTACGCCTCGACCACCGCGCCGAGGCGTCGCGCGGTGGCGATCGCCTGCAGGCCCGCGACGCCAGCGCCGATCACGAGCACTTGCGCGGGCCGGATCGTGCCTGCGGCCGTGGTCAGCATGGGAAGGAACTTGGGCAGCTGGTTGGCCGCGATGAGCACGGCCTTGTATCCGGCGATCGCCGCCTGCGAGGAGAGCGCATCCATCGACTGCGCGCGCGAGATGCGCGGAATGAGCTCAACCGCGAAGCTGGTGATCCGCGCATCGCGCAGCGCGCGCACCTCCGCATCCCGCGCATAGGGCTGCAGGTATCCGATCACGGTCGCCCCGGGCTTCAGGCAGGCGATCTGCTCGCTCGTGAGCGGTTGCACCGTGAGAACGACGCCCGCGCGCTCGAGCACCGCGCGGCCGGAGTCGAGCCATGCGACGTTCTTATAAAGCGCATCGGGGAACCGCGCGCGCTCGCCGGCGCCGTGCTCCATGACGATTTGAGCCCCGTTCTGCGTGAGCTTGAGAACCACTTCGGGAACCAGGCTCACACGGGTCTCTTGTGGCGCGCTCTCGCGGAGCGCGCCGATCGTTACTGGCATGTCGGCGCCTCTCGTTCATGGCCGAAAGACGCCCATGGCGCTTTCAGCGCGGCGGCAAGAATCACAGCTCTTGCCGGCAACTCGCTCTCACGCACGTCGCGCGGTCGTGGCCGACCCGCGACGCAATTTTGGAAACTTCAGTGAAATGAGGATCTTGTAACGTTGAATTGTTGCACAAAGCTGCTTTATCTTACAGCACCGATGTTGGGCATCGATCTCGACAAGGCCGACCACGGCTACCACTCCGACCTGCGGATCGTCGCCACCCCGGCGGCGCGCGGGCTCTCCCAGCTCGTCCTGCGCACGGACGTGGCTGGCATGCCGCTCGAGTGGATCGATTACCGCGAGGCGGCGCGACTGTACACCCAGGCGCAGGTCGCCTATAGCTGCGGATCGCTCCTGTACTCGCTCTACGGCGGGGTGAACGCGCGCACGGGCCACCGCACCGTGCTCAAGGTGAGCTCGATCGTCGCCACGATCGGGCATACCGGCAATCCCGGCAACACGCGCCACGATTATGTTCCGCCGCTCAACAATCAGACGCTGTTCCGGCGCGACGCGTATCTCTGCATGTACTGCGGCATGCGCTTTCCCTCGCGCGAGCTGTCGCGCGATCACATCCGCCCGTTCAGTCAAGGGGGCCTCGATAGCTGGACGAACGTCGTCGCGGCCTGCCGGCGCTGCAATAACCAGAAGGCCTCGCGCACGCCCGAACAGGCGAAGATGCAGCTGATCGCGGTGCCGTTCACCCCGACCTACGCCGAGTACATCTTCCTCAAGGGCCGCCGCGTGCTCGCCGACCAGATGGAGTATCTGCTCGCGCATTTTCCGCGCAGCAGCCCGCTGCACGACCGCATCCAGCGCTGGCTCGCCTGAGCTCGCTTGATCTTTCTCGTCGACGCGTCGGTCTACGTCTTCCGGGCCTATTACTCCCTGCCCCCGGAGATGGTGGACCGGGACGGCGAGCAGACCCATGCGGTGTTCGGCTTCGCGCGCTTCCTCTGCGATCTGATGGAGCGGGCGCAGCCGGCGCTCATGGCCGTCGCCTTCGACCAGAGCCTGTCCTCCTGCTTCCGCAATCGCATCTACCCACCCTACAAGGCGAACCGCGAGCCCGCGCCGCCGGGGCTCGCGCTGCAGCTCGAGCGGTGCTTCGAGTTCTGCGCGCTCGCCGGGGTCGCCGCAGTGAGGAGCTGCGACTACGAGGCGGACGACTTGATCGGGAGCCTCGTCGCGCGGATGCGCGTCGAGGGCGTGCGCGCGACGCTGATCACGCGGGATAAGGATTTCGCGCAGCTCGTTCGCGAGGGGGACGTGCTCTGGGACTACGCCGGGCGCGACCCGCTCTCCTACGGGGAAGTCGAGCGCCGCTTCGGCGTGGCGCCCGAGCGCTTCGCGGACTACCTCGCTCTCACGGGCGATGCGGTGGACAACATTCCGGGCGTCCCCGGCATCGGTCCCAAGACCGCATCGGTGCTGATGCGCGAGTTCGCCGGCCTCGATGAGCTCTACGACGGGATCGATCGGGTGGAGGGCCTGAAGCTCCGGGGCGCCTCGAGCGTGCGCGCACGCCTCCTCGCGCATCGCGAGGCGGCCTACCTCGCGCGGCGGCTCACTGCGATCGCGTGCGACGTGCCGCTCGATCTGCCGCGCGAGGCGCTGCGGCGGCGCGCGCCCGACTTGGGCGCGCTCGCGGGGTTCTTCGACCGCCAGGGCTTCGGAGCGCTGCTGCGCAGGCAGGTCGAGCGGCTCGCGCAGTCATACGCGCCCGAAACCGGAATCTGAGCACGCACGCTTTCTGCTACCGTAGCGGCCGGAGCACTCGCGTCTGGAGAGGCGGATCACGGCCATGAAGCGCCCGCGCCGGGAACTCAAGTCGATCCTGCTCGAAGAGCGCGTCTTCCGCCCGCCAGCGGCGTTCGCCGCAAAGGCGCGTCTGAAGCGACGGGATCTCGAGCGGCTGCGACAGTGGGCAGCGGCGGACCCGCAAGGCTTCTGGGCCGATCTCGCGCGCAGCGAGCTCACGTGGCAGAAGCCGTTCACGGTGACGCTCGACCGCTCGCGCGCACCAAACTTTGCCTGGTTCACCGACGGCCGTCTCAACGTCTCGGTCAACTGCCTCGACGTGCATTTGAGCGAGCGCGGCCACCAGACGGCGATCGTGTTCGAGGGCGAGCCTGGCGACACGCGCCGCATGAGCTACCGCGAGCTGCACGCCGAGGTCTGCCGGCTCGCGAACGCACTGCGCTCGCTCGGCGTGCGCCGCGGCGACCGGGTCGTGATCTACATGCCGCTCGTGCCCGAGGCGATCATCGCGATGCACGCCTGTGCGCGCATCGGCGCCGTGCATTCGGTCGTGTTCGGCGGATTCTCGGCGCTCTCGCTCAAGGATCGGATCGAGGATGCCGGCGCGCGGGTGCTGATCACGGCCGACGGGGGCTTTCGCGCCGGTCACATCGTCGAGCTCAAGGCGGCCGCCGACAAGGCGCTCGCCGGCGGCTGCCCGACGATCGAGCAGGTGATCGTCTACCGGCGCACGGGAGGCGCGGTGGGGATGCATTCCGGCCGCGATCTGTGGTGGCACGACCTCCTCGCGCAGCACTCGCCCATGTGCGAGCCCGAGTGGGTGGACGCCGAGCATCCGCTCTTTCTTCTCTATACCTCCGGCTCGACCGGGAAGCCGAAGGGCATCCAGCACGCGAGCGCGGGCTATCTGCTCGGCGCGAAGACCACGAGCGGATGGGTGCTCGACGTGCAGCCGCAGGATGTGTTCTGGTGCACGGCGGATGTGGGCTGGGTCACCGGCCACACCTACGTCGCCTACGGCCCGCTCGCGATCGGCGCGACGGTCGTGCTTTACGAGGGTGCGCCCACCTGGCCGGACGGCGCGCGCTTCTGGAAGATCTGCGAGACCCACCGCGTCACGATCTTCTACACCGCGCCCACCGCGATCCGCGCGCTCATGAAGCTCGGCGAGGAGCTGCCGCGCCGGCACGACCTCTCGCGGCTGCGGCTCTTGGGAAGCGTCGGCGAGCCGATCAACCCGGAGGCGTGGATGTGGTACCACCGCGTGATCGGCGGCGGGCGCTGCCCGATCGTCGATACCTGGTGGCAGACCGAGACCGGTGCGATCCTCATCGCGCCGATCCCCGGCGTCACACCCCTCAAGCCCGGATCCTGCACCGAGCCGCTGCCCGGCATCGCCGCGGACATCGTCGACGATCATGGCGAGCGCGTCACGCGCCCGGACGCGGGCGGCTACCTCGTCGTACGCGAGCCCTGGCCGTCGATGCTGCGCACCATCTGGGGCGATAACGAGCGCTATATCGAGACGTACTGGCGCAAGTTCCAGAATCGCCTCTACGTTGCCGGCGACGGCGCGCACCGCGACTCCGACGGGTACTTCTGGATCATGGGCCGGATCGACGATGTGCTCAACGTGGCCGGTCACCGCCTGGGCACGATGGAGATCGAGTCGGCGCTGGTCGCGCATCCGCGCGTAGCGGAGGCGGCGGTGGTCGGGCGCCCGCACGAGATCAAGGGCGAAGCCGTGCTCGCCTACGTCGTCTGTCGTGGCGCGCGCCCGCCGGGCGAGTTGGGGGTCGCGCTCGTGCAGGAGCTCAAGGCCTGGGTGGGCGAGCAGCTGAGCGCGATCGCCAAGCCTGATGAGATTCGACTCACGGACGTGCTGCCAAAGACGCGCTCCGGCAAGATCATGCGCCGGCTGCTGCGGGCGATCGCGCGCGGCGAGGAGATCTCCGAGGACGTCTCCACGCTCGAGAATCCGGCGATCATCGAGCAGTTGAGGACGATCGATTTCGCCGCCGCGCCGAGCGCACCCGAGCGACCGCGACCCACCCCGCCTGCGCGAGCGCGGACGGTCAGACCGAAGCGCGTGAAGAAAACGCGGCGCAAGCGCACTGCGCGGGCAAGTGCGTCGCCGGCAAGATCGGTGCGCACCGGCGCAAAGAGCAAGACGCAGCGCTCTGCACCCCGCTCCGTGCGCAGCAAACGCCGATCACGGCGACGCCCCTGAGGCTTGCGGATCCTCGGTCACGAGAAGCAGCGTCCCCTCCGGCGCCTCGATGAGCGCATTCCTCCGCGGATCGAGCTCGCGCGGCAGCGCGCTGCTCGTCTCGATGCCAAGATCGCGCAGCCGCTCGCTGGGCGCACGCACCGACTCGCCGCCGAAGACGAGCAGCGGACTCGCCAGCATGCGCCGCGGGTGGAAAGCGAGATTGAGATGGTCGCTCGTCAGTGCGAGGCGCGGATAGGGCTCGCGCGACTCGCCCACGGAGACGAATCCGAGCGGCTCCCAGAAGGTGCGCGCGACCTCGAGATCCGCGGCGGGAAGCGTGAGCTCGCGGAACTCGCCGAGGCGCGAGGGCTCGCGCTCGCTGCGGTCGGAGGGCGAGTACGTGCGCGTCTCGAGCACGACGAGGAGCTCCCCGTCCGGACCGAGGACCCCTATCTCGTGGAACATGTCGGCGCCGATGCGGCGATAGGCGAAGCGCATGCCGCGTCGCTCGAGCTCGACGCTGTGCTCGGCGATCTGCGGATGGACGAACGTGAGCGCGGTGCCGCGCCCGGGATGCTGGTGGAGCCCGAGCGCAACGCGTCCGTCGGTGAGCACCCCGTAGGGGTGTGTCCACACCTCTCCGGTCTGCGCCTGCGTGAAGCCGAGCCGCTCGTAGAACTCGACGGAGGCGCGGATGTCCCGGGTGGGAATGCTCAGCTCGTGGAAGCGTCCGAGCACGCCGCGCCCGATGTCCGCCAGCGCCTCAGGCCGATGCGCCGCGGGGTGCGCCCGCCGGGCGGAATCCGAGCTCCACGTGCGTCCAGCCCTGACAGTGCTGCGCGATGAGATCGGCGAGAAAGTGTGCATGCTCCGGGCGCGCGTTGAGCGCCGGCACGTAATCGAACCGACGACCGCCTGCGGCGAGAAAGACCTCGCGATTCTCGTGCGCGATCTCATCGAGTGTCTCGAGGCAATCGAGCGCGAAGCCGGGACACACCACGGTGACCTCGTCGATGCCGCGGGCGGGAAGCTCGCGCATCACCTCGCTCGTGTAGGGCTTGAGCCACTTGGCGGGGCCCACGCGCGACTGGAAGCTCACCGACCACTCCTGCTCCTCGAGCAGCAGCTCCTCCGCGAGCAGCCGCGCAGTCTTCTGGCACTTGCAGAAGTACGGATCGCCCCGATGGAAGTAGTGCTCGGGCACGCCGTGGAAGGAGAAGAGCAGGTGGCGCGTGCGCCCGTGCATCTCCCAGTGCTGCTGCACGCTCGTGCGCAGCGCCTCGATGTAGCCCGGATAGTCGTGGTACTCGGCGATGAAGCGCAGCTCCGGGAGCCAGCGCCAGCGACGCAGCTCCGCCGTCACCTGGTCGTACACCGAGCCGGTGGAGGCGCCGCAGTACTGCGGAAAGAGCGGCAGCACGAGCAGACGTTGCGCGCCGGCCGCGCGCAGCCGCTCGAGGGCCTCCGGCACGGAGGGGCGCGAGTAGAGCATCGCGAGCTCGAGCGAGAAGGGTGCGAGCACGCGCTCGGCGAGCGTGCTCTTCAGTCTCGTGCGCAGCTCCTGCGACAGGACGAGGAGCGGTGAGCCTGCCGCAGTCCAGATGCGGGCGTACTTGCGCGCCGAACGGCGCGGCCGGGTGCGCAGCACCAGCCCGTGCAGCACCGGAAGCCACAGGGCGCGCGGCAGCTCCACGACCCGAGGATCGCTCAGGAAGCGTGCGAGAAAGCGCCGCAGGTCGCGCACCGAGGTGGATTCGGGCGTGCCGGTGTTGACGAGCGCGACGCCGATGCGCTCGGCGCCGTCGTGACGGAAATCCGGGGAGCTCACGTAGCGCAATTCACACCCCGCCCACGCACAGATACTTGATCTCGGTGTAATCGAGAATGCCGTACCTCGAGCCCTCGCGGCCGATCCCGGACTCCTTCATGCCGCCGAAGGGCGCGACCTCGGTGGAGATGATCCCGGTGTTCACCCCGACGATGCCGTATTCGAGCGCCTCGCCCACGCGCCAGGTGCGCGCAAGGTCGCGAGTGTAGAAGTACGCGGCGAGCCCGAACTCGGTGTCGTTCGCCATCCGGACGGCATCCTCCTCGCTCCCGAAGCGAAAGAGCGGAGCCACCGGCCCGAAGGTCTCCTCGCGCGCGACCAGCATGTTCGGCTGGACGTTCGTGATCACCGTGGGCTCGAAGAACGTGCCGCCCAAGCGGTGGCGCTTGCCGCCGCAGGCGATCCGAGCGCCCTTCGCGACCGCATCGGCCAAGTGCTCCTCGACCTTCGCGAGCGCCTTCGTGTCGATCAGGGGCCCCTGCTCGGTCTCGCCCTCCAGGCCATCGCCGACCCGCAGTCGCCCGACGGCGGCAATGAGCTTCTGAGCGAAGGCCTCGTACACCGAGTCCTCGACGAGCAGACGATTGGCGCACACGCAGGTCTGGCCGGTGTTGCGGTACTTGCTCGCGATTGCGCCCTCGACCGCGGCATCGAGGTCGGCATCGGCAAACACGATGAACGGCGCATTGCCGCCGAGCTCGAGGGAGATCTTCTTGATCGTGCCCGCGCACTGCGCCATCAGCCGCTTGCCGATCTCGGTCGAGCCGGTGAATGTGAGCTTGCGCACGCGCGGATTGGAGGTCATCTCCGTCCCGATCGCACTCGCATCGCCGGTCACGACGTTGAGCACGCCCGCGGGAACGCCCGCCCGGTGGGCGAGCTCGGCCATCGCGAGCGCCGAGTAGGGTGTTTGCGAGGCGGGCTTGACGACGAGCGTGCAGCCGGATGCGAGCGCGGGTCCCGCCTTGCGCGTGATCATCGCGGCGGGGAAGTTCCACGGCGTCACGGCCGCCACCACCCCGATCGGCTGGCGGATCACGAGCAGGCGCTTGTCGCTCTGGTGGCCCGGGATCACATCGCCGTAGAGTCGCTTGCCCTCCTCGGCGAACCACTCGATGAAGGCCGCCGCGTAGCCCACCTCGCCGCGCGCCTCGGCGAGCGGCTTGCCCTGCTCGGCCGTCATGAGGGTCGCGAGATCCTCGCGGTTCGCGAGCATCAGATCGTGCCAGCGGCGCAGGATCGCGGCGCGCTCCTTCGCCGTGCGGCGCGCCCAGGCGGGAAACGCCTGAGCGGCGGCATCGATGGCACGACGCGTCTCCGCGCAGCCCATGCGGGGAACGGTGCCGAGCGCGCGTCCCGTCGCGGGGTTCACGACCGTGAGCGTCGCGCCGCCGTCGGCCTCGATCCAACGGCCGGCGACGTAGGAGCGCGTGCGCAGCAGGCTCTCGTCCGTCAGCTGCACCGGCGCTCCATCAGTCCGCGGC
>Ga0335074_10007234_pt1 | contig 15379 bp, 9 predicted proteins | sample Lox_Sample_23_FD_206715 | JGI IMG/M metagenome (GOLD analysis project Ga0335074, IMG submission 206715) | Soil microbial communities from Loxahatchee National Wildlife Refuge, Florida, United States - Lox_Sample_2.3 | ecosystem: Environmental > Terrestrial > Soil > Wetlands | place: USA: Florida... | reverse complement strand
CCTGCAGGGCGAAGTTGGACGGCAGCGCGGGCAGCGCCCCGCCGGTCCGCTGGGCGGCCGGCTGGCCGTGCGGTAGCTCATCCCCAGGTGGGACGCGATGGCCTGGTCCTTCATGCCCGCGGCGAGCAGCCGCAGCAACTGACGGTCGTCGGCGGACAGCCGCGGGTCCTGGCCGTTCATGGCGGGAGCGGCCGGCCCGCCGTCCACCGGGATCACCACGGCCTGCTTCCAGAGCACGTCGAAGATGTACAGCAGCGCATTCAGCAGCGAGCACGGGCGGATGAGCAGGAAGCGCGCGATGTCCGGCTGGCCGGCGATGAGCGGCAGGTAACCGAACTCCCGGTCGATGATCGCGAGCTTGAGCGGCAGCCGCGGGACGAACCGCGCCTGTTCCCCGGCCGCGACGTAGCGGGCGATCGCGTTGATCGTCCGGGGCGCGGCCTCGATCGCCGCGCGGTCGTAGATGCCCCGGTAGATGACGCCGCGGGCGAGGCCCTCGTACTCGACATCGTTGGGAGTCCCGCCCGGCCCCATGTACGGCGGCGTGTCGAGTACCTGGACCTCGCGCCGGGCCCCGCGCTGGAGCTGCTCGAAGCGCCGGTGCACGGCCCCCGCCCCGGTGACGACCTCGACCAGATCCGGGGACTGCGCCTGCCTGCCCTCCTGGAAGTCGGCCATGAGATGGCTGGCGAGCGTGCGGGCCCGCTCCAGTTCGGTCTGCCGCCAGACAATGAGCGCCTCCAGGCCGACGTCGGGTGCGGTGGGCAGCAAACGCTGGTCGAGGGTCCGGGTGATCAGGCCGGCCTGTTCCAGCGCGGCCACCGCCTCGCACAGAGAATCCGGCGCGGCGGACATGTGCTGGCCCATGTCGGCGAGCGTGCTGCCGGGGCAGCGGAGCAACCAGCGATAGAGTTCGGCCTCCAGGTCACTGATGCCGAGCGCCTTCAGCGGGCGGAGCGAGTCCATAATGCACGCCTTCCGGTCTGCCTCAGCCAGCGGCCGTGTGGACCTCACCACGATATCGATCACTTAGCTGGAGCCTCCGGGTTCCGCCACCGGGATGCCCGCCACGCGCGGGCGTTCCTGCCCGCGGGCATAGCGGACTGGGCAGAATAGGGCGATGAATCAGGCAAGGGGCCTTTGTGGCCCGTCATGCTGCCTCCGCTGCGGGCGGGAAACCACATGACGCGCGGTCGCCGGGGGGATGCTGACCTGCCGCCCGGCCCGGCCCGGGACCTGGTCGACTTACTGCGGCGCCTGCGGCAGGCCAACGGCTTGCCGGTGGGCCAGGTCGCGGTCAGGGCCGGGCTGTCCCGCAGCCATGTCAGTGAGGTTCTGCGCGGATGGAAGACACCGAGCCCGCGAGCCGCCGCCGAGATCGCCCGCGCCCTCGGGGCCAGCGAGACGGAGGCAAGCAAGGCCCACCAGTGGGCCAAGCAGGCGTTCGAGCTGCAGTCTCACCACCGCGGCCACGGCATGTCCCCCTCGGCCGACGGCCCGGAGGAGCCCGAGCAGCCGGCCCGCGCCGCGGGAGCCGGCCAGGTGCCACGGCAGCTGCCGGCCGCGGTCGCACGCTTCACCGGCCGCGCCGCCGAACTGCGGACGCTGACCGGGATGCTGGGCCAGGCCGTGTCCGGCGGCGGGCCGGGCACGGTGGTGATCTCGGCGATCGGCGGGACCGCGGGGGTGGGCAAGACCGCGCTGGCGCTGCACTGGGCGCACCAGATCGCAGAAGGGTTCGGTGACGGGCAGCTGTATGTGAACCTGCGCGGCTACGACCCCTCCGGCACTCCGACTGCCCCGGAAGCGGCGATCCGGGAGTTCTTAGACGCCCTGGGCGTGCCGCCTGACCGCATCCCGCCGGGTCCGGAGGCGCGGGAGGGCCTGTACCGAAGCCTGCTGGCCGGTAAGCGGATGCTGATCGTGGCCGACAACGCCCGCGACGAGGGGCAGGTGCGGCCACTGCTGCCAGCCGGTCCGGGCAGCCTGGTGCTGGTCACCAGCCGCAGCCAGCTGTCCGGGCTGGCCGCCGCCGACGGGGCGCGGCTGATCAGCCTGGACGTGCTGAGCCACGCCGAGGCGGTGCGCATGCTGGCCGTTCGGCTGGGCACCGCCCGGGTCGCCGCCGAGCCCGCCGCGGTCGATCAGATCGCCAGCCTGTGCGCTGACCTGCCGCTGGCGCTGGCGGTCGCCGCGGCCCGCGCCGCCGCCCGGCCCAGGTTCCCGCTGGCCGCTCTGGCCGCCGAGCTCGCCGATGCCACCCGCCGCCTGGACGCCCTGGATACCGGCGACGCGGGCTCGAGCGTGCGCGCGGTGTTCTCCTGGTCCACCCGGCAGCTCAGCGGCGAGGCGGCGAGGATGTTCCGGCTGCTGGGCATCCATCCTGGCCCCGACATCTCGGCCGCGGCCGCCGCCAGCCTGGCCGGCCGCGCGCAGCCCCAGGCCCGCGCCCTGCTGCGTGAGCTGGTCCGTATGCACCTGATCGCCGAGCACGTTCCCGGCCGGTACGCCTTCCACGACCTGCTGCGCGCCTATGCCGCCGAGCAAGCCCACCACACCGACAGCGACACCGGCCGGCGCGAGGCCACCGGCCGGATGCTCGACCACTACCTGCACACCGCCGCGCGCGCCGCCCGCCTGCTGAACCCAGCAATGGAGTCAGTGCTCCTGGTCCCGCCGCGGGCCGGCGCCGCTGCCGGGCAGCCCGGCGATCACCGGCAGGCGGACGCCTGGTTCGAAGCAGAGCACCAGGTCCTGCTGGGCGTGATCACCCTGGCCGCCGGATCCGGGTTCGACAACTACGCCTGGCAGCTTCCCTGGGCCATGGCGCCCTTCCTGCAAACCCGGGGGCACTGGCAGGAATGGGCCGCGACCCAGGGCACGGCGCTGGCCGCCGCCACCCGCCTAAACGACGCCGCCGCGCAGGCCCTATCGCACCGCCTCCTAGCGATGGCACGCACCCGCCTCGGCGACCATGATCAGGCCCGTGGCCACTTCGCCAGCAGCCTCACGCTGCACCAGCGGCTCGGCAACCGGCTCGGCCAGGCCAAGGTCCACCAGGGTCTGGGCAACCTGGCCGATAACCAGGGCCGCTACGCCGACGCGCTCGGGCACTCTGAGCAGGCGCTGCGCCTGTACCGGGCCATTGGCGACAAAGCGTCCGAGGCCGAAGCGCTCAACAACGTCGGCTGGTTCCACGGGCTGCTCGGCGAGTACCAGCAGGCCCGCGTGTTCTGCCGGCAGGCGTTAACCCTGTGCGCGGAAGTCGGCAACCGCTGGCTCGAGGGACCGGGCTGGGACAGCCTGGGGTACGCCGAGCACCACTTGGGCAACTTCGCCGAGGCCGCCGCCTGCTACCAGCGCGCGCTCAGCATCGCCCGGCAATCCGGCGACCGCTTCGATGAGGCGACCACCCTCACCCACCTCGGCGACGCCTACCACGCCGCCGGCGAACCGGCGCTGGCCCGGGAGGCCTGGCAGCAGGCGCTCGCCATCCTCGAAGACACCCGGAACCCTGATGCCGAAACGGTCCGCGCCAGGCTGGCCAGTACCACCGGCTAATGACCGGCCGGTGATCAGCTCTTTAGCGATGGAGGGTGAGAACTCGCCCGCCTGGGTCCCCGCGCCGATGCCGCAGTCGCCGTCGGACTCACCGGGTGCCTTGATCCAAAGGCCCATGTCGCCGTCGCTATCGAGAACTTGCGGGGCCGAGCCAAGCTGCTTGCCGGGGGGGTTGCACCACTGCTTCGCTCCGCTGTTGCTGGTGCCGCCGCAGTTGGTATCGGGGATGTCGTAGGCGACCAAGACCGGCACCTTGTGCTCTCTGGATGCGGCAGCCGTGTAGGCCGACACGGCAGCGGTGATGTCACCGCTCCATGCGCCGAACCACATCGCTGTCGGCTGGCTGGCGATGCGCCGTCTGATCGCTTGTGCCCGGGGGTCGCCAGGGTGGGCCCGAACCCAGTTGGCGGCCTGCGTGTCAGGGTCGGTGAAGAGCTGGCTGGCCAGCGACCCCCCGCCCGCCCCGGGCAGAGCCCGAGAGGTCGAGACGGCAGCCGGATCAGCCCGCCCACGGGCGGTGCGCGTCCCGTTGCGGCTGGTATCGATCACGAACCGCTTGGCCATGCCCAGCTCCCGATCCAGCTGGGTCGCGTAGCCGATCTCCCGCTCGGTTGTGTCGTAGTAGGACACGTTGAGCGAGAACCCATAGGCCTGGGCGACATCGGCGGCCCGGAGGCGGGCCGCCATCTGGCTGGCCGGCACCCAGTTGGCGTGGCCCGCATCCAGGTACACCTGGTCGCTGTTGGTCTGGAGCGTCTTGACCGCGTATGAGAGCATCTGCAGCCGGGCCTGCTGCTGGGCCTTGTCCAGACAGCTGTTCAGCTGGGCGAGCGCGTCCGGCTCCAGGATCACCACCGCCGTGCGGCCACCGAGGCCGGCCGCGAACCCGTTGACCCAGTGCTCGTACGCCTGCTCGTCGCTGGGCAGCGGGCGCGCCGGCGGGCGCAGGAGCAGAAACCCCACCAGCCCGACGAGCACGAGGAGAGCAGCCGCCTCGATCAGCGCGGTCATTTTCCAGCTGGGCCTCTTCCAGCTGGGCCTCTTCCAGTTAAGCCTTGGAAACCAAGCCACGGTTGGGAGTTATTCCACGGTTACCGCGAGCCTAACTTCGGTCCGATAATCCTTTGGGGCCGCAACCATCTTGGGATTGTCAACATGACCGGATGGGTTCGGCACGGCCTGGGCATTACCGACTGCCGATAAAGCGGGCCGGCGATCTGAGTCATGAAGAGCCTCCTCTCCCCCGCCGACACCGAGGTCCTGACCGGGGAACTGGCCCGGTGGAACACCGAGACCAACAAGGTCGCCCTCTCCCAGGGCGACCAGGGCTGGTGGGACGACGGAGCGGCGCACCTGACGAGCTGGGGGTTCGATGTCCGCGACATCCGGGTGCCGGTCAAGATCTGGCATGGCCGCCAGGACCGCATGGTTCCGGTCCAGCACGGCCAGTGGCTGGTCGCCAACATCCCGGGCGCGCAGGCTGATATCAGCGACCGCGACGGCCATATGACCATGATCGGCCGGATCGGCGAGATCCACGACTGGCTCCTCCAGCACTTCTAGGAAGACGTCACCTCTAGAAGATCACCTCACTGGCCCGAGCTGGCGGACGCGGCGGGACCGGCAACGGCGCGGCCCGCCAGGCGGCCGGTGAACTCGCCACCGGACGCCGTCACCTGGCCGTTAACCAGAACCTCGCTGACGCCGCCGGAGAGCTGATGCGGGTCGGCGAACGTGGCCCGGTCGGCTATGGTCGCCGGGTCGAACACGACCACGTCGGCGAAGTAGCCCTCGCGCAGCAGCCCGCGCTCGCGCAGGCCCAGCGTGCTGGCGGGCAGCCCGCTCATTTTGCGGATCGCCTCGGGAAGCGAGAGCACCTTCTCCTCGCGCACGTAGTGGCCGAGCACCCGGGCGAAGCTGCCGTAGGACCGAGGGTGGATCGGCGCGCGCAGGAACGCGCCCTCCGGCGCCATGGACACGCCGTCGGAGCTGACCGCGACCCACGGCTGGCGCAGGGCTTTGCGCAGGTTGGCCTCGGACATGGAGAAGAAGGCCGAGCCCACCCGGGACCGGTCCGACGCGATCAGTTCCAGGGCCGCCATGGCCGGGTCAACGCCCTGCGCGTCCGCGATCTCGGCCAGCGTCCGGCCCTGCCATATCCGGTTTTCCTCGGCCGTGACGTGCAGGATGAGGACCTGGCTGGCGTCGGTGACGTCTCCCCACTGGCCCGAGGCGGCCAGCTCGGCGTGGATCTCGGCGCGGGCCCGCGGGTCGGCCAGCCGGTCGTACAGCGCGTCCGCGCCGCCCTCGTGGAACCGATCCGGGATGATGCTGGTCAGCCCGGTCGAGCTGGCCGGGTACGGGTACACGTCGGCGGTGATCGGCTGCGCGCCGGCCCGGGCCGACTCGATCAGCTCGATCGCCCTGTCCATCTTGTCCCAGTGCGCCCCGCCCGCCGCTTTGAGGTGGAACACCTCGCCACGCAGGCCGGCCTCCCGGCAGATGACCAGGAACTCGGTGAGCGCGCCATGCAGCCCGGCGCCCTCGCTGCGGATGTGCGAGGCGTAGCAGCCGTCGTAGCCCGCGGCCACCCGGCACAGCTCGGTGAGCTCGGCCGTGCCCGCGTAGCTGCCCGGCGGGTAGATCAGGGCCGAGGCGATCCCCACCGCGCCGTCAGCCATTTCCTCGGCCACCAGCGCCCGCATCCGGTCCAGCTCGGCCGGTGTGGCCGGGCGGTTCTGGTAGCCCACCACACCCGCCCGGATCGTGCCCGCGCCGATGAACGAGGCCACGTTCTGTGCGCTGCCCCGGCGCTCGACATGCCTCAGGTACTCCGACAGGCGGGTCCACGAAATCTCGTAGTCCAGGCCGTCGCGATCACGCTCCAGCTCGGCCTTCATACGGGGGGTGAGCGGGCCCATCGAACTGCCCTCGCCGAACACCTCGGTGGTCACGCCCTGGGTCAGCTCGCCCAGCGACCGCGGGTCGTGCAGGATGCTCAGGTTCGAGTGGCTAAGGATGTTGATGAATCCAGGGCTCACTGCCTGGCCCGCCGCGTCGATGGTGACCGATGCCTCCGCGGCCGGCCCGCCGATCTGCACGATGCGCTGGCCGGCGATCCCGATATCGGCCCGGAACGGGGCGGCGCCCGTTCCGTCGTACACGTCACCGTTGATGATGCGGACATCGAGCATGTTGCGCTCCCAGCGTGGTAGGGGTCGTAAGGCAGGCGCTGCGCCCGGGCCGCCGTGCCCATCTGGCGTGATCCGGCTAGCGCTGCCGCAGCCTGGTCTCGAAGGCATCCCGCAGGCCGTCACCGACCGCGTTGAACGCCATGACGGTCAGCACGATCGCGATTCCTGGCGGGTAAATCAGCCACCAGTAGCCGGCGTATACGTAGTTCACGCCGGTCGACAGCATCCCGCCCCAGTTCGCTGCGGGCGGCGGGATGCCGAGGCCGAGAAAACTGAGGCTGGCCAGGGCCAGGATGGCGTCGGCTACCTGGAACGTGGCGTTGACCATGATCGTGCCGATGGCGTTCGGGATGATGTGCCGCGTGATCATCCGCCGCCGCGACCCGCCCATCATCCAGACCGCCTCCACGTAGTGGAGGGTCCGCAATCGCAGCGTCTCGGCCCGCACCAGCCGGGCCGGGACGAGCCACGCCACCAGGCCGATCACCAGGACCATCAGCAGGACGCTGGCCTGGAAGACGGTGAACAGGTAGACGAGCAGGAACAGTGAGGGTATGGCCAGCAGGCCGTCGACGATGCGCATCATCACGCCGTCCACCACGCCGCCGGTATAGCCCGACACGGATCCCCACAGCATGCCGATCACGGTGGCCACGATGGCCGCGGCGAGCCCCACCTCCAGGGAGGTCTGGCCGCCGAGCATCAGCCTGCCGAGCTCGTCGTACCCCTCGTTGTCGGTGCCCAGCGGATGCGCGCTGCTCGGCGGCCGCAGCGAACCCGACAGGTTGGTGCTGATCTGGTTGGTGTGATAAACGAGCGGGCCGATGAACGAGAAGCCGGCCATCAGCAGGATCACGATCACGCCGGCCAGGGCCACGCGGTTCTCGGCCATGACCCCCAGGGCGAGCCGGAACGGGTTCCCGACCGACGGCGGCTCGTCCGCGGCCGGTCGGGAAGAGGCGGTGGTGCCGACCGTTACCTGGCTCATCGGGCCTGCCTCTGGTAGCGCACGCGCGGGTCGACGACCGCGTAGAGCAGGTCGGCCAGCAAGGATCCGATCACGGTGCCGAGGGCTATGACGATGGTCACCCCGAGCAGCACGGGGTAGTCCTGCGACTGCGCGGAATTCCAGAACAGCAGGCCCATGCCGGGGTAGTTGAACACGGTCTCGGTGATGAGCGCGCCGCTCAGGATTCCCGGCAGGCTGAGCCCGATCAGCGTGATCAGCGGTGCGAGCGCGTTGCGGAGCACGTGCCGGTACAGCACGACGCGCCGGGGAGCCCCCTTGGCCCGGGCCGTGCGCACGTACTCCTCGGCCAGATTGTCCAGCAAAGACGACCGCAGGTAGCGGCTGAACGCGGCGATGCTGGTGAACGCGAGCGTGGCCACGGGGAGCACCAGCCCCAGCGGGTGCGCCAGCACCTGGATCGCCGTGCCCTGCGGCGCGACCGGCGGGAACACGTGGACCTTGACCGCGAACAGCATGATCAGCATCAGGCCGAGCCAGAACGTCGGCGTCGAGTAGAACGCGAACGACGCGCTGGTCAGCGTGTAGTCGACCGGCTTATTGCGGCGGACGGCCTGCAGCATGGCGATCGGCACCGCGCAGATCAGCGCCACCACGACCGACAGCCCGACCAGGATCACCGTGGCGGGCAGCCGCTCGCTCAGCAGCGCCGCGACGCTCTGGTTGAGCTGGTAGGAGAAGCCGAGGTTCCCGCGCAGCAGCCGCCCGATGTAGTCCACATACTGCACGGGCAGCGGCAGGTCGTACCCGTTGGCCTGGTCGAACGCGGTTATCTGCGCGTTGCTCGCGTGCACGCCGAGGATGGCCCGGGCCGGGTTGCCCGGCAGCAGGTGTGCCTCGAGGAACGTGACGAACGTCGCCACCACGACGACCGCGAGTCCTTGGGCGAGGCGGCGCAAGGTGTAGGTGATCAAGGCAGGTCCCCGCGGTCAGGGACGGCTGGCCAGTCCCCGCTCACTTGGTGAAGTACCAGTTCTCGGGGAACGTGTCGGCGAACGGGTTATCCTGGTCGGCCGTGAACCCGGTGAGGTTCTTGGCCACGACGTTGTTGACGCCGACCTGCTCCCAGGGCATGAAGATGAACGGAAGCTGCTGGGAGATGTAGTTCTCGTACGTGTAGAAGTGGCTGAGACCGGGCTGGTATTCGGTCGCGCTGATGAGCTGGTTGGCTTCGCTGCTGGTGTAGTTGCCCTGGCCGTTGGCGTTGGTGTTGAACATCCCGTTGCCAGTCGGGTAGATGTCCATGGTCGTCCCGCCGTACATCACCCCGTCCCAGTTGCAGGCCTTGCTGCCCATCGCGCAGACGCCGGTGATCCCGGTGATCTCGTTGAACTGGCCCTGGCTGAGCTCGATGGTGATGCCCGCGGACCGGGCGTCGGACTGGAAGTTCTCCATCATGACCTGGTAGCCGGGATCGCCGCTGGCGTAGACGATCTTGAATCTGAGCGCCTTGCCGGCCGGGATCCCGGCGCCGCAGTCGGCCGGGCCGGTGCCCGGACTGGCGCAGGTGTCGGTGCCGCCGGGATGGACCGCCCAGCCGTGACTGCGCAACAGGCTCTGAGCCTCCGCAACGCTGAACGGGTAGGGGTTGGCCCGCTCGTAGGGCGTGGTGAACGGGCTGGCCGGGGCGAGCGGGACCGGGCCGTAGCTCGCGGTCGCGTTGCCGTGGTAGGCGTACTTCACATCCTGCGGCTGGTTGACCAGACGCTGCAGCGCCTGCCTGATGTAGAGCTGGCGGAACAGGTAGCCGGCGTTCGGGCTGTTGAAGTTGATCACTACGTAGTTGAAGCCGTAGGTGAGCGTGTTGAACACGCGGTAGCCGGCCGACTCGAGCGCGGGAATCTGGCTGTCGTCCTCGCTGGGCACCTGGCCGTCGGTGAGGCCGGTGCCGGCCAGCAGCGAGTTGAACTCGGCGGTGGGAGAGGTGAACGGGCGCTCGATCAGCTCGGTCAGCCGCGGCTTGGGCGACCCCGAGTAGTGCTTGTTCGGCACCAAATCGATGTCGCCGCGGGTTGAGTAGGACTTGAGCCGGAACGGCCCGTTCACCACCTGCCACAGCGGGTTGCTGGCGTAGGTGTTGACCGACTGTCCCTGGCTGAGCAGGTACTTGAACACCGCGACCGCGCCGGCCGGGGTTTCGTCGTAGTTACCGACCGTGCCGCTGGCCGAGGTCTTGTCCCACGCCTGCTGCGGCAACGGGATGATCTCTGAGAGCTCACTGGCGTTGTACCACTCGGGCGAGAAGGATGTGGTGAGGGTGAACCGGACCGTCGAGGAGTTGACGGCCTGGACGCTCTTCACGTTGTCCGGGAACTCCCCCGGCGTGTAGTAACCCCAGTAGTCCTTGTTCGCCTTGATCAGGTTGACGAAAAACGTCACGTCCCTGGCGGTCACGGGGGCGCCGTCCGACCAGTAGTACTTCTTCAGCTTGACCGTGATCACGGTGTCGTTGTCGCTGTAGACCGGTGGGTAGGCCAGGCTGATCTGCTGGTAAAGGCCGAACTCGTTGCCGGGCTGGCCGCCGTACCAGTACAACGGCCGGTACATGAGCCACTGGAAGTCCTGCTGGTTGAACGGCGTGATCTGCGGGCCGCTGACGATCGGGAAGATGTCGTCGGCGGTGCTGCCCTGCAGCGTGGGGACGATCGCGACCTGCCCGCTCGCCTGGCCACCGCCCCCGGACGAGGAGCACGCGGCGAGCAGGCTGGCGGCCAGGACGATCACGGCGATGCCAAACCGGGCGGTCAGGCGTGGCCGCTGGCGGCCGGTTGAGAGGTGCATCACGTGGGGTTCCCTTCGGTCAGCGGGGGGGATGGGAATCCGCGAGCGGCGTGCGGGCTTGGGCTGGGTGCCCGGACGACGGGCCGGGTCCGGGGCGGTGGCATCGCTGCAGCGTGCCGCCGGGCCACAGCAGCGCCTCCACGGGCGCGGGCCGGCCGTTGTAGCGGGACGTGAACGAGGCGCCGTACGCACCTGCGTGCCCGATCGCGACCAGGTCGCCGCGGTGCAGCGGCGGCAGTGAGTGCTGGCCGAACGTGTCGGTCGACTCGCACACCGGCCCTTCCAGCGCGGTGTCCAGCAGGCCGCCGTCCAGCAGGCCGCCGTCCGGCAGGCCGGCGTCCGCCTGGGCGTCGCCCCCGGGCGGCACCGCCGGGCCGGCCGTGCGCAGCAGGTCCACCGGGTGCCGGCTGCCGTACAGAGCGGGCCGGATGAGCTCGGTCATCCCGGCGTCCAGGACGACCTGCTGCGCCTGGGCGCCGGCCGGCCGGGTGTGCAGCACCCCGGCGACGAGCCAGCCGGCCGCGCCGACCAGGTAGCGGCCGGGCTCGATCGCCGGGCGGGGCGGCAGCTCGAGGCCGGCCCGGTCCAGCGCCCGAGTCAGCGCGTCGCGGAACGTCCCCGGAGCCGGTGCGCCGGGCGCGGGCAGCGGGAATCCGCCGCCGAAATCGATGGTGTCCAGCCAGCGGCGGTCGAGCGGCCGCGCGACCCGCAGGGCGGCCAGCAGCTTTGCGGCGCGCACGCCCGCCCGGCTGAACGCCCGGACGTCGCTCAGGTCCGATCCCACGTGCACGTGGATGCCCCGCAGGCGCAGGCCCGGGCCGGCCAGCAAGGGACCCTGAACCAGCCGCAGGACCTCCTCCTGGCTCATGCCGAACTTGCTCAGGCGGGTGCCGACCGCGAACTCGGGACGGGTCTCCGGCACCACCCCCGGGTTGAGCCGGAGCAGAACGTCCAGCGGGGGACGCCCGCCGCGGCCAAGGCCCGCGTCCCCGGCCAGCCCGGCCAGCACGGCCGCCTCCTGCGCGGACTCGATGGCCAGCCAGCGCACCGGGCGGCCCGCAGCGGCCTCGCCGACCGCGAACGCCAGCTGCGCGTCGGTCTTGCCCAGCCCTTCGAACGCGACCGATTCGTTGGGCACCCCGGCCGCCCCGGCGTGCTGCCACTCCCCGGTCGAGACCACGCTGGCGCCCCAGCCCCGGCCGTACAGAAACGAGGTGATCGCCGGAAGGTCGTTGGCCTTGAGGGAGTACAGCCGCAGCCACGGCGGGCCGAACTCGTCCTCGAGCCGGCTGGCCGCGGCGGTCACATCGGCCATGCTGATCACGTAGACCGGGGTGCCCAGCCGGGCCGCGGCTCTGGCCAGGTCCCGGCCAGGCAGTCTTGCTTCCCGGTCAGCTGAGATCGCTTCGGGAAGCATGCCTGAGTACAACATGATTCAGAAATTGGGGTCAAGCGCCTATCATGAACGAATCATTTCAATCGCGTCACGAGGGGGGCCGGATGAGCGAGAGGACGGAAACCGAGAGCGAGCCGGAACCGGGGATGCCCGGCGGCCAGGTGAGCGAGCGGTCTGGTGGGCTCTCCGCCCAGCCGGCCCCCAGCGTGTCGGAGCAGATCCGCCAGCGGCTCAGCGAGCTGTCTCCATCGGAGCGGCGGGTGGCCCGTACGCTGCTGACCGGGCCGCCGACGATCGGTCTCGAGTCGTCCGCGCGGCTGGCGCAGCACGCCGGCGTCAGCGGCCCCACCGTCAGCCGGTTCATCGCCGAGCTGGGCTTCGCCAACTACGCGGCGTTCCAGCGCGCGCTGCACGAGGAGATCGCCGCGCGGATGATGCCCCCGGTCGAGGTGTACCGGCGGCATCAGGCCGGGCACCGGCCGGCCGACGTGCTCGGCGCCAGCGCGCAGACGATGAGCGAGGCCGTGGCCGCGAGCGTGGCCGGGCTAAACCCGGACGAGTTCCGGCGGGCCGGGTCCACGCTGGCCGACGCCGGGCGGCAGGTGCTGATCGCCGGTGGCTGGTTCAGCCAGCTGCTGGCCGGCTATCTGGCGTCGGTGCTGCGCGAGCTGCGCCCGGGGGTCCGGCTGATCGGGCCGTCGGCCAGCGAGCGCGCGGGCGCGATCGCCGACGTCGCCAGGCGGGATACCGTCGTCTTGTTCGACTTCCGCCGTTACGAGCGGGACACCCTGCAGATCGCCCGCTCGGCGCGGGGTGTCGGCGCGCGGATCCTTCTGTTCACCGACCCCTGGCTGTCCCCGGTCGCCGATATCGCGGACGCGGTGCTGACCGCACAGGTTTCCGGTCCCTCGCCGTTCGCGAGCCTCACACCGGCCCTGGCTGTGGTCGAGACGCTGATCACGTCCGTGGTAGATGAGCTGGGCGCGGCGGGGCGCGCCCGGTTCGAGCAATTCGGCGACATCGCCGAGCAGTGGGTACGCCCCTGGCCGGTTGGCGCGGACCCGGGCGGCCGGGAGACCGCCCGCGAGGTGGCGGCCGACGCGCCGCTGCGCGAATGACGGGATCCGGCGGTCACTTACCCGAAGGGCAGCCCGGGAGGAGAGACCGGGTCAGAAAGCAATGACCCCGCGCAGGACCCGGCCGGCCTCGATGTCCGCGTAGCCCTCATTGACCTGATCGAGCCGGTACGTCTCGGTGATCAGCTCGTCGATCTTCAGGATGCCATCGCGGTAGAGGTTCAGCAGCTTGGGAATCTGGACCCGCGGGCTTTCCGATCCGTACAGGCAGCCCTTGATCTGCTTGTTCATCATGGCCAGCAGGAACAAGTTGACGTCGGCCTGGGCCTGGGCGATCGGTGCCACCGAGGTGACGACGCAGGTGCCGCCCTTGGCTGTCAGCGTGAGCGCGGGCTCGAGCAGCTCACCGCGCATCACGGCGAACGTGCAGATGACCGAGTCGCACATCTCGCCCCAGGTGAGCTGGCCGACACCGGCGATGGCGTCGTCCAGCGACGCGTAGACGTGGGTGGCGCCGAAGCGCAGGGCTTGCTCGCGCTTGAACTCCGCCGGGTCCACGGCGATGATCCGCCGCGCCCCGGCCACCCGTGCACCCTGCACGGCGTTTATGCCGACCCCGCCGACCCCCAGCACGGCCACCGTGTCACCGGGACGGACCCCGGCCCGATTGACCGCCGAGCCGAACCCGGTGGCCACCCCGCAGGAAACCAGGGCGACGGCCGGCCACGGGATATCCGGGTCCACCTTGACGACCGACGACTCGGCCAGCAGTTGCCGTTCCGCGAACGCGCCGAGCTGGGAAAACCGCGCTACCGGCTGATCTCCGATCCGGTGCGCGATACGGCCATCGCTGATCACTCCGGTGTCGAAGAGCTTCATGCCCAGGTCGCACAGGAAGGCCGCGCCGCTGCGGCATGACTTGCAGGAGCCACACGAGGGGATGAACGCCATCGCAACATGGTCACCGGGTGCCACCGACGTCACCCCCGGCCCGACCTGCGCTACCTCGCCAGCGCCTTCGTGGCCGCAGATGACCGGGTAGTGCGGGAGCGGCAAGTCACCGGTCCGCACGTGCTCGTCGGAATGACACAGCCCGCAGGCCCGCATCTCCACCAGCACCTCGCCGGCCTGCGGCTCGTCGAGCTCAATAGTCTCGATCTTGTAGTCCTGGCCGGGTCCGTAGAGCAACGCTGCTCGCGTATTGATCATTTGCGGTGTCCCGTCTGCGGGGAAGTGCACAGAATGGTACCCGGCCGGCCCGCCGCCGCCTAGGTGCCAGCGAGCCTCCCGAGCGGGACGTGATCGCCAGTGACCCGCGGCATGCTGAGCCGCCCCGGCAATACGGCACGAAAGTAGCCGATCGCTACAGGCATTTACTTGAGCCATTAAAATGGACGCCGCTGTTTACCGGCTGCCGACGGCGGGAATGGCTGCTGACGCCATTCACTTGTGACACGCTGAAGCCGTTGGTGGACAAGCTTCACCGGGAACCGGTTTACTGGCACTTGCCAGCGTAAGCTCGGCGACGGGGGGCGCACGGGACGGGGCTGGCGGGGCTGGCTTTTCAGCGCGGGACGTCTCACAAGTCGCAGGGCTGCTCGATTCACGAGATGGGGGATTCCCGCACGATGGATCAGCCGATTACCTCACGCCTCGAGGCCGACCTCTTCCTGCTGCACGCTCCCAGCGTCTATGACTTCCGCGAGCGCGACGACATCCTGTTTGCCTATCTGAGCGACAGCGACAGCGTCAATGTCACCTCCATCTATGAAATGTACCCAATCGGCTGGTTCTCCATTAAGGCGCGGCTGGCCGACCACGGATTTGACACGAAGATCGTCAACGTCGCCTCGCTGATGCTCATGCACCCCGGCCTGGACATCCGGCGGCTGCTCGGCCGCCTGGAAGCGCCGATCTTCGGATTCGACCTGCACTGGATGACGCAATGCCACGGCGCGATCGAGCTGGCCGCCGTGCTGAAGGAGGTGCACCCGGAGGCGCTCACCATCTTCGGCGGCATCTCGGCCACGTACTACGCCGACCAGCTCATCGAGTACCCCAGCGTGGACGTGGTCGTCCAGGGTTACGACACCCTCGAGCCGGTCACCGAGCTGGTCAGCCGGGTCCGCCGGGGCAGCAGGGACTTCCGCTCGATCCCGAACCTGCTGCACAAGCCGGGCGGCGAGATCCGGGCCACCGGCTTCCGGCACAAGCCGACCGCCAACTACAACAACGCCCGCGGCGACTGGTCGTACTTCCGGGACATGCCCAGCCCGGGGCCGGCCACGTCCAAGCTCATCATGACCCTGCCCAACACCGGGTGCGTGCACGACTGCGGCTGGTG
>Ga0335074_10007233_pt1 | contig 15381 bp, 11 predicted proteins | sample Lox_Sample_23_FD_206715 | JGI IMG/M metagenome (GOLD analysis project Ga0335074, IMG submission 206715) | Soil microbial communities from Loxahatchee National Wildlife Refuge, Florida, United States - Lox_Sample_2.3 | ecosystem: Environmental > Terrestrial > Soil > Wetlands | place: USA... | reverse complement strand
TCCGCCAAGCGGCGCAATTGCTCCGCCTGTCGACCATGCAGGCCGGGTGTGACGGCGAACGCCGTATCCATACGAATGACGCCAGTATCGAAGTCCAATTCCGGAACACCCTCCAGACAGCCCGTCGGACACTCCTCAATGCACACGCGACAGCCCTTGCAGTAATCGATCAGGATTTTGTACAGGCCGTTTGATCGCTCCGGACGCGCGATGCACGGCTCCGGGCACACGAGGTAGCAGTTATCGCACGCGTTACATGTGCCGCAACTGAAGCAGCGCGCCGCCTCCTCCACCGCCTGCTCCTCGCTGAATCCCTGGATCACTTCGTTCGACGTCTTCTTCCGGCTATTGGGCGGCAGCAGTTGCTGCTGCAGGCGCGGAAAGTGCGGAAAGTACGTCATGTTCATCCGGTTCAAATCGAAGATGACGTCCACGGGGATGTTGCGTGGCTGCAATGGCTCGCCCCGCAATACCCTATCGATGTTAAAGGCCACGCGTTTGCCATCGCCGACCGCATTCACGACCATCAATTGTTGGCCAGTGCCGAGTTGCACGATGTCGCCGGCAGCGAAGAAGTTCGTCTCGCCGAGGCGTCCGAAGCGATCGGCCTTGATCGTACCGCGCTCGTTCTTGAACTCGGGGGCTAGCCATGCCAGCGACGCATGCTGGCCAACCGCAATAATCACGTTGTCGACGGCAAACTTCTGCGGCGTGGCATCGTGATCGATGATGATGGGTGAGGCATTGATCGCTCCCGAGAAACGCGCCGGGTGCAGTTGCAGTGCCTCAACTTTGCCGTTGCCCAACACTGCTGTCATGGCGCGTCCGTGCAACAGCTCAATGCCCTCTTCCAACATGTCGTGCAGGTCTTCGGGGACGGCGGGCATCTCGTTCTTATTGGACTCGACCGTGATCATCGTCACTTCCACCGCGCCCTGACGCAGAGCCTCACGCGCGCAATCGATCGCAGTGTTGCCGCCGCCGATAACGGCAACGCGCGCTCCCAGCCTCACCTTCGACGTGCCCATGCCGATGTCGCGCAGGAATGGGAGGCCGTAAATCACACCTTCCTTGTCTTCCCCCGCGGCGCGCACGCTGTTTGGTTCGGTGAGCCCGACGGCGAGCACGACCGCGTCGTAGTTCTTCTTCAGGTCCTCCCAAGCGACGTCCTTGCCGACTTCGCAGTTGCACTTGATCTCGATGCCTAGCTCCTTCAGGCGCTCGATCTCGCGATCCAGGATGTCCGGCGGGAGAACCCATGTAGGAATGCCGCCGCGATTGAGACCACCGGGCTTCGGCGACTTCTCGAGAATCGTCACCGAGTATCCCAGACGCGCCAACTGATATGCTGCGCTGTGACCGGCCGGCCCGGAGCCGACCACCGCGACTTTCTTTCCGTTGGGCTTGCCAGTTTTCACGACATCTTGTTTCAATGCCTGGCCAAGGTCCCCGAGGAAACGCTCGACCGCGCGGATCGAAATCGCCTCGTCGTACTTTCCTCGGTTGCAGGCTTGCTCGCACGGGTGGTAGCACACCCGACCCGTCACCGAAGGGAACGGCATGTCTTCCTTGATCAGCGCATACGCATCGAGATATTTGCCGCGCTTTACAAGGTCAAGGTAGCCCTGGATTTTCTCGTTGGTGCCGCACGCGTTGTTGCACGGCGGCATCTTGTCGCGGTAGACCGGCCGAATCGCTCGCCAATTGCCAGTGGGAAACAAGTCCTGGCCTTTTTCCTGCGTTGGAGCGGGCGTGATGCCGCCAAATGTGATCTTTAGCCGATCCGGAATGTGGGTGCCTTTCGTCGACATGAACGTCCCTTCCTACACCGCCACCGTGTTCAGCGGCATGATATGTAGTTCCTGAAAACCCATCTCAAAGGCCTTTTTGTTGGCGATCATCGGTTCGATGGTCTCGCGCTTGACGATGCCCGTGCTCTGGATGACGGCGGCAATCAGCGGTGCCGCGATGTCCGGCGCAACGAGTTTGCTGCGCTCGGCCGCACCCTCGGTCGACAGCCGGTCCAGGCCCAGCTCACCCAGCCGGTAGTACAGCCACTTGTGGTCCGCCAGCTTCGCGGCATCGACGCAAACCAGTTGCGCCAGCCGTTCGGGACCTGGCACGAAGCGAAGCATGTAGTCCGGGGTGTAATGCGTGTTGATGACCAGCGTCCCGCCCGGCGGCATGCCACGCATGTAATCCCAACCCTTGACCATCGTGCCTTCAACCAGCACGACGATGTTGGGCTGCTCGTTCTCATAGGTGAGCGCGTTTTCGATGACGTCGTCGCTCACGCGGCAATACTTCCGCGTAGGAGCGTTGGTGCGATCGGGGTTATCAACGTAGTTTTCCATCGCCTGCGAGTACTTCCCTTCCTTGCGCGCCGAAGCAGAGATGGAATTGACGATGTCGCGGCCTTCCTTGTCCATGATGATGCCGCGGGTCCAAACAGTTAGTTCCGTATAGCTCATGAACGACTCCCGTGAGTGATACGCCTTTGCATCGAAGCAAAATGCCCGGAGGTATGAGGTGTGATGGCTGATTCGGGCGGCCTCGCCCCACCGCGACCAGGCTCGGCCATTTTCAGAAAGTCATCGCGCGTAACCACGAACTGCCCATGCCGGACGCCTTCCTGAAACTCTGCGATCGCCCTGAGCGAGGCCCGCTTACACCAGCTCTCGATGTCGGCGCCGGTCATGCCTTCGGCCCGTTCCGCCAAGTCTTCAAAATCGACTCCCTGCTCGAGCGGCACAGTACGGCAGCAAAGCCGCAGGATTTGCCCACGCTCCAACTGATTAGGGAAGGTGAACGGTATGACGTAATCGAACCGCCCGCTGCGTAACAGTGCCGGGTCAATGCGCTCTGGACGATTGCTGGCCGCCAACAAGACCACACCCTTTACGTCGCTCAGGCTGTCAATTTCGCGCAAAAGCTGGCTTAGTATCCGCTGATGGACGTCGCTGCTCGACTGCTCGCTGCCGCACTTTGGAGCAACCGCGTCAATCGTGTCGAAGAACAGAATGCACGGGGCCGCACGCCGCGCCTTCTTGAAGATTTCGCGGAGCGCGCGCTCCGACTCGCCCAGCCACTTCGAATACAGCTGCGGACCGTCGATCGCGATGAGTGGAATCTGCTTTTCGCCCGACAAGGCTCGCGCCATCGCTGTCTTACCTGCCCCCGATGGCCCGGAGAGCAGAATGCCGCGCGGCGGCGTGAGGCCCGCTTTTTCGTATAGCTCGCTATGAAGGTGAGAGTGTTCGACCACCGCATCAAGCAGGCGTTTGGCTTGGTCCAGGCCCCCCACACTGGCGAACGTCGTATCGCTCTTCTCGATAAAGAACTCGCGGGTCGCGCTGGGCTCGACCTCTTTCAAGCCGGCTAGAAAGTCATCGCGGGTAACGTGCAATGTAGTGACATCGGCATTACCGTCAATGTCGACCGGCGCCGTGGCGAGGAAGTGCCGCAGAGCGATCATGCCCACTTCTTGTCCTAAAGCTTCCAGATCGGCGCCCACGAAGCCGTGCGAATGCTCGGCGATTTCACGTAGATCTACATCCGCAGCGAGCGGCATCGCACGCGTATGAATTCGCAGAATCTTCAACCGCGCTTCGGTGTTGGGAGCGCCAATCTCAATCTCACGGTCGAAGCGGCCCGGACGGCGCAGTGCGGGATCCAGCACTTCAGGAATATTGGTTGCGCCGATGACAACGACCTGCCCGCGAGCGACGAAGCCGTCCATCAAACTCAGGAGCTGCGCGACCACGCGCTTCTCCACCTCGCCAGCCACTTCGGTGCGCTTGGGTGCGACGGCGTCAATCTCGTCAATGAAGAGTATCGCCGGCGCATGGCGCGCAGCTTCCTCGAAGACCTCACGCAGCTTGGCCTCGCTCTCACCGTAGTACTTGCGCATGATCTCAGGGCCGTTCAAATGAACGAAGTGGGCGCGGCTTTCTGCGGCAACAGCGCGGGCTAGCAGGGTCTTGCCCGTTCCCGGCGCGCCATACAGCAACACACCTTTGGGCGCGAGTATTCCCAGGCGCTCGAAAAGGCGGGAATAGCGCAACGGCAATTCCACAATCTCGCGCACCCGCGCGACCTCGCGTTCCAGCCCGCCAATGTCTTCGTACGACACCGCCGGTGCGCGGCCGGGAGTCGATTCCCCTTCCACAATGCGAATGTCCGTGCGTTTGCCGATGACCACCGGCCCCGAAGGAATCGTACGCACCACTTGATAATTGACTGCTTTGGTGAACGTCGGCACGCGCAGGACGGAACCCGCAATCACGGGCACTCCTTCGAGGTCCTGAAGCATGCGGTCGGGGGAGATGGTGGCAGGCGCAGCCCCCACCCACAACGGCGTCAGCCTAATGGCAACCGCTTGCTCATCTTCGGCGAGTGAGACCGTCACCTGCTCCTGCAGTCCAGCACCGCAGTTGCTGCGAGTCGTGCCGTCGATCAGGATGTGGCCGCCATCCTCCTCGGAAGCAAGCCCGGCACGAGCGACCGCAATCGTTCCGGCACTGATTCTCAGCACATCGCCAATGCGAGCGCCTATGCGCATGAGGTCGTCCTGCGAAAGCCGCGCAATGGCATGGCCGATGTCCTCGATGCAGGCCTCAGCAACGCGTAGAGTCAACGTTACCGCAGCACATGCAGCTCCCGTTGCTTCCACTTTTTGCTGATCGACCACGGTCTCGTCCATCGCCACGCTGCTCTGCTCCGCTTGTTTATTTTCGCGAGGAATCCTCGCCTCCTCGCTCGAATTTCTTCATTACGACGTGCTCGATCTCGCGAATGTGCCGGCGCATCGCGGCACTCGCCGCCTCCGGATCGCGGCGAGCGATGGCATCCAGAATCCGGCGGTGTCCGTTCAGCGATCGCTGCGCACGACCCGGCACCTGCAGGGCCCGTTGCCGCGTATCGCGTAGCAGATCGATCACGAGATCGATCACCTTCAGAACCACGGTGTTGCCGGATGCCAGCGCAATGATGTAGTGAAACTCCGCGTCTTCCGCGATGGCAGGTTCGCCCGCCAGCATCTTCTGCTCCTGGCGCAGCAGAATGTCTTCCAGCCCAGAGATCTGAGCCGACGAAATGTGGGCTGCAGCCCGCGCCGCCAAGGGCGGTTCCACCATCTCGCGAAAATCGAGCAGATCGGTGACCATCTCCTGACGCTGCTTCAGGGCGTCGGCGAACGGCTTCATCGAGTCCACGCTGGTTTCGCGTACGATGGTGCCTGCGCCCTGACGCGGTTCGACCAGACCCAGCAACTCCAGACTGCGAATTGCATCGCGAATCGAACTGCGGCTGACCCGCAGCATCTCCGCGAGTTCACGCTCAGAAGGCAGTTTGTCGCCTGGCTTCAGCTTGCGCAAAATCAGCCGTTCGATCTGTTCGGCAACCGCTTCGTAGACCTTCTGTCGGCGAACGACTTCGAAATCAATATGTAGCGTGTGTGCCATGCTATTGGTCTACTAAGTGGACCAGCAGAACTCCACTGTACCCTAAATGGGTTACTCGCCGCAAATAGTATTTCGAGGGTTTCTGGTACTACCTGGATCAGGCAGGTCGAGACGCTCCAGCCAGTTTCGCTCGCTTGTAAATCGCTTCCCGATCATACGCCAACGCGAAACTTTGCGGATTCAGGTGGAGGGCGCGCGTTGCTAGGAAGCTGATTCTGCCGCAGCCGCGGCCGCAGATTGCGCCAGCAGCTTCGTGCAATCATAGATCGTGCGAGTAAGAGGCATCGGAACCCCGAGCCGCTCCCCCAACTCGACCACGGCGCCCACCAGCGCTTCCAACTCCATCGGACGCCCAGCCTCGAGGTCCTGCAGCATGGACGTCTTATGCTCGCCGACCTTCTCTGCGCCGGCGATCCGCTGGTCGATGGAGACGGGCAACTCCATTCCCAGCTTGCCCGACACCGCTTCGACTTCGCGCATGATGTTGCGAATGACCGAGCACACGCCGGGGTCGCGGACCATTTGCACCAGGGTCGCGCGCGTGAGAGCGCTCACGGGATTGAATGACGCATTGCCCAGCACCTTGACCCAAATCTCGTGCCGCATACGCGCGGTGATGGGAGCGCGGAAACCGGATTTCACCAGTGCCTCAGCGATCGAGCGACAGCGCTCCGAGCGTGAGCCGTCGGGCTCACCCAGCGAAATGCGATTGCCCTCGATGTGCTGCACAACACCGGGCGCGGGGATTTCGGTGGAGAAATAAACGATGCTGCCGATTACGCGATGCGCTTCAATCGCGGCAGAAATCACTCCTCCGGGATCGACGCGTTCCAGGCGCAATCCGTTCCATTCCCCGCTCAACCCTTGGAAATACCACCAGGGGATTCCGTTCTGAGTACTGACTACGGTCGTCTCCGGTCCCAAGACCGGCGTCAACTGGGGGGCGAGTTGTGGAAGGCCGTGGGCCTTGACCCCGAGAAACACTACGTCGACCGGGCCCACCTCGTCCAACGAGGCAACAATCCTTGGGCGTGCCACGAAATCGCCTTCGGCGCTGCGAACCTGAACCCCGTGCTGTTGCATCGCGCGCAGGTGCGGACCGCGGGCAAACAGCGTGATGTCAAAGCCGGCCTGCGCCATGCGAGCGCCGATGTAGGCTCCGATCGCTCCTGCGCCCGCGACCACGAACTTCATTGCCGGCTACCCACAAGCGCGTCCGCGACGGCGCTGCGGCGGATCTTGCCCGTGGCGGTGGTGGGGATGCTCTTCACCAAGTAGATTTTCTTAGGACACTTAAACTCCGCCAGCGCCTCGCGGCAGTGCTTGATCAGTACCGTTTCGCTGGCGCCGTGGGCTTCATGCAAGACGACGGCAGCCGCCACCTCCTCTCCCAACGTTGGATGGGCGAAACCGAACGTCACCGCTGCGGCAACCGCCGGGTGGCGCAGCAGTACCTCGTCGACTTCATGCGGCGCGATGTTTTCGCCACCGCGAATAATGATGTCCTTGATGCGGCCGGTTAAGTGCAGATAGCAGTCGTGATCGAGCCAGCCTTCGTCGCCGGTGCGAAACCATCCATTCACAAATGCCTTGGCGTTGGCTTCGGGACTATCGGCGTAGCCGTGAAAAACATTGGCGCCCATGATTGCTACCTCGCCGCGCCGTTCGTTGCCCAGGTCTTTGCCTTCCTTGTCGATGATGCGGACGCGCAACCCCGTCCCTACTCCGACCGAGCCGGCTTTGCGGTATCGCGGGGGCAAAGGATTGGAAGTCATCTGATGCGCGGCTTCAGTCATGCCGTACGCTTCCACAAAGGGTACGCCGAACAGCGTTTCGATCTTTTGGATAAGCTCAGACGACAAAGGTGCGCTGCAGGAGCGGATGAAACGCAAGGTCGCCGCCTCCGGTGGCTTGTGGTGCGCGCGCGCCAACAGGAGCTGGTGCATGGTCGGTACGCCCGAAAACCAGGTGACGCGATGCTCCTTCACTGTCTTCCAGAACGTGAGGGCGTTGAACTTCGTGGGAACAACTACCGTCCCGCCTGAAACCAGTGTGGACATAGTCGAGCCGATCAGGCCGTGCACATGAAACAGGGGCATGATGCAGAGCGAGACGTCACCAGGCGTAAGCCCGTAGGTGTTAGCGATGTTGGCTGACGAGATCGCCAGATTGAAATGCTGCAGAGGAACGCGTTTTGGTCGGCCGGTGCTTCCGCTGGTGTGCAAGACCAAGCCAATATCCTCGGCAGTTGGTTCCACGGCCGTGGCTCCGCCGGGAGAACCTTGCATTGTCACTTCGCCTTGCGAGCTCATTTCGACCGAGCAAACGGGGATGTCGCAATCTGCTGCGGCGCTGCGCGCAACTTCGGCACCGTTTGGAGGACACAGCAAAACGCGAGCCTTGGTGTCGCGCAGATAGAACATAAACTCTTCGTAGGGATACGCCGGATTCAGCGGCGCTGCCGTCCCTGCGATGGATGCAGCCAGAAAACTGACGATCGCCGGCAGGCCGTTGGGCACCGCAATGGCCACCGCTTCACCGTGATGGACCCCCAGCGATGCCAGGGCATTTGCCATGTCCAGTACTTGCCGCCGCAATCCTTCATAGCTAACACGAATACCTACCTCGGGAACGATAACTGCGGTGTTATTGTCCGCAAAGTGAAGAACGTCGGAGAGCGTATTTACCGACTTCAGGGTCATTGTCCTGTACTAGAGCTCTTGTGTCCTTCATTCCTCAACCTCTGGTCTTTGAAGGACCGTATCGTCATGGCTAAAACGCGAAAGAGTAAATCCAGCAGCTTCTAATCCCGCTGATGTTGCGCCTTCGTCGAGCGGGACAGTAATTACTACTGGAAATATAAGCCGGTAGCAAGGCACGAGTTTTTCTTCGGCTCCAAACGGAGACATGCCTTTCATCGAGGTCATCCGAGCCCACGCCTCAAGAGGCGTGCGATGGCCGGAAACTCTATGAAAACGCGCTTGAAATGGTCACCGCTGACTTACTACGGCACGTAGTAGGGGTTCCTCAATAGTTACGGGGGCCTGGTCAAACATTCGTTGACTCTCCTCGGCACGCAGTGTAGTAACTGGTCAACTCATCAGACCAGTTGGGGTGTTCTTTGTCGAAGGACGGAGCTCCCAAGGCAGCCAGATGGGAGGGCCATGTTTGCAAATCATTCCGGAGACAGAACCATGCGTTGGCCGAAACCGTGTTTAGCACTACTGCTCGGTTGCCTCACGACGGGTTTGCCCATCGGCGCTCAGAACCCTGTATCTCCAACCAAGGCTGCTGGGTCGCCTTCTGGCAATGCGACCGAGGCCGAGGTCAATGAGCTGCGGAAGGAAGTCGCGGCGCAAAAGCAGACGATTGAGCAGCTGCAGACCATGGTGGGCAGACTGGCCGAAGTCAATGCCGCGAATGGCACCAATGGCGCGGCCACCATGCACTTGGTTACGGATTCCGCCGCTGGCGTGCCAACTGCGGGAATGGTGGATGCCGTCATGATGCAGCCCGATCCGGACGGCAGCGCGGTGATCGTCGAGGCGCCGCAGGCGGGCACACCCAAAGCCAGTGGAGGCGCTGCCCTCACGGCCGGATGGAATGGTGAGCACTTCTTCATTCGCAGTCCCGACGGGCAGTTCAGTATCAACCCGTATGGCTATGTCGACCTCGACTACCGTGCTTATACGGGCGACGCTGTGCCGGCGAACACCTTCATCCTGCGCCGCGCCCGCTTTGGCTTCCAGGGGAACTATGGCAATCACTTTGACTTCGCCATTCTTACTGACGCGAATTCCACTAGCGGCGCCATTGTTCGCGACGTTTATCTCAACACTCGTATCATTCCCGAATTCCAGTTTCAGGCCGGCCAGTTCAAGGAGCCTTTTGCGCAGGAGCTGGCGACGGGCGCGACCAACCTCGACTTTGTCGAGCGCGGTTTGCAAGCTCTGCTCTATCCATCGGTCGTAACCGCGTTCCGTAGCCCAGGAATCACGCTCCACGGGGACATCAAGCACGGCGCCTTTCAGTACTTTGCCGGAGCGTTTAACGGACGCGGCGGCGTAACCGCTGCCGTGGTGAATGAGCCGGAAGTCGTGGGCAGGGTGCGCGTTTATCCCTGGCGCAACACCAACAGCAAATGGCTGCGAGAGTTTGCCTTCGGCGGATCGGCAGCGCGTGCCGAGGCGCGAGGACTGTCAGGCGATGTGAGTTTCAGCGCCACCATTCCCGACCAGGCGTACACATTCTTCCCGCAATTGCGTATCAACGGCCCGCTCACCCGCTATGAGGCGGAGACCACCTATATCCACGGGCCGCTGGCCTTCCGTGGTGAGTATGTTCAATTGCAGGAGCAGCGCGACGGGGTCGGATCGGAAACCCTCGGCGGTCTCGCCTTCTTCTCGTACCCCGGAGTCGGCGCCAAAGCCTGGAACCTCAGCAGCACTTACCTGCTGACGGGTGAGAAGCAGCCGGAGAACGGCACCCCGCGCGTGAAGCATCCACTGTTTGGCCCCGACACACCCGAGGGTCAAGGCGGCCGGGGCTGGGGCGCGTGGGGCTTGGGCGTCCGCTACTCGGCGATTCAGGCGATTGCGCCCGGCGCCAACGACCTGAACCTGTACACGCCAGGATTCGTCTCCAGCTACAGCTATCGCACCGACCAATTCACCTTTGGCTTCAACTGGTATCTCAACTACTGGGTGAAATATCAGTTCAACATCGATGTCGACCGCCTTGCCCAGCCCAGCGTCACCGGGCAGGAGCCGGGTAATTTCGTGGTCTTTTTGCAGGAGCTGCAATATCGCTTCTAACGATTCTCTTGTGGCGTTTCACGGTTGCATGTGAGGAGGTTCGATGAGATCGCGGGTTCTATTTACTCTTCTCTTCGTGGCTGGGTTGCTGATTGAGTGCGGCTGCGGCGGGGTCGCCAACTGCCCCACCTGCGGCGCGACACCGACTGGCGCCGGTTATGCCGACATCCTGAATATCACCGTGCCGGAGCACAACCCCACGGGTGAGCCCGGCGGCCCTTTCAACTCCTTCGATATCAGCTGGGTCAATGCGGCCACGCGATTGGACTACGTGTCGGACCGTATTGGCTTGGCCGTCGTGGTGGTCGATACCACCCAGAACCTTGCCGTGAACGCGCTGCAAGGCTCGAATGCTGTAACCGGTGCCGGCAACCAAGCCAGCCCGTGTGATCCCAGCATCCCGCCGCTCATCTCCGTCTTCGGCAACTTCACTCGATTTGGGTGCAGAAATCCTCCCTTCCATCTCGCATCGGGTTTCGGCGCGAACGGCAACTTCGGCGGATTTCCCGGCGCGCAGTGCTGCGCTTCGCGCGGTAACGGCGTAAACCCGATGTCGGGCCCCGACGGCGAGGAAGTCACTCCCGACGGCTCCGTGCTGTTTACGGGTAACGGCAGCTCTTCCATCGTGGTTTGGGACCTGACGACCATGAACTTGCACACGAATCCGCCGACGCCTCCCAATGTCCTGGCGGTGATTCCGACCGGAGTTTCCGCCGACTACGACGGTCCGCTGGGCATAGCTCCCTGTATCGCTTCGTGGAATGGTGAAGCAGGCTCCAGTGCAAACTGCGGCGATGACCGTGGCGACGAGGTGGCCTACGATCCTGTTCACCAGGTGCTTGCGGTCATCGACGGCGACCCCGGTTTGCCGTTCGTAACGCTGATTGATGTCTCGCACATCGTCAGCAAGAGCGGCACGCCAGCGCAGCAGCATTGCTTGCCCATCGACGCAACCTCACCGTATGGCCCTTACCCGGCTCCGCCGCTGCCCAACCCCTATCCGTCACAGGGGCTGCTGAGCAGCCCGGTGACGCCGGCACCCGGCGCTGCCTTCAATCCGCCAAGTTGCATCATCGGACAGATCTACTATGACGGCGCCGGCGGCAACGCCTCGGGTGGCATGGGCCTGAACGCCAACGTTCCGGTCGATACGGTGGGCGGATCGTTCCCCTGCCCCGATCCCAGCAATCCGCAAACCTTTGGCGGGGTGTCCGGCTCGGTCAACTCGGGCATTCCCGGTGTGGGCATGACCCCAAGCGGCACTCCTTATACGATTCCCTGCCATCACGGCCCCATCGTGGACATGACCTTGGGGACATTCTGCAATCAGGCCTCTCCCGGCGGAAATTGCACCGGTGCTATATCGCCCGCAGGTTTGGGTGGTATGGCATGGAACCCCAACACCGGTCACTTGCTGCTGACCAATCCCAACTCGATCGGGATCACCAGCATCGGCAGCGTCGATGAAATCGACCCTCAGCTGGGCAATCCCAATGGACCCGTCGTGGTCAATAGCTTTGTGCTGCCCGACTGCATGGCGACCAGCATCGTGCAGGGACCGGGCAATAACTTCCTCATCGGTTGCGCCGACCACGACGGCCAGGCATTTCCACCCAACGAGTACATCATCGATGGATCCGCGGGCACCATCCTCGCCAACATCACGAACGTCGGTGGCGTGGACGAAATCTGGTTCAACCCCGGCGACAACCGCTACTATGTGGCAGCCCGCGATATGCCCAACGGGCCCGTGCTGGGTGTCATCGACGCGGTCAAGATGCTCTGGCTGCAAAATGTGGCCACCAACACCAACTCGCACAGCGTCTCGGTTGACCCGGTCACCAACCACGCGTTTGTGCCCTTGCAGGCGGGCGGCATCTGCACCAGCCAAAGCAGCAACGGTTGTATAGGCGTGTACGCCGAGCAATAACAGCGAGCGAGCCGATCGCGGCCGCGGAAAGCAGCTTGCGGTCGGCTTGTAATTCGTGCGACCCCTTTTCCACAAAATGAATCCGTAAGGCAGGTGCCACGTATGAAGCGCATGAAGAGAACGGCAATAACCACATTAGCAGTGGTCGCCTCCGTAACGATCCTGGCCATACTCACTTCGGCGCAGGACGACTCCGACAGGAAATCGACCGACGTTCCGGCGACGGTCATCGCGCATCTGCCCCTGCCGCACGCGACGGGCAGCCAGATGCTGTTGCAGAAGGACGACGGCAAGAGCTATCTCTACGTGCAGCAGGCCAGCAAGCAAGGGTTCATGATTGTCGACGTGACGAAACCTGAGTTCCCCAACCTGCTACAGCGCACCGGCCAGGAGCGGCAAGCTACCGCCGGTAACCTGCAAATGGTCAGCCCTGATGTCGCCATTGCCGAGGTCCCGGACAGCGGCAAGGGAGTTACTCTCGCCAGCAGCAAACATCCCAGTTCAACGGTGCGTGTGCTGGACATGAGCAACCCCCGCGATCCGAAGACGGTCGAAGAATTCACCGGTGTGACCGGCGTGCTCCCCGACGGCGGGCACGGCTTGATCTATCTCACCAACGATGACGGTTTGTGGATCTTGCGCTATCACCAGCGTGCGCTGCTGGAGCCGACGCGGAAGAAGCCTCCGTGCGGCTCTGAATCTGAGCTTCAGGCCATGCCTCCGGATTGCGGATGAGTATCGGTTGACCGACTGCATAGTACCTTCTTGCGCGAAAGGAGAGTTATGGGAAGGATAGCTTTTCTTCTACTGCTCGTCGGCAGCTTTGCGGTAGCGCAGAGCGACAATTCTGCTAACACGGGCAAGAATTCCTCAGACAACAAGGTGACGGTACGGGGCTGCATTGACCGCGAAAGAGGGGACTACGTCCTCCTCCAGCAGAACCCGGGTATGACGTATGAGCTTCAAGGGACCGACAAAGCGAAGCTGCGGCATTATCTGGGACAACGTGTGGAAGTGACAGGAACGAAGTTTCCATCGCTGCCCACAAGTTCGGACTCGGTCGCTAGTGGCGGCGGCCCGGCGTCGGTTACCATCCGCGTCAGCTCCATCAAGACTCTGGCAAAAGAGTGTAGCGAGCACCCCGTTTCGACCAAATGAGCGCGATGGGCGAGGTTTTTTGCACTCCGGGAGTGCGCCTTGCAGGCGGGTGGGCCGCGTTGCGGAAGTTTTACTTGACCTTCGTTTCCTGATAATGCAGCTCTTTCCACTGCCCCGCTCGCTTGACCCATAGCTCGCTGATGTACACACGTGAGTAATGCAATTGCGCTTTGGGCGGGTATTGCATCGTCACCTCATAAATCACCAGCGCAGCATCCGGTCCCAGCGGCATCACCTTCAGTCGCTCCAGTGTGTAGTTGAACGTGTATTGGTCTTCCAGATCGTTGATGCTTTGGGTCCGGTTCCGCTCACCGCGACCGTCGACCTCCACTCCCTCATAGTCATCGGCGAGCAATTCGCCGTAGGCTTTCTTGTCTTTGTTCTTCAAGGCATCCCATTCGGCCCGAACCTTCGCCTCGAACATCTCTGCAAGAGAGGCATCATTGGAAACACTACCCAGAGGCGCCGGGGTTTCCCCCGCCTTCGCTGGCTTGGCAGCTTCTTGAGCAATTGCCACCGGCATCAGGAACGCCACGCAGACCAATGCCAACCCGATTCGCATCATTCCTTCCTCCTTCTCCAGACAACTCCCGCAGCCTTCATGACGAGAGTTGACGCGAAGCCCGCGAACTACACACTAAGTGAAATCCCAGTGAGGCCCTCAAGGTTAAATTGCAAACGGATGTTAGGATACTGGCTCTGAGTTTACGAATGAATCCTGTGGAAATCGAAGCTCTCGCAAGCGAATTGCTCTCCGCTTACGAAACTGGCGATAGAGTGGCGATACTTCCCTCCTCACGGCCAGGTTTCGACCTCGACGCCGCATATGCCGTCGAAGGTGCGCTGAGGCGGGCGCGGGAGGCCGGCGGCGCAAAATCGGTCGGCCGTAAAGTCGGCTACGCCAACAAGGTCCTGTGGCGCATCTTCAAACTGCGGACGCTGGCTTGGGCGCACTTGTACGAAGACACCCTCCACTATGCTGACGGCGGCTCCGCAACGCTTGCGCTGCCGAATGCGCGCTCGCTGAAGGTCGAGCCAGAGATTGTCTTCGGCCTGAAACAGTCGGTCACATCTGAGGCTCGCGATCCCGCTGCGGCGCTGGCTGCCGCGGATTGGCTCGCCATCGGATTCGAAGTCATCGACTGTCCCTATCCAGACTGGAAATTTCAGCCCTCCGACTTTGTGGCTTCGTTGGGGCTGCACGCAGCGCTCGTGGTCGGTGAGCGCGTCCCGGTGCAACCAGACTCCATTGCGACGCTGCTCGACGAGCTGCCGAAGTTCACCGTAAGCGTGGCGAAAGACGGAGAAATCATTGAGGAGGGCTTCGGCAAAAACATACTGGGAAGTCCCGCGGTCTGCCTTGCAGAACTCGGCGCGGCGATCGCGCGGCGCTTCCCCGACGAGCCACTCAGCGCGGGCGAAGTCGTCAGCTCCGGCACGCTCACCTCCGGACATCTGGCCGGCAGCGGCGAGACTTGGACCGTCAATGTAAGCGGGCTTCCACTTCCGCGGCTCAGGTTGCGTCTTGCGTAAGCCGCGAGGTCCGTCCTGGTGTTTCAACTGCCGGAAGACTCTGTGATCAAGCTACCTGCAAAACCAAGACTGTGGCATCATCGCACTGCTGCTCCCGCGAAAACGCATCCATGGCGTTGAAGATCGCCTGAACCGCATCGCAAGCACCTTGCGCGAGGCTCTCGGTCGCCGCCTGCTGCAAGCCTTCCAATCCCCATTCCCTGCCCTGCAGATTCGTCGCCTCGGTCACGCCATCGGTGCACACAACGATCCGATCACCAGGCCTGAACTGAACCACCCCTTCCGTGTAGCTGGCCTCCGCAAACATTCCAACCGGCATCCCCGTAGCTCCAATCGATGAGGCGGAGCCATCCCGATGGAGAAGCAGCGCAGGGTTGTGGCCGGCATTGACGTACCGCATGATGCTCGTGGCCCCATCGACAATACCGAAGAATAAGGTCGCGTAATGTCCCGTCTCCGAGCAGGCATGCACCTCACGATTCAC
>Ga0335074_10007230_pt1 | contig 15385 bp, 10 predicted proteins | sample Lox_Sample_23_FD_206715 | JGI IMG/M metagenome (GOLD analysis project Ga0335074, IMG submission 206715) | Soil microbial communities from Loxahatchee National Wildlife Refuge, Florida, United States - Lox_Sample_2.3 | ecosystem: Environmental > Terrestrial > Soil > Wetlands | place: USA... | reverse complement strand
GCTCTGGCCCATGGCCAGAAATTTGCTCATCAGGTTGTCCATGTCCTTCATGCCGCTGTTCATGCTGCCGATGTGCAGATCGGTGGAGATGGAATCGGGCGGGAAACCCTGCTGCATGGCGGGCACGGCGATGCGCCAGGCGAAGCTCCCCCCGCCGTGGCCGACATCAAAGATGACCCCGCGCTTGCGCGCCTCGAACATTGCCGGATTCACGTGGCCGGTCGCGTCCTGCTCATCCCGCAGGCCCGAGTAGCAGTGCGTGTAGATATCGCCGGGGCGGAGCTTTTTGGTGACCAGCTCGCTCATGGGCCGCTCTTTGCGGTTGGCGCCGAAATCCACCATCACGGGAATATGGGCAATCGTACCGGCTTCCACGGCCTGCTCGACGGGCGTCCACTCGGGGCCGGCATAGTGCGCGGTTTTCACGCCGATGATCAGGCCTTTGTGCTGGAGGGCCATTTCGGCGGTGGGCTGGGCCTGCATATCGCTGAGGTCGTTCTCAAACCTCGGCCCCCGCATGCCGTGGCCCACGATATTGATGAAGGCGAGGACCCGCGTCTTGGCGCGGTCGATAATACGCTGCTTGAAATCGTAGAAGTTCCGCCAGCCGGCGCAACCGGCGTCGGCCACAGTGGTCACCCCCACGCGGAAGGTGAATCCATCGGGATACACGCTGTTGTCTCCGGCGTAGGATCCCGCTTCGCCGGTGCCGGCGTAGACATGCACATGAATGTCGACGAGGCCCGGAGTAACATAGAGTCCGGCGACGTTGACGACTTTGAAAGCCTGTGCCGGATCGATGTGCGCGGCCACCAGGGCGATTTTGCCGTCACGAATAGCGACATCGCTCACGGCATCGATCCGGTTTTTGGCATCGATCACGTGACCGCCCTGAAGCAGCAGATCGAACTGCTGCGTTTGGGCGAATGCCAGGCTGGCGCCGGCAAGGATGAGCGTGGGCCACATGGGCAGATTTAGTGTTTCCATGATTGTTTCTCGTAAGGAAAGGTTTTCCAGTCCGGGCTGGCGCGGCCGTTCAAATCCCACATGACTTTTCCGGCGCGGAGGGTCATTTCGCAGACCATCCACTGGCTGCCGGATCTGCGCGCGCCTGCCGAATCCACGAAGCCGAAGTTTCCACGGTCCAGGCGCAGCACGGCGACATCGGCTTCCGCGCCGGGCGAGAGATTGCCCAAAAGAGGGCGGCGGATCTCCTGGGCCGGCGCCCAGGTGGACATACGGACCACGTCCTGGAGCGATGATCCGAGGCTCATAAGCTTCGCCATGATGTTGGTCATGTCCTTCATGCCGGCGTTCATGCTGTTGATGTGCAGATCGGTGGAAATCGAGTCTGGGTAGAAATGTTCGGCATAAGCCGGAACGGCCACGTACCAATAAAAGCTGCCGCCGCCGTGGCCGATATCGAAGACGATACCACGCTTGCGGCCGGCCTCCATGGCGGGATTGAGCTGGCCGCTTTCGAGCAACTCCTCCCGGTGGCCGGAAAAGCAATGGGTGTAGATATCGCCGGGCCGCAGCTTATCGAGGAACAAGGCGTTGATGTTACGGACGGCATTGATGAGGCCGAAGTCCACCATGACCGGCAGTCCGGCCAGTTCGCCGGCTTTCACGGCTCCATCCACGGATTCCCAACCCGGCCCGGCGTAGTGCGCGGTCTTGAACCCCACGATGATGTCGGAATTGGCCTTGGCCGTGCGGGCCGCGGCCTCGGCATCCATTTCGGCGGGGTCGTCTTCCTTGCCGGTGCCCATGCCCGCGCCGACGATGTTCAGAAACGCCAGAATGCGGGTCTTGGAATGTTCGATAATACGGCTGCGGAAATCCGGGAAGGTGCGCCAGCCGGAGGAGCCGGCATCCACCATGGTCGTCACGCCGCTGCGGAAGGAATGCGCGTCGGCCTGCACGCCCTCGCCGCCCGCCTCCTTCCACTGATACACATGCACGTGAATATCGACCAGGCCTGGCGTTACATATAAGCCCCTGACGGCCACCGTCTGCCGGGCCTGGCTGGAATCGATGGCGGCGGAGACGGCGGCGATCTTACCGGCGGAGATGGCGACATCCATCACGCGGTCGATGCCGTTTTTAGGATCGATCACGTGGCCGCCCTTGAGCAGTAAGTCATAGCGCGGCTGCCCACCCAACCCGCCGGCCAGCGCCAGCAAGACCGCGACCGCGGAAGGAATCCGGCGATACGGCATATGTTTGGTCATTGTATTAGCATAGGGTGATCGAGGCAAGGAGGCGTTATGAACGCGGATCGTACGCGGCGGGGTTTCCTGGGGTGGGTGAACTCGGCGGTTGCCGGTCTGGGGCTGGCGGCAGGGAGTGCCGAAGCCAAGGATACACGCCATGAGGCCGAGGGTGAAGATTACTACGAGAAGCTGGGCGTCACCAGGATTATCAACGCGGCAGGGACTTACACGGCGCTGACGGCGTCGATCATGCCGCCTTCGGTGCAGGCGGCGGTGGCGCGGGCGGCCAAGCATCCGGTGCGGCTGCACGATTTACAGCAGGCTGCCGGCGAGTATCTGGCGCGCCAGCTCAAATGCGAAGCGGCCATGGTGACGGCGGGGGCGGCTTCGGCGCTGACGCTGGGCACGGCGGCGGCCATGAGCCTGGGCAACCGGACGGCGGTGCACAATCTGCCAACGGATGTTTCCGCCATGAAGAACGAAGTGATTGTGCAGAAGGGGCACCGCTACGAATACGATCACGCCATCCGGAATTGCGGGGCGCGGTTCGTGGAAGTGGTTACTCCGGCGGAGTACGAAGCGGCGTTTACCGAGCGGACGGTGATGACCAATTTCTTCAACGCCGCCGAGCAGGGTGAAATCGGCCGCGCGGAGTGGGTGCGGATTGCGCACAGCCACGGCGTGCCCTGCTTTAATGATGCGGCTGCGGATGTGCCGCCCATATCCAACCTGTGGAACTACACGCAGATGGGCTTCGACATGGTGGGTTTTTCCGGCGGCAAGGGCATGCGGGGGCCGCAAAATGCCGGATTGCTGCTGGGCAGAAAGGACCTGATCGCGGCGGCGGCGCTGAATAACAATCCCAATTCGGATTCCGTCGGCCGGGGGATGAAGGTCTCGAAGGAGCAGATTGTGGGGATGGTGGCCGCGGTGGATTGGTTTCTGAGCCAGACCGACGCCGGCATGGAAGCCGAATTTCGCCGCCGCGCCGACCGGATTGCCGCGCAGCTTAAGGGCATCCCGACACTGGAGCCGCGGGTAGCCATCCCTAATGTGGCCGCCAACGCGGTGCCGCACCTGCTGCTGCGGTACGACCCGCAACGGGTCAAGATCCGGCCCCTCGAAGTAGCGGCGGAACTGCGCCGGGGAACTCCCAGCATCGAGTTAAATCCGATGACCGGCCGGAAGAGCGGAGCCGGGCTGCCGAACGATGAAAACACCATCGTGGTGGGGGTATGGATGCTGGAACCCGGCGAGGACCTGATCGTCGCACGGCGGCTCAAAGAGGTGCTGGGGAAGGCCGCCAGCGCCTGAGGGGCTGGGTGTTCACCGCGGAGGGCACGACCGTAGAGGGGCCGGAGTTTCCGGAGGGTTGTGGCTGCCCACGCCGAGGAACGCCCGGAATCTCTTCGACCAGGACCGCTTCCTCCGTGTCTCCGCGTCAGGGTTTCGGGCTGCCCGGGCGCGATAAGTGGGGGATCAGCACGCCGCGGGCCCCGCACTGCCGAGGTACTAAAATGCCACCCCGGCCGATCCCAAATTATTAACTTCCTTCGGCCGGGGTTTTCCGTTATCATGTATCCCATCTTCTTTGAGTGATGCTCTCTGAGGCCATGCCCGCCTTGGGAGCGAGGGGTACCTATGAAAACCTTTGCCTCGGTTGTTTGTTTATTCGCGGCGCTGGCTACTTACAGCGCTGCCCAGATCGCAACCACAACATCGCTGGTAGGAACGGTGACGGACGCCAGCGGGAAGACGGTGCCGAACGCCAAAGTCACCGCCACCAACCTCGGCACGCACGATATCTACACCGCAACTACTACCGAATCGGGGTATTACAACATTCAGTTCGTGGCGGTGGGGGACTACGAAATCAAAGCCGAGCAATCGGGATTTCAGATTTCCCGAGTCACGCCGGTTCACGTGGATATCAACCAGGTGGTGCGCACGGACATCCGCCTGCAGATCGGCAACGTGGTGGAATCGGTGACCGTACAGGCTACCGCCGGCGCAATCAAAACGGACGACGCCACGGTTTCGGAGATCATCGGAACGCGCAGCGTGTCGGAGCTGCCGTTGAACCTTCGCGACCCGATGTCGCTGGCCACCACCATACCGACGGTGCTGCCCGGGCCGAAGGATTCCCTGACGGGCGTGCCGCCGGGCAACGACTACATCGCCGCCGGGACCCGCGAGATCGAGAACAGCATGTCGCTCGACGGCATCAGCATCATGAACAACCTGATTACCACTACGCCGACACGGCCGATGGTGGAATCGATCCAGGAGGTGGAGGTTCAGACCGGAACGTATAACGCGCAGTACGGGGCTTACATGGGGGCGCACATCAACATGATCACCAAGAGCGGGACCAACCAGATTCACGGCAACCTGGTGGAATACCTGCGCAACCAGGTGCTCGACGCGCGATCGTTCTTCACCCTGCCGACCCCGGCGAATCCGACCGCCGCCAAACCGCCGCTGCACCAGAACCAGTTCGGATTTGAGCTGGACGGGCCGGTTTACGTTCCAAAAATCTACAACGGCAAGGACAAGACGTTCTTCATGGCATCGTACGAAGGGTACCGGCTGGTGCAATCGACGACCTCGCTTTCCACGTCCATGCCGGCGGCATTTTTCACGGGCAACTTCTCCGGGGTGCCCACCGCTTCGATCCAGGGCGGCGCGATTAAAGATCCTTTGAACGGCAACACTCCGTTTCCGGGCAACATCATTCCCACCTCGCGCATCTCGCCTGTGGTGCTGAAGCTGCAGCAGTATTACCCGGCGACCAACCTGCCGGGCCTGGCCAGCAACTACTCGGTTCCGGTGCCGACGACGATCTCCACCGACCAGACGGTGGACCGGATCGACCAGAATATCGGCGACAAAATCCGTATTTATGCGCGCGCGGATTACCAGAACCAGCCGGTATTCGGCGGGTCGGCGATTCCCATCAACGCCAGCACGATTCCGGTGACCACCACGAATTACACGGTGGGTTATACCCAAACCATCACGCCCACCCTGGTGAACGATGTGCGGGTGGGGCGGTATTACTACAACTCGGCAGCCGTTAACCCGTTCTCCACCAGCAAACAGGCCAGCGCCGGCACGAACCTGGGGATTCCGGGCTTCAACGGCGACTCGGTATATAACAACCCGGGCATTCCGGACTTTACGATTACCGGCTTCAACGGCTTCAGCAACGGCAGCACTAACTGGTATCAGAATGACAGCACCAATCAGCTTTCGGAACAGATCAGTTGGAATCACGGCTCGCATAACGTCATGGCCGGCTTTGAGTTCAGCCGGCTGGCTACGGGCCGGGCGGCAGTGAACAGCGCGCGCGGCGCCTTCACCTTCAATGGCACGCTCACGGGCTACGCGCCGGCGGATTTTGTTTTGGGGGTACCGCAGTCGTTCACCACGCCGGGGCCGGAAGTCCGCGGGCGAGTAGCGGAGTGGCGCGATGGCTTCTTTGTGCAGGATAAGTGGCAGTTATCCCGCAAACTGACCCTCAACTACGGCCTCCGCTACGAGCTGCCGACGGTGCCGTATACCATCAACGGCGTGGCCACGGAGCTGAATCCCAACCAGACCGCGCTGGTGGGGGGTACGCCGGGATTCCGCTTTATCTCTCCCAATCACAACGACTGGGCGCCGCGGGCGGGATTCGCCTACCGCATCACCGAGAAGACAGTGTTTCGCGGCGGTGGCGGGATCTATTACAACCCGAACCAGACCAACAGCTACACGTTTTTGAACACCAACCCGCCGTACACCACGATTCTGACCTGCTCGTATACCGTCGGATCGACAACCGAGGCGGTGCCCACGCTGTCGAATCCGATTGTGCCGGGGGTTTGCCCGACCGCGGCCACGGCGGGGACCATCGTCACCGACCCGTGGCATCAGCCCACACCGCGCATGAACCAGTGGAGCGCGGGCCTGGAGCGGCAGCTGTGGAACGGCGGCGGCGTGGAGGTGCAGTACCTCGGTTCGCACGCCTATCACCTGGACCGGAGCTTCTACAACAATACGCCGCTCCTGCCGGGGCCGGGCAGCGTCAACACGCGGCGGCCGAATCCGCTTTTCGGGGTGATTCGCACCATCAACATGGACGAGATCGCCAATTTCGAAAGCATGAGCCTGGTCTTCAATCAGCGCCTCGCGCACGGCTTGACCATGATGGCTAACTACACCTGGTCGCACACGCTGGATGTGAGCACCGATTCCAATGGCGGGGGCACGCCGCTGGAGCCTTATAACTGGAAGGCGGACTACGGCAACTCCAACTGGGACATCCGGCACCGCGCGGTGGTTACGTTCGTCTACAACATTCCGTTCTTCCCGGTGTCCAACCCGCTGCTGAAGGGAGCGTTCACGGGCTGGCAGAGCAACGGCATCGTCACCCTGCAAACGGGCATACCGTTCAACGTATCGACCGGAACGGACACGGCCAATACGGCCTCCAGCGGAACCTACCGGCCGGACCTGATCGCGACGCCGAGCGACGATTGCGGGCGGGGACACCTGGTGGGGTGCATCAACGCCAGCGCTTACACCGTGCAGGATTTGTATCCGGTGACCCAGAATTACGCGTATGGGGACGAAGGGCGCAACATTCTGCATGGGCCGGGAGCGGAGACGGTGAATTTCTCGATGTTCAAGAACTTCCCCATTAAGGAACGGCTGCGATTCCAGTTCCGCTTTGAATCGTTCGCGCTGTTCAACCACACCAATTTCAGCAACCCGTCGGCGACGTTCGGAACCTCGTCGTTCGGCAACATCACCAGCGCGACGGGGAACCGCAATATCCAGTTCGGGGCGAAGCTGGTGTTCTGAGCGCAGGCGGCAACGCCACATCGGCGCCATTAGCCCCGTCCCTGTGTCTATCGGCACGCGGGACGGGCGGGCCGCTTCACCCGCGCGATTCGGCGCGGGCGCCTGTGATAAGGTGATTACAGTCGGGAGCCGCCATGCGATATGGTTCGGCAGTGTTGCTGGTCGCCGCCATCCTGAGCCTGTTTGGGGTTTTACGCGCGCAGCGGCCTTTCAAACAATACGATGCGATTGAGTACGACAATTTTCCGCTGCCCCCTGACTGGAACGTCAAAGCCGAGTGGACCCGCGCCCGGCTGCGCTACCCCAGCGTCTACGCGCGCTATGGCGGCGAGGATTTGAACTGGACCATGGACTACCCCCGCTCGGACCGTCATTTGCTCCAGGGCATTCGCCGATTGACGCGAATCGACACCCGATCGGTGGAGCAGGTGGTCGATCTGGACGGCACCGGCGACGTATACAACTGGCCGATGATGTATGCGGTCGAGGTGGGGCACTGGGTGCTCCCGGACGATCAGGCGGCCCAGTTGCGCGAGTTTCTGCTGCGCGGCGGATTTCTGATGGTGGACGACTTCCACGGTGACCAGCCGTACCACAACGTCTCCAGCGAATGGCGAGTGTTTATCGCCAGCATGAAGAAGGTTTTCCCGGACCGCCCCATCGAGGACCTGCAAGACTCCAACCCGATCTTTCACACGGTTTACGATCTGGACCAACGCTTCCAGGTCCCCGGTTGGCAGTGGTATCGCAGCGGCCGGACGTATGAGGCGGGCGAGACAGGCAAGACTCCGCACTGGCGGGCGATCTTCGACGACAAAGGCCGCGTGATGGTGGCCATCTGCCACAACATGGATCTGGGGGACGCCTGGGAGTGGTCGGACGACCCGCGCTATCCGGAGAAGTATGCCCGGCTGGCCTATCAGATCGCCGTCAATTATTTCATTTACGACCTGACGCACTGATCCAGGCGAACCATCGGAGCTTCCGCATCGTCCGCTCCGGGTTTTTCGGACCGAAGTTCCAACTAAGATCGGGCGATACGCACGGCGGACCTGCCGGAAGACTTACTCGCGAGGTCCAGATTTTATCAGCCAGTTGACGACACCGGCCACTTGAATTGCCGCAGCCTGTCGAACGTGGTCACAGAACGTACAACCGCAGCATCCACCACACCAGGAAGAGGGCGATCAGGGCGACGACGATGTATCGCACCCATTGGCCCGGCGTCTTCGGCTCGGTTCGGTTGGGCACGCACGCATGGTAGCATTTTCGCGCCCATCCCGCCGCGAATCGAACCACGGAGCGGTTGAAAATGGACTATCCTGAGTCCATCGTCAACATCCACCCAATGCGCCGGTAGTATCCGTGGAAGGACCAAGGAGCACATCGATGCGGCTTTCCAGTATGCACTATTTCCCCTTGGCGTGGCCTTTTCTTCTGGCCCTCGCCCTGCTTTTTATTGCCGTAGTTGCGCTGATCGAGTTTGGCATCCTGAAGTACGCCTACGAGCGCATGGGCATTCCGCCCCGCCACGTCTTCGGCGTGCTTTTGCTGTCGCTCCTGGGAAGCGCCGTCAATATCCCCGTGGCGCAGTTGCCGCCGGAACAGATGGTGTCGGGAAGGCTGGTCGATTTTTTTGGCGTTCAATACGTCGTCCCGGTGGTGCAGCAGTGGCCAGGGACCGTCATCGCGGTGAACGTGGGCGGCGCCTTGATCCCCGTCATCCTGTCGCTTTATCTGCTGATGAAGAACCGGTTGTATGTGCGCGGCGTCCTGGCCGTGGCGGTGGTCGCGGTGGTGACGCATCAACTGGCTTACCCCGTCCGGGGTGTGGGGATCAGCGTGCCGGTTTTTATTCCTCCCCTGGTGGCGGCGTTTACCGCGTTAATCCTTGGCTGGCGGCGCGCGGCGCCCCTGGCTTACATCGCCGGAAGCATGGGAACCTTGATCGGAGCGGATCTGCTGAACCTCGGCAGGATCCAGGGTCTCGGAGCACCCATCGCGTCGATCGGCGGAGCAGGCACCTTCGATGGCGTTTTCCTTAGCGGAATCATCGCCGTTCTGCTATCGCCTTTCGCCGCGCCGCGCTCTCCAGCGGTCATCGCGCGATAACCGCCGCCGGGTGGTCGCGGCCGGAATCGCCCTTGCGTGGATTGATTTTCCCTGCGCGGCGGCCGGGGAGCGCCAGCTCGCAATCGATCGCCACCACTTCGTGATCGACCACCGAGGGGATGGTCAGGCTGACCACGCCGTTGCTATCGGTCACGCGCGGCCGCTGCCCGCTGACCAGCAACTGCACCTTCTTCGCGCGGCTTCCCGCGGGCAGGCGCACGGCTACTCTTTGTGGTGGCGTCGGAATAAACTCGCGCAGCGGTCCCTTCATCATCATGGGATTGGTCAGATTGACCAGGTGCACCGTTACGGAATCCGTCTGCTGCCACATGGCCACATCCAGCACGCCGGGCCCCGTGACGGTGACCGGCCGCGGCTCATTGGCCGCCCAATCCACCGCGTTGCGCAGCAGTTTGCCGTGGTCCGCCGAGAGGACTTCCCAGAAAGTGCGGTCGATGTCCCATGGAAAATACGCCACCCGGCCGCGGCCCGCCTGGCGCACATGCAATTCGGGAATGTCGGTCTTGGGCACGCGTGGAAATACCTCTTCCATGGGCAGATCGGGGTAGGAGGGAATCAGCGTCAACGGCGCATAGCTCGCCTCGATGAAGCGGGTGTGCACGCGGGACACGCCGTTGATGATGCGCTCGGTGTCATCCAGTCCGGCAAGAATCGGGTGGCGGCGGCCGGCGCGCGGGTCGGTTTCCAGGCGCAGGTAGGAATTCTGCATGCGGGCGTCGATGGCGCCATCGAAGGACGCGCCGAACAGATCGGCCAGGCCGAAATCGCTGCGCCGGTCGCCGTGCTCGTCGTAGAGCGAGGTTTCGTAGGTGGCCACCACGCCGCCGCCGCGCGCCACAAATTCGCGGATCTGGTTGCACTGGGCATCGGAAAGCACCGCGATATTCGGAAAGATCAGCACCTGCAGCCCAGCGGTGTGCTCTTCATCCAGCAACTGGTCGTGCACCATCTCGAAGGGGATGCGCGCTTCCACCAGCGCCTGGTAATAGCCGAGAGTATGGTCTTCCACCTTCTGCTGCGCGTGCGTGCCCCCGTACAATTGCGCGGTCTGCTGCGAATACACCAGCCCCACGCGCGCCAGCGAGCGCTCCTGCCGCAGATACTGCTGGTTGCGGTAGTGCCAGTCGTACAGATCTTCCACCACCGGCAGCCAGCGGCGGTCGTGGAGCGTGCCGCAGAACTTGGTGAACCAGGGACGCAGCCCGTTGGCGATGCCGTCCAGCGCCCAAAGGCGGATTTCGGCGCCGTCCTGCACCGAATCCTTCCAGCGGTACGGCTCTTCCACCCCCACGCTGAAGATGCCGCCGATGGGCTTGTTTCCCATGGTGGAGCGGTACTCCTTGGCGTTTTTGCCGTTGGCCCAGGGAGCCATCAATCCGCGGCGCGCCTGGCGGTCGGCAAACAGGATGGGGGCCAGCGAGCCGACCGTCTTCATGTCCAGGTCGCTGAGCGCCCCGCCGCCGCAGTTGGGTATGTAGCAGGCGGCCTGATGGATGCGGCGGATCTCGGTATCCCAGAGGTGCCACAGATCGAAAAGGCGCTGCTGGCGCCACGCCAGGTAAGCGCGGTGCGCGGGGTCGTGCGGATCGTTGGTGCGCGGCAGGTCCATGCCCGCGGCGGCGCGGAAATTTTCGCGGCAGTGCTCGCAGTAGCACATGCCCGAACCGGCCCAGCGGTTGCTGAAGACGCCATCCACCTGGTAGCGCGAAACGATTTCCTTGGTGACCTCGGTCATGAACTCGAAGTTGTAGGGACCCAGCGCGCAAGTCACCCACCATCCCGGCATGGCCCAGTGGGGGCGCTTCTTGCCGTCAGCCTCCACGGCGATCCAGTCGGGGTGGGCGTCGTAGACATCCTGGTGCACGGCGTGCGGATCGGTGCGCGCCACCACCACCATGCCCAGCTTGCGGCAGCCGGTTACCAGTTCGCCGAAGCAGTCGCGGTCCCCCAGCCACTGGCTGCGGTAATGCAGCGGAATTTTGGTGGGATAGTAGGCCACGCATCCGCCGGCGCTCAGACAGGCGGCGTCGGAATGGGTGCGCGCGAAGTAATCCAGCCAGAAGGCGGGATCGTACTGGCCGGGGTCGTTCTCGACCAGCGTCAACTGCGCCCAGCGCATGGGCCGGCTGAACCAGCCCTCGGGTTCGGCAGCGGCCGCATCGCGGGTGAAGGCGGCGGCCAGCGCGGTAGCACCCAGGAAATCGCGGCGATTGCAGGTTGCTTGCATGCTTCGATGGTGATGTTTATTTGCGGGAAATTCAAGCACCCTGGGGCACGCAAGAGAACCGGGGTTTGGCGGCCGGAGAGTTCCGGCCGCCCAAACAAGTTATTGGATGATCCGCCCTATCCGGCCGCCGCCTTCCTGGATGGTGTACCCCGCCGGCACCTGGAAGAGCGACGCATCCGGCGACGCCAGCACCAGGTTAGTCAGATCGTAGGTGGTGGTTCCCGAGCGCGAATCGGTGGTGACGCTTTTCACCAGCACGCGCAGATCCGTGGCGCCCCAGCGCTCCACCACGGTCTTCAAATCGCGATCGTTGCCGAGCGTTCCGGCGGGAATGGTCCTGGTGGTGCGAACTCCCTGCGCCGAAACGCCGTTCACTACCTGCGTTCCCAGGTCTTCCACAGCCAGGTTGGGCTGGATGTTGGCTAGCGCCGTGGCGACGTCCACAAGCGACTGGCCCAGAACAATCGCCTGGCCCGCGACAGATCGCGGGTCCACGCTGTGCTTCAGGGCGGTCTTGGTTTCGGGGTCCAGGCGATATGCCACGCCGGCTACCGGATCGGTAATGAAAATGTTTCTCCCTCCATTGGTTTCGCGGCGCGTCCGTCCCTGGTCATCGCGATAGATGGCTTCGCTATCGGACCGGTCCACGTGCGCCCCGTCGGGCGAGAGCGTCACCGTCCGCGCCACCGCCGAGTAGGGATGTCCGCTTACGAGCGGCGCCTCCCAAGGCAGTAGCCGCACCGAATTGTCGGCGCCAACGACGATCCCCGTGGTCTGGCGTATCGCCCCATCCTGCGGTGTTTGACCTTGCAGCGAAGCCGCCAAAACCAGCCCCGCCGCGGAAATCCAGATTTGTGCTTTCATGGTTTACCCTCCTGTTGGATTCAACTCGCTTCTTACTTCCTGCCCCCGGCTTGGGCGGGCGCCGGCGTGATGGCGCCGCCGCGCAGTCCCCGGCCGCCGCCTTCCTGGATGGTGTAGCCGGCCGGCAACTGGAACAGCGACGGGTCCGGCGGGCCCAGCACCAGGTTGGTCAAGTCGTAATGCGTCGCGCCCGAGCGCGAGTCGGTGGTAATGCTCTTCACCAGCACGTGCAGGTCGTTTGAGACCCACCGGTCGACCACCGTCTTCAGCTCCCGATCGTTGCCGAACGTCCCCACGGGAACGGTGGTGGTCATCCGCACACCCTGTGCGAGAATGCCGTTCACCACCTGGGTCCCCAAGTCTTCCACCGCCATATTGGGCCGGCCCTTCGCCTGCGCCGTGGCCAGTTCCATCAGCGACTGGGTGGGCACCCTGGTCTGGTTGGCGATGGTCGCCGGGGGCAGCGTGCGTTTCATGGCAACCTTCCGCTCGGTGTCCAGGTTGTAGCCGATACCGGCGGCGGGGTCGAGGATGGAAACATGCTCTCCGCCGTTGATTTCGCGGCGCGTCCGCCCCTGGTCGTCGCGATAGATGGTCTCGGAACGCGAACTGTCTATGTGCGCCCCATCCGGAGAATAGGTAACCGTGCGAGCCGTCGCGGAATAGGGATGGCCGCTCACCAGCGGTGCTTCCCAGTTCAGGGGAATGCCTGCACCGATGGTGATCAGTTGCCAGGCGGGGCCGGTCACGGCATTGGCGTACTGCTCCACCGCCTGCAGTGCCGCGTCGACCCGAGCCGTTGTCCGGTCCTGCGATGACGTTTGCGCCAGCAGCGGCGCCGCCAAAGCCAGCCCCGCCGCGGAAATACAGATTCGCATCTTCATGTTTCAGTCTCCTGTTCCATTCAAAGCCATGCCCGAAACCAGCCGCACCGCGTGAGCGCGGCCATCCTCGCCCACCAACACGTCGGCCGTGACGGTGGCGCCGGGGTCGGCCGCCGGCAGGCTGTAGCCCGCGGCAATCAGGGCCGACACCGGCAAATCCATGCGCAGCACCCTGCCGGTCTCGTAGGAATCGAGCGGCAGCACATTGGGCACCGGCACGAACGGACCTTCATCGGCCACCACCGCCGGCGCCGCCGTGGATGCCGGCGCCGCCGGTGGGCGGGGCATCCACAGCGCCGCCGCAGCCAGCCCCGCCGCCACCGCCATCCCCGCCACGAACCGCGCCCGCCAACGCGCGTCACGGCGGGCGATCACGCGCTTTTCCAGCCAAGGCGGCGCGTCCGGAGCCTGCCATTCGCGCAACACGCGGCTCAGCTCGCCATCCTCACTTGGTTCCATTGGTGCTCCTTGTCTCCTCCCATAATGGCGCCAGCATGCGGCGCAGATTTTCCCTGGCGCGATGCAGCCGCGATTTGGTAGCCGCCAGTTCCGCGCCCGTCGAACGGGCGATCTCTTCGAGCGGCATCTCTTCGTATTCGGCCAAAATCAAAGTCTCCCGCTGCAAAGGCGGCAGCAGCGCGATTGCCCGGGCCACAAACGCCGCCCGCTCCCCGGCCGGTAAATCCACCGGCTGGCACACCGACGATTCCGCATCCAGCTCTTCGTGCGGGCGCTCGTCGCGCCAGCGTTTGAGGATCAGGTTCCGCGCAATCCCCAACAGAAAAGCCCGTACGGCGCCGCGCTGCGGATCGAACGCCCCCGGCCTGCGCCACAGGGCCAGGAACGACTCCTGCACCACATCCTCAGCCATCGACCGCGATCCGGTCATCCGGTAGGCAAACCGGTAGAGCACGTCCTTGTGCAATCGGAAGGCATCTCTGAATTCCGGATCGGTCACGCTACTGCTAGTTTCCTTCAGCCCCGAAAAAGATTCGGTGGGGGTTTCCGATACGGACCCGGACTCCCAGGCTACCTGTTGCTTTCCCAATAGAACTGTGGCATCCTCCGGTTGGGGCTGCGGCTCCCAGGATCTGGCATGCGAACGCTGAACCGGTTCTTCCTCCGTCTTCTCAACTTCACGGCCGGGCGCCGCGGCGACCAACGGCTCCGGGAAGAGATGGAATCGCACCTGGCGGCCCAGACGGAAGCCAACATCCTCGCCGGCATGACTCCCCAGGAAGCCCGCCGCCACGCGCGCCTGAAGTTTGGGGGTGTGGAGGCGATTCGGGAGAACTACCACGCCGAAGAGAGTCTGCCCCTGGTGGAAAACCTGCTGCTGGATGTTCGTTATGCGCTGCGCGTGCTTCGCAAGTCCCCCGCGTTCACGATGGTGGCCCTGGTCACGCTGGCGCTGGGCATTGGGGCCAACGTGGTGGTCTTCGGAGTGCTCAACGCGATCCTGCTGCATCCGCTGGAGGTGAGCGACCCGCAAAGCCTGTATCAGTTACGGCACAAACAGTGGATGATCGGACGGCTGCTGACTACGTCGTATCCCGCATTTGAGGATTTCGAGCGGCGCAACACCACCTTCAGCGGGATGGCCGGCATTTATGGGTATTCTGTTGCGCGGCTGATTTGGCGGAACACGGCGATGAAGGTTCACGGCGATGAAGTCACCGGCAATTATTTCGACCTGCTGGGGGTCCAGCCGGAACTCGGACGGCTTTTCCACGCGGCGGACGAGCATGGCCCGAATTCAGCGCCGTATGTGGTGTTGAGCGATGCCCTTTGGCGCAGCGCGTTTCATGCCGATCCGGGCGTAATCGGGACCGTCCTGGATCTCGACATGAATCAGTTTACGGTGGTTGGCGTGGCCCCGGCGCAGTTCCACGGCGCGGAGCGGTTTGTATGGCCGGACTACTGGATTCCGATGGTGAATGATGCGCAGGTGGAGGGGTTCGACTACCTGCATGGCCGGAGATCCACCATGATCACCGTGATTGGCCGTCTGAAGCCGGGCGTCACGCCTCAGCAGGCGACGGAAAATCTGAATGCGATTTCGGCCGAGCTGGCGAGGGAGTATCCGGAGAGCGACGATGGATTGCCGCTGCGCCTGATCCATCCGGGACTCATCGGGGACGAGGGTGACGTCATTCGCGGATTTCTTTGGAGCGTCACCGTGCTGGCCCTGCTGGTGCTGGCGGCGGCATGCG
>Ga0335074_10007229_pt1 | contig 15385 bp, 11 predicted proteins | sample Lox_Sample_23_FD_206715 | JGI IMG/M metagenome (GOLD analysis project Ga0335074, IMG submission 206715) | Soil microbial communities from Loxahatchee National Wildlife Refuge, Florida, United States - Lox_Sample_2.3 | ecosystem: Environmental > Terrestrial > Soil > Wetlands | place: USA... | reverse complement strand
GTCGCCGGCGTGCTCGCGCTGCTCGGCCGCGTCCCGCTCGAGCCGCGCGGTGACGTCACGTTCAGCCCGTGGCCGACGGCGGGGCCGACCCGGCTGCCGCTGCGGCTCGGGCCGGGCGGCCAGGCGCAGCGGCCGGCAGGCAACCAGGCGGAGCAACCGGCAGGCAACCAGGCGGAGCAAGAGGCATGACCGATGAGTACCAGGGCGCGGGCCCTGTTGGCTTCGATCCCCTGGTCAGCGACACGGTGCGGGACCCGCACGCGCTCTACAGGGAGATGCGCGCCCAGTGCCCGGTGCTGCACAGCGACCGCTACAACGGCTTCTGGGCCATCACCAGGTACGCCGACGTCCGGCGGGTGCTCACCGAGTCCGACACGTTCATCACCTCGGTGCAGAACATCGTGCCCAAGATCGCCTTCACCGGCCGCCGGCCCCCGCTGCACCTGGACCCGCCCGAGCACACCGCCTACCGGGCCGTGCTGAATCCGCTGATGAGCGCGGCCCGGGTCGCCGTGGTCGAGCCGGCCGTCCGCGAGTACGCCGTCACCTGCCTGCGGCCGATGCTCGACCGCGGGCACGGTGACTTCGGCGTCGACTTCGCCGGCAACTACCCGGTGATGGCGTTCGCCCGCTTCCTCAACGTGGACAACGACACGATGGCCCGCGTCCAGGCGCACTTCCTCGACTTCAACAAGGCCATCAAGGACGACGAGCCCGCGGGCATGCGCGCGGCCAGCCTGGCCCTGTACGACCTGACCAGGGAGCTGATCGCAGATCGCGAGGCCCGTCCGCGCGATCCCGGTGCCGATCCGGCGACGGCGCTGCTGCAGGCCCGGGTCGGCGGCGAGCCGCTGCCCAGGGAGCTGGTGGTCGGCACGCTGCGCCAGGTCCTCCTGGTCGGCATCGTCGCCCCGCGGTTCGTGCTCGGCAGCTTCGCGGTGCACCTGGCCGGCGACCCCGCCCTGCAGGACCGGCTGCGGGCCGACCCGGCCCTCATCCCCGACGCGGTGGAGGAACTGCTGCGGCTGTACTCCCCGTACCGGGGGTTCGCCCGCACCGCGAACAAGGACGTCGAGCTCGGCGGCTGCCTGATCCGCAAGGACGAGCCGATCGCCATGGTGTTCACCTCCGCCAACAGGGACGAGGACGTCTTCCCCGACCCCGACACCTTCACGCTGGGCAGACCGGGCAGGCACATCGCCTTCGGCCTCGGCCCGCATCACTGCCCCGGCGCGAACTGGGCCCGCATGGAACTGCGCGTCGCCTTGGAAGAGCTGCTCGCGGCCACCACCAGCTTCGAGCTCACCGGCCCGGTCGAGATGACCCGGTGGCCGGAGTTCGGCCCGGAGTCCGTCCCGCTGCGACTGCACAGAAGGGAACGCCGGTGACCGACTTCGCCGACCTCCTTGCCACCCTCACCGTCACGGGCCCGCTCCCGGCCGGCGGCGAAAGCGTCCCGCTCGGCACCGCCTGGCTGCCCGGGCACCAGCGTGGCATCGACCTGGCCGCGCACGGCTACCTGGAGGAGGAATACCTGCTCTCGGGCCAGGCCGACGACTGGACCTGGGACGACAGCCTGCGCCCGGTCCCGGCCGGCCCGCTGCCGTTCACCACCAGGATCCTCATCCGCCGCCCCGCGGACCCCGCCACGTTCAGCGGCGCCGTCTACCTGGAGCCGAACCACGCCGACTACGACCGCTCGCTCACCTGGTCCGCGACCGCCCCCTGGCTGGTCCGCTCCGGCCACGCGCACGTCGGCGTGACCCAGGAAGTCGCCACCCTGCCCGATCTGGCCCGCTGGGATGCGGCCAGGTACGGCACGCTGTCCATCCCGCGGCCCGCCCAGCGCTGGGACATCACCGGCCTGGCCGCCGCGCTGGCCAAGGGTGGCAGCGGCCCGCTCGCCGGGTACCCGGTCAGCCGGGTGATCATGTCCGGCTGGTCGCAGACCGGCACGTTCTGCCGCACCTTCCTCGGCGAGGGCTTTCACGCGCGGAGCCAGGCCGGCGGCGGGCCCGCGGTCGGCGGCTACCTCATCTGCATCTCCTCCGGGGGCGCGGGCCGGGCCGGCTACGGCGTGCTGCGCCCGCCGGCTCAGCTGCTGCCCGACGACCCGCGCCGCACTATCGGCGCGCACGGCGTCCCGGTCGTCGAGCTGCTCAGCGAGGGCGAGTCGGAGACCCACCGGGCAGTCCTGCGCCCGGATTCCGACGGGCCGCACGACGCCTACCGGCTCTACCAGGTGGCGGGCACGGGGCACATCACCGGCCGGCACGAGCTGGCCACCAACCGGCTGCAGATGGCCGGCCGGGGCTGGCCGGTCAACCCCGCCGAGGTCAGCGAACGGCTCTCCGACGGCCGCATGGACCTGGTCGCCCGCGCGGTGTTCGCCGCCGTCGACCGCTGGGCGGCCGACGGCACGGTGCCGCCGCGCATGCCGAGCCGGTTCGGCTACGACGACCCGGACGGCCCGGGCACCCGCGGCATCATGCCCGAGTCCCTGCCGCTGCTCCGCGACGCGGACGGCAACGTGACCGGCGGCATCCGCACCCCCTGGGTCGAGGTACCGGCCGGCGGGCACTTCCCGCACAGCACCCCGGTCCCTGGCCGGTGCGAGCCGGCGCCGCACGCCCCCTACGCCGACCCGGCGATGCTCGCCGACCTGTGGGCGTACCTGGCCCCGTTCACCGCGGCCGAGCTCACACGGCGCTACGGCGACAGGGACGGCTACCTGGCCCGCCTGGAGGCCGCCGCGCACCTCGCGGTCAAGGACGGCTGGCTCCTGGCCGAGGACCTTGCCGAATTTCTGGCTGAGACTCGCGAGACGGTGGCCGAGGTCTGGTGACCGGGACCCTGGGGCACGCGCGGGCGGGCACCGCGCTGAGCGGTGAGGCGGCCTGGGCCGCCGCGCTGCGCGCGGCCTGCGAGCATCCGGCCGACGCGGCCGCGGCCTGGCACGCCAGCGGCGGACAGGTCGTCGGCATGCTCGGCTGGTCCGCACCCCGCGAGCTGGTGACCGCCGCAGGCCTGCTGCCGGTACGGCTGTCCCCGGACCGCCTCGCCGGGCTCGCGTACGGTTCGCCCGCCGACGACACTCAAGGGCGCGTCCGGGCTAACGAGCTGGACGGCGGTGAACCCGAACCGGGCAGGCACGTTGATGTAGACGGAACCCCCGCCGCGTTCGGCCGGGAGCTGAGCTACGGCACGGCCCGGCTCGCGGCGGCGCTGCTGTCCGGCGCGCTCGGCTGGATCGACTTCCTGCTGATCGGCCGCGACCGTGAGGACCACACCCGGCTCTTCTACCTGCTGCGCGAGCTGCGGCGCAGTGGCGCGGCGCCGGACCTCGTCCCGGTCGCGTTCTTCGACCTGCTCAGGCTGCCGTCCCGGACCAGCGCGCGCTACAACCGGCAGCGCGCCGCCGAACTGACCGCGGTGATCGCCCGGTGGGCGGGGCGCCCGGTCACGCCGGCCGGCCTCGCGAGTGCGGTGGCGACGTCGGCGGGGACCGCGCACTCGCTGCGGGAGATCAACGCGGGGCGCACCGGGCCGCGGCCCGCGATCGCCGGCAGCGACGCCCTGGCCGCGGCCATCGCCGCCCAGGTTCTCCCGGCCGGCCAGCTCCGGCCGCTCCTTGACGCCGCGCCGGCCGCGGGCGCCGCGGGGACCGCCGGCCAGGAAGCCGCCACCCGGGTCTTCCTGGCCGGCTCCGGAACCGATGACCTGACGGCCTACCAGGCCCTTGAGGAGCTGGGTATCGCCATCGTCGGCGAGGACCACGAATGGGGCGACGACGGCAGCGAGTACCCGCTGGCCACCCGCGACCCGCTGGACGGGATCGTCGACAGATACCACTTCGCTCATGGCGGTGCCGCCCGGGCCGGGCTGCACGACCGGGTCGCGCGCACGGTAGACCGGGTCCGCGCGGCCGCCGCGGACGGCGTGCTCTACCTGCTCGCCCCCGGCGACGAGGCGGCCGCCTGGCAGCTTCCGGCACTCCGCGACCGCCTCCGCGCCGGCATCCCGCTGGTTCCCGTCCGCCTGCTTGATCCGGAACTGAGCGATCCAGGGCGCGCCGCCGACAGCGGACGGCCGGAGCTGCGGGAGGCGGGGCGGCGGCTGCTCGGCGAGCTCGGTGCCGCGGGCACCGCGAGCGGAGCACGGGAGGCCCGGCATGGCTGAGCAGGCAGGTGTGCGGCGCAGGCCCGAGCTGGCCTGCACCCAGCGGTTCACCCGTTACCAGCGCGAGTGGTTCGCGAGCGTCCGCGAGCGTGCCGCCGCGGGCGAGCCGGTCGCGCTGCTCAGCGCGGACTCGCCGCACGAGATCTACCGGGCGATGGACATCCCCTACGTGGTCATCCAGTGGTGGTCGTCGGTGATCGCCGCCAAGCAGAAGGCACCCGGCTACCTGCGCGCCCTCGCGGTGGCCGGCTACCCCGACGACTCCGAGCAGTACAACTCGCTGCCGCTCGGCGGGCTGCTCGCCGGTGATGACGACCCGCCCTGGGGCGGGCTGCCCCGCCCCGCCATCATCTCGGCCTCGCTGAACAGCGACGCGATGCGGCAGCTGTTCGAGACCTGGGCGCAGCGGTCTGGCGCCGTCTTCTACCCGGTCGAGAAGACCGTGGACCCGCGCGACGACCCCCGCGAGCAATGGTGGGCGGAACTGCCGCGGTCCTGGGACCGCTTCCTGCCGCGTGCGCGGCTCGACCTGCTCACCGACGAGCTGACCGGGCTCATCCGGGCGCTCGAGCAGACCACCGGGCGGCGGTTCTCCGAATCCCGGTTCGCCGAGGTCATGCACCTGGCCAACGAGCAGGCCGAGCACAACGGGGCGGCCCGGGACCTGGTCGCCGCGACCGTGCCGGCGCCGGTGAGCATCGCCGAGACCATGCCCGCCGTGATGGTGCCGCAGTGGCACCGGGGCAGCGCGTGGGCCCGTGATGCCGCCGCCGAGTTCCAGGCCGAGCTGACCGACCGGGTGTCGAGCGGTGCGGCCGCCTGCCCGGGGGAGCGGGTCCGGCTGATGTGGCTGGGCCGCGGCCTGTGGTCGAGCCTCGGCCTCTACCAGTACTTCCAGGACACCTACGGAGCGGTGTTCGTCTGGTCGATGTACCTCGGCCTTGCCGCCGACGGGTACGCCAGGTACTTCGAGGGCCGCGACCCGCTGCGCGCCCTGGCCGCCCGCTTCGTCACTGTGGGCGACGAGCTGCGGATGCCGGCCTGGTCGGCCGCCTGGCATGTCAAGGAGGCCCTGCTGCACCAGGTCGACGGCGTGGTCAGCCTCGGCGAAAACGACTTCTTCTCGGTGCGGCGGCTGGAGGCCGCGGGCATCCCCGTGCTGTCCATCGCCGCGGACAACGTCGACCGGCGTACCTGGACCGAGGACGAGCTGAAGGCGGCAATCGCCCGGTTCATCGAGGACCGGGCACTGCCCGCCGCGGAACGAAGGAGGGACCATGCCCGCTGAGCACCTGCCCCCTGATGTCGTGCCGGATGAGGACCGGCCGGCGGACGTCCCGCCAGCCGAGGGGCCGCTCGCCGGGCTGCGGGTCATCGACATGACCCGGGCCCTGGCCGGCCCGTTCTGCACGCTGGTTCTCGCGGGGCTCGGCGCGGACGTCATCAAGGTGGAGGACCCGGACGGCGGTGACATCGCCCGGGGCAACGCGCCCTACCTCGGGACCAGCGGACTCGCCCTCACCAGGACCGACCCGGACGCCATGTCGCTTGCCGTGCTCAACCGCAACCGCGGCAAGCGCAGTATCACGCTCGACCTGAAGCGGCCGGGCGCGGTGCGGGTCTTCCTCGACCTGGTCCGGCACGCCGACATCGTGGTGGAGAACTTCTCAAGCGGCACCGCCGACCGGCTCGGCGTCGGCTACGCCGCGGCGCGCGAGGTCAACCCGGCCGTCATCTACTGCTCGATCAGCGGCTTCGGCGCCAACGCGAGCAGCGGGGTGCGGGCCATGGACACAATCGTCCAGGCGCTGAGCGGTGTCATGCTCACCAGCGGCGCCCCCGGCGAGCCGCCGGTCCGCGTCGGCGTGCCCATGGGCGACGTGCTCACGCCCGTCTGGGCGGTGGTCGGGATCCTGGCCGCGCTGCACCGGCGTACCGCCCGTGGCACCGGCGAGCATGTCGACGTCTCCATGCTCGGCACCCTGACCTCGCTGGTGGCGACCGAGGACTGGTCGGCGATGGAGCAACTGGGGCAGGCACTGCGCACCGGCCCCACGCTGCCGAGGCTCGCGCCGTTTGGGATCTACCGCTGCGCCGACGGGTGGGCCGCGATCGTCGCGCCGCAGGACAAGCTGGTCAATGACCTGTTCACCGTCATGGACCGCCAGGACCTGCTGACCGACCCGCGGTTCGCGGGCCGAGACGCGCGGGTGCGGCACGAGGAAGGGCTGACCGCTGAGATCGAGGGGTGGACCGGCGAGCGGCCGACCGCGGAGGTGGTGGCCCTGCTGTCGGCGGCAGGGGTGCCCGCGGCGCCCGTCCGCACCCCGCAGCAGGCGGTGACCGACGAGCGGGTCACCGCGCGCGAGGAGACACTGCCGGTCGAGCACCCCGTGCTCGGCGAGTTCGCGGACCTGAGGACCAGCGGCATCCCGCTCCGGCTGGCCGGATCCCGGGTGGGGTTCTCCGGCCCGGCGCCGCGGCTCGGCCAGCACACGGCGCAGATCCTGGCCGAGATCGGCTACACCGCCGAGCAGCGGTCGGCGCTGCGGCAGGCGGGGGTCACCGGGGAGGAACCGCCGTTGAAACCGTGACACCCCCGGCTGGCACGCGCGGCCGCGTCAGCCCGCCAGGGACTGCACGCACGCGGCTAGTGACTTACGCAGCCCCTCGACGTCCGCGGGCGCGAGCGCGTCGAGCATTCTCGCCTCAAGCAGGTCGATCCGGTCGTCGCAGTCAGAAAGCACCGCATAGCCGGCCGGCGTCAGGCTGATTCTCCTTATATGCCTGTTGCGGGCATCGGGAGTGCGGGTAATTAGCCCTTTCCGCTCAAGGATTGTGACCATTTCATTTCCGGCCTGAGCGCTCACAAAGGAACGGCGTGCCATCTGCGCCGCCGATAGACCCGGATGCCGTGCGAGCACGCTCAGCGCCGTGTACTGCAGCGCCGTCACGCCGAACTCGCCCGCGAGGGCATCCATTCTCGCGCGAATGGCGAGTTCAAGCTGCTTTACGAGGTACGTGGTCCGTGGCGGCATAGCCGGGAACGCCCCTTCGGCAGGTGTCATTATCTAATGATAGCAATTGAGCCAGCCGGGTGCATATTGTGCGTGTGCACGCTCGCTTGATTACTTTTGTCCGAACCGTGAGAGGATATGGCGGGCTAGGCGCGCGCGGCGAGCAGCCCGTTCAGGTACTCCGTCGCCAGTGGCGCCAGGGCCGCGTCGAGCTCGGTGAACACCGCGCGGGCCCGGTTGCGCGGCCAGCCACCGGGAAGCAGTTCGTCCGGGAGGTCAGGGTCGGTGTCGGCGAACTCACGCCACTCGTCCATCAGCCTGGTCCTGATCACCAGCGCTTCCCGCGCCGGGATGTCCGCCGTCCTCGCCCGCGCGCATACCGGCTCGAAGGAGCCGGTGAACAGCTCGTAGGCGGCCCGCAAGTCCGCGAGGCCGAACATCCGGTCGATGTCGGGGAACGACGTCGACGCGGTCACAAGCTCCGCGCGGAGCACCGCGGCTGGCGCCGGCGCGATGGCCAGGACGAGGTCCGCCGCCTCCGCCTGCCGGTCGCGCGGGGTGCCCCATACCCCGTCGCGCAGCGACCGGAAGCCTGCCCGGGTCAGCCGGGTACGCAGCGCCTGCCGCGCGGTGCGGTCGTTCTCCGGCAGCGAGAACAGCACCATCGTCCACCGGCCGTCCCAGGGCGGCGTCGGCTGACCGAACGACATGAACTGCCGCGTCCGACGTGCCTGCTTCTCGCGCGCCGACGCGGTCATCCGGTAGGCGCGGGCGCGCCCCTCGCCGTCCCGCTCAAGCAGCCCGCGCCGTGCGACCCGGCTGAGCGCGTTCCGCGACCCTGCCGGGCTGATACCGAACTCGGCGAGCAGCCGGGGAAACACCCCCGCCCGGACCGGCTCGCGCCCGATCGCGTAGGTACCGAGCAGCGTCGCGAGCAGGTGCTGCGGCTCGTCAGCCCGGGTCCTTGGCAGGTCCGCCGCCGCCACATCCGCACGGTTCACCCGCCCAGCTTAGGGCCGTCAGGTGCGTATTCCACCGCCCAGCCACCGCCTGAGCCCGGCCGGCGCGAAGCGCACCTGCCATCAGGCTCGGCGGGGGCTGGACGCGGGCACGCGCCATCGCATCCCGCTGCCACCAGCGCACGGTGCCGGAACCGGCGTTGCCGGCCGGCTCAGCCCAGGTAGTAGTCAGGCGGCATGCGCTGAGCGGGGATGGCCCCCGCCGGGATGAGCCCGTGATTGAGACGGTCAGCGGCCTCCTCGGAGCATCGCATCGCTTGCGCTGAGGAATCATGCAGGTGACCGCATTGGTCCGTTTCCGTATGACGCTCGGAGACCAATAGCAGTCGACCTTCCCAGCCCCCTGACCGCTCGTCCGGTGCGGTTGCTGCCCAGCGGCTCACCTCTCGTCACCTCCAAAGGTGGGTTAACAGGACCAGTCCTCTCCCCGTCCATCAGCCATTATCTACTCCTCTAACTTCCGTACCACCAACGGCGCTGCGCGGAACAGGGACGAAGGTCGGTATCGCCCGGCTTGGTATGCTCGTGTACCCGATGCCGACGGGCCTCAACGGGCGGTTCGCCCGGCCGCGGCGGCCGGTGCGCCCGCTGCCGGCGAAGGTGACCGTGACGGCGGATCAGGGCTGCGCCAGCGTCTCGTGTGGCGGTTGCGCCGGCGGTGCCCGCGGGAGGCTGACGGTCATCAGCATGACCAGGCCGCGGATGGCAGTGACGCACTGCGAACAGCCGGAGGTGTCCGCGCACGCTGATCGGCACTACTTGCTCATGGTCGACGATGCTAGTAGTCAAAGAAGTGTTGGCCTGCGAGCCTGGGTCGAGGGTGTCTGGCCCTCAGCGGTGGTGGTGCCGGGCCAGGTGGGCTCGGAGGGCGTCGTAGCCGAAGTCGGCCTGCGGGTCACGCCAGACGGAGTGGGCGTGGTTGGCGCCGCGCTGGGTGTTGTCGTACTCAATGAGCAGCCGCGGTGCCTGCAGCCGGTAATACAGCGGCGCGCCGGGTTCGGTGGGCCCGGCCCAGGCCAGGTGCACTACGTCCAGCGCGGCGCCGTCGGCGTAGCCCGGCTGCGGGGACAGGCCTTCAGGGACACGCCCCAGGTAGGTCGCGAGCAGTGCGCGCAGCAGGTCCCGCTGCCCGGCGTCCAGGTCCCGGGCGGGGAGGCCTTTGGGGTCGCGGGTCAGCGCGAGCCGCCGGCGGTCGCCGGCGCCATAGCCGGATGCCTTCTCCCCGTCCTCGCCGATCCGGGTCACCATTTCGTCCAGCCTCCGCTCAGCGAAGTGCCCGCGCCATATGTCGCGGAGGCGGATGATCTCGTCGCCGTCGGCTATCTGGGACCTGTTGCCGCCGATGATGTCCGAAGGCGCCCGGTCGAGGAGGATCGCCTGCCTGGCCTGTTCGGCATCGAGCGAGCGGACAAGCTGACGGGCCAGGTCCTCGGTCCCGGCCAGCGGCCGCAGCGGCTCGGGGCCGAGCAGCGGTGCGCAGGCCGGGTCGGCGCCGAGGAAGCACGGGGTCACTCCGCGGACCACGCCGCCGGCGATCAGGTTGTTCAGCGAGACATGATGGCCGCCGAAGCGCCAGCCCCACGGCGCCGCGCCGCGGGGGTCGCCGAATACCCGCAGGTAGTACATTCCCGGGTCGCGGCCCCGCTCGCGGCCCCAGTCGACGCTCCAGCCCTCCACGTAGTCGAGCACGTTATCCAGCCCGATGATGGTGGCGACGGTGACGTACCCGGCGGCCGACAGCCCCGTGGCGACGAGCTTGTGTGCGAGTTGCTGCTGGGCCGGGCGCTGGGCGCCGAGGGGCAGGCCGCCGTGGTCGGTGGGGGTGTAGAACCAGCGGCGGCGCTCGGCGTCGGACCCGGCGTCCGGGCTGGGCGCGGCGCCGGCCGCCACCGCACGCTGCGCGGGGTCGAGCGCGTCGAGCCAGGCGGCCGCGGCTGCGGCCATCCGTGCCGCGACCTCCCGCGCCGCATTCTCCCTGGACCCGGCTTCGCGCGCCGCGCCGCCTTCGCCGGCCGCACTGATCGTGTCCATACGGCCTCCTCCCTGCCGGGTTTCCTTCCCTGTCAGTCTCCCCGCCCGCCTCGCGGGTGTCGAATCCCGCCGCGCCGTCCGCCTCTTGCGCGCTGCCGTCGCCCGTGATCCGACTGCCGCCGCTCGTGAAGAACTGGCCGCAGCCGTAACCGGAGACACCGCGCAAATCCCGGCGGAAGGTAAGCGAGCTTTTCTGGGCCGCAGCCGCCCGCCGATGGCCCGCCGCCCAGCGCCGTTGGCCTGACCTGCCCGATCGGTGGCCTTCCGCACGGCCGCGGTCTTGCGCGAACCGTTGCGGGTCTCCCGGGCCGGCTGCGCCGGCCCGGGAGCGCGCTTGCTGCCGCCGGGTAAACCGGAGCATACGCATGCTGGTGTCGCGACACCGGAGGATTTATGCTGACCGGCAAACGCGGCGGGCTATGCCGTGGCCACGCTCAATGGGGAGAGAGGTACGGCCCGATTGTGATCGAACCACTGCCCGCGTGGCCAAGTAGCGCCGAGGAACATCCCGCTGCTGCCCCGGTCCCGGAGGCCCACGATGCGGTGCCGGTGATCGTAGGCAGGCTCTCGCGGCAGCTCGAACCGACCGCTAGGCGCATGGTCAGCTGCTACCGCGACACGATTGCTGACTACCGGCTGGCCACCGATGACTTCCTCGACCAGGACGTGTACCCGGTTTCGCTGAGCGGACTCCAGGTCACCGTCAGCAACCTGGGGCGAGGACAGCGGGCCACGCCGGACGAGTTCAACGGCGTCCGGGCAGGCGCGGCGCGCCGCGTGCACCAGGACGTCGCCCTGGAGTCGTTCCTGCGCGCGGTGCGGCTATGGGGGAAGGTGCTTTGGGAAAGCGTGCTCTGCTGCACGCTTCAGGACGTGGCGGCAGAACGAGAGGCCGCGCTCATGATCGCGGGCCGGGTGCTCGACCACATCGACCTGATGTCGGTCGCCGCTGTCCAGGGTTACCTCGAAGAGTTCCAGACCAGGTGGAGTGACCGGGAGGTGGTCCGGCAGGACCTGCTGGAGGCGCTCATCTCCGGTGAGGGAGAGTCCGAGCAGGTCCGTCGTCTCGCCCGCTCACTGCGGCTGCCACTGGCCCAGAACTACATCGTGGTGGTCGTGCGCACCCTGGGGCGCGAGCCGGAGCGGGCCACCCACTCGCTCAGCCGGCAGGCCGTACTGCGGCGGGTCGTCGAGGGCCTGCGCAGCCGCCTCGTGCCCGCCAGCGGATCGCTGCTTGTGGGCATCCGGCATGGTGAGGTGATCGCGCTTTATCCCTATGGCAACCCGGCCGAACTGGCAGCGGCCCGGAATCTGTGCACGGCGCTGGCCGGCCACCTGGCGGACGCGGACGCGAGGATCGGGATCAGCGCCTGCCACCAGGGCCTGGCTCCGCTCGCGACAAGCTACGCCGAGGCCAGGGAGGCGGTCGAGATCGCCACAGGCACCGATGCCCACGGCCCTGTCGTGGCCTTCGACGAGGTACTCATCGACTCGGTTATCCGGGCAAGCCGCCACGCCGACCGGATCCTAGACACCACGATCGCCCCGCTGCTCGCCTACGACGCCGAGCATATGGCCGAGCTAGTCCCCACGCTGCGTTCCTATGTCGAGTCCGGATTCAACCTGACTCGGTGCGCCGAGAGCCGGTGCGTGCACCCCAACACCATCGTCTACCGGCTGCGGCGGATCCGCGACCTAACCGGCCGTGACCCCCACGTGCCTGATGACCTGCTGCTGTTCCAGCTCGGCCTCAAGCTCGCGAATCCCGGTACGCCGGATTGACCTGACCGGCTTGCGGATCCTACGAACCCCTGCCGGGAAAGTCCTCGGTTTATCGCATATATCGCCTCCGGGTGCCGACGCTACGGTCTGTTTAAATCGTCCGGAACCGCGAGCTAGTCGCCGATGACGCAATTGACCAGCGCCTTTATTGCCATGCCCGCGTTCTTCGGATGCCGAGCGCAACTGGAGGAATTGTCAATGCGCACAAAGCACAGACAACTGGGGCGTGACCTGCTGCGCCGGGCGCTCCTGCCCGTCGCGGCGGGCTGCGCCGCCCTGCTGGCCGCGGGCTGCGCGAGCTCGTCGGGGGGAGCTGCGCCGTCGAACTCGCCAAGCTCCTCCGGCGGTACGGTGGACATCGGCGTGGCCAGCACGCTGAGCGGCCCGTTCGCCGACTACGGCACGGCGGGCCTTGACGGCATAAAGCTCGCGGTCAGCCAGATCAACTCCGAGGGCGGACTGCTCGGCAAGAAGATCACCGTCGTCAGCGGAGACGACCAGCTCGACCCGGCGACCGGCGAGACCGTCACCCGCAACCTCATACTCAATGACCACGTGGTCGCGCTGTTCGGCTCGGTGTCAAGCGGCGTGGCCGCCGCACAGGAACAGATCGCCGGCCAGTACCACGTCCCTATCTTCTTCCACATCGCGAATGACGTCGGCCTTACCACGAAGACGTTCAACAAGTATGCCTTTGAACTCTCGCCGAATACCGACATGGAGCCGGCCGCGGCGGCCCTGGCCTTCGCCAGGGAGATAGGGCACGGGCCTGTCAGGATCGCGACAATCACCCCCAACTACGACTTCGGGCTGGACACCGTAGCGGCGTTCCTGGCAGACCTGAAGAAAGACGGCGTCAGCTATACGGTTACCGACCAGCAGACGCCGGCACTGGGCGCCACCTCGTTCACCTCGCAGCTGTCGGCAATCCTGACATCCAGCCCGCAGTACGTGTTCGTCGGTGAGTACGGCGCGGACCTGGTGACGCTGACCAAGCAGGGTCTAGGCCTCGGCCTGTTCAGCAAGACGAAGGTGGGTGCCATGTACGATGTGGAGGTTCTCCAGGCGCTCGGCGCGCAGGCCCCGGCCGGCGCGATCGCATGGGACCGCGCGCCGTTCTGGACCGACGACAGCAGCCAGATGCAGGCCTTCGTCACCGCCTACAAGGCCGCTTACGGCAGTTACCCCTCGGAGTTCGCGATCACCGGGTACTCCGCGGCGCAGGCGTGGGCATACGGCGTCAAGCAAGCCGGCAGCTTCAGCGCGGACGGCGTGGTGGCCGCGCTGAGCGGAGCGACGGTCCCGACGGTCCGTGGCGACATTACCATCCGCTCCTGCGACCATCAGGCGGAGGTGCCAGAGGAAACAGGCACGGTCGCGTCCGCGGTGAACGCCACGTACGGCATACGGCTGTGGAACGCGGATGTGCTCAGCCCCAGTCCGTCTCAGCTGATCGAGCCCTGCTCGTAGCAGATGAGTCATTACCTGATCACGTTCCTCAGCGCGCTGACCGAGGCGAGCGCCCTGTTCATCGCGGCGGCAGGTCTGACGCTGGTGTTCGGCGCCCTGAGGATCATCAACATCGCCCATGGAAGCTTCTACGCCTTCGGCGCTTTCGCCGCGACGACCCTGGTGGGCGGCGCGGCTGGCGGCTGGCGCTTCTGGCTGGCGCTGCTTGCCGTACCGTTCGCCGTTGCCGTCCTCGGCGGAGTCACGGAGATCTCCGTGCTCCGCCGGGTCTACGGCAAGGATCACCTCGCCCAGCTGGTGGTCACCTACGCGCTGTTCCTGATCTTCGGAGACATCATGCTCCGGCTGTGGGGAAGCGCGGCGCGCAGCGTCCCTGTCCCGTCCGCCCTCGCGGGCTCGATCACCCTGGGCGGCGGTGAGTTCCCCGTCTACGACCTGTTCGCGATAGGGGCCGCGGCCGGCGTCGGCCTGGCGCTGTGGGCACTGCTGCAGCGGACGACCCTGGGCTGGCGGATCCGGGCGGCGGTCGAGGACCGCGAACTGCTCGCGAGCGCGGGCACCAACGTGCCGCTGCTGTTCACCACCGTCTTCGTCATCGGGACCCTGCTTGCCGCCCTCGCCGGTGTCCTTGCCGCACCGCTGGAGTCGGTCGCGCCGGGGCTGGACGCGAGCATCATCATCTCCGCGTTCATCGTCTCGGTGATCGGCGGGCTCGGGTCGGTCGCCGGCGCCGCGATCGGCGCGCTCGTCATCGCGTTGTTCAACACCGTGGGTGTCTTGTGGGCGCCCACCTGGGAGCCGGCCTTCATATACCTGGCGATGATCGCGGTGCTCGCGCTTCGCCCGTGGGGCCTGCTGGGGACGGCGGAGCGCTGAGATGACAACTATTCTCAGGAAACCGGCCAGCCTGCGCGTGCCTGCCGGGGTCATCGCGCTCATCGTTGTGCTGGCGCTCGGACCTCGGGTGCTGTCCACCGCCGCGCTGCTCAACGTCCAGGATGCGGTCGGGCTCGCGCTGTTCGCCTGTGCCACCAACCTGCTCATCGGGTACGGCGGCCTGGTGTCATTCGGCCAGGGTGCCTTTTACGGGATCGGTGCCTACACGGTCGCCCTCGCCTGGATGCACCTGAACGCGTCGTTCTGGGTCACCCTGGTGGTTGCGCCGGTCGTCGGCGGCGTGGCCGCGCTTGCCGTCGGACTGCTTGCGCTGCGCACCAGGCAGCTGTATTTCGCGCTGTTGACGCTGGCGGTGTCGCAGTTGCTTTACGTCATCGTGCAGCAGCAGGAGTCGTTCACCGGCGGGGCTGACGGCGTGTTCGGGCCTATGCTGCCGGGTTTCCTGCTCAATCCAGGCAACGCGTACTGGTTTACCCTGGCGGTCGCTGCCATCGGCCTGCTCGTGCTGTGGCAGATCACCCGCTCCCCGTTCGGGATGACGCTCAGGGCGATCCGGGAGAACCGGGAGCGAGCCGAGGCGCTTGGCGTCAACGTCTTCCTGCACCAGCTGCTGGCGTTCACGTTCTCCGGATTCTTCTGCGCGCTGGCCGGAGTGCTCTACGTGGTCTGGGGCCAGTCCGCGAACCCGAACCTGTTCAGCTGGACCGAGTCCGGATACCCGATATTCATGGCGGTGCTCGGCGGCCAGTACATGTTCCTCGGTCCCGCGCTCGGGGCGCTGATTTACGAGCAGGCCCGCGACGTGCTGCTCGCGAGTTTCTCCGACTCGCAGCTGGTGTTCGGCGCCGTGCTGCTGGTGATCGTCCTGGCTGCCCCTGACGGGGTGGCCGGACTGCTCAACCGCGGCAGGCGCCTCCTGGCGCGCCGCTGGCCGGGCCTGGCCCCGGCCACCTCCCGGGCCGCGGCTGCGGCCCGGGCTAGCGGCGGGCA
>Ga0335074_10007228_pt1 | contig 15386 bp, 13 predicted proteins | sample Lox_Sample_23_FD_206715 | JGI IMG/M metagenome (GOLD analysis project Ga0335074, IMG submission 206715) | Soil microbial communities from Loxahatchee National Wildlife Refuge, Florida, United States - Lox_Sample_2.3 | ecosystem: Environmental > Terrestrial > Soil > Wetlands | place: USA... | reverse complement strand
GGGACGAGGGCGACGTGATGACGGCGCTCAGGGTGCGCGTCGGAGTCGGCGATGCGGCGCTGCACGCGTCGCGAAATCGGCCCGCTCAGGGCGAAGCTGGTCGCGCCCAGCAGAAACAGGTACGGCACGAGGCGGAGGAAGGAGTGCTGCGATCCGTGCAGCAGCGTCAGGGAGCCGGCCACCCCGCCGATGGCGGCCACGATCGCAGCCGGGGCCACCACGCGCAGATTTTTCCTGAGGTCTTCGCGGTAGCCGGCGATGGAGGTGAACTGCCCGGGCCACAAAGAGACCGTGTTGGTCGCGTTCGCCTGGATGGGCAGGAGTCCGACCTTGAGCAGCGACGGAAAAAGCAGGAAGCTGCCCCCGCCGGCGACGGAGTTTACGATCCCACCGAGGAAGGCAGCGAAGGCGAGGAAGATGTAGTAAAGGATCGTGGGATGCACTGTTCCGATTCTACGGTTCTGATGCGTCAGCGCTCGGAATCGACTCGAATCTCCGGGGTGGACACCACCAATTGCCGCGTGTACTCCTCACGTGGCGAGTCGCAGATCTGTTCGCGCGTGCCGAATTCCACCAGCCTGCCGTGGTGCAGCACCGCAATGTTCGTCGAGAGATAGCGCACCAGGGGCATGGAGTGCGAGATGAACAGGTAGGTGAGGCCGAACTCGCGCTGCAGATCGCGCAGCAGGTTCACAATCTGCGCGCCCACGCTCACGTCGAGCGCGGAAACGGGCTCGTCGAGCACCAGCAGCTCCGGCCGCAGCGCCAGCGCCCGCGCGATGTTGATGCGCTGCCGCTGGCCGCCCGAAAATTCGTGCGGAAAGCGCGGCATCGCCGAGTCGTCGAGGCCGACCTGGCGCAGCAGCTCCCGGCAGCGCAGGCGTCGCTCGGCGCGGCTCTGCCGTTCGTGGATCGCCAGCGGCTCGGTGACGATCTGCTCCACGCGCATGCGCGGATTGAGCGCCGCGTAGGGATCCTGGAAGACGGGCTGCATGCGCCGGCGCAGGGCTCGCAGCCGGTGCTGCGCGACGCCGGTGATCGGCTGGCCGTCGAAGGTCACGCTGCCGGTTGTTGGCTCCAGCAGGCCCAGCACCATGCGTGCAATGGTGCTCTTGCCGGATCCGGACTCGCCGACCAGGCCGAGCGTCTCGCCGCGGGCGATCGAGAATGACACACCATCGACCACGGGCGCCGCGTGACCGGGGCGGCCGTAGATTTTTTTTAGGTCGACGGCGGAAAGCAGGGCCATAAGAGAAAACTAGCAGCCTCAGCTGCCGATTAAAATAGAGGAGAGCGAAACCTTTGCAGCCTCTCCTCCAACACCTGAATCCGCAGCAGCGCGAAGCCGTCGAAGCGGTTGACGGCCCGGTGCTGATCCTTGCCGGCGCCGGCTCCGGCAAGACTCGCGTCATCACCCACCGCATTGCGTATCTCATCGAGCAGCGCGGCGTCGCGCCCGATTCCATCCTCGCCGTCACCTTCACCAACAAGGCCGCCGCGGAGATGGGCGAGCGCGTGGAGAAGCTCATCGGCCACAGCTCGCTTGCCAGGCCGCTGATCTCCACCTTCCACTCTTTCTGCGTGCGCCTGCTGCGCCGCGACATCGAAGTCCTGCGCGTCAACAACGAAGGGCTCACGCGCTCCTTTGCCATCTACGACGAGGCGGATCAGCAGGCGGTAGTGAAGGCCGTCATGCGGCGCTTGGGCCTCGACGATAAGCAGCTGACGCCGCGCGTGGTGCTCTCGAAAATCTCCTGGGCCAAGAATCACATGATCGATCCCCAGGAATATTACCTGCAGTCCTCCGACCCTACAGCCGAGCGCGTGGCGCACATCTTCGAGGGGTATCGCAAGGAGCTGTTCAAGGCCAATGCGCTCGACTTCGACGATCTGCTGCTCGAAGCGGTCCGCGTCCTCAAAGTGTCGGCGGAAACCCGCGAGCGCTACAATCGGCGCTATCGCTATTTGCTGATCGACGAGTACCAGGACACCAACCGCCCGCAGTATGAGCTGATGAAGCTGCTCGGCGGCGAGCACCAGAACGTCTGCGTAGTCGGCGACGAGGACCAGAGCATCTACTCCTGGCGCGGCGCCGATATTCGCAACATTCTGGAGTTCGAGAAGGATTTCCCCAACGCGAAGACGGTTCGCCTCGAGCAGAACTACCGCTCCACGCAGATCATCCTCGAGGCCGCATCGGCGGTGGTGGCGCGCAACGCGCAGCGCAAGGGCAAGCGCCTGTGGACCAGCCGCGAGGGCGGCGCGCTGATCGGCTACTACGAGGCGCCGGACGGCGAAAACGAGGCGCTCTTCATCGCCGACAGCATCCAGAAATACCTAAAAAAGGCCGGCGAAGAGCAGGCCGAGCCGAAATGTGCGGTGCTCTACCGCACCAATTCGCAGTCGCGCCTGGTGGAAGAGGCGATGCGGCGCTACAACATCGCCTACACCATGGTGGGCGGCTTCTCGTTCTACGAGCGGGCGGAGATCAAGGACCTGCTGAGCTACCTGAAGCTGGTGCAGAACCCGCACGACTCTATTGCGCTGCAGCGGATCGTCAACACCCCCGCGCGCGGGATCGGCAAAACCACCATGGAGACGCTGGAGCGGATCGCGCTCGAAACGGGGGCGAGTCTTTGGATGGGGATCTCGCGTGCGCTCCAGGAAAAGCTGCTCTCCTCGCGTGCCCTCTCGGCGCTGGATGGATTCCAGCGGCTGATCCAGGACGCGCGCGCGATGACATCGGCGGGATTCGCGGAGAAACTTACGGCCGATGTGGAGCAGGGCGCGGCCGTGGAAGTCGCCGCCGCGGCCGAAGGGGCCGATATCAGCTTTGAGTTCGGAGACGCAACGCAGGCGACGCTGGCGCTCACTCATGGCGACGAGACCGCGCAGGATGCGGAGTTCAATCCCGCAACCTTCAGCGTCTTCTCTCAGGAACCGCCGGTGCCGCATGCGGCAGCCCGAGCGGAAGAGAGCGCGGCGGAGGCCGTCCCTGGCTTTCGAGCGCCGGGCGATGCGGCGACGCTGCCCGAGCTGATCAAGTTCATCATCGACCGCACCGGCTACATCCGCTCGCTTGAAGAAGAAGGGACGCCGGAAGCCTTCTCCCGGATCGAGAACCTGAAGGAACTGGCTAACGCCGCGCAGGATGCGCAGGAGCGCGGCGAGACGCTGGCCGAATTCCTCGACCACGCGGCCCTGGTGAGCGACGCCGATCAGTACGATCCCGAGTCGCGCGTGACGCTGATGACGCTGCATGCGGCGAAGGGCCTGGAGTTTCCCCTGGTGGTGCTCGCAGGCCTCGAAGAAGGCCTTTTCCCGCATTCGCGCTCGCTCAACGATCCCACGCAGATGGAAGAGGAGCGGCGGCTCTGCTACGTGGGCCTGACGCGCGCCATGGATTCACTGGTACTGACCCGCGCGCGTTATCGCCGCCGCTACGGCAACGATATGCCGGAGCCGACCACCCCCTCGCGTTTCCTCGAAGAGATCCCGCAACACCTGATCGAAGACCTCAGCGGCGGACGCACGCGTTCTGGATCGTGGGGTGGATACGCGGGGGAAACGAACGAGACCTCATCCCGCTTCGGCCGCAGCAGCGACGATTTCAGCGGCCGGCATTACAGCTACGAAGACGAAGATCAGAGCGCGGCGTCGCGCTTCCAGCGCCCCGGACGCACCTCCGTTCCGCAGCGCGATCGCCTGGTGCGCCCTCCGGCCGGCGCCAGGGCCGATTCGGTCGACAACATCGCGCGCTTCTTCTCCGGACGCGGCGGCGTTCCGCCAAAAACCGCTCGACCGAAGATGGATGTTCCGGAACCCAGCGGCGCGAAGGGCTTCAGGAGCGGACAGCGCGTGCGCCATCCTAAATATGGTGAAGGCATCGTCTTCCGCCGCGAGGGCGAAGGAGACGACGCCAAAATCACCGTCCAGTTCTCAGGAGCCGGCATCAAGAAGCTGGTTGAGAAATTCGCGAATCTCGAAAAAGCGTGATTCCGGTACGCGTATTCGCCGCCTTATGGCCGGCCGTCCCGATTGGCTGCAACCGCAGTGCCGGCGAGGAAGCTCTTCGCGCGAGCCAGCTCCGGCCGGAATGAATGCGCGCCGTTACCCGTCGACTTCAGCAGCGCAGCGTAGTAATTCGCCGCAGAGGCCTTATCCCCGGCCTCCTCCGCGGCTGTGCCGGCATTGTAGAGCCCGTTGAAGCGGTTGGGGCTCAGCCGGAGCGACACGCGGTACTCCGCCAGCGCCTCCTGCGGCCGGTGCAGCTCCAGCAGCATGTCGCCGAGCATCTCCCGCGCGGGGATGTCCACTTCTCCCTGGCCCACTTTGTCCTGCAGGTCCGCAGCTGCGCGCATGTCTCTGAGCGCCTCATCGGATCGGCCCGCGGCAAAATTGCTCCACGCCACGACCTCGCCGCGCTGGATCTGCGATCCTGTCGAGTCGGCAACCCAGGCGTGCTGGCCCTTGCGCACCTCATCCATGAGCGCCTCGAAGTGGGCCAGATCGGCCTGCGCCTGCTGCGCATGGTGCAGATGTCCATCGGCGATGGCGCGCGCCCACCAGGTCATGGCTGCGTCCTCCGGCAGAGCGCCAGCCACGGGCTGCAGCGCGGCTGCACCGGGCCAGTCGCGCATCTCGAGCGCGTAAAACACGGGAAACTTCGTCTGATAGTATCCGCCCATATCGGCCATATACCCGCTTCCCATGCCCGGCATCGCCGCGATGCGATTCCCAACCGCGGCACTCTTCGCGAGCACGTCTTTGGCGGCCGCGTCCTGCCCGCTCTGCAGATACGCGTACATCAGGAAGTCGTAGGAATGCGGCTCATCCATGATGCCGCTCTCATGACGCGCCTCGGCGGCTTCCGAAGCCCGGATGGATTCGAGCTGCGCATCGATATCCGGCTGCCACATGCCCAACCGCGCGAAGATGTGTCCGGGCATGTGCGTGGCGTGTGGTCCAGATGGGGCGATCTCCCCATAATGCTCGGCCGCGGCCAGTCCCTCCCGCGCCATCGACGGATTGTCGCAGGAGTGAATGATGTAATGCACCAGTCCCGGATGATCGGGATACTTCGAGTACAGCGGCGCCAGCACCGCCATGGCCTGATGTTCCCGGCTCAAACTGGTGTCGGTCGGAGCCTCGGCCGCCAGCAGTGACAGCGCGTAGAACGCGCCCGCATCCACATCGTCGGGATAATGGCCGTACAGCGCGCCCATTGCGCTGGAGTACGCAGTCACGCGGGTCATGTAATCGGGATAGTCCGGCTTGTAGAAGACCGCCAGCGCCGCAATGTACTCCCGTTCGCGCTCCGTCTTCGCCGCAGGCGATTGTGCCTTCCGGATCTCGTCCCACCCCAGCTTCATCGACGCCTCATCGGGGCGGTCCCAGATTTCGTGGAAGACGCTCATGGCGATTCCCCAGTGCGACATCGCGCAATCCGGATCGGCCTCTGCAATGCGCTCAAACTGCGGCTGCGCTTCCGCGTACCAGAAATCGTGCAGCAGCGCGACCCCGCGGTTGAACGAAGCCTGCACCGCCGGCGAGCAGGAGACCGCGAACGAAACCGACCCCAGCCGTTCTCCGGCGCCGGCGCCCGAAATCGGCATGGAGGCTGAGGACTGAGCGGCAACAACGCTGGACGCGGCAAGCAGGCAAAGGGCGATCGCTTTCATGGGGCGGAATTATAGGCTCTCAGATCAAGGCGCGCATGCGGTCCGCGCGGCACGATCTGCCCTGGTGTCCGTCCCGCACAATTCCCATTCGGTGCGCGCTTCATCTATCCTTGCAAAGGATTGCCCTCATCTGGCGAACAAAGGATTCCTATGGCAAACACCAAATCAGTAGCAGACAAGACAGAACGCAAGAAGGTCAAACGCGCGGCCCGCAAGAAGGCTGCCCCCAAAGCGAAGCGCACCACCCCGCGCGGATCGCAGAAGAAGAAGGTGAGGAAGCTGGTGCGCGGCCAGAGCAAGCGCTAAGACCGTACCGCGCAATTCAGTCCAGGCTGGAACCGGTTTCATCGCTGTCAGACCCAGCGATGAGACCGGTTCCGGCCGATTCCCCTTTCGCCGGCCCCGCTCTACCAGCTACACTCTCAAAACCATCCATCTCCTTGTGAGGAGCAGTCGTTGCCGGACAACGTGGCGCCGCCATCCAGGCCCGAAGAGACCAAAGCCAGGTCTCAGCTTCTCGCCTGCAAGTCGATCGACAAGCTTATCGCCGACTCGGAAGATCCCCACCACAGCCTGAGAAAGACGCTCGGGCCGCTGTCGCTGACGGCGCTGGGCATCGGTGCCGTGATCGGCTCCGGCATCTTCACGGTCATCGGCACGGCCATGGCCGGCCAGAAGTTCGACACGCCGCAGGTCAGCAATACCCCGCTGATTCATTACCTGCTCACGCACACCGCCATGGCTGGACGTCCTGGCGCCGGTCCCGCGCTGGCGATTTCGCTGGTCCTGGTGGCCATCGTCTGCGTCTTCACGGGCCTCTGTTATGCCGAACTCGCCTCGATGATCCCCATCGCCGGCTCGGCCTACACCTATACCTACGCGACCATGGGCGAGCTGATCGCCTGGATCATCGGCTGGGACCTGATCCTCGAGTACGCCTTCTCGAATATGTCGGTCAGCGTAGGCTTCGCGGCGCACATTGAGGCTTTGCTCGAGTGGTTCGGCATTCATCCTCCGCTGCGATGGATTTCGCCTGCGTACCTGCCCACCGGCCTGCAGGACTTCTCCGGCCACAATCTCTATAACCCCGGCTGGCATTTCGGATTCAACATTCCCGCCTTCCTCATCGTGATGATCCTCACCGTCGTGCTGGTGCGGGGCATTCGCGAGTCGGCGCGGACCAACAACATCCTGGTCCTGGTCAAGATCGTCGCTATCCTGGCCTTCATCTTCGCCGCCGCCCATTTCATTCACCCCCGCTACTGGCATCCGTTCATGCCGGAAGGCTGGACCGGGATGCTCTCCGGCGGGTCGATCATTTTCTTCACCTACATCGGGTTCGATTCCGTTTCCACCGCCGCCGAGGAGTGCAAGAATCCCCAGCGCGATTTGCCCATCGGCATCCTCGCCACGCTCGTCGCCTGCACGCTGCTCTACGGCGGCGTCGCCATCGTCCTCAGCGGCATCGTGCCATGGAACTCGATCATGGGCGACGCTGCGCCGGTGGTGAATGCGCTGCGGCGGCTCTCCATCGCCCCGGGCGGGCATCCGCTTCACTGGGTGGAGCTGATCGTTCTCATCGGCGCGCTGCTGGGGATGATCTCGTCCATCCTCGTCTTCCAGCTCGGCCAGGCGCGTGTCTGGTTCGCCATGTCACGCGACCGCCTGCTGCCCGACGTCTTCAGCTCGATTCACGCTCAGTTCCGCACCCCGGCCGTGGCCACCTGGGTCGCGGGATTCGTCGTCGGCATCCCCGCCGGCCTGCTGGATATCGGCACCGTCGCGAACCTGTCGAACATCGGAACGCTGTTCGCGTTCGTGCTGGTCTCGATTGCCGTGCTCATCCTGCGCTATCGCGAGCCGGAGCGGCCGCGAGCCTTCCGCGCGCCTCTTGGGCCGGTCTTCCCGGTGCTCAGCGTCATCTTCTGCATCGTGCTGATGATGGGCCTCGAAGTGCTCACGTGGATGGCTTTCTTTATCTGGCTCGCCATCGGCCTGCTCATCTACTTCTTCTACTCGCGCCATCGCAGCGAATTCTGCCGCAGCAAGCGCCGGCCGGCCTGACTACACTGAAAGCATGAGCGACCTCGGCCGCCTGCTCATCGCCGTCGGCCTCTTCATCGTCGCTGCAGGAGTCGTGGTGCTGCTGCTGGGGCGGGCTGGGGTTCCGCTGGGCCGATTGCCCGGCGACTTCGCCTGGCGCGGCCGCCACACGACTGTTTATTTCCCGCTCGGGACCTGCATCCTGCTCAGCGTGGTGCTGTCGCTGGTCTTTTATCTGCTCGGGCACCTGCGGAAGTAGGTTGATGATCCCGAGCGGGTTTCATGCGTACCCGGGAAACCCGCTCGAAATCTGGGGACTGACCACTGGGGACTGGGGACTGACGACTGGAATCAGTCCGTGTGTCCTGTCCCCGGCGTGGCGGAATAGAGGCCCGTCAGGCTTGCCTGGCCGAGGATCTGGCCGCGCTCGCCCGCCTGGATCAGCGCGTGATAGAGCGTCTCGGCGTTCGCGGGAAAGTTCGTCGACGACGGCAGAGTGAGCGTGGTGCTCAGCGCGTAGACGGTGAAGACGTAATTGTGAATCTCCGGCGTCACGCCGGCCGGCGGGCACGGACCGTCGTACTGCTGGCCCAGACCGAAGTCGTTCTCGATCTGCATGCCGTACTTGCTGGAGGCCACGCCCGCATTCTGCGGCAACCCATTCGCGCGCCCGGAGATGTTGTAGATGCCCCAGTGGGTAAAGGCGGCGGTGGTGTCGTAGAGGACGACGACAAACGAGACGGTGTTCGGGGGCGCCTGGGTCCAGTAGAGCTCCGGCGACAGATCGCCGCCCGCCGCGCCGCTGGCCGTGCAGACATTCACGCCGTTGCTCTGCTCGTTCAGGATCATCGAGAGCGGCGGCGTGCCGTTGTTCTCAAATTCGGGGCTGTGCAGCTGGAAACCATTCTGCGGGTATGCGCTCGCGGCCAGCAGTAAGCTGGCAGCGAAGAGCAGCGTGTTTCGCAATCCGGCAAACTTCATCTCGCCCTCCTTGTTTGTTACTGAGTGGACTGGTTCGTTGGTTCGCGGAACTCCACGCGGCCTGAACCCGAAGGGGATGATATACGCGGCCGTTGTCTCCGGTCTATCTTCGGCGATGCAGAAAGTAACGATTTTCATCACGATGCAGGCCGGTTTTCACCGTGGAGTAACTTCGTGCATACGGATGCCGCGCTCGAAAAGTTAAAAGTGGTAGTTTGTTGAGTTGTACGCGCTCCTCGCACCGGAATGACAAGCTCAAAGTCGATACCGACGGTATTCCGTCGAGCTCACCGCACGAAATAATACTCCCGAACCAGCTCAGTAAACTCCCGCACCTGCGCTTGCTCCCACGCCGCATCGCGCCCTAGCTCGCGCGCGATTCGCGCCGCGATCTGCGGAGCGCAGCGCACCGCGGCCTGGGCGTCCAGCAGCAGCGCCCGCGTTCTGCGCGCCAGCACATCTTCGACCGTCCGCGCCATCTCCAAACGCACCGCATAGACCACTTCGGCCCAGGTACAGGGCAGCGCCGCGTCGATCCTGTCCGCTAAGTCAGGCTCTGCCGCGATCAGTGCCTCGAGCTCAGCCGCATCGCTGCCATACTCGCCCAGGTCCTCCGCAGCCCCGTGGATCCTCAGCGTGCGCGTCACGCACCGCGCATCCTCGAGCATCCCGCGCCGGATGGCAAAATTCAGCGTGTCTTCGGCCATGCGCCGGTAGGTCGTCCACTTGCCGCCGGCGATCGAGATGAGCCCTGCCGCCGAGCACTCGATGTGGTGCTCGCGCGAGAGCTGCGAGGTTTTCGCCGCCTTGCCGCTCACCAGCGGCCGCAGCCCCGAATAGACCGACAGGATGTCGCGCTTGCCGATCGGCCGCTCCAGATAGGGCTCGATCTGCTCCAGCAGATAGTCGACTTCTTCCTCGGTGTGTCCCGGCTCTACGGCCGGCGACGCGGCGGCCACGTCCGTCGTCCCGATCAGCACGCGGCCCTGCCACGGGATGGCAAAGATCACCCGCCCATCCCGCGTCTTCGGCACGATGATCGCGGTTTCGCTGCCGAGCGCGTTCGCTCCCACCACGATGTGCGTTCCGCGGCTCAGCACCAGCATCGGCGCGGCTTTGGGATCGTCCATCTTCCGCAGCTCGTCGCTGAAAATTCCCGTCGCGTTGATGACCGCTCTGGCGCGGACCGTCGTGGTCGCGCCGCTCTCCGCGTCGCGCACGACTGCGCCGCAAACCCGCCCGCCTTCGTGGATCAGACTCTCGCAGCGCACGTAATTCATCACCGTCGCGCCGTGGTCGATCGCCGTCCTCGCCAGCGCAAGCGCCAGGCGGGCATCGTTGAACTGCGCATCATAGTAGACCACGCCGCCCTTCAGTCCAGCGCGCCTGAGCCCCGGCACACGCTCCGCAATCGCCGCGCCCGTTATCCGCGTGGAGCCCAGGCTCGCCCGCCCGGCGAGCAGGTTGTAAAGCATCAGTCCCGCGCCGTACCAGGGCAGCTCCCAGCGCCGGTACACCGGCACCACGAACGCCTGCCGCCGCACCAGGTGTGGCGCGGCCCGCAGCAGAATCGAGCGCTCCGCGAGCGCCTCGCGCACCAGGTGAATCTGCCCGCTCTGGAGATAACGCACGCCGCCGTGCACCAGCTTGGTGGCGCGGCTCGAGGTCGCCTGTGCGAAGTCGCCTGCTTCCACCAGCGCCGTGCGGTAGCCGCGCGTCGCCGCATCCACCGCAACGCCGAGCCCGGTCGCGCCGCCTCCGATCACCAGCACATCGAAGTCGCCGGCGAGCGAAGACCAGAGCGAGCTGCGATCCGGCGTCATGCAGCGATGGCTCAGCCGGCCTGCTCGGTCTTCAGCGCCTGTCGTGCCCGGTTCCGGGCCGGCAGGAAGGGATGGATCAGCGTCTGGTACGCCGCGCCGCCCAGGGCTCCGCCGATCAGCGGGCCGACAATCGGCACCCACCAGTAGCTCTCCGGCGAGGGAAACGCCGCGACTCCCCAGCCTGTGAGGAAGCAGAAGACCCGCGGCCCCAGGTCGCGCGCGGGATTGATAGCCCACGCCTCCAGGTACCCCATCGACGCTCCGATGAGCGCCACCAGGAACCCGATGATCAGCGCGCCGAAGTTCGCCCCCGGAGCCATCTCGTTGTATTGCTCCGTGATGGCGAAGATGCCGAAGATGAGGAACGCGGTCAGGATGATTTCGTCGCCGAAGGCGTGCATCACCGTGATGCCCGCAGCCGGGTGCGTGAAGAAAACCCCCGCCGCGCCGCCCGCTGCGCGCGTGAGATGATGCGCCAGGTTGAACTGGTCGATCACCGGACCGAAGAGCCGGTAGACGATGCCCGCGCCCAGCAGCGCGCCGACGGTTTGCGCCGCGCAGTACGGCAGTACCTTCTTCCACGGGAATTTTCGATAGAGAGCCAGCGCCAGCGTGACCGCGGGATTGGCGTGGCAGCCGCTGACTGAGCCGGTGGTATAGATGGCGATGGTGACTGCAAGGCCCCACGCGATGCACAGCCCCCAGTAGGCATGCTGGTAGGGGCTGGGATCGTAGAGGTTGTACATCGCCGCCACCGAGTCGCCGAAGGCGATGATGATGAACAGCGCCACGGCTTCGGAGATCAGCTCCCCGGCATATTCTCTCGTCAATCCCACCTCCGGCGGCGATTGCGGATCGCCGCTCGATCCCGCTGCTCCGTGCAAACGGCTGGAGATGTCATTGTATCGGGCGTGATAGAGCCGGGAGAAAGAGGGGATCAGGAGATGAGCCGGGTATCCGCTGCGGGCGCCGCTGTGCGCAGCGATCCCGGAAGCAGGCTCAGTTGTAGGGAGGCGGCGAGGCCGGCAGGTTTGCCAGCAGTTTCTCCGGGCAGGTGTGCGCCCGCTCCAGATCGCGACGCCGCCGCCGCGTGCGCGCGCTGCCCAGGACCTGGTAGCAGTGGACGCACCAGACGAGCGCACCCGGGGGAGTTGGGAACTGCGGAGGCTCGATGTTGTGGCCGTGGTGGCGGAGTTTCCCGGCGCCTCCGCGCCTGGTGGGGCCACGCAATTCCGGTTGCCGCAGACGTGCAATGGACGCGGCCGGGGGAGTGGCCGCGTTTTTCATTTCGCCCTCAGGGGCGGCACTGCCTCGCGGTCTTCACCGAATTCGGGAACCGCTGCCATCCTCTCGATGATATGGATGCCCAGAGCGTCCTTCACCAGCCTCATGCGCCTGGCGCAGTCGCCGCACAGCCAGTAGTGTTCGAGGTGGGGCGTGCCGGCCGCGGTTGAACCGGGCGCACATTCGGCAATGTGAAAGAGGAAAACACGGCCCTCCCGCAGGTAATGGAGCGGTTTGCCGCAAGCCGGATTTGCGCAGTTGCTCACCACTTCGATGCCCTCCCGTCAGCGACTGACCCACGATCCGGGCCTGGAACCGCACGCCGCTTTCACGGCCGGCGGAAGGAGGCGTGTGAACTGTGAGCGAAGGAACCCCGATTACGCGCCTCTCCACTTTGTGAACCTCAGCAGACTGCCAGACGGTGTTCAGCGCCATCTGAGGCAGCGTGCGGTTCCAACTTAGGCATTCCGGGGAGAGGGATCTGCCAACTTATCGTGTGAATATCTGGCTATCAGGGCACTTATAGGTTGACTATCCTGGAGTATGTTCGCGGAAAGGCGGCGAGTCAAGTTATCGGTGCTCCGGAACTGGTGCAAAGTTACGCCAAAAAGTGGCGCTGTCCGGCGGGAAGCATTCAAGATCAGGCACATCCGGGGCTCTGTGGCGCGGTCCCGGGAATTCCGCGGCTCACTCCCCCTGGTTCGATACGCAGCGAGAACCTCATCGATCGATGTCCTGCGCGGACAAGATTGTCGCATAATATCTCCTTAGGTTAAGACGGGTTGTGCAGTACCCCCGGGCCGACCCCATATGCCACATATCCTCACCTCCTGGAAGGAAATCGGGCAGTATCTTGGCAAAGGCGTTCGCACCGTGCAGCGCTGGGAGCGCGAAGCCGGCCTGCCGGTACGGCGGCAAACCGAACCCACGCATCGCGCCGTGATCGCGATTCCGGAAGAACTGGATGCGTGGGCTCGCTCCCGAACGCGCGGGCCATCGGGTGCGCTTGCTGAAGCACTGCGACGAGAGATCGCGTCTCTGCACACGGAGAACCGCGAGTTGCGGGCCCGGCTGGACGCCCTCGAGGGCACTGTCGCCGCCATGTCGACCGCAGAACTGTGGTCAGCAAACGACGGACATCAGCCGCCGGCGTACTTCACGGCCGAGGAAGGAAGGCGGGTTCACGATGGCGACCTTGCTGCAGTAAGGCAGGCGCAGCAGTCGGCGCTGGAGATTCGCAGAAGCCTGGATAAACCGGGGTATGTACCCCTGAACGAACTGGAAGATCTTCGCATTCTGCTCGGGAAACTCGTATTGAGGATCGGACAGATCGCGCAGGCGGCTCGCCCACCGACGCCGCCGTGACCTTCTGCGTCGTCACGCTGGTTCGGGGGTTGAGTATTCGCCTGCGCCGCCGGTCCCGGAGCCTTGCAACGGAATGAGGAGGAGGACTCGGCGGCGCCGCCGGGGCGCCGCCGACAGCCGACCGGCTTTCGATTTTAAGCCACAGCGGCCCGCGGCTCGGCTTGCTCCGATTCCTCGCCAATACGGTCCAGATTGACCCCGGTTGTCTCGATGCGGAAGAACCAGGTGACCACGGCGCCCAGCACAAACGCGATCACGAGGCTGTACAGCAGCATGCGTGTACCGATGGTCGCCAGCAGAATGGGGAACAGGAACGTCGTCATCACCGCGCCGATCTTGGCAAACGCCGCCGCGAAGCCCGCGCCCTTGCCCCGAACGGCGGTGGGAAACACCTCGCCGGCCAGCAAATAGGTCTGTGCGTTCGGGCCGAGGTTGGTCATGAAGTCGAAGAGCATGAAGCCGACGAAAATGAGAGTGATTTTCAGGCTGCCCACCGCGCCTACTGAGAAGGAAGCGATCAGCAGGCCCACCGCGCAGCCGATGAATCCGAAAATCTGCAGCCGGATGCGGCCCACCTTGTCGGCAAGCATCACCGCAAAGGCAATGCCGATAATCAACAGCGTCGTGATCATCGCGTCGCCGCGCGCGGCCAGCGTCGCGTTGGAGATCAGGTCGCTCATGCTGCGGACATGCTCCACCTTTTGCCCGACGGCTGCGGCCAGAATCGTCGGCGCAAACAGGCCGATCCCGTAGGTGCCCAGATCCTGAAGGAACCACGGCACGGAGGCGAAGATCGTGGCGCGGCGATAGCGCCTGCCGAACAGATCCAGAAATGAGCCGCCGCCGTGATCGGAGCCCCTGGCGGCAGCCCGGTCCGCCAGGACGATACTCTGCGGATACTGCGGTTTCCGCACCAGCAGCTTGCGCGCCGCTGCTGTCGCGCGCTCCGTCGCCCCGCGCGTGTGCAGCCAGTTGGCGCTCTCCGTGATGAAGAACCGGCCCACCGTCACCGCAATCGCGGGCACCACCGCGGTAGCGTACATCCAGCGCCACGCGTTCAGATTGGGTATGGCGAGCAGCACCCCATACCCGACGGCGGCTCCGCCCAGCGCGCCCACGGCCTGGAAGGCGAACGCCCCCAGCACCAGTTTGCCGCGGCTCTTGCTGGGAATGTTCTCCGAGATGATCATGTGCGCGGTCGGATAATCGCAGCCCAGCGCCACGCCCAGCCCGAAAAGGCAGAACACCAACGAGGTAAAGCTGGTGCAGAAGACCGCCGCGCCGAGGAAGGCGGTGAAGATGATCATCTCCACGATGAACATCGACTTGCGGCCAAAGGTATCCGACAGGCTGCCCAGTCCGAGCGCTCCCACCAGAATGCCCGAGAGGCTCGCCGCCGCTACCATGCCTTTTTGGGTGGGGGTGATCTGGAACTCGTGCGCAATCAGCGGGAGCGCCACGCCGGTCATGAAGACCACGAAGCCCTCAAAGAACTTGCCGGCCGCGGCCAGCAGCCAGATGAGGCGCTGCATCTGGGTCATGGGCACAGAGGGAAGACGCGTTCCATCGGGCCAGATCGGCCCCTCATCGATGTAGTCCTGAACGGTCCTGGCCGGGTCGCCTGCGGAATCCTTAATGTTGGACATGACGATTTCTCCCCTGCGGCGCTGGCGGCCGCCTACTGGATTTTTGCAATCTGGATTTCGCTGCGGGCGCGGATGGCGGTCGGCAGCGGGATGAAGTGCACGGGACCCAGAAAGCTCGCCCCATTGCCGCCCTGAGGCGAGATGCACCACATCAGAAAGTTACCGATCGCCGTTGCGGTCGCGGCGTTCGGCTGTCGGCTGGACACCACGGCGTACTCATAGTTGATCAGGGGATACGAATTCGCACCCGGCGCAAACACCAGCGTCAGCCGCTCGTCCGGCGGCGTCCGAGGAGTCAGCGCGTCCGCGGCCTCGGTCACTGTGCCGGCGTTCGGCAGCACGAAGTTCCCAGCCTGGTTCTGGAGCATTGCCACCGTCAGGCCGGCTTTGGCGGCATCGTCTTCGTAGCTCGCGCCCACGTAGCCTACCGAATACGGCGTCCGGGCGATCGTCTGCACCATGCCCTCGTTGCCGGTTGCCGCCTGTTCGCCCGGCACCGACGGCCAGTTCACCGTTGTTCCATAGCCGATCTTGTTGTCCCAGCCCTGGTTCGTGTCTTCATC
>Ga0335074_10007227_pt1 | contig 15386 bp, 12 predicted proteins | sample Lox_Sample_23_FD_206715 | JGI IMG/M metagenome (GOLD analysis project Ga0335074, IMG submission 206715) | Soil microbial communities from Loxahatchee National Wildlife Refuge, Florida, United States - Lox_Sample_2.3 | ecosystem: Environmental > Terrestrial > Soil > Wetlands | place: USA... | reverse complement strand
TTCCCTCCTTTACGGCATATGGGCCGTGGGAGCCCGAACTGCTCACGGACGGCACGGTTCTGATTGCAGACGCCGGAACAAATCAGTGGTACAGGTTGACGCCGGACAGCAAGGGCCAGTACAGCGACGGCACCTGGACCGCGGTTGCAGAGGCACCGAGCAACGACTGCCCGCTCTATTACGCCGATCAGGTCCTGCCAACCGGCAACATGATCGAGAACGGCGGCGAATATAACAATTGCGGAAGCGGAGAAAGCACCGCCGGCGCGCTCTTCAACCCTGTCGCCAACAGCTGGGCGTCTGTTTCTCCGCCGACCGGCTGGAGCGAGATCGGTGACGCGGACAGCATCGTCCTGCCGGACGGCACTTATATGCTTGCCGAATGCTGCAACAGCAACCAGGCCCTTGCGTCCATCAGCGGAAACACGGTGAAGTGGACCGCACAGACTGGCTATGGCAGCAACAGCGAGGAAGGCTGGACGGCTCTGCCCGGCGGCGATGTCCTGACCGTGGACGTCTGGAACGTCGGCAGCAACTACGACGACTATGAGATTTACAATCCTTCGACGGGAACCTGGAGTCTGGCCGGCGAAACGCCGAATCTCCTGACCACCACGGAATATCGCGAGCTTGGTGCTGCGCCGCTCACGCCGCTTTATGGCAAACAGGGAACGGTCATCCAGTTCAGCGCCAATCCGTCGACTGGCGTCAACGACATCTACGACGTTGCCAGCAACACCTGGACGTCCGGGCCGGTCATGGAATACGAGGGAACCATATACGATTGCGCCGACGCCCCCGCGGCGACGTTGCCGGACGGAAATGTGCTGGTTCAGGCAAGCCCTGGCACCTACGAGTCGCCGTCGCATTTCTGGGAATTCACCATCAGCAAGAAGGGCAAGGTGACCGCGACACAGGTAAACGATCCCAAGGAAGCGCCGAACGATCCTTCTTACTTCGGCAATCTGCTCCTAATTCCGACCGGCCAGGTGCTCTGGGACGACAGTCAGGATTCGACCCGTGAAGTTTCGCTTTATACACCGAAGGGTAAGGCCAAGAAGGCCTGGCTGCCGGCGGTTTCCAGCGTGTCCAATACGCTCACCGTGGGTAGCACGGGCAATGCGATCTCCGGCACGAACTTCAATGGCTGGGATTTGGGTGGCACCTATGGCGACGACGCGCAGGAAGCCACGAACTATCCGATCGTGCGCATCACCAACAACAGCACGGGCGATGTCTGCTTCGGGCGCAGCTACAGCTTCTCGACGATGGGTGTCTGGACGACGGGCACGACCAATGCCGTGTTCGATCTTCCGAACACGTGCGAAACCGGAGCAAGCATGCTCCAGGTCATCGTCAACGGCATCGCCTCCAAGGGCGTGTCCGTGACGCTGAACAGCTAAGACGCGGCGGAAGCAATTCCGTCGACTCGACTGACGTGGATCATGGGCGGGGAGACCCGCCCATGATTAATTGTGACAGGCGCCGCCGCGAATTGTTGTGCGGGGCGATTTCCGACAGGGGGGTGCAAGTGCAGGTGTGGCAAAGACTATCGGCGGCATTACTGCTAGGCATCTGCGACTTTGGAGCCGGCAACGCAATCGCCCAGAGCGAACCGGAGAGCGTCGTTGTCATCGGCGCCGCGCCGGAGGACATTGAAACAATCGGCCCCGCCTCGGTCTCCGGCTCCCATGCGTGGACGCCAACCGATCTGCTCGAAGCAAACGTTCCGTCGGTCTTCATGTCCGACACCGAGGCAAATCCGTACCAGGAAGATTTGTATTTCCGTGGCTTCGATGCGTCGCCGGTGCTTGGTACCGCCGAGGGACTTGCGGTTTATCAGGGCGGCACGCGGATCAATCAGCGCTTCGGCGACACGGTTCTCTGGGACATGGTGCCGTCATTCGCCATCGCGCGTATCGACGTCGTACCGGGCTCCGATCCCGTGTTCGGTCTCAACGCGCTCGGCGGTGCGATCGCGATCAGCATGAAAGACGGTTTCAATGCCGAGCAAGGCACCCAGTTCGATCTTGTCGGCGGTTCTTTCGGTCGCGCGCGGCTGATCGCCCAGACCGCCGGACAGTTCGGAAGCGAAGCTTATTATCTGGGCGCTTCCGTGACCGATGATTCCGGGTGGCGCCTCAGCTCTCAGTCGCAACTTTATCAGGCGTATGGAGACTTCGCGGTGCGCGCGCCCCGTGCCACGGCCGGGATATCGCTCAGTCTCGCCGCCGATTCGCTGAACGAAAACGGCGCTGTGCCGGTCCAGGATGTGGCCATCGCCGCCTTCGCGATTCCGGATACGGCACGCAACCGCGATCTGCTTCTGCAAGCGCGCGGCGAAACCGATCTCGATTCCGGTCTTGCCCTTCGCGGCACGGCCTATCTCCGCACCACGCATATCGCGACCGCCAATGGCGAGGCGTCGGGCTTCGCGCCATGTACCTTCAATACTGCCGTTCTTTGCAACGACGGCGATCAGCTTCAGTCGCTCGACGGCGCGCCCATTCCGTCACGGATAGGCGGCACAGGCACCGACGGGGTGGAAATCACTTCGACAACCGCGCTCGGCGCGATGGCCGAGCTTGACGGCTCGGGACAACTCTTTGGCCGCGACAACAACTTCGTGGTCGGCGACAGTTTCGACTATGCGACGACAGGGTTCGGCTCCGCGACGCTTCTGGGAAATCTCACCTTTCAGGAGGGCGGCACAACCACCGATCCTATCGATCTCTACCTGGGCGGTCCCGGATGGAACATCCGCCTGCTTTCGACCAATGTCGATGAAGGCCTCTATGCGCAGGACACGCTGTCGCTGACCCCCACGCTTTCCCTCGAACTGTCGGGACGCTTTCATTTCGATGCCATCGACCTGTCCGACCGGTTCGGTGCCTCGCTTAACGGCGATCATGATTATTCCGGAGTCAATCCCGGCGCCGAGCTTGTGTGGCGACCGTCGGATGCATTGAGCCTTTATGCCGAGTTCGAACAGTCCAACCGCACGCCAACGGCGGCGGAGCTGGGCTGCGCGAATTCCGCCCAGCCCTGTCTGTTTCCGCTGAGCTTCATTTCCGATCCAGGATTGAAACAGGTCGTCGCGCGCACGGTCGAGGGCGGAGTCAAGGGGAGCGCCGCGACAGGAAAGGTATCATTCGACTGGTCTGCCGACGCCTTCCTGACCAGAAATGATAATGACATCATTTTCGAAAGCTCGGGCCCGTTCATCGGTTCGGGATTCTTTGCCAATGTGGGCGCGACGCAGCGGGTCGGTACGGAAATCAACGCGAAGGCCCGTTGGAATATATTCGACTTTCGCGCGAGCTATTCCTTCGTCGATGCGACCTTCGAGTCGCCGTTCGTCGATTTGAGCCCGGACAATCCCGCGGCCAACGGCGATGGAAACATTTTCGTGACGCCCGGAGACCGCATGCCGGGCATTCCGCGGTCTATCGCCAAATTCGATCTCGGCTGCAGCCCGCTGCCCTCCTTTCATGTGTCCATTGGCGCCACCGTGCAGTCCTCGCAATATCTCCGCGGCGACGAGGCAAATTTGCAGGCACCGCTGCCGGGTTTTGCCGTCTTCAACGCCGGGGCGGATTACGAAATCCGAAAGGGACTGCTGTTGTACGCCGACGGCGAAAATATTTTCGACTAGCGCTACGCCACCTTCGGGCTCTATGGCGATCCCACCGGCAACGGCGCATTTCCGCAATTCACCAATCCGCGGTTTATCGTGCCCGCCGAACCGTTCTCGATCGACGCCGGCATCCGACTTACCCTTTGACGGAAGAGTGCCTGATGATTTGTTGTGCGTTACCCGACCCGTTCGGGGTCGCGACCCAGGACGCGTGACAGCCAATCAAGTGAACCTGAAACGATCCGTTCCCAACCCGGCTCGCCGGGGAGCCAATGACTGTGACCGGGGAGTTCCTCGTAACGCGCACGCCCGCCATAGCGGCGCGCAAGCCGGCGCACCGTCGCCGGAGGATTGATCCGGTCCCGCGCTCCGACCAGACACAGGATCGGGCATGTCACCGCGCGCTGATCGACATAGGTCGCACGGTTTCCATCGAACATCCAATGCAGCACTTCAAACATGGCCAGACCGGATTCGGGGACAAGCCGCTGTAGTATCTGCGCCTGTCTCTCCTCGGGAACAAGATCGAGAGCATTCGCCGCGGCGATCCAGTGTTTCGGTGCCAGCGCCTTTCGCCAGAATATGCCTTCCGCATAGAGCGCCTGGGCGGCAAGAAATTCCGAAGCCGTGGATGGAAGCATTCCCCATGGCGCCGATGGCGCAAGCAGAATAAGCGCACGCGCGCGACCACGTGCTGCGAGCATCTGAGCAAGAAGTCCACCCAGAGAATGGCCAATTACGATCGGTAGACCGTCGATACGATCAACCGATGCTTTGAGATCGGCTGCATAATCTCGCATGCCGGTGCAGGCGAGTTCGCCTGGCGAACTACACGGGTCGTGATGACGCAATGTTGGTCTGTGAACATCGAAACCCTGCGCGGCAAATATCGGTTGCCAGGCTTCGAAGACCCAGCCACCGCAGAACGCGCCGTGAAGCATAATCACGGGAAGACGCGTCGCCATCAGATTGGTTGTTTCATGTGACGGGTTTTGCGAGATCCCGGAATGCCGCGATCACCTTGGAATAAGTGTCGCGCTTGAATGGTACTACGAGGCGCTGCAGCACATCGACGGGCAGCCATTTCCATTGCCCGAATTCCGGGTGGGCAGTGCTCACATTGATTTCGGAATCGTCCCCGCAGAATCGCATTGCGAGCCATTTCTGCCGCTGGCCCCGGTAACGCCCCTGCAACGCGACGCCGAGCAAATGGTTGGGAAGATCGTAAGAAAGCCACTCGTCATACTCGCGCAGCAACACGGCATTGCGCGTGCCGATCTCTTCTTCCAGCTCGCGGAACGCGGCCTCCAGGGGCGTTTCTCCCTCGTCGATGCCACCCTGGGGCAACTGCCAGCCTTCCACCATTTGGTCGATGCGCCGGCCGACAAAAACCTGCCCTTCGCTGCTGAACAGCATCACGCCTACGCAGGGACGGTAGGGAAGATCGTCGTGACGCAGTCGGGATGCAGCCATGGCAGGCACAATATGGCCGAAACCTGCCTGCAAACAAAGCCCGGTCGCGCTCAAAGACGTGGGATACCTAGCGGACGCTGGCGGTCCGCGCCGGCACCTTGCCGTCCATCAGCTTGACCGCATAGGAAAGCTGAAAATCGTCAACCTTGTTGCCCGGCGGCGCCTTGACGATGTCGAGCTTTGCGGGCGCGGGTGCGACGTCCTCTTCGGCGTTCAGATGATGCGGGAGATCGGCCTCGCTCGGCCGCTCGAGCTTGGAGAACGCCGTCGACTCGTCGCCCTGCGCCACCGCGACATCGGGTATGATTCCCGTCGCCTGGATCGAGCGGCCCGACGGCGTGTAGTAGCGCGCCGTTGTGAGATGGAGCGCCCCGTCCTGGCCATCGTTCAGCGGAATGATGGTCTGCACCGAACCCTTGCCGAAAGACGTCATGCCGACAATCGTCGCGCGCTTGTGATCCTGAAGCGCGCCTGCCACAATTTCCGAAGCCGATGCGGTGCCGCCGTTGATCAGCACGATGATGGGCTTGCCGTCCGCGATATCCCCGGGTTTCGCATCGTAGCGCTGGGTATCTTCGGGCTTGCGTCCGCGCGTGGAGACGATTTCACCGCTGTTGAGAAAATCATCGGACACCGCGATTGCCTGATCGAGTACGCCGCCGCCATCGTCGCGCAAATCGATGATGTAGCCGCGAATGCGCGGCCCGATCTGTTTCTTCAGATTCTTGACCGCAGCCACGACGCCGTCGCTGGTCTCTTCGTTGAAAGCCGGAATACGGATGTAACCCACATCGCCTTCGCGGTGCGATTTGACGGCCTCCACCTGGATGGCGGCGCGCACCAAGCTTACCTCGAAGGATTTTTCCGAGCCCGACCTCATAAGCGTAAGCTTGACCGCCGTTCCCGACGGTCCGCGCAGCATATCCTGTACCTTGTCCAGGTTAAGGCCCTGCAGCCCGCGCCCGTCGACGGCGAGAATGCTGTCGCCTGCCTTGATTCCCGCATGAGATGCCGGCGTGTCGTCGATCGGCGCAACCACTTTCACGATACCCTGGTCTGCAGCAATCACGAGGCCGACTCCGCCATACGAGCCTGAAGTCTTGACCTGCATTTCGGAAAACGTCTTGGGATCGAAATAACTCGAATGCGGATCGAGATCGGAGATCATCCCGTTGAGCGCATCTTCGACCATCTTCCTATCGTCAGGCACCTCAACATAATCGGCGCGCGCCACCGCAAAGGCGGCACCAAAGCGATCGAGTGCCTGATAGGTGGATTGCGAATCGCTGTCCGCCGCACCGCCAGCCAGGGGCAGGACAAGCATAGCTCCGAGGAATCCGGCTGCTGCGCCGAGCGCAGCGAGACCTGCGCATTGCACGATTTGTTTCATCGTTCGCCGATATTCCCTTGTCCGGGCGCCCACCCCGGCAGAGGTGGGCGTTCACAACAATAAATCAATTCGCCGCGGTCTTTCCCGTGGCGTTCATGGCCACTTTGCCGCGCAGCAAATCCAACGCGTAAGAAAGCTGAAAGTCGTCAATTTTCTTGCCTGTCGGCGGATGGATGATCGCCGGCTCCGACTTCTTGTTTACGTTTTCCGCGTCGAGATGGCCAGGCAGATTGGCTTCGCTCAGATGATCGAGTTTGGACGCGGAACTGTCTTCGTCTCCCTCCGCAACCGCGACGTCGGGAATGATGCCGGTGGCCTGGATCGAATGACCGGACGGCGTGTAGTAGCGCGCCGTTGTGAGCCGGAGCGCGCCTCCGCCTTCGCTGAGCGGAATGATGGTCTGTACGGAGCCCTTGCCGAAGGACGTCATGCCCTCGATCGTCGCGCGCTTGTGGTCCTGCAGGGCACCCGCAACAATTTCCGAGGCCGACGCCGTGCCGGCATTGATCAGCACGATGAGCGGCTTTCCGTCGGTGATATCGCCGGGCTTGGCATCGTAACGCGACGTATCTTCCGGATGGCGTCCCCGCGTCGAAACGATTTCGCCGGAATTCAGGAAATCGTCGGAAACCTGCACAGCCTGATCGAGCAATCCGCCCGGATTGTTGCGCAGATCGAGCACATAGCCGCGAATACCGGGGCCGATCTGATGCTTCAACTCGCGCACCGCACGCTCGAGCCCGGATCCGGTTTCTTCGTTGAAGGCGCTGAGGCGGATATAACCGATATCGCCCTCGCGATGAAATTTCACGCTGTCGACCTGCACGATCGCGCGCGTCAGCGTGACGTCGAACGGTTTTTTCGCGCCGCTGCGCAGCACGGTCAGTGTAATCTTCGTACCCTGCGGTCCGCGCATCCTGGTGATGGCGTCGTTCAAAGACATGCCCTGGATCGGCGTGCTGTCGATGGCGGCGATGTAATCGCCGGGCTTGATACCGGCGCGCGCGGCGGGCGTGTCGTCGATCGGCGAGATGACCTTGATCAGCCCGTCTTCCATTGTGACTTCGAGGCCCAGCCCGCCAAACTGGCCCCTGGTCTGGATTTTCATGTCGGCGAAGGCCTTTGCATCCATATAGCTCGAATGCGGATCGAGTCCGGACACCATCCCCTCGATGGCCGAGTTGACAAGCTGACCGTCATCGACGGGATGCACATAGTCGGCGCGAACGCGCTCGAACGCGTCGCTGAACAGATCGAGCTGCTTATAGGCCGAGTCGTTTGCGCCCTGGGCGGACGGGAACAGGAGCAATGCGGCACTAAAGCCGGCGACCATTCCCATGCCCACAAATGCGAAACGCTTCATGTCTACATTACCTTTCTGGGTTCGACGGCCAACCACGGCGCCGGACTTGCGCCCTTTCCGTTCTGCCGCACTTCAAAGTAGAGCCTCATCTCCGTGCCGCTGCGCGGCATCCTGCCGACCGGTTCGCCGGCGAGCAATTGGTCGCCCGCCCGAACGTCAATGCGCTCGAGGCCCGCGAGCACAAGATCGTATCCACCAACGCCGTGCAAGATCAAGACGAGGCCGTTTTTATGGTAAGGGCCAGCAAAAAGCACTTGCGAATCCGCCGGCGCAATAACCTGGGCTCCGGGCGGCGGAAAGAAACTGATACCCGGCGCGCGCGGCGCGCCTTCCGGCGCTCCATCGCCTGCTTCCATCCGCCCGACCACGGGCGGCAGCAGGGAATGACGCTGCAACACCTGATCTGACGCGTTGCGAGCCGCGACCACGACCTCGCCCTGCGCCGTGGGCGCATTGCGCAGCGCAGCGACCTTGCGCAGCAGGATCTCGAGGCTCTGCGCCTCATTCGCCGCGGCGTCGAGCCGGGCCGAGAGATCGCCATATTGTGCATTGGCGGCGACGGCCTCGCGCGACTTCATCGCGAGAAGTTGATCCAGCCGACCGCGGGCGGACTCGAGGCGCACCGAATTCTGCGCATCCTCCGCCCGGCGGCGGACCAGTTCGGCGCGCGTATGCTGCATTATGGCCAGCCGGTGCGAGAGCTCCGCCGCGGCGCGATATAGCCGCGGAAACGTCGCGCCGAGCAGCATCGCGGTATGCGCGCCAGCCAGTGCATCGCCCTGCCGGATCGCCATCACCGGCGGCATATCGTGCTGCATGCGTTCGAGGACGGCCAGCAGAGCAGCAACTTTGAATCGCCGCTGCGCAAAGTCCCCGGACAGCTGCGCGGATTCGGTCGTTAGCCGGCTTACTTCATTGTCGAGCGCGATTTTCTGCTGTTCGAGATCCTGCACATGTGCGGCGGTTGTAATCAGCTGTTGGCGCAGGGCCGCGGCCTGCGCATTCAGCGCGTCGCTCTTCTGCTTTGCGTCTTCGACCGCGGGGCGGGATTTTGCGATTTCGCTCTGGAGCGCCTGATATTGTGCGCTTGAGCTCGGCATGTGGTCCGCGGACGAGGCGGGCACGGCGTTGCTCAAATCCTCGGTATCCGAGTCCGTGGAAGGCGCCGGTGTTTGCTCTCGAGGCGCTTGCGGCATCGCTAAATGATGATGTACAGAACGACGATGATGCGCGGGCGACGCCGCAGCCCCTGCGACGAGCATCGCAAACGCGAACAGGCGGAGGATCGTCCCTCTCAGGCGTGACTCTCCATCTTTGCCGGCTGTCTCTCGATCAGCGAATGACCTGCCATTTCGTGCGGCTTCTCGATTCCCATAAGATCGAGCAGCGTCGGTGCAACATCGGCGAGGCGACCTTGCGAGAGTTTTAGCGGCTCCTTCGCGCCGACCACGATAAGCGGCACATCGAACGTCGTATGCGCCGTATGCGGCTCGCCGGTTTCGGGGTCGCGCATCATTTCCGCATTGCCGTGATCGGCCGTCACCAGGAGCACGCCGCCCGCCTTTTCGACCGCCGCGCGCAGACGGCCCAAACAAATATCGATGGCATCGATGGCTTTCTCCGCCGCGGCGAAAATGCCCGTATGCCCGACCATGTCGGCATTGGCGAAATTCACGACGATCAGATCGTATTTCCCGGACGCAATTGCCGATTCAAGCTTGTCGGTCACTTCGAACGCCGACATCTCCGGCTGCCGGTCGTAAGTCGCCACGTGCGGGCTCGGCACGAGTATCCGGTCTTCGCCGGAAAACGGCTCCTCGCGGCCGCCGTTCAGAAAAAACGTGACATGCGCGTATTTTTCCGTTTCGGCGATGCGCAATTGTTTCATGCCCAGACCGGCGACAATCTCGCCGAGCGTCGCGTGGAGGCTCTCCGGCGGAAACAGGGAACCCATGAAGACTTTCAGCGGTTCGGAATATTCCGTCATGCCGGCGGCGGCCGAAAATTTTATCTCTTTCGTCCGGCGGAAGCCGTCAAACGCCGGGTCGACGAGCGCGGTCGACAATTCGCGCGCGCGGTCGGCGCGGAAATTCGCGAATATGAATGCGTCGCCGTCCTTCATTCCATGATAGTCGCCGACGAGCGTCGGGATCACAAATTCATCGCCGATATCTCTCTCATAGGACTCCTCTATTGCCGCATCGGCGCTCGCACTTGTATTGCCCTTTGCGGAAACGATCGCGTCATAGGCTTTGGCGACACGATCCCAGCGCTTGTCGCGGTCCATGGCGTAATAACGGCCGCACACGGTCGCGATGTTTGCATCAGCCACTCCGGCGATGGCCTGTTCGAACTGGTGCACAAACCCCCGCGCGCTGCGCGGTGGAGTATCGCGCCCGTCGAGAAAGGCATGGACGCGGATGGGCAGGCGCGCATCGGCGAAGGCGCGGACGAGCGCCGCCATGTGATCCTGATGACTGTGCACGCCGCCGGGCGAAAGCAGCCCCAGAAGATGCACTGTGCCGTTCGTTTCCTTTGCTTTCGCGATGAGATCGCGCAGCGCCGGAAGGCTGGCAAAGCCGTGATCGGCGATGGCGTCGTCGATGCGCGGAAGGTCCTGCACCACCACGCGGCCCGCACCGATATTCATGTGTCCGACTTCGGAATTTCCCATCTGGCCGGCGGGCAGGCCTACGGCCCGGCCCGACGTGGCGAGCTTCGCATGCGGGCACTCGGCCCACATGCGCCGGAAGTTTTCCGGGTGCGCCCGGGTAATGGCATTGTCGTCGGCGTCGGGCCGGCAACCCCAGCCGTCGAGAATGCAGAGCACGGCCGGCCGCGGCCGCTCGTTCGCCCGGGTTATGACGGGCTTGTTCATGCGCGAATCGGCCTTTCCTGCATCGCGCGAAAATAGGAAGGCGGCGCGGACCTGTCCATGCGCCTCGCGGGCCGGTTCAGCGCGCGGGACGCGGAACAAACCCGCTGTAATCGAGACCCGGCACTTGGGGGAGCGAAGACGGGTTCGACGGATCGTAGGGCACCCAGCGTTCCTTCGGGCTTGGCTCGACAATCGCGCGCACGCGCCCCCCCGGCGCCAGCAACAGCGAAAGCGGCTCGACAGTCCAGCCCTCGAGCAACTCGCGCCGGAAACGCGCGCCGTCCGGATCGAGACGCCGCATCGCTTCCGCATGCGAAACGATGCCCGTTTCGGTGCTCACGAAACCGCGCAGCGCACGGACATAATCGGCCCATTCGGCGGTCATCGCCAGTTGCGCCGCGCTTTGCCCGATGGCGAGGCTCAAGACGATCGCGATCACGGGCGGCGTCGCGAAATGCGCGGGCGTGAGCCCCCGTCTGCCGAGCAACAGCAACAGCGCGGTGAGCAGCGTGGTCAATGCGACGGGAAGCCCGCGCGCCGCGAAGTAGCGGCTCGGCGCGATCATCTGCCCTGGATCGTCAACAAGGAGAACAAACAAGATTGCGACAATCGCAATCGCTGCGATGGCCACCACCCGCGCCCGCCTTCCTTTCAGAAGCAAAGCGAGAAGACAGCCAGCTGCGGCGACCACGCTCGCAAGCACGGGAATGTTCGGGGCGAAGGGTGTGCCGAAAAAGCCGCCCAGCATGCTGACGAGAAAATCGCTGCGTTCGACCACACTGCGCGGAACGATGATCAGGCGCGCCATGTTGCCGGCGCCGGCGAGCGCAATCGCCGCTACAAGAAACAGCCCGACGCGGACGAATCCTTTCGATGCGGAAATCCTCCGCGCCGCCGCCAGCGAAATGACGAGCAGACAAAGAATCGCGGCCTCGTGCGCAAAGGCGCAGGCGGCCGTAGCAATCACACAGGCAATCGCGCCGAGCGCAGTGCGGCTGCGGAATTCGATCAGCAGGAACGCGAACCACAACAGGCACGAAGCAATGATGCCTTCGCCGATGCCGATGAAGTTCGTGGCCGGAATCGCGAAGACGAGATTGACGAGCGGTCCCGCGATCCAGCTTTTCTTGTCCCGCGGCAGCGCGAACCAGCACAGCGCGGTAAGAATCACCGGCCAGGCGCTCGCGCCGAGCGAGAACAGCACGCCAAGCGTCCACAGATCGCGAATGCCGAGCCGCGCGCCGGCGACCGCGAAACCCTGTTGCAAAATCTGCGAGGCAAGGCGCGCGCGCTCGAACAGCACGAACGAGCCGTGCGAAGCGACACCGAGCAAGTAGTGCGACCCGTCATAGGCGAGGTCGCGCGCAGTGAGGATCGCCGCGGCAGCCGTGATGGCCGCAAGCCCGAGCGCCAGCCAGAACAGGGGCGCGAGGCGCGTTTGATCGCTGCCGGAATCCATCCCGACTGACTGTCCCATCGCCGCGGCTATGAAAAGCCCTTTTTCTGCTCCGCACCTCCCGCGCCCTGTTTTAACAGGAAAAAACAGGGGGTTTTCGCGGATCGGCGGACCAAAACGTTACCGCAATCGCAGAACGCCTTGTCCGTCAGTTGCTTGGGCGGAAATCTGTTATCCGCGAAAACAGGCGGCCGTCGCGGCGGAACAGGAAGAAATACAGGGACAACAGAAACAAAACGTGTCCGAATGTTTCACGTGAAACATTGGTTCCGCGGACCTGCGTCGTTTCTCCCTCGGCTGCGTGAACCGCGAGCTGAAGGCGCTCCTCGCCAAGCCGCGCCAGCAATGTCCTTAGATTCGCTACAACACCATGGGCATTTGCCGTTCCCTGCGGCGCAATTGTGCAGATTTCTTCGATTAGGTGATCGAGATGCAAGCTGCGTGGGTCCATCGCTAACTCAGGATTTGACATGCAGATAATTCTGCCCCCTCTCTACCGGAATATGTGGTGCATTATGGGCGTTGCAAATCTGCATTTTGAGACTTACAATCAAGCTCAACTTCCCGCTCAGCGAACCACCGCAGCACATCGCTCCGGTTGCCATTTTCGAGATGCGCCCAGCACGCATCGCGAATGGCGCGGCTACGGTCGGTAACCCACCACGTTTCACGCACAACGATCAGTCTCCACGCGGGCCGTGCGGTGTGGCGCAATTCATGGAGATCGATTTGATAAGAAGTTGACGCCCATTGCGAACAGCGCTGACGCCGCCAATGGACACCATCGACCTGCCATTCGTCGCAATCGCGGTTGGGATTCGTCGCCGCGAGCAGCCGAGCAAAGAGATTGAAAAATAGCTTGTTGCCGAGCTTCATCCGTCACGCGGGTGCAATTGCATCTTCGCCGTATTGCACGATCTTGACTTTCTCCATCGTGACGAGGCCGCTTCCCATCATGGTGTCGAGTACCGGGAGGAAGGCATTGATCTTCTCTTCGGCATCGACAATTTCGATGATAAGCGGCAGGTCTTCCGAAAGGCGCAAAATCTTTGCCGTGTGCAGGCGGCTGGAGTGGCCGAAACCCATCGGGCCGCGCAGCACCGTGGCACCCGCCAGATGCAACTCGCGTGCCTTCATGACAATGGATTCATAGAGCGGGTGGCCATGAAATTTGTCTTGCTCGCCGAAAAAGATGCGGAGCAAAACCGCTTCTTTTGGTATGTGCATGTCTAAGCTCCTTTGAGTTGATTGAGCGCTGCCGCCGCCATCGCTCCCAGCCAGACGAAAAGCAGGCAGAGACCCAACGAGCCGGCGATATTGCCGCCTGCGTAAAACCATTCGCCGTCATTCATCAGATTAAGCGTTTGCAGGCTAAAGGAGGAAAACGTCGTGTAACCGCCGCAGATGCCGATCATTACGAACTGCCGCGTGGCGCCGCTGAGGAGAAACCGTCCATCGGGGCCGGTAAGAGTGCCGAAAAAGCCGATGATGAACGAGCCCGTCGCGTTTACCGCGAGCGTGCCCCACGGGAATGTCTGTCCCATAGCGTTGGCGATCAACCCGGAGATGAAGTAGCGCATGCAAGTGCCGACCGCTCCGCCCGCAGCCACGATAAGATACATTTGAAATGGCATATGCACGACATCCCGGAAAGTGAGCAACAGAATGTGAAAACGCGGCTCCCGTGTTATCGCGTTTCTGCTTGCAGAACCCCTCGCTACAACAACGAAACGGCAAGAACGATAACAAGAAGAACACCAATAAGCGCCAGATAGAAGTTGAGATGGCCGGATTGCAGTGCGCGTAGGCGGACGGCGATGCCAACGACAAAACGTTCAAGCGGATCGAAGACACTAGGTCCGAAAAGTGGCGCGACATTGTGCGAAAAGCGCAGCCGGCGAACGAAGTAAGGATATCCGTTGCCGTCACCAGACTGTTCCCGTGTCGTTTCGGCAGTCGGACGGTAAACGAAGCTGTAAAACGTGCGTAACGCATTAGAGAATGCCAGCGCCGTGGTCGCGGCACGGATCGGGTCTTGTTCCTTGCCGCCGTACCAGACGGGCACACCTCGTGTGGCTCTCCGTCGCGATAGGAACAGAAGCAGGAACGGGAAAAGCGCCAGCAATGGCATGGCGATCACAAGCTTGCTTGGCGAAATGAACGCAAACGTCGAAGTCAGCGGAACCAGCAACCAGCCGTCACGCATTTTCTCCGCGACATTGGCGTATCCGATGGGGACCGCAGTGGTCAGGCCAGAAAGCCAAACGGGCATGCCAACGGCAAATAGGAGTACCCCTAACCCGAGCCCGCCTACGGCGATGCCACACCAGACACCAATGCCGACATCTGCCTTCGCTCCTCGGCCCAACAAACCGATCCCCAGCACTTTCACGAATGTAGCAAGCGCAATGGCAACGGTGAGGGCAAACCCGGCGCCTGTGATCACCAGCAAGAGACGCTCGCCCAACCCGCTCAGATGAAAGCCCTGGAACACCGTCTGAAACAGGTACCACTCGCTCACGAACCCGGCCTGGGGCGGCATCGCCGCCAAACTCATGCCCGCGAATAAAGCCCCCGCGCCGTATAGCCAGAATCCATTGCGCAGGATGCCGGACTGACGAATTTCATAAGTACCGCTTGTTCGAAAGACCCCATCGGCCGTCAGGAACATCCCGCTTTTTGCAAGCGCGTGCCCTGCAAGATGAATTAGCGCCACGATCCACGCCAAGCCCGCCAGTTCAGTCAGCCCGTCCCGCGCGAAGACCAGCGAACAGCCGAGGAGCGCCACCGCAATCGCTCCGTTTTCGGCGGACGAAAAGCTGAGGAGAGAGCGCCAATCTTCCTGCTGAAACGCATACAGCGCGGTCAGGATCGAGGTGACGACGGCAACCACGACGACCAGCGAGCTTAGAATGGACAGCGCCGCCCCGCCGCCAAGGGGAATCCATTCAGTCACGCCGCGCGCCAATCCGAAGAAAGCCGCGTTGAGAATGACTCCGGAAAGAAGCGCGCCGGTTGCACCGCTTCCGGCGCCGTAAGTTTCGGGGAACCACTCGTAGAATGGCAGCAAGCCGAGCTTCGCGCCGAAGCCGATCAAAACGAGCAGGCCGATGAAGAATTGCTCGCCGGGTGCAAGGGCGGCGCCAACTCTCACGAAATCGACGAATGCGAAGCTCTGCGCCGTTCCTG
>Ga0335074_10007226_pt1 | contig 15386 bp, 15 predicted proteins | sample Lox_Sample_23_FD_206715 | JGI IMG/M metagenome (GOLD analysis project Ga0335074, IMG submission 206715) | Soil microbial communities from Loxahatchee National Wildlife Refuge, Florida, United States - Lox_Sample_2.3 | ecosystem: Environmental > Terrestrial > Soil > Wetlands | place: USA... | reverse complement strand
GCCGGCGATACACCTCGGTCGGCACGGCCTCTTGCACGATACGGCCCTGGTGCATCACGGCGATGCGGTCAGCGAGCCCCATCGCTTCGGTCTGGTCGTGCGTGACATAGATCGTGGTCGTGCCCGCCTCAGTCAGCACCGACTTGAGCTCGGCGCGCATCTCCAGGCGCAGCAGGGCATCCAGGTTCGACAGCGGCTCATCCATCAGCAGCACGGCCGGCTCGACGGCCAGCGCGCGGGCGACGGCGACGCGCTGGCGCTGGCCACCGGACAGTTGCGCCGGATAGCGATCGAGCAGCATCTCGATGTGCATCAGCCGCGCCGCGCGGTCGGTCTGGCGGGTGATGCGGCTGGCATCCGCGCGGGCCATGGTCAGGCCGAAGCCAACATTCTCGCGCACCGTCATGTGCGGGAACACGGCGTAGTTCTGGAACACCATTGCCAACCCCCGCGCGCGCGGCGGCAGGCTGGACATATCCCGCCCGCCGATCAGCACGTTGCCCGCGGTCTGCGTCTCCAGCCCGGCGATGATGCGCAGCAGCGTCGTCTTGCCGCAGCCGGACGGCCCCAACAGCGCGACGAAATTTCCATCCGCCACGACAAGCGAGACGTCATGCAGCACAGTGACGGTGCCGAAGCTCTTTATCACGCGCTCGATCCGGATTTCTGCCATCAGGCTGATCTCATCGGCACACCGCTGTCCGGCGGTTTTCTGTGGGACAGCAGAAAGTCGTGGATGGCCGGCCTTCGCCGGCCATGGTGGAGGAGATCGGCCGTGACGGGCGTCCTCATCGGCTGGCGATCCCCCACATGGCGAACAGATAGCGGCGGACCAGGAAGATGAAGATGACCGACGGGACGATCAGCAGGAAGCCGCCGGCAAACTGCGCCTGCAGCGGCGATTCCGACAGCACCGACAAAAGGAACGCAGTCAGCGTCTTGTGGCGTACGGTCAGCACCGCGGCGGCGAATACCTCGTTCCAGGAGATGACGAAAGCGAAGATCGCGGTTGCCGCCACGCCCGGCAAAGCGAGCGGCAGTACGATGCGGCGGAACGCGCCGAAGCCGGAGCAGCCGAACACCCAGGCTGCTTCTTCCAGCTCGCGCGGGATGCCGAGGAACAGGCTGGAAGTAATCAGCACCGCGAAGGGCAAGGCCAGCGCAGTGTGGATCAGCGCTACGCCGAGCGGGGTGTCGTACAGTCCGAGCCGGACGTAACTGACCGCCAAGGGCAGCGCGAGAATGCCGACGGGGAACGCACGGGTCAGCAGGATCGTCAGTCGATACGTATTGGCGCCGGCAAAAGCGAAGCGCGCCAGCGCATAGCCGGCGGGCGCCCCCAGCGCGATGGAGAAGGCCATGCACAACGCGGCCACCTCGACGCTGGTCAGCATGGCGGGCCAGATACCTTGGATCGCCAGGAAGGCGGAGAAATTGTGAGCCGACCACGACAGCGGCCAGAACGGCTTCGGCCAGGCATACACCACCTGCTCGCCGCCCAGGCCGCCCAGCGCGACAAGATAGATCGGCACGATCGTCCAGGCGCACAGCACCACCACGCCGGCAACGAACAGGGCACGCTTGATCGGTTTCATGCCGGCTCGCCCGCACGCGGCCGCAATGCCCGCAGATAAAATAGCGTGGCGGCCAAAGTGATCGCCATGATCAGCACCGCATAAGCGGCGGCGACCCCGTAAACCTGGTTCTGGTTCTGCCAAATGAAGGCCTGGCTGATCAACACCGGGAAATTGGTGCCGCCGATCGCCAACACCACGGCGAAGATCTCGAACGCTAGCACCGTGCGCAGGATCAGCGCCGTTTGGATCGACGGACGGAGCAGCGGCAGGGTGACGCGGCGGAAGCGCTGCCACGCGGTGGCGCCGAACACGCTCGCGGCTTCTTCATATTCGGCGGGCACGAGCTGCACTCCCGCCACCAGAATCACGAACACGATCGCCGTGGCCCGCCACAACTCCGCGATGACGATCGCGAAGAACAGCGCGGTCGGAGTCTCGTAGGTCAGCCAGCTCTCCGGCCGGGCAATCAGGCGAAGATGGAACAAGATCGTATTAAGATAGCCGCGTTCCGTCAGGATCGACAGCCACGCCAACCCGGCGGCAAGATCGGATATGCCTAGCGGGATGGTCCAGATCCACAGCACCAGATCGCGGCCGAACCGGACTTTCCGCAGCATCATCGCCATGCCGAGCGCGAGCGCGAGCTGCAACGGCACTACCACGATCACCAGCCCGAACGTGTCTTTTATGGCGGTGACGAAATCGAGGTCGCCCACCATCTGATCGAAATTGCCAAGGCCGATACCGCTGCCGGTCTGGAACGCGAGCGCAATCGTCTGGATCAGCGGGACGAAGAACAGCAGCAGCAGGAACAGCAGCGATGGCGCGATCAGCAGATAAGGTGCGAGGCTGCGGCGCCCCATCGGGTCATTTCACCTGACAGGTGCCCTGGCTCGGCGGATCAGGCGCCCAGCACGGGGCCTTCGCCTCGTCCAGCACATGCTGCATCTGCCTACCCTCGAGCTGCAGCACCCGGTGGATGTCCTGCCCGCGCAGCACGATGCGCTGGTACGTATCGGTGAAGATGCGGTCGAACTCGCCACTGTGGGAGCCGAGCCCGACCGGCAGCAGGGCGGGATGTGCATCGGGCGCGTCCTGCTGCGCCTGGACGGCTGCCATCTCGGCCTTAAGCCCTGGATCGAGATTGCCGGGGATGGGGGCTTTCACCACTGGATAAAAGCTGCTGACCCGAAGTGTCGTGATTTGCGTCGCCGGTTGCAGCAAGTAGTCGATGACCTGCTTGGCACCAGACTGATCGGGCGCGGATTTCGGGATCGCAAGACCTACCAGCACGGGCATGAAGCTGAGCCCTTTGGGTCCGGAGGGCGCGGGGAAGGCGACGAAATCGTCGGGGTGCTTGCGGAACGCATCCTGCAGCCGTGCCACGTGGTCCCAGGCGATCAGGACGTCACCGGAGAGCAGCGGTTCCTGCATGAAATTGTAGTTGGTCGAGTTCGGATTGACGTGCTGCCAGATCGATTTGAAGTCAGCCCACATCTTTTCGGCGTCGGGCGAGCTGAAGGTGGTCACCACGCCGCCGGTAAACGACGGCAGCAGATAGCCTTCGAAAAAGCGGTCCATCAGCCCGGTCGGCCCGGCCGGGAACCCGAGCACGGGCTGCCCCGTCGCTTTCTGGGCATTGGCCGCCCATTGCCCGAGCTGATCATAGGTCAGGCTGTCCAGCTTTGCGCCCGCCGGCAGGTACTGCAGGGCCTTCTTGCTCGCGGCCATGATGTAGGTGGCCTGCATCCAGGGGATGTATTGCAGGTGGTCGGTGCCGAGATGGGCCAGCGTCACCATGCCGGCGGGAATGCCGTCCTGCTTCAGCATGTCTTCCATGCCATCGAGCGGGGAGAGCGCGTCAAGCGTGACGAGAGGTGCCAACTCGCCATGCAGGGCACCGATCAGGCTTATCGAAGGCGAGCCGGACCTCATGTCCGCCTGGACGTGAATGACGAGCTGTGGCGGCTCTTCGGGGACGAAATCTACGGGCACGGGCGAGCCTTTGAGAATCTCGGTGCGGGTGCGCTGCGCTTCCTCCATCGGACGGAGTTGGGTGGAAAGGAAGGTCAGGTCCTTGCCGGCGGCCGGCACCGAGACGCTGAGACTGGCGAGGATCGCAACGCCGCCCAGCATGGACAGCAATGGCCGGACTGCCTGCACGTTATTGCCCTCCCGTTACCCGATTGTCGTTTGAAGCTAAGTGACGTTGCGACTTGCCGTCAAACCCCGAACTCGCCGCGCGGCGCGAGGCAGGTGAGGGTGCGTCGGCGCGGGGACCCTCACCCGGTTCGCTTCGCGAACCGACCTCTCTCGCAGAGCGGGAGAGGTGTGAGAAATCGGACTGGCGAGATGCGTTGTGTGACGGCAGAGTAGGGAAGGGGAAGCCGCCACGATGCACATCGAGACCGAAGCCACCCAACACCTCCAGCGTGCCGCAGGTGCCGCACGCGCCGCCGCCCACGTGCTGGCGCAGAGCCAGGTGGCGCAGCGCGACGCCGCCTTGCGGGCAATGGCGAACGCCCTCCGGACCGAAGCACCGGCAATTCTCGCTGCCAACGCGGCCGATCTCGCGCGCTCGCAAGGCACCGCCGCGTTCCGCGACCGGCTTCTGCTGACCGAGCAGCGCATCGAGGCGATGGCTGCGGGGCTCGAGGATATCGCCGCATTGCCCGACCCGATCGGGGGCATCCTTGCCGAATGGACGCGTCCCAACGGCTTGCGCATCCAGCGCATTGCCACGCCGATCGGGGTCATCGGCATGATCTATGAGAGCCGCCCGAATGTCGGCGCCGACGCCGCCGGGCTGTGTCTGAAATCTGGCAACGCCGTGATCCTGCGTGGCGGTTCCGAAAGCCAGCACAGCGCCGCGGCAATCAACGCGGCACTGGTTGCCGGCCTGCGCGAAGCAGGCCTGCCCGCGGCGGCCGTGCAGATCGCGCCCACCGCCGATCGCGCTTATGTGGCGGCGATGCTGGCGGCAGCCGGGCTGCTCGATCTGATCATTCCCCGCGGCGGCAAGTCGCTCGTCGAGCGCGTACAACGCGAGGCTCGCATCCCCGTGCTGGCACATGCCGAGGGGCTTTGCCACACCTACGTTAATGCCGCCGCGGATCCGGCGATGGCGCGTCGGGTCGTTGCCAACGCCAAGATGCGCCGCCCCGGTGTCTGCGGCGCCACCGAGACGCTGCTGATCGATGCCGCCATCGCGCCGGATCTGCTGCCCCTGCTTGTTGCCGACCTGAAGGCGCTCGGCTGCCAGTTCCGTGCCGATGTCGCCGCGCGCGCCATCGTCCCCGAGCTGCCGCCCGCAACCGAATCCGACTTCGATACCGAGTGGCTGGATGCCGTCTTGTCCATCGGCGTGGTCGATGGCGTGGATGCCGCGCTCGCGCATATCGCGCGGCACGGCAGCGAACACACCGACGCGATTATCACGGAGGACAAATACGCCGCCGAACGCTTCCTGCGTGGGGTCGAAAGCGCGGTCGCGTTGTGGAACGCCTCGACGCAGTTCTGCGACGGCGGGGAGTTCGGGTTCGGCGCCGAGATCGGCATCGCTACGGGGCGGATCCACGCGCGCGGGCCGGTGGGGCTCGCGCAACTTACCAGTTACCGTTACGTCGTGCTTGGCACGGGCCAGGTGCGGCCCTGACGCCCAGGGAACGGCTCCATGACGTGCTTCCCCGGTTCGGCGACCGACGACGCATGCGCGTGGGCATTCTGGGCGGGTCGTTCAACCCGGCGCATGCCGGGCACCGCCACGTGGCGGAGCTGGCTCGCCGACGTTTGCGACTGGATCAGGTGTGGCTATTGGTTTCACCGGGTAATGTACTGAAGCCGAGTGACGGGATGGGCGATTTCCGGGATCGATTGGCCTCGGCGCGCGTTATTGCCGACGGGCGGCGCATCGTAGCGACGGCGATCGAGGCGGTGCTCGGCACGCGGTACAGCATCGATACGCTGCGACGGTTGCAGCGGATTTTTCCTCGGGTGGAGTTCGTCTGGGTGATGGGTGCCGATATTCTGGAACAACTGCCGCGGTGGGGCCGCTGGCGCGAGTTCGTGCATTGCGCGCCGTTCGTGGTGTTGCCGCGGCCGTCGTACACGCATCCGGCGCTTGCCGGTAAGGCAGCCCGCTCTCTGCGGGCCGCGCGTCTGCCCGCCCGTGCTGCGCCAGCGCTGGCACGGGGGAAGCCGCCGGCTTGGATTTTTCTGCCATCTTCCCAGCATCAAGCATCGGCCAGCGCTATCCGCGCCGGGAAAGGAGCCGTGCCATAGCCAAGCGTCCGACCGCTCCGACCATTCCCGGGCCGCGCAAGAAGCCGGCGAGGCGGAAAGCGCCGAAGCCGCTGCCTGCCGCCGACAAAACCCCTGGCACTGCACGCAAGAAAGCAGTGGTGGCGGGGCCTCGCAAAGTTGCCGCGGTACCTGGCCGCCATTCGTCGGAGCTGGACCGGTTGCAGCACGTGATCGTCGGCAGCCTGGAAGATGACAAGGCCGAGGACGTCGTTACGCTCGATCTGGAAGGCAAGGCGACGTTCTGCGACCGCATGGTTGTGGCGACTGGCCTTGCGGATCGTCAGATCACTGCGATGGCCGAGCACCTGTTGGTGAAATTGCACGAAGCGGGCCTCGAGCGTGTGCAGGTCGAGGGTGCTGGCGGCTCTGACTGGGTGCTGATCGATGCCGGCGACATCGTGGTGCATCTGTTCAAGCCAGAGGCGCGGGCGATGTATGCGCTGGAAAAGATGTGGGGCGCCGATCTCGACGAGGCGGTCGGCTAACTATTCCGGCGTTATACCAAGCGGCCGAAGCATTGACTCGCCGGTACCCATGGTCCCAGGCCGGCCATGACGTTTGCGGCGGGGCCATGACGGGGCGGGTATGCTGCTGGCAGTAGGTCAATCATCAGGATGCATGGTATTACCATACTTCAGCCAGGCCCAGGCAGTCGCGGCTGCGGTGGCAGCGCAAATTGCCGCAATGATCAAGAAGGTGTCCGACATGCCGGCCGTATCGGCCAACGTGCCGGTCAGTGGTGCGCCGATCAAGGCGCTGCCAAGGATTCCAATACTGTATAGGGACATCACACGTCCGCGCACATCGTCACGCGCCCTGAGTTGCAGGGTGCTGGTTACTGTAACGCTGAAAAAGCCGCAGCAGACACCGAGGAGGAACATGCCGGCAAGCGCGAAATAAACTCCCAGTGGCAAAGTCAGCCACAGATAACTGAGGCTCACCAATCCGCCGCACGCGGCGACCCTCATCACTCCCGTTTTTACCCACGAGGCAATCAGTAGGGAACCGGTTACGGCACCCAGGCCCAGGAATGACATCACGACGCCATACAGTTCGCTCGACCCGCCCAGCACGCGGGACGCCAGGAGCGGTGCCACAACCTGGAAGTTGTAAGCCGCGACGAATACCACCGACATGACGATCACGGTCAACGTCAGGACACGATCCTGCCTGATATAAGACAGGCCCTCGCTCACCTGCCCACTCTTGCGTTCCACAGGGCGGCCCACATGAAAGCGTGTAACGTCGAGCATCATCAGAACCAGGACAACAAGCCCGAAACTGATGGCGTTGATGAAAAAGCTGGGGGCCATGCCGAAGGAGGCAATCAGCAGACCGCTGGTCATCGGGCCGATCATCCGTCCCGATGAAATGACAGCATTGTTCAAGGCTACGGCGTTGGGCAAATCTGCTTCGCCGACAAGGTCCTTGATGAAGCCGAGCAGCGCGGGCTTGTCGATGGATATAATAAGGCCGAGCAGCAGAGCAGCCAACCAGATCATCCATATTTCGATGATATTGGCAGCCACCAACAATCCGATCGCGACCGCTAACAAGGCCTGCGCGCTCTGGGTTGCGATCAGCAATCGGCGGCGGTTGAGCCTGTCGGCAATGACACCGCCGTATAGTCCAAAAAATACCAGCGGTCCGAATTGGAGCGCGTTCGTGATGCCAAGCGCCAGGCCGGAATCGGTCAACCGCAATATCAGCCAGTTCTCGGCCGTAATCTGGATCCAGGTACCGATGTTGGATGCGACCTGCGCAGCGAAATAGATCCGAAAATTCGGAATTCGCAGACTGATGAAAGTCGTATGAAGGCTGCCCGGCAGGATTTGCGCGGGTCGTGCGGTCATGCCGCCACGTTCTCGTCCAACGGACATATGCCGAAGGTGTTCGCAAACCCGCGCTTGCCCGATTCGGTGACGATCACGGCGCGGCTTCGCTGCATCCTCTCGGTCCAGCCCAGATCGAAGAAGCGCCTGGTCAGCGCCGCTCCGACCGCGCCGGCGATGTGCGGCCGTCGTTCCGTCCAGTCGAGGCACAGTCGGCAGAAGTGGCGTCGGGTTGCGGTCAATGCAGGCAGGTCGATCCCGAACTCGGTGAGAAACCGCTCGCCCGTCGGGGTGATTTCGGCGGTATCACCAGCAAGCACGATATAGTCGTGCGTCGTGAAGAAATGAGTGAGCTCGGTGCTGAGCCGACCGGCGAGGTGGTCGTAGCAAATTCGCGCGGTACTCAGCTCCCGTGCCTGAGGCGAGAGCGGACGAAATCGTGGCCTGTTTTCGAGTGCAACCGCCACGATGCCGTCGAGCATTTCCACGACTTTCGGTGATGCCAGGCGGAAATACCGATGTCGCCCTTCCCTGATTGCGGAGAGCAAGCCTGCCTCGGTCAGCCTGGCAAGATGCGTGCTGGCGGTCTGCGGCGTGACCCGCGCTGCGAAGGCAAGCTCGGTGGCGGTGAGGGCACGGCCATCGAGCAGCGCCGTGAGCATCGTGGCTCTTGCCGGCTCGCCGACCAGCGCTGCTATTTCTGCGATGAGGGGGGCTGTCATCACCTGGCCTGTATAACGCGGGACGCGGCGGGACGGAGGGGGCGACATTTCGACCGTGATCGAAGTCTGACAGGCCGGGCCCTGGCCACGTGGCCAGTTGGACTGGAGTCACCGGCGCGCCACTCTCGCGGGGCACGGATTGAAGAAAACGCAAGTGCCCGACATGACCCCTCTGACCGCGCTGTCCGATGCTCTCGCAGCGCTGGTCCAGCAAGCCGCCCCCATCGTCGTCGGAGTGCATGGCGGCAGTCGGCGCGGAACCAGCGGGGTGATCTGGCAGGACGGAGTCGTGGTGACCGCCGAGGAGGCGTTGCGCCGTGATGACGGCCTGCAGGTCGCGCTGCCCGGCGGCGAGACCGTCACCGCCACGCTGGCCGGACGCGATCCGAGCACCGACATCGCCGTGCTGCGCATCGCCGGTACCGTTGGTTCGGTGCTCGAGCCCGCGCCGGAGGCACGGCCGGGCGAACTGGTGCTCGCGCTCGGACGGCGCCATGGAGCGATGGTCAGCCGGTTTGGGATCGTCTCGCAGGCAGGCGAGGCGTGGCGCAGCATGCGGGGCGGGCGGATCGATCGGTTCATCCGGCTTGATCTGTCGCTGGATGCCCCGCTGGAGGGAGGCGCCGCGATCGACGCGGCCGGTCGGCTGATCGGCATGCAGGTGTTCGGGCCGCGTGGCCGCGTGCTGGTGATCCCGGCCGCCACGATCGCCCGAGTGGTGCCGCAGATCCTGGCTGATGGCACCGTCGGGCGGGGTTATCTGGGACTTGGCCTGCACCGGGTCGGGGGCGGGCGCCGGGATGCGGCGCCGGGGCAGGCTGGCGTTATTGTGGTCTCGATAGATCCGGACGGACCGGGAGCCGCCGCCGGGGTGCTGCTCGGGGATGTCATCACCTCGTGGAATGGCGAGGCAATCGCCGGTCTGCGCGATATCATGGTTCGGCTGGGGTCGGAGAGCATAGGCACCGCGGTGGATCTGGGACTTGTCCGCGCCGGTGCCGCCACCAAGCTGACGTTGCATGTCGGCAAGCGTCCTGCCGGGTGATACGGCGCCGGAGCGGCAGCCGGACACGGAGCCTGGGCCGCTGCGGGTGGTGGTGCTGATCGCGGAGCCGGCGCGAGCGGCGCGTGTGCGCTCGGCGTTGGCGCTGCATCCTGGGCTGGTCGTGCTGACTGATCCAACCGAATCGGCTGACATCGTCGTGTCGGATGCGGAACCGGTGGTGCCGCGCCGGACGACGGAGGGCCCGGGGATCCGCAAGCTGACTCCGCGCGAACACGAGGTGCTCGAGCTTCTTGCCGCGGGTGCCTCCAACAAGATGATCGCGCGGCGGCTGGGGATTTCGGTCGCGACGGCGAAGTTTCATGTGGCTGCGTTGTTGGACAAGCTGGGCGCACGGGGACGGTCGGATGCGGTTGCGATCGGCGTGCGGCGTGGGTTGCTGATGCTGTAGCGATTGCGGCTGCGGTCCGCTTGCGGCCCGGCCCCCCCAACCCGCTCCCGCAAGGGGAGGGGGAGGTTGCGCTCGCGTCGGGACGAACGGATCATCGGCGCATGACGTGGTCGATCCTGGTTCGGGATCCTGCCACCGGTGCGCTGGGCGCGGCGGTGGCCTCGCGCTTCTTCGCGACCGGCGCAATCTGTCTGCATGTCGAGGGTGGGGTCGCCGCGTTGTCCACGCAGGCGCTGGTCAACCCGATGTACCCCGTCCACGCGATGCCGCGGCTGCGCGCGGGGGAGCTGCCGCAGGCAGTGCTGGACGACGTCGTGGGCGCTGATGCGGGGGCCGATCAGCGGCAGTTCCACATCCTGGACGCATCCGGCTGCATCGCCCAACACACTGGGCGAGGCTGTATCGCCTGGGCGGGCAATGTGCGTGGGACGGACATCTCGGTTGCCGGCAACATGCTGAAGGGGCCGGCGGTCGTGCAGCGCACGCTGGATGCGTTCGCGGCGGCGAGCGGTCTGCTGGCAGAGCGGCTGCTCGCGGCCATGGAGGCGGGCGAAGCGGCCGGCGGGGACAAACGCGGCAAGCAGTCGGCAGCACTGAAGATCTGCACGCGCGATCCGTTCCCGGATCTCGATATTCGCGCCGACGATCATCCGGATCCGCTGGTGGAGCTGCGGCGGCTCTATCGGGTCAGCCGGGAGCGCTTCGCCGTGTTCCGGCGCTTCCTTGCCGGAGCCGACAGTCCCTGTGGCGTGTTCGACCGCGCGGTCATCGATGCGGCGATCGCGCGGGAACGGGGCGAGCCGTAGGTGACTGGGACGCTCGCCCTCACCCGGATCGCTTCGCGATCCGACCTCTCCCGCAAGCGGGAGAGGTGGAGGGGGGCGGCCATCGCTGTTGCTTGCGCTGTGTGGCTTGCCGCGCCGGCGGCGCGTGCGCAGGAGAGGACGCTGCATATCGGACTGCGGGAGGATCCGGACCTGCTCGATCCGGTCCTGGGCTCCAGTTATGTCGGGCGGATCGTGTTTGCCGGGTTGTGCGACAAGCTGTTCGACATCAGCCCGGATCTGAAGATCGTGCCGCAGCTTGCCACCGGTTACGAATATAAGGATCCGACGCATCTGATCATCCGGCTGCGTGCGGGCGTGCATTTCCAGGACGGCGAGCCGGTGGATGCCAATGCGGTCAAGTTCACCCTGCTGCGTGCGCTGACGGTGAAGGGAAGCATGCGCCGCGGCGAAATCAACTCGATCGCCTCGATCGATGTGATCGATCCGCTTACGGTCGAGCTGGTTTTGAAGGCACCGGACGCTCCCTTGATTTCGCAATTGACCGATCGCTCTGGCATGGTGTTGCCGCCCAAAGTGGTGGAACAGGAGGGCGACAAGTTCGGGCTTCACCCTGTCTGCTCCGGCCCGTTCTCGTTCGTCGAGCGCGTGCCGCAGGACCGTATCGTGCTGCAGCGTTTTCCCGGCTACTGGAACGCCGGTGCGATCTATTTCGATCGCGTCGTCTATCTGCCGACCCCGAACGCCGCGGTGCGGCTTGCCAATTTGCAGGCGGGCGCGCTCGATCTGGTGGAACAGACATTGCCGACCGACGTTGCTGCCGTGCGGCGTGATCCGAAGCTCAAGCTGGCGATCCAGGACTCGCTGATGTACGAAGGCATTACCTTCAACACCGGCAACGGCCCGGCAGCGAACACGACCATCGGCCAGAACGCGCTGGTGCGCCGCGCCTTCGAGCTGGCGATCGATCGGACCGCGCTGATCCAGGTCGTTTACAACGGAATGTACACGCCGACCGCCCAGGCCAATCCGCCGGGCTCGCCCTATTACGACACGGCGATCCAGCCGCCGGCGCGGGACGTGGCGAAGGCCGAGGCGCTGCTGAAGCAGGCCGGCGTCAGGCTGCCGGTGCCGGTGACCATCACCATCCCGAACAATCCCGACCTGCAGCAGACTGGCCAGGTGATTCAGGCAATGGCGAAGGAGGCGGGGTTCGACGTGAAGCTTTTGGCGATGGAGTTCGCTTCGTCGTTGCAGGCGGGGTATGGCGGGCGATTCCAGGCTTACATGATCGGCTGGTCGGGCCGTTCTGATCCCGACGGCAATATGTGGCAGTTCCTGCATACCGGCGGGACTTTCAACTACGGCCATTATTCCAACCCGGACGTCGACAGGTTGCTGGACGATGCCCGCGAGCATGATGAGCTGGCGACGCGACGCGCGCTCTATGATCGGGTCTGGCAGCAGGAGCGTGCGGATCTGCCGCTGCTTTATTTGTGGAATCCGAAGAACATCGTGGGCATGAAGCGGACGCTCGAGGGCTTCCAACAGGTTCCCGATGGTCTGATCCGTCTGCAGGGAATGCAGTTCGCGCGGTGATCGCGGCGGTGAGGTATTGCCTTTTCCGCATTCCTCGTGCGGCTCGGGATTTGCCAGCTATATGATCTAGCTGACATCTAGCCTGTACGGTGCCACATGCATCAGGTCGGAGCTTTCGGGGCGAAGAACACGCCGAGCGCGCTGCTCGACCAAGTCGAGCGCGGCGAGGAAATCATTATCACCCGGCATGGGCGAGCGGTCGCGCGTTTGGCACCCCTGACAGGGGCGGTCAGTCGAGAGGAGGCGCGGGCCGCTGCTGAGCGTATCCGCGAGATGAGCAAGGGCGTCACGCTCGGCGGCCTCAAGGTCAAAGACTTGATCAACGAGGGACGCATGTGAGCCTGGTGCTCGATGCGTCGCTGGCGTTCAGTTGGTATTTTGAGGATAAGCGCACCGAAGCAGTCAACGCGGTGCTGGATGAAGTGGTCGAGACCGGCGCTGTAGTGCTGGCGCTTTGGCGGCTCGCAATTGTCAACGGTTTCCAGAACGCCATCCGTCGCAAGCGTATCGATATGGCGTTTCGCGACCGTGCCATCGCGCAGCTCGCGGCTAGCCGATCACCGTCGATCCCGATACTGACGCGCACGCCTGGACGACGACGTTGCGGCTCGCCGACCAGTTTCAGCTTACTGCCTACGACGCCTGCTATCTGGAATTAGCGCAGCGGCGAAGGCTGTCGCTCGCAACTCTGGATCGGCGGCTCCATGCCGCCGGCAAAACACTCGGGGTTATGCTGTTGGGGGGTGAGGCATAGGCCGCCGGAACTGGTCGCTTGCCGGCGAAAGCGTGTAACGGCGTACCTTGTGCTCATCGACCCCGACTCCCAACCCACCACCAGTCGGCACCCGGAGCTTTCCGTCCCTGACGGCGAGCGGGTGCGATAACAGGTCCTCGGCCAGGTAATAGGTCGGTTGATAGAACTCGTAGCCCAGCTAACGTGTCCGGCGTGGCTGCGATGAGCCCTGATAGGTAGGCCCATTGTCCTTCAAGAGCAGGGGAGGCGAACACAATGAACATTTGCATGGTCGGCTATGGCATGATGGGGGTGTGGCACTCGGACGCCCTTACGCGGACCGACGCCGTGCTGCATACCGCGGTGGGGCGGCGACCGGAGGCGACGGAGGCGTTTGCTACACGCTTTGGGTATCGCAAGTGGACGACTTCGCTGGCGGCCGCACTGGCTGATCCGGACGTAGATGTCGTGGTACTGGCCACCCCAAGCGAGCAGCACGAGGAGCAGGCGATCGCCTGCCTGGAAGCCGGCAAGCACACGCTGATCGAGATCCCGATCGCGATGAGCCTTGCGGGCGCCGAACGCGTCGTCGCGGCTGGGGAGAAAAGCGGTAAGGTGTATGGGCTCAGCCATCCGATGCGCTTCCGCGCGGAGCGGGAGGCGCTGCGGGCGCGGCTCGCTGCCGGGGAGGAGACGATACGGCACATCGCCGGGCGCTTCTTCATACCACGGCTGAAGAATGTCGGTGCGACCGGTTATGTGCGGAGCTGGAGCGATAATATCCTGTGGCACCATTTCTGCCATTTCGTCGATCTTGGGCTGTTCCTGTTCGACGGCATACCGGTGCGGCGAATCGCGAGCCATCTCGGTCCCTGCCATGAACGGACGGGGATCCCGATGGAATGCATCGTCATGTTGGAGACGGAGCGTGATGCGACATTGCTGGTGCACGGGCCGTACCACGCGTCCTACAGGTTTTATGACAAGCTGATCGTGACCGACCGGGACACGTACTTCTTCGATATCCTGGCCGGGACGCTGCGCACCGCTTCGGGCACGGTCGCCATCGAGCCGGAGCAGGAGAATGCGGCGAGAGTCGTGTTCGATTTTCTCGATGCCGCGCGTGCGGGCCGTCCACCGCGTGCGTCCGGTCCCTCGGTGCTGCCGGCGATGCGGGTGCTGCAGGCAGTGCAGGACAGTTGGGATGAACGGTACGGTGCTCGCGCTATCCCAGGGCGGGCGGCGTTCGGCTAAGCCGGGGCCCGGCGTCTTGGTGCGTTGTGACACGAAAGGGTGAAGGTTGCGCGGACCTTGGACGCCATGCCAATATTGTCGGCCATACGAGGGGCAACCGTCTCGGCCGGGCGCAAAGCCTTGAGCGTTGCCGGTCTCATGGAGGGATAACGGCCATGGCCAATGACAAGATGATGGCACAAATGTCGCAGAAGCCCGGCTTCATCGCCGCGCTGGACCAGAGCGGCGGATCGACGCCCGGCGCGCTGCGCCTGTATGGCATTCCGGACAACGCCTATAGCGGCGATGCCGAGATGTTCAGGCTGATGCATGAAATGCGCGTGCGGATCTTTACCGCGCCGGCCTTCACCGGGGATAAGATCATCGGGACCATCCTGTTCGAAGGCACGATGGACGGGGAGGCGCGGGGCAAGCCTGTGCCGACTTTCCTGTGGGAAGATCGCGGCGTGGTCCCGTTCGTGAAGGTCGATAAGGGGCTGGAGGCAGAGAAGGACGGCGTCAGACTGCTGAAGCCGATGCCGACGCTGGATGCGCTGCTCGACCGGGCGGTGAAGCTGGGCGTCTTTGGCACCAAGATGCGCTCCGTCATCGAACTAGCCTCGAAAGATGGGATCGCGGCAATCGTGAAGCAGCAGTTCGATGTGGCGGCGCGAATCAGCGAGTATGGGCTGATGCCGATCATCGAGCCGGAAGTCTCGATCAAGAGCCCGCAGAAGGCCGATGCGGAAGCCATCCTGGCTTCGGAGATTACACGGCGTGTGGATGCCTTGCCGGAGGGTCGGCAGGTGATGCTGAAGCTGACGCTGCCGGAGGTGCCGGATCTATATGCGGGGCTGGCGAAGCATAAGCGGGTGGCGAGGGTAGTTGCGCTGTCCGGCGGCTATACGCGGGATGAGGCGTGCATGCGTCTCGCTGCCAATCATGGGATGATCGCGAGTTTCTCGCGGGCGCTGGTTCAAGATCTGCGGCGTCCGATGAGCGATGCGGATTTCGAGGCGGCGCTGGAGGGGTCGATCGACGAGATTTACCGGGCGTCGACCGTCAAGAATTGATACCGGCTGGGCAAGTGTCGCTTGCTTCGCCGAACTGGCAGGGCAGGCGTGATGGCGCCGAAGAGAGAATCGTACC
>Ga0335074_10007225_pt1 | contig 15386 bp, 14 predicted proteins | sample Lox_Sample_23_FD_206715 | JGI IMG/M metagenome (GOLD analysis project Ga0335074, IMG submission 206715) | Soil microbial communities from Loxahatchee National Wildlife Refuge, Florida, United States - Lox_Sample_2.3 | ecosystem: Environmental > Terrestrial > Soil > Wetlands | place: USA... | reverse complement strand
TCATCCGCTTCATCTCGACGGCTTATGCGGTGCGGTCCACATCGTGTTCCTCCAAGTTGGTTGGTACTGCCCTCAAAAGAACACGGTGCTTACGCACCGGCTGTTGGCGCTGCGACACGTCATCCCCGGCTGGGTAGCTGCAGAGATACCTCGCGTTTACGCGCGTGAACGTTTTTGGAATCAGCAGCGTGCGGGCGACATCTGCAAATAACGCGGCGTTTACGCGATAGCATTCGCTAACCTGTTGAAATTGGCGGGTGGCGGCGAATTCGGCTCGGAGCAGGCAGCGAAGCGTATTCGCGGGATCACAGGGACGTAAACATGTTGCTAGCAAAGGATCGAAGCTAAAACGAGCGTCCCGGCGCGCTCACGCGTACCCTCCGTTCCGGCGGCCCTCAAGGGTCTGCTCTACGCTCCGATGAACGCGCCAAGTGCTGCGCGCCCTTGACCGCCGTCCTCGCTGCGGGTGTTAGCCAGCTATGAGAAGAATGTATTCTTCTCATGTTCCATGAACATGCAACGTGCCACGAACTTAGCTCGAATCGAGTTCTAACGCTACCTGCACGCTTCTCATCGCAATTCGAGTGAGTCCGGCCTCCGAATGGCGGCGATTTCATTGCCGCCGGCGTGTTTACGTATGTGAACACGTTGCCGGCCAAGCGGCTATCAAACGTCCCGCCACGATTGCGCATCAAACCCGGTCAAGAGCTGAAACCTCAGGCAAGGCGTTTCTCCGATGGCATCTTCCAACGCCAAGCCGCCCTCTTCGACCCCGCCCACGGTTCCCGCCGCGCCGGCCAGCGAGGCTTTTCGGACCAAATCCATCGCGACTCGACTGACTGAGGCAGAGTTTGCCGTGGTGGAATCAGCGGCGACGAGTGCAGGTCAAAAGGTCTCCGAATGGCTCCGCGACGCCGCGCTTGCCCAAGCTCATCAAGAACGGGAAGGGCAGACCGATCCGATCTTGTTGGCGGAGATTCTGGGCCTTCGCGCCCTGGTGTTGAACCTGTTCGCCAAGGCCTCTGAGGGACCATTGAGTAAGGAAGACCTGCGCAAGATCTCCGAGTATGCCGAGGCGATCAAGGATAGGAAGGTTGAGGAAGCCCTGGCCCGAAGGCACCGGAATGATGGCGGAAGCCAGGGGGAATAGCAGTGCGATGGCAGCGCTTGGCGGAGGCTTTCCCGTGGCGAACCGCCGCGATGATGGCCGGGTTTGCCGCCTCTCTATGGTTCCTGTGGTGGACATGGTTTGCTCAGGAGCTCTCGCCGCTTGAGCGGTACTATTGGCCGACCTATTTCTCAAGCACCGAAGGCGCGAAACAGCCAGGCTCCACGACACTCATCGCCCCGCTGTTTATGACCTCTCACGCCCGGAAGAGCGAGATCGCTCTCGACCCCGATGTGGACCGTGGACGGACGGGAAACCTACCTCTTCAGCTCTCGCAATCTGCAGTCGATCGAGGGTGGACGGGGATCGAGAAAGCCCAGCCGATGCGGGTCGAATCCGGGGCGCTAGAAGACCTGTTGCGGGAGCGTTTCTATGCGGGCCAAGAGTTCTGGCACATGACAATGGAGCCGATCCTCGAAGGATGCGCTTACCTATTGGTTTGGATCGTCATCGCAATTGTCTTCGTCCGGCGGAGACTGGCAGCGGAATGGAAGGAACTTTGGACGGTCGTAGCGGAGACAGATTCGGCCTCCGATTACAACTGGGATACGCCGGGGAATCGACGTGGGATTGTGGCGCGACTTGGATGGCGTTGGAGTCTCCGGGAATGGATTGAGAACGTGTCCTTCAGACCTGTTCGGACGGCGCGTCAGAGCAGTCGTCCAATCGATACGAAACGGGATTCGGAAGCGATATGCGAAGATATCGGCAGAGATCAGACATTGACACCGGCTGCGATGCCGCCGGAATCGGCTCCGCAACTGAGGCTGGAAGCACCCCCGATCAACCACCCGAAGAGACCGGTCCAACCGCGCTTCATCTTCCCCGGAAGAGCCGGCATCCGGGCTGCTAATCGGAAGCCGAAACCTTGGGATGAATCGCAATGGATTGACTGAAAGAATCGCCGAGCGTTCACCGATCTCATAGACTAACGCTCGCGAAGCAGTTACTTCCCATTTCGCAACGCTTCCGATGGATTTTCTCTTCAGGCTGCAGTCAGCATCCTAGCACCCTCTTGAACGAGCAGCGATGCGCCACTTGAGCGAATCGTCTCCGCTCTTGCATTAGCCTTCCAATCGCCTAACCCAAAGCCTCGCGAAGACCCGATCATTGCGACCTCGAAGCGACCCACAATCGCTGGAGTTTGCGGCAGTCATTCGGTTCATTTTGCGCGAGCGTTGTCGGGTCGATTGATCGCACACTCGACCTTCGATTTCGGGGATGAATCCAGTTTCTATAACTGCGCAACAAATCGCGACAAACATTCAAGAAGAGCAACGAATGTATGCGAATGTCCAGTAATGACGCGGTCGCGAGCGATGTGGATCATCAAAATTCATTTATCGCAAGACGATCATACGCATCGAAGCTGCGTTACCTTATCCGCAAGGCAGTGCGAGATGCTGCCGCGCTCTTTCTCGGAGTTCACGCGCATGTTGACCATCTCGAAGGCCCTCTCAGCAGGGCAGGCCCAAACCTACCACTCGCGAGAGTTCGCCTCTGAGCAGCAGAATTACTGGAGTCGCGAGCGTCAGGCATTCAGCGAATGGCGTGGCGCGCTTGCAGAGGAGTGGGGTTTGCACGGCTCTGTTCGAGCAGAACACTTCGCCCGACTAAGCGAAGGCCAGCATCCAGAAAACAGCGTACAGCTCATTCGGCACCAGCCAGCAAAAACCTACGAGAACGAGTACGGCAAAGAGATCACCAGCGTGGAGCATCGCGCCGGATGGGATGCGACGATCTCGGCTCCGAAGTCCGTTTCACTCACTGCGCTCGTTGGCGGCGATTTCCGTGTGCGACAGGCACACCGAGAAAGTGTGCGCATTGCTCTCGGGGAGTTGGAACGGTACACACAAGCTCGTATTGGCAATGTTCATGCGCCGGAGACGACGGCAAAGTTTGTCGCTGCTACGTTCGAGCACGACACGGCGCGGCCCGTAGACGGATACGCCGCTCCGCAGCTCCACACTCATGCCGTGATCTTCAACATGACCGAGCGCGACAACGGCCAGTCGCGCGCGCTCCAGGAGCGCAGCCTATTTCAGTCGCAACGATATGTGACCAGTGTCTATCGCTCGGAACTCGCCATGCGGCTCCAAAAGTTGGGCTATGGGATCGAGACCGGCAGGCACGGCCAGCCAGAGATCAGGGGATATACGAGGGAGTATTTGGAAGCATCGAGTCCGCGACGTGAGCAAATACTGGAGCACTTGATAGAGGCTGGGAGGGACGGAGCGGGTGCAGCACAGGTTGCAGCGCACCGCACGCGCGATAAGAAGGAGATTCAGTCGCAGGAAGAAGTGTTGCGGAGGCACCGCGAATTGGCCGAACAGTTCGGCCATCAAGCGGATCGCGTAGTTGCGCAGGCGCAGGATCGGATTCAGCAACACCAGCAGCAGCCGGAGAAAACCGCACAGCAGGCCGCCACCTACGCTCAAAAACATGTCTTCGAGCGTTCCGCTGTTCAGGATGAGCGGACCATTCTCGGATCGATGCTTGATCGCGGTATGGGCCAGCTCACGTATAGCGAAGCACGCCGAGAATTCGCGCGCCGCGTTGCGACCGGCGAATTTCGTTCCTTAGGTCCCAAAGAAGGTCACGCTGCGCCCCAATACACCACCGCCGATATGGTTCGTATGGAGCGAGAGATCGTCGAGCGAATGCAGGCCGGCAATCACCGCACCTATAGCGATCCGATGCTGGTCTCGCCCCAAATCCGATGCAGCATCGAGGACAGGCACCCGGAACTGAATGGGTCGCAATATCACGCTGTCGATGAGATCTTCCTTTCACGCCAGAAAATCGTTGGCGTCGAAGGTGTAGCCGGGGCCGGTAAGACCACGGCGATTGCTGTGATCCGCGAAGGCGCAGAGGCCGACGGCTATCGCGTGGAGGGGTTTGCGCCAACCTCCCGAGCCGCACAGAAGCTGGCCGAAGCGGGCATTGAGACATCTACGCTGCAACGGCATCTCGCACGCGGCGAGCAGCCCGACACCGGCCAAAAGCGGCTTTATGTGCTCGATGAATCTTCTCTTACATCCACGAGGCAGATGTACCAATTTGTCGAGCGCCTGCACTGGAATGATCGCGTCCTCTTAGTAGGTGACACGCGGCAACACGAATCCGTCGAGGCAGGCCGACCGTTCGCGCAACTTCAGGAAGCGGGCATGATGACCGTGAAACTGAGCGAGATTCTGCGACAGCGCGACCCGGACCTTAAGCAAGCCGTCGAACATCTCGCTCGCGGTGACGTGCGTGCGGCGCTCGATTGCCTCGACTACAAACGCCGTATCCACGAGTATGGCGACCGCCAGGAGAGGACTGCAGCCATCGCGCGCGAGTATGCGCGGTCTCCGGAAAACACGTTGGTTGTCTCCCCAGACAATCGGTCCCGGAGCGAAATCAATCAGCGGATTCATAGCGAACTGCAATCGCGCGGTTTGGTGAGTCGCGCCGAGCAACCCGTTACAACGCTTGTGCCGCGCCAGGAGATGACCGGAGCGGACCGCACCTGGGCGGCGCAGTACCAGGTCAACGACATTCTCCGCTATTCGCGCGCGTCGCAGGAGACCGGCATCGGCAAAGGCGAGTATGCCCGTGTGACGCACATCGATTCTGAAAAGAATTTGCTAACCGTGTTGCGTGCAGACGGCGCCGAACGCACATACGATCCGCGCCGGCAGATGGGTGTCGTGGTCTATCGGGAGCATGAGAAGGCGTTCTCTGTAGGCGACCGCATTCAGTTCACCGCGCCCAGCCACGATTTGAAGCTTGCCAACCGCGAACTCGGGACGGTGAAGGATATTTCGCCGGATGGTGCCATGCGACTCAAGCTGGATAACGGACGGGAGATGAACCTCAACCCCGAACGCTATCCGCACATCGATCACGGCTACGCCGTGACGAGCTATTCCGGCCAGGGCCAGACCGCCGACCGCGTCCTCGTCCACGTTGACACCAATCTCGCCGCCAGGGATCTGCTCAACAACCGCATGGCCTACGTCTCCGTTTCACGCGGACAATACGATGCGCAGATTTTTACGAATGACCGTGGCGCACTCGCAAACGCGCTCGGGCACGATGTTTCGCACAAGAGCGCATATCAGCCAGCGCAAGCAATTGCCCCGCTTGCGCAGGAGATTGCTGAAACACACACGTCGAAGCACGACTTCGGCCAAGGCATGGGAATGGGACTCGGACTGTAGGTTCGGCAAGCGCAAGCGCGATGCACGACTGTTCGCATTCATACAAAGACCGCAGATCATCGTGAGGAGAATGTCATGTCCGCAGAGCTCTTCATCAAAAAGCCAGTTCAGAGCGTGGGCACCGCCGCATTAGGATTAGAGCGCCATTATTCCGTAGGGGAAATCGCCGAAAGGTGGGGCCTGAGCGAAAAGACCATTCGCCGAATGTTTGAAGACGAGGAAGGTGTCCTGCAATGGGGTAGCCCGGAAACGAGGCGCAAACGCGGTTACATTACACTGCGCATTCCGGAAAGCGTGATGTTACGGGTTCATCGCCAGCGCACACAACGGGCAAGCTAGGCGGGTGTAAACGACTCAATGTGTGTCTGAGTAGCCTCCCCATTCTCCGCACACACGGCAGCGGAAAGCGTACGCAGTCGGCCCGACGTTCTTGTCGAGACTGTCTAAATAATGAGCCAATTTCTCGCCTGTAAAGCCCGACTCTTCGGCGATTGCTTTGCGCATACTCGGATCGAGGTTCCGGAGTTCCATCGCACCGATAGGGCCAACGAATTCAGCCGCATCGCCGCAGTGGGTATACCAGCGTTCTTGTTGCCAGCCGCTGAATGACGGTGTGCGAAAACAAACCTCTTCGATGACTGACTGAGGGACTGAGTCCCACCTACCGTAGTCGCCGACGGCCTTGGGGTCGACAAACTCGGCTTCGAAAACCCTGCGAGCCGTCCCATCGGAGATGCACCAAGGGCACAGCGCATCATCTAGATCGTGTTCGGAGTAAACTGAGCCGATGTAAATGAACCCGCGGTGCTGATTGCACGCCCGACACTTCGCGTCGGAAGGAATAATTGATCCAGATGCCAACGGATCAGGGTGGTACTTGAATATGGGCAAGGTTAAATCGGTCACGTACCGCTCCGCGAATCAGGATGGCGCTTCAGTCGCCGTTCGTTGAGGTGTTCCATCGAAAGATCGCATTCCCGGACAATTGAGCGAACTCGCCGGAGCCCAAGTGGTGATGGGTTGGATGGAAGTCATCTATGTGGCAAATGCGAGTGCCGCTTTTGGGGTCCCATTTTGACAGTCCGGATTTCGCCGCAGAGTAGAGCCACTTGCCATCGCTGAAAAACCTTCCGGAGGGTCCGGCGAACGAGGTGACTTCACGGGCCCACTGCCAGTCACTCCGCCACTCAGGGCTGGCGGGGCCGGTTGAGGTGATGTCGAAAATACGCGCTCCGTCCACAATCTTGTCGGCATCGTCTCCGATGCCACCGATGGCAACTGTGTCTTCGTTCAGCCAAGCAACGCCATGATCCCAGTACCAGGTGCGAGCGCAAACATCTCTCTTCGTCGCACCATCCTCTGACTCCCAGATATTCTCCGACAGCCATCGGTCAATGCTCCAGACAACAGGCATTCCAACTGGATGCCAAACCCAGCCATCGTCGAGAATCCGAGCTCCATTCGGACTCAGATACAGAGCCCCATGGAAATAGTCCAGATAGTGCTCTGGCCGTTGCTCACCGGTTTGATACGCCGTTGGGCCGCGTTCGCTTAGGAGCTTTCCCGTTGAAGCATCTGAAACGTCGAGCCTGTTCCACGCGTTGCGGTGAATGACGATCACGTTTCCTTGCCATGAGCCAAAGCCGAAGGAAAACGGCACCGTTTCGGGAAAGTAATCTCCGCCGTCCAAATTGAGAGTAATTCTGCCGGATTGTAAGTCGATCACCTGGCCATATTGTCCATAGTCGTTCACGGCGGCAGCAAATTCGCCGTTGTGCGATACATGAAGGCGTCGCGTGAGAGTGTGCCCCGCAAATGGATCGCGGGCCGATTCCGATGGGAGTTGAAACCGCCCAATCAATTCTGACTGGCCGCTGTCTGCGTCAAAACGCAGGAGCGCACCGTCTTCCACCAGCATCAGCCAAATGCTCTGGCTTTCCTGGTTGACAGGAGCGATATCAACAATGGTGTTGCCTTTGTTCGGAATCTCCGTCTTGATGACCATTGAAGAGTTCATTCAGCGTACTCCGGGGTGCTTGGCGTCAAATTCTCCTTGCCACGCAAGTCGGTCATCTGCATCTGCTGCCAATGATCCGAGGATATTGTCTAGGTCGGAATAGCAGTCCCATGCTGGCCTGCCCGAAATGGCGCTCAAGAGATCGACTGTCCTGGATTCAAGTAGCTCCGGCCGCTTGCCCTTCCAGCAATTGTCTGCTAGCGCGACGAGCAAATCTTCCAAACCGACATTCTCCAAAGCCTCCCAGTTCCCGTGCGTGAACGCGAACCTTGCTCGCTCTGCCGAAACGCCCATTTCTCGCAGAAGGTCAAAGCCACGTTGCTCATGCGCTTTTCCGGCCTGAACCAGTTCTTCGACATGAATCGCTTTCCCCAGGTCGTGGGTGGCGGCTCCATAGAGAACCGCATTCCCGTCGAATGGCACGTTTGGGAACACGCGCGTGATCTGCGCTACCAGTCTTGAAGCGACATCGTGAACAAGGATGAGATGAGCAATCAAGCGTGGCGAGACAGAAACTCGACTCAACAGACTAACTACGTCTGAAGGGAGCGGCCTAAAGTGGGAATTTGCGAGGGGATCTGCCATCGTTCTGAGAGTACAACGTAGATGCGAGGAGCGTTGCCCGCAATGGCGAGATTGCTATTTCCCCAGCGCTCCTATTTCTGTCCCCGATTGTCTTATTGCAGAGGCTTTTCCTTCGATCCAGTAGTCTACTTCCTGCGCCTCGATTGGCGACGGGACCTGCCAGCGATCCAGCATTCGCTCGATGGCTGTCGCCGGAACAGGATTGGACCGCTCGCGGTTTTGGCGGAAGAGCGCTTCGGGCGAGGCCTCGACGTAAACGATCCGGACATGAGCGCGGTAAGCCGTAACCAGATCGATCAATTGCGTGCGCAGATCCCGGGAAAGATTTGTGGCATTCCACACAAAATCCTGGTGACGCCGAAGAAACTCGCGCGCTCTTTCCCGAGCAGCCTGCACCACGCGCCCCTGGGAGCCTGTAGCCTCCTCGTCGAGCTCGATACGCAGAGCATCGAGGCTCACGACAGGCACACCGGCTAGGTGGTCTGAGATCCAGGTGTCCTTTCCCGCTCCCGGTAAGCCGGAGATCACCGTCACCCGGCAAGTGAAATCCTCATGCGCGGGGTAGTCGGGGTTGCGGCCCTCCGAGCGAAAGTACTCAAATCGACTATGGGCGGACGGAAAGGCACGCGGCGAATCCAAACAGCCGCATTCACGGCAAAGCTCTTCAAAAAGCGAAATATTCGCAAGCAATTCTTCCTGGTCACTGCAAATTCTGCCAAGAGCATCGGCACGAGCCAGCAGTGCCAGAAGCCCACACTGCGCGGTCTGGCTTATTCGGAACGCACGCCGCTGTGCATCATCGTGATTGATGAGATGGAAGGGTGCCTGGTGGTGTTCAATAAGCGCGCAAACCTGTTCTCGGATGGCAAACGGTACATGCATCTGCCACATTATCTGGCGAGCGTCGATGGCTCCGCGTTGAGAATGGCCTCGGCTCGTAATTCGCCCTTGGTCCAGCCGGGTGCACGCAGGCTTCGCGACGTCGTGCAGGAGCGCAGCTGCAAATAAGATGAATCGTTCTGTTTCTGGCAATTGTCGCCAAGCGTTGGATGAAGCGAGAGCCTCAACCACCATCCGGGTGTGAATCCACACGTCGCCTTCGGCATGGTGAATCTCGTCCTGCTGGCACCCGCGGAGCTGCTGAATCCATGAAAGGGACTTATCGATTGCGTCCCATTCGACGCGCCAATCCGGAGGAGTAGGGCAAAGCGCTGTCAGCATCTTCATCTGGCCCTCCCGGACTGTCCGAGGTCCGCAAAGATATCAACGCCATCGCGCAGCTGATTCGGTTCAAGCGGGCGGTCGAGCCAATGAACGTCTTCTTCTTCGACGGCCTGAGTGAAACTGTCGCGCACATATTTATAACGGCCGCGGACGCATCCGTCCTCTTCCCACTTGATGTAAAGGCCTTCCATGATCTCCGTCGATGAGCAAGTCGAGCGGCCGATCAGATCCTCAAAACGCCTCAAGCGGCCTTGGGCGATTACCGGAACCGAAACAACTGGGATAGAAGAAAGGAGCTGGTGTCGTCGCTCGGTACTCAGAAATTGATCCGTGTCCCGATCGAAAAGATCGAACTCCAGGAAGTAATGCGGCAAGCAATCATAGCGGATGGTATGCCTTGCATAAAGCCACTCGCCGTACAGGGTGTACCTGTTGCCGAGAACGCACGAGAGCGTGCCCCGATGTGCGTTGGCCCAGCGCTTAAACAGATCGAACTGCCGTTCTCGCGGTCCTCCAGAAAGCACATGACCGCGACTCTGAAGAATTAACTCACCGTCGTCATCGAAGCTGATAGCGCTGTTGGCGCCATCGAGCTTCTCCTCCACCACCAAAAAGCACTCGTTTAGCTCCGCAGGCGAGACAATCGCGAGATCCTCGTCGCCTCGTTGCTGGCGCGAGCCGAGAAGGTGTGGTGTGCGCGGATACTTGAGAATCGGCTTCATGGCTTGAGACAAATAAGAATGCGGTGATTGAGCACGTGCTCGATCTTCGGTTGTGGGCACCCGCCGGCGACCGCCATTTCTCTCAACCGATTCACCGTGAACAAATGCCTGTGCTCTGGATTGTCGTCGGGTGTGGAAGGCACGCTGGCTATGACAAACCGTCGCGCCACGCGGAGAGCCTGACGGAGTGCTGCCTCTGGGGTGTGCAAATGTTCGAGCACTTCAAGGATCGTGACACCGTCGAAGCTGCTGTCAGGGAAAGTTAGTTCGCAGACATCCATTCGAAAGACATGAAGGCGATGGATTCCTCCTCGGCACACTGCCTGTAAGTCTGCGATCCGTTGGTCGAGCACATCGATTGCCGTAACGGTCACTTCAGGAAATCCAGCGATTAGAGGCCAGAGAAATGTCCCCCGGCCACTGCCAATGTCGAGCAGCGTTGCTGGCGCCAAGCTGCGCAACAGACCCAACACTCTTCGGACGCGTGCCAGATCCATGTTTTGCTTGAATTTGTGCAGGCGCAGTCCCGCGGCAAGCCCGTCATCGATGCTTGCTGTGGGATTATCCAGACGGCCACGAACAAACGCGGTCGCCAATTCGCTGAAATAACGCTCCATGCTTGGTTAAAGAATACAGGCTAAGAATTTTGGTGCGTAAGCTCTTGGTGCTCATCTATTGATCTGCAGTGGAGAGTAAACTTCCAGTCGAAGCTCTTCCACACTCCTCAAGGTGCGCCAACTCCCCACGCGAAATTCCACGAAGCATCGCTGGTTCCCAGCCCGTTTCGCGTTGACAGAAGCCGGTGTAGAACGATCCACTCCGTCGGCGTTCGCGTCGGTGGCTTGTTGCCGGTGTAGAAGCAACTGGTAAATAAACCATGATTGAACCCCGCTTCTGAACCTCGGACTCACTGCTGAACCATACGAATGCAGCCTCCTTATCCACGTCCGCGATTCGCCTTGTAAGTGCCAGCATGCTTGCGCACTCGATATGCAACGGCGGTCTGGCGACGGACTTATCGCAGTCCGGACCGGCAAAGACTCGCTCTGCAACCACTCGGTGTGGGACAAACGGCGGCACGTGCAGTGTGACTTTGTGAATGCCCGCGTAGAAGTGTTTTCCGACGGAGACCTTCCCCGCAAAATGCAACCATTTTGGCCCAAACCAATTGTCAATGCGAATGGCATATAGCCGCGCCGGCATGTAGTCGCGAGCAACACCAACCACAAGCGCCTGCACCCTTTTCATGAACTCAGCCGAGTCCCCTTGCAGCGTCGAAGTGAATTCTCTGACACCATCGAACATAGTCAACTCCTGTACCCCAGGTCTCGTATATGTCGAGACCCGGGGTATTTGGGTTAATCGAGAAACGCAATTTGCGGAGCGTGCTTCGCAAAGCGTTCCCGGTTCATGAACACGCGATGCCAGCACCAGAGATCAATCGTCTTGTGATCCCTGTGCCGGATCTCCCCACGCGCATACACTTCGGCGTCGCGCACCATGCGACTCCAGCCGAACTGCCGCGCTTCTGGGTTGCGTGCGATGAGCTTCTGGTACTCCCCGATAGCGATGCCTGTCGGGTACCGGTTGCACACCATCACGGCCTCGCCACCTTTCCTCATCATCTGCGCACAGATGTGAGGCTTGCTGCCACCACCGCGGCTCAGCGGTTCGTTGCGCAGGATCACGGCGTCCTTGTCGTTCACGCCGGGTTCCGGAACAAAGAACCACTCGCCCTGCCGGATCGCCTCTCGTCCCTCGATCTCCATGGGACGCAGGCTGGCAATTGCGGTCCGCACATCGCGGACAGCATCGCCCGGCACAGCGGCGGCAAACCAGTGGCGTTCATCGCGCCCAAGCAGGAACTTGTGCTTTTCAGTTCCGTCGCGAACCATCAGCACCAGGTGATGTGAACGCGGCTGCACATCGAGAACTTCGACTGCAACCTCTTCCTCACATCCGATGACAAACACTTCGCCGGAACGGTCCCTGCCTACATCAATTGCAATCTTCGTCCGCTGCCTGAGGCGAGGTCCGCGCACAACAACACGCGCACCCATGCGGGCGAAGTGCCGACACAGATACTCCTGGGTCGTCATACGTTCCCTTCTAATTGTTAGCGGGTTGCCGTTATGCGCGGCAGAGGAAGGTCGAAACAGAGCCGTCCTGCGCCGTGCCATTCACACAGTCATGCAATCGCTGATTAATTCGCATGGACGTCTCCTTTCCTTGAACAAGGTAGCACGGTTTCGATTCCAGAGCAACGAATTTACCGAAGCGCGCAGTGTCCAAATTCGTGTTTCGCGGCATTAAACTCCAGTGCCCCATTGCAAGACGGTTTGGCTCGATACCTCAGCGGCACGGCAAACCCGACCCAATTCTTTGGCTGCAAACCGCACTTGCACGACCTTTCCTTTGGCTTCATGCTTCGGGAGTCTGAGGCGGCCCGGTTTCCGTTCTTAGGCTGTTTCGCCATGGCGTTTCAATGGAATAAATGTTTTACACTTTTCGAAGGCCACAAACCTATCTGAAATCGCACCGATGATGATTATGCTGATACAGCAGGTGATGATTATGGCCAGCGCGACCTTGTTAAATAGCGACGGAAAGGCCGCGGAGATAAAGTCTCTGACGGAGCGGACGGAGCGGCTCAACCATGCAGTAGATTTCTGGAATGAGTGGATGATCGCTGGACTGATTTTAGCGGCGGTCGCGGCAGTGTTAATCGTACTCGCAACTCGGATGGTAGTGCTCAGAACACAGGAGTTGACCGACGCTCAGGGCCAGCTCGCGAACGAAAAGGAAGCGCAACTCACCTTGGATTTAAAGGAGAAGGACCGCCAAATCGCGGTTGCTGGATCAGAGTCTGCTCACGCACTAGAACAAGCAAAAGGCGCCGAGGCCCATCTGGCTGATGCCAACGCCAGAGCTTCTGAAGCAAATGCACGGGCCGCAACCTTGGAAGTGGAAGCGCTCAAATTGCGAGAACAATTGGTAGCGCAGGGGCCAAGAGAGAATCTCTTACGAGGAGAAAGCAGACAGAGACTCGTAGGAGCGCTGGCACCATTTGCAGGCCAGCGAATCGATGTGCGGCGTAGTGCATCCGTGATTGAAGTGAATGGGGCCGTAGTGATGTCCACTCCAATCGGCGATGACACAACGGGGCTGTCCCAATCCCTTGTTGGCGTTTTGAGAGATGCTGGCTGGAGTTCGCCCGAAACCCCACTACTTTCTACGTACCAAGGACAAGGATTGAAAGTGGAAGTCCAAGATCTTTCGCCTCAGACTGTGAGCGCAGCTAAGGCTCTCGTGGAGGCTTTAAGAAAAGTCCCGCTTGCGGTGGAAGGCCCTCTTCTGGATAACGAAGACCAAGCAAAACGAGTTGGCACAAGCGTCATCCTGCCCGCGTTTGATAAAAGTACGATCATCCTGACGGTTCTGACACATCCATAGAGGGCGTTTCTCGACCTTCAATTTTGGTACCCACTTATTCAGCTTTCAACTTCAGCTTGCACCGCTTTGTGCTCTGGCAATAGTTGCCACGCTGACTGCACGCTCTTCTCAAGTTGATCCTGGCGAGCGCGAACCCACGGCGAGTAGTGCTTCTCCGTCACGCGAACGCTGGCATGACCGAGCAGGATCGACACTTGATCGATGGGAACCCCGGCCAGCAGCATCTCGACTGCGAACGTATCGCGAAACATGTGGCAGTGGCAGCGCTTTGGTGTGCCGTCTGGCTTGCGGAGATCGGCAACCTTGAAAAGCCTGCGATAGGCGCGCTGCCAATTGGCGACGTAAGTCTTGGGCAGTCCATTGCCGGACCAGAAGAAGTAATTCGGGTTTGGTTTGAGACCAGGCGGGATTGCGCGCAGGAGATCGGCGACGTGCGGCGGCAGCGGCACAAAGACCGGAATGCCCGTCTTGGCTTGGTAGAGCAGCAATTTGTTCTCGTCGAGCCTTGAACACTCCAGCGTGACCGCATCCCGGATGCGCAGTCCGCTCCAGCGCATCAGTTCCGTTAGTGCACGGATGCGAATGCCCCGTTTCTCAGGAGCCCAGGAGCGTTCTGCGTCCTCCCCGAGACGATACGTAGCGGAGATGATGCGACGGTATTCGTGTGCGGGGAAATAGTCCGTCGGAACGTGTTTGGCGACCACGCGGCCCATCGTCGCCGTGGGATTGTCCTTGATCCAGCCGTGGCGCACACAGAACCAGAAGAAGCCGACAACCCGTTCGAACTTTTTCTTTCTCGCCAGGGGCTTGTCGCTCCAGGTGGAGCGCCATTCAGTCATATTGCGAACGTTCACGTCGTGCAGAAAGATGATTCGGTGCTGATCGGCAAATGCGAGGAGCTGCTTTTTGAAAATGTGTTCGAGTTTTTGAATTGTGGCCGGGGCTAGACCGCGTGCTTGGGCATCGGACAGGTAGCTTTTGACGGCTTCTTTCACTGTGGGCAATGTCCGTGCATCTTTGATTTCGTCTCCGCCCGCAGCTGTGATCTCGTATTTCCGAGCGAGGCTCTCAGCTTGCTCCCAGGACCTCGTCTTTGCCGAGACGCGCATGCTTCCGGGACGGCCCGGAAGCGAGCCAGTGATCCACTTCCAGCAACGGCAACGACGCCAGGCAGGATTGTCTTTCTTCGGGCATTTGGAGGTGTGTCGGGTGTAGACCGTAAGCATGATGCTCACAGGGTAGCACTCGTACAAAATTGGTACAAATTCTACGCTTACGAGTTATCCACAGAATAAAGTATTGATTATATTGCGCTTAGATATGGTGGAGGCGGCGGGAGTCGAACCCGCGTCCGAAATCGTTGTCAGCCGAGAGACTCCATGCTCAGTCGCGTTCGGGAGGATTCGCTCCCCGCGCTTAGAACCGACAAGAAACGCGGAAGGCTAGTCCGATGATCTCGCCGTCGCCCCACGGACCGAGGGACGACGACCAGCCTGCTGTGCGACGCCCTTCCGCAGCCCACAGGCAAAACCGCGGAGGACGGCAGTCTAACTAATTAGGCTGCGTATGCCAGCTGATTGGTGTTGGCACTTATGGTTTTCCAGGCGATTACGGGTGCCCAGACCCCGGCATGCCTCTCTGCCGCAAGCGATCCCGTCGAAACCGTGACGCCCCCATAGCGGGGAGGATCCCCTGAGACAGTTCTATTATCGCACTTGGCGAGCGACGAGGAAGCGCCGGATCCGGCAGGCGGCCCGGCTAGAGCCTGTTATTAACTTTTCTGCAAGCAGCTGATTTCAGGGCACTTGCAAGCCAAACGCGGATGCGGTGGAATCGCTGCAACTTGCTGATTTTGTTGAACTTCCCACCAAGTTAATAACAGGCTCTAGCTGTGACCGCGGATATAGTCGCGGAGTTTGGTATTGATTTCGGCGGCCTGCTGAACTCCCTTGTCGAGCATGGTGCGCCACTTCTGGGCGTCGTCGCCCAGAGAGACGGTGCCGAGAAGGAAG
>Ga0335074_10007224_pt1 | contig 15387 bp, 13 predicted proteins | sample Lox_Sample_23_FD_206715 | JGI IMG/M metagenome (GOLD analysis project Ga0335074, IMG submission 206715) | Soil microbial communities from Loxahatchee National Wildlife Refuge, Florida, United States - Lox_Sample_2.3 | ecosystem: Environmental > Terrestrial > Soil > Wetlands | place: USA... | reverse complement strand
AATACATTTTGACTCACTCAAACCCTCAGCATAGGGAGATCGTCGCTTGCCACATCCGCAAACACATGGTCTCTCTTCGCGGATCCAAGTTTGGTTCCCGAGTCGGCATGCTCTGTACCAATCCAGCGGTTGCTACCAGACCAGGACCTGGTGTCGGTCCTGCCATTGGCACACGCCTTCCCCAGAATCCTCGTTATGGTGGTGCTTATCGCTAAGCATTGCAGCGCCAGCGTCATTCTTCGAGCTAAACTGTACTCTGCATACTTTCGGCCAATATACGATCTCTACTGGCCATCAAATACACCTATTTCGCGTTCCGAGCATACGACATATCCGTCAGGTTTCGTCTCTTGCTTCGGTAGTACCTATTTAAGGATGTCTAATTTGGCTCTCCTCGCATCCTCTGGCAGTCTTTTTTGAGATTGTCATTTGTCCTGAATCGACAGCCAAATACACCTACTGTATCATTCGGCTTCACACTGTTGTCTACATACCATTTTTCATTCGTTCCTATTTCAAGATATCACCGGCACCTATTTCACCATTACAGATCATCCTATGCTGATGAACCCATTTCTTTCGGTGGTTTGGACACGTCATAGACACATCTTTTACGATCGTCGATATTGCTTTGACCTAAGCCTCCAGGCATTCCGCACAAGCTAACACGACTTTCGCTCTCAATATGGTTCAATAGTATCTGGCTGCGCTTGATTGAAAGGGTACTTCTTCTGTTCCGCAGAGGCAGTTCACTATGTGATAGTGGTGGAGAGATGCTATCAGAGTGTCATTTTCATCATGCTCATGCATGTTAAAGGAACTCAAGCTTTGTTATCTAGTCACTCATTGTAATTTAGAGATTGCCCACACTCTCATAATGGCTTCTTCATACGAGTCGTGACACACTGCGTTTGATTTGAATCAGCCCGTAGGACATCTTTTTCCCTTGACTCCCCCGAGAATGCACACTGCTAATCGACCCTTCTATCGCCTCGAGCTTTCTATAAGGTTATATGTTCACGGAAGCAGAGATCACTCATGATTTTCCCTCCGTATGTCCAAATATAGGTTCTTCTGGTACATCCTGAACAGTAGCTTCATCCCTCCGATCTCCAAATGTCCTTTCTTCCACAGTCAGTGGTTCATCTTTCTCCCACGGTTTCTTTCGTTTATTTGCCATAGGTTGCGTTGCTCTATCTGATAAGACTGTTGCTGGAATATCTCTTATGCCGGGGATAGGCTGCCCTGATGTTATCAGGGCAACGATATCAGCGAAAGGGATAGGGTATGGCGGAGTTGTTTCAGCGGGTTGAGAAGATTTGGCTGCGAGATGAGCTTTGTATGCGTCAAAATTGACAGGAGAGACATTCTTCTTTCTCGCATAGTAGAAGAGTCGAGCTCGGAGGGTCAGCTCCTGAATTTGAGAGGGTGAGGAGCCTGCATTAGGGCCAAGGATGGCAGCCAATCCGCCCTGACATGAAATCTTAGCAATAATTTAACATAGATCGCCAAGTTACCTACCTGAAACTCAGTATCGCTGTCCCATGGATATGCATCTATGTCCTCAAAAAGCTTCTTTTCATCTTGTTCTGGTGGTAATTCTGTGGCCATAGTGGTAGGTGTTTTGACAGGGCCAACAGAGACAGGGCTACGGATAAGGCTGAGGTGTGGTATAGGAATAGCGGTGGGCGGCAATCAGCCTATAATTGTGCTAGAATTTAGGCGCGGCGCGCCGGTAGCTTGGCGAGGTGAATAAAGCACACGGAACTGAGATTCATAAAACCATGAACTGCTAGCATTTACAACACTACACTTGCGCGCACCAAAGCTTGCATCACCCTCTCCTCATTCCTTTGATCGCGCTCTCCTCACTGATTTCGCGCTGCTCGCTTGAGCGCAGCACCTTTTCATTATGTCAGAATTCATCGGGTAAGGATTGTCAAGGCTGACTTCTCAGCTATGCTTGGGAGCCTTCACTGATGCCCGTGACAGATCTCGCATATCTCTGGTATCAAGGAGTGACATTCGGTTAGTTCTAATTGCTTAATCTGGCGGCGCGAATTAACGACTGGCGCAGATACGTTGGCACTCTTCACGAGATAAATTCTGAAACATCAACGGTCGCGCTTGAAAACGTCTCGTCATTCGGTACAGAAGGGCGAAAGAACAATCCCGATGAAGAAATGCCACCTTCAGATGGCGTCTACGAGTACATTGTCTTCCGCGGGAGCGATGTGAAGGATCTGAGAATCGAGGAGGCTCCGGCTGTGAAAGAGACCAAGCCCCCACAGGTGCCCAATGATCCTGCAATTCTCGGAGTAAGTTAATTTTTTCTATCCAATCCAAGGGTATCACTGCCTGTACATGCCGTCCAAATGCGCAGGCGGATAAGTGATGAAGTATTTCGGATATAAATTTACCTTCATACTCCGAGAGCGCAAACCCCATGTGGAGATTTCCGTTGCCTTCCTTCTGATTACTATGACGAGGATTGCCTTTTTCTACCGTACTATAATCGGTATACATCATACTGACGATTCTGGCTGTTTTCTCAGAGCGGATCTCGTCCTCCACAAGTACAAGCTCCTGCTCCTGCTCCCCGCTTAAACCAACAACAGCAGGGCCCGCAAGGTCCTCCAGGCCCTCCAGGTCCTTCAGGTCCTCCTCAGTTTCCTCAGCATCCTCCATATCCTCAACACTTTTACCCGCCACCCCCAGGTCAGTGGGGTCGAGGTGGTCCTGGCCCAACCTATCCTGGCATGCCATATGGCGCACCGCCTAACTGGTACCCACCCCCTGGACAAGGTTTTCCTCATGATGGTCCATTTCCTTATGGAGGCTTTCCGCTTGGCCCACCAAGCCAACATTTTCCGCAGCAGCAAAAGCCAGCTCCAATCGGCGTGAGCCCAAAACAGCAAGCTCCTGGCGAACTATCAGCGGACAAACCTGCTGAATCTAAGTCTGCCACAAAACCTAATACCCAGACTCCAGTCACCACTGAAGTGACTGCTCCTACGCCTCCAGCGGCATCGAAGGTTGCATCTAATGAAGTTAAAGTTACGACAAATCCTTCACAGCCAGCTGTACATGTGGCTGCTCCACCGACTGCCCCAACAGCAGCGAAAACTGCACCGAAATCAGCACCAACCGGTCCTAAAAATGGAAGGATAATGCCTGCCGTTCCTTTGCCGAGTCCTATCCCGGCGAAGATTCCATTGGAAACAAAGTCTGATAACACTGCCAAAACGCCAACTGCGCAAGTGAATGCCGCAGCGAATAGAGCTGCTGTTGATGATGCTACTCAGGCTGCTACGGCAGCGGTTGCTGCTGCTATGGCTAAATTGCCACCTCTTGGTGGACAACAAACTAATGGAAGTACTGCAGTAGACAACCTCACCAAAAAGGTTAAGGAGATGAGAACAAGTGACCCTACTCGCGGAACTCGCCAGCCAGGAGGTGGTCATAGAGGTCGTGGTAGAGGTGGTCATTCGCATGAGTCAGCTAAATTTGAGGTTCCAGTTGCAGACTTCGACTTCGAGTCTTCCAATGCGAAATTCAACAAACAAGACCTCGTCAAAGAAGCCATTGCGGGCTCGCCTCTTGCTGAAACTCCACCAAGTGGACCCGACGATGCAGCCAATGGCAGCGTGCTCATTCCTCCCTCTGGCACTTACAATAAGAAGGCGTCCTTTTTCGACGATCTTTCTAGTGAGATCAAAGACCGTGCGGATGGTGCGGATCGGCCGGGTGGACGAGCATGGCGAGGTGAAGAGCAAAAGAAGAACTTAGAAACCTTCGGGCAGGGCAGTGTCGACAATGGATATCGTGGCGGCTACCGTGGAAGAGGCCGAGGACGTGGCGGCTATCGGGGTCGAGGTTACGGTGGTAATGGTCAACCCAATATGCGAGGTGGACGAGGTGGATATCGTGGTGGGCGTGGCGAATCTCAGACAGTCTCGCAATAATTACTTGCACATCTTACCGGCTACGGATGGATCTCTTTGTGGCGTATCAAGTTGGTGGTTTTCGCTTTTCGAATTTCTCGACAAAAGCTCGGCAGTCTTTCATCACGTTCATTGCTTTAGCACACGAGCTTCCCAGGAGCATGTTTTCGGTCGTTTCATGGCTGGAGTCTTCTCGGCGTAATCGATCAACGTTGAAGGGGTTTTGAGTTTCCTTCCTGGTGTATTACCAACATCATGATGCCTATGAAATAGCAACGGGACCCGCGAGGATCTATGGGCGGCTGGATCCACAATGGCATACAGCTTAATATCGTGAAGGTTACAAAAGTGGAATCTCTGACTAAATGGGAGATGGAAAATTACGGAATTAATGCTTGATGGGAAATGGATCGCCAGATACTTCAGTGCTCTATTAGAAACAATATCACCATCAAGACGAAATGTATATTGCTTCCACAAGTGACTTTACATGAGTATTGATGAAAGTAGAGAATCATGTGACTTAAAGTGCGAGTTTCGTTTTATCAACCGCGCGGCAGATTTAGCGAAGCTTTCGAAGCCCAAATCTGTCCTGACCCTCAACATTGAAATTCCTAGCTTCCGGATCCCATCACCCTGCCGCACACTCAATGTGTCACCACAAAGCGCAACAATTTGTTAGCATTTTCGACATCACGAACGGGTTCATCGTGCTGGTGAACCGGGAACAACATTCAAGATGAACCTTTTCCGAATTCTGGGTAAGGATGCCACGAATCTTTGCCAGCTCCTGAGCTGCAAGGCTTTTGGAACCTCCCACTAACTCCACATAGGGGATCTCTCCCATTTAATTTCCATTTTAATTCTCCTGCATAAAATGACGCAGACCAATGTAAGCTCAGACTCGGTCAATTCCATCAAGATTAGGTTAGTAATTGACATGAACACCAGAGCTGCGCGGGCATATCATTCAAGTCGCAAGCATTATATCTCATAGTATACGTGACTCGCTACCTTGGTACTCTCCTCCCATCCTCAGATCCGGTTTGACACTACCTAACCAGTTTCCCAGATATCTTCTGGACATTTACCGTCAGCCCCTATAACACAATCTACAAGATACTCTTCCTTGGCTCCTCCGGCTATACCATATATCTCATGACAAAGCCATATAAACCGACTCACGATCCGAACGTTGACACCTTCCGAGTCCAATATCTTCTTGGCGGCGCCGCGGTTCTAGCGATCCTCTTCCCATACAAATACCAGATTTTTGAGGTCATGTGGGCATTCAGCATATGGCTTGAGTCCGTCGCGATTCTCCCACAACTCTTTCTCCTACAGCGTACAGGCGAGGCGGAGACAATAACAACGCATTACCTGTTCGCTCTGGGGCTTTACAGAGCGATGTACATACCAAATTGGATCTGGAGGTATTTCGCAGAGAACTACTTTGACGCCATACCGGTTTTTGCGGGCATTATACAGACGGTTCTTTATTCGGATTTCTTCTGGATTTATTATACGAAGGTGCTCAAGGGGAAGAAGTTTGCGTTGCCTGTATAAATACGGGAATGGGAAAATGCAAAAAGAGATACCAGGATTAGGACAAGTGTAAATATTACAAAAGTGTGTATGAGTGCGTTGGGACCTTTGTTGCATTATCAATGAGTCTGGAACGGCTCTGCCAGTGATATAGTACTATTATTGATGGTGATTTCTTGGGATTCTCCGGCCATTTTCCTGTAACTGCCTGTTCCCTTGATACTCATCAAAAGCTAGACAATATTCTTACAGTTTTGGTCATGTGTCCTGCAGCACTCCTATGTTTATTCTCAAGCGGTGTGGCATATATCTCCTCAATATGCTCTCGAGAGGCGTCATAAACAAATGGTCCCTCCCATTTGGTTTCTTTTATAAGTTAGACAGTGAGACATTAGTTGCTAGAGCCTGGCTATGGATGAATGCGTATATACGTTGCGAGGAAGTCATAATCATTATCTGCCAAGGCCCTGCCCATTCTATCTCTTAGACTACTTCAGGCGTCTCATACTGCTCAGGCTGTTCATCCTCCCCAAAAACTCCAGTCCTCTTCCCTTATCATGGGCGTCAGATTGCATATCTCTTCCCTTTTGGTTGTGTGCTCACATCTGTCTATGATCTCACAGGTAGACTTGACTTTCACGGTAGATTTGGTGGGGGCAATGGTGGAGGTGGTAGCGGTTGTATTTGAAGGTAGCACAATGTTATCTTGATGTTGGCTTTTGCACTGGATCAAGCTTAATGATTCCGGTCCACCAAAAAAGAAAAAGAAAGAAGAAAAATAAGTAATGGGGTATAAATAGTGGTTGCTACTTAGCAACTGCTGCCAGAAGGCATTACTCTACCTCTATAAATTAACGCAGCATTCCCTTTCTATCTTCTATCTTCTATCATCGTCCGCAAACCTTCCATTCCAACATCCACGGAAATGCTTCTCCTGCCCTACCTCACTAATAGTTTCAATCTCCTTAGGCGTCAACTTAAACTCTGAAATCTTCAAATAGCTTTTCAGTCTTTGCTCCTTGTCACTCGTGGTCAGCGCCACAACGCCCTGATCAATACACCACCGAAGTGCGATCTCAGCCTCTCCAACGCCGTATTTACGGGCCAGCTGCTTATAAGTCTCGTCCAGCGGCCCGGGCCTCGCTCTCATAATGGCCGTTAATGGACCATATGCCACTGTGGCGATCTTATGTTTCTGATGGAAAGGGATGAGATTACCGTGTTGCAAGTATGGGTGATATTCGATTTGGTTTACGACTGGGATGATCTTTGCTGTGGAGAGGATAGCTTCGAGGTCCGGTTGCAGAAAGTTGGAGACGCCAATGGATTTTGCGCGGCCTGAGGCGTGGATGGCTTCCATGTCTGACCATTTCTTTTGCAGGTCTTCGGCTGTGTTGGCGAAGAACGGGGCGTGTATCAAGTAGAGATCCACATAGTCGGTTTGCAGCTTCTTAAGAGACTCGGCGAAAGACGCTTTAGTGTCTTGTACTTTAGTGCCAGATATCTTAGTTGTTATATAGAGCTTTTCTCGTGGAACTCCGGATTCTTTGATTGCTTGACCCAACTCAGCCTCGTTACCGTAGACTGGGTTTAAGTTTCAGCCTGAACCTCGTTGCAGGGGATGGTGTAGATTTACCTTCAGCACCGTCAAGGTGGTAGAAGCCAGCTTTGATAGCCATCACTATCGTCTTAACCAAATCCATGTTTAAATTGTTGCTGCCCTGTCTATATACTGCACGGGCGGTTCCAGTGCCATAACCAAGCTGTTAAGTTGATTAGCCTTGTTCAATGTATTTGTTTGTTCGCGTGATGAATACTGTACCAGAGGGATCTCACTGCCATCACTAAGAGCCAAATTCTGTATTTGAGACATTTCTTTAGGAGCAATCCCTAAATTTCCTTCTGCACCGTACGAATGGCTTAATGAAGAAGTAGGAAACTTGATATTTAGCTTGCGGTTGGTGTGAAGTTGACGATGAGGGGCCAAAAAGAGAGTTTTAGACAGGGATGGTGCCAAAACCCGAGACTGTCTGATTCCTATATTCATTAGATTCGGGTAGTTAATACAAGGCTTACGAAGAATTCTTTTCTATGTAAATGATATCGTTCTCTCCGATCCATTCCAAAAACGGTTCTATGATGGCGGTGATGTACGGCAGATCTCGGTTGCGTCATCGGAGTATCTTCGAATTGCAGAGGACACGATGGACATTGTTGTTATAAGCCAGATCCTCGTTTTAAAGACTAAGGGATCATGCCTTTGAAACTCGACATTCAGATATGAATTCTGCCATAAGAAGCGGCTGTCAGCACCAGTTTCTGTCTACCTCGGTAAAACGATAGCCCGGAGTTCTAGGTCAACTCCAGAAGCATTCCTTCCGATTCTATGAAGGCATAGACGATTCTCCCCTTTAAAAAAAGACGTTACTGGACTACTTTTATAATTACGTTCAAATCCTTGTTTATGCTTTCCCGGTTACCTTCACGACCCTGCAGATTGCACATGCGACTCGCTCGAATGACTGCTCACCTTTCCAATGGCAGTGCCACTAGTGGTATTCATTACGCCGGCGCTTCCCTGGCAGACCTCCCAAAGTCATGGATATTCACATCTTCTTTACCGCCAGACCTGAAATTCCCCACCCCTGCAATATCACACAAGACACCTCGGGAAGATATAGAGCCTCGACAAGTCAGAGGCGCTCTGTTCACATGGGTTAGACCAGAGGAGGCAAAAGAGCCCGAGCTCTTAGCCGTTAGCCCAGCTGCTATGCATGATTTAGGCATAAAAGAAGGAGAAGAAAAGACTGAAGAATTTATACAGCTGGTGGCTGGTAACAGGTTACTTGGCTGGGATGAGGAAAAGGGCGAAGGGGGCTACCCTTGGGCGATGTGTTACGGAGGTTGGCAGTTCGGATCATGGGCTGGCCAACTTGGTGATGGCCGTGCAATATCATTATTTGAGACGACAAATCCGAGTACCGGAGTACGGTACGAGTTACAGTTAAAGGGAGCTGGGATAACGCCATACTCCCGTTTTGCGGACGGCAAGGCAGTATTAAGATCAAGCATTAGAGAATTTGTTATTTCCGAAGCTCTGAATGCTCTTCGGATTCCCACTACGCGAGCCCTCTCATTGACGTTATTACCGCATTCCAAGGTCCGACGAGAGACTGTAGAGCCAGGAGCTATAGTCTGCCGTTTTGCACAGTCATGGCTCCGAATAGGTTCATTTGATATTCTACGAGCTAGAGGGGATCGCGATTTAATACGGAAACTCAGCACCTATATTGCAGAGAATGTATTTGATGGATGGACGTCACTCCCATCACGTGTCTCAGATTATCAGATAGAAATCCCACGGACCGGCATTGAGAGTGATACGATTGAAGGCCCAGCTGGGGCTGAGGAAAATAGATTTACGCGCCTTTACCGCGAGATCGTACGGCGCAACGCCAAGACTGTAGCAGCATGGCAAGCATATGCGTTCACAAATGGTGTTCTCAATACGGATAACACGTCAATTATTGGTCTCTCCATTGACTTTGGACCCTTTGCGTTCCTTGATAATTTTGACCCCAATTACACTCCGAATCATGACGATCACATGCTCAGATATTCATACCGCAATCAACCCACGATTATATGGTGGAATCTGGTGCGGCTTGGCGAAGCACTCGGAGAACTTTTAGGCGCAGGTGCCGGTGTTGATGCAGCTGAGTTCATGGAAAAGGGAGTCAGACAAGAAGATGTAGATGAACTCATCTCAAGAGCGGAGGGTATTATCACACGTGCTGGCGAGGAATACAAAGCAGTGTTCTTGGAAGAGTATAAGCGACTCATGACTGCACGATTGGGTTTGAAGACGCACAAAGAATCGGATTTTAAAAGCTTATTCAGCGAACTGCTTGATTCAATGGAGTCATTGGAGCTGGACTTCAACCAATTCTTTCGAAAGTTAAGCAATTTGAAGGTCTCTGACTTAGAAACCCAGGCCAGAAGGCAGGAAGTCGCCAGTATATTCTTCCATCGCGAGGGCGTCACTGGCATTGGAAACACGGAAGAATCTGCACGGAAGCGCATCGGGGAATGGCTCGATCGGTGGCAAACTAGAGTCTACGAAGATTGGGGTCCTGACGGCCAAGATGAAGAGAGGCAGATAGAGATGAAGAAAGTGAACCCCAAATTCATCCCGAAGGCTTGGATCTTGGACGAACTTATCAAGAGAGTAGAGAAAGGTGGCGAGAGGGAGATACTAGATCGGGTATTGCATATGGCATTACACCCGTACGAAGAGAGTTGGGGCTGGGATGTAGCAGAAGAAGAGCGGTTCTGCGGGGATGTACCAAGGGAAAAGAGAGCGATGCAATATTCTTGTAGTTCTTAGGCAATACGGTCTATGTATGATAGATATCCGATATCCAGGCTTTGATCATAAATAGATCTGTTGTAACATGCTTCAGTATTAATCCAGAGGCCTCATTATATCTTTCCTACAATAATATAGGCCCAAATAAGGGAATTAAATTTAAGTACCACGCTAATGGTTCAGTGATACCTCCGCCTCCTATTCGTTAGTCAACTTGAGTTGAGTGTACATTCTCCTACCGCTCTGATAAGCAATATGCCCACTAATCCCCACTTTATTCTTCCCAACTCAACTGAGTTGGTTTCTTTTCAGTACTCAAAACTACTGCGAAGGCAATAAACAAACCTCCATACTCAACTAGGCGATTTTCTTCCCAACCGGAGACCATCCGGCAGTTATCGGTTACTGCTTGAACCTGTAAAATATGGTTTCCGGCGAGAAGCAGAGCATAAGCTCAAACTTGGATCCTAGTTGCAAAATTCTTATTTCGCACAGCTCGCAGAAATAATGTCGGATTCGATTTCATTTCCGACCGGCCTTGAGATCACTGGTAAGTGTACTTGTTGCAATTACAGCTGCCGTGGTCACATTAAGAGCACTTCCATGAAGCAATGGAGATGCCAGGATGAGGAGTAGGTGGGATGAGCTATGAAGAAGATTACATTGGTCAAAGCCACTAAAGATAAAATTGAAGAAGTTGCAGCTGCCGGCCTTCCCTGCCTGTCATTGTTGATGCCCCATATTCTAGTACATTACCATAGATTCACCAAACGCCATTGGTTCATTTTATCTCCACTGCCCATTGGCCGATGGCAAACTATTGCTGTGACATGGATTAGGACCTCCCTTTCGATTAGTGGCTCGCCGCTTCTGCTCAAGCACTAATCACCCTGGGCTCACCTAGATCACCTGAGCAGCCTAAGTCTCTGTGAACTAATCATGCTAGCGGCTTCATTATGTCATTTTCATCCAGTTTTAACAATGCTTGGAGGGCCCAAACCAGCTCTAGGGATCGCAAATTGAACCCACACCAAATAGACTAAATGGTGCCCAGAGTCTGCGTTCACGGCGTTAGGTGATGCAGCATGAAATCCATTCCGAAATAGGAGTGTTATGCCACTACTCTCCTTTAAGTATCTTCTTTCTCCATAGTCATTACAGTATACTTATCCTACTACCTGCAATCTGCTTATTGAATGCTCATTAAGAAAGGAAATGAGGAAATAGGGCAGGTAAGCTTGTCACATAAAATCTACAATGTCAAATCTTTTAGCAGTCTCGTCGACGCCTCCTGAAGTGACTTCAAGCTTTTATAATCGATTCATTTAGGAAACCACCCTCTATACTCTTTGTGTTTAATTCCAGAAGGGCTAACAAACAGTAGAAGAAAGCACTATCTAACTGACAATTCATAACAGTCCCAAATCCCTCTGTTTGAATGTATCTCAAAATATCATGGTCCCTTATCTCATTCCAAGATTTATTCCTCAGTCTCTATATCATGCGGCACAAATGGTTCAAATGAGAGCCTCTGCAGTCCGTCCTCAGGTCGTCCGCAGTCCGAGATATTGTCCCTGGACCATTCGTCCAACATCAGCTCTCGGCCTATACCATGCCACGATTGCTCTCGAAACTTTTCGTCCTTCCAGCGTTCCAAGGGTTCATAGGCCTCAGAGTTGCATGCCACTGCAGACAGTGCGTGTTCCATTTGTGAAGACGACGACGCCTGACCGTGTATCGGGGCCGACGATATTTTGCATTGTGGCTCCATTGAGTATTGAACGAGTGCAAAGGGACGTCGGGCTTTGTTCACACATTCCGGGCATGTTGCCTGATCATGTTGATTCTGGTGGGAGGCCGACCGATGTGCACTCATAGTGATATCGGGCGCTCCGTCGGTTGCTGCCGGCTTAGGAGGGTGTCGGATCTCGCAGAGAACCTCCCGTCGTGTGTTGCCTCCCTACAGATCCATCTTTCAGGTCCTGAATGACTCCCATATAAGTCGGGAGAGACTGGGAGTAGTTTGACATATTTTAAATGTTGCGTTACTGCTCAAACGGGCAAAGTGTAATAAAAACAGAAAGAGTAGAAATAGAGCAAGCAAAAGGTGATGAGAACAGTAGCACTTGGATATTTCAGGGCAATGAGTAGTGACCTTCTATAAGTGCAGTTTTCCATGCTGAATAGGTGTCCCAAGGAATTTATCAAACAATAGACGAAGATAGAAAGGAGTACATGTGACTTAGGTATGAAGCCCAATGTCCCTTTTGTCGCTGCGGTGTATTTCGAGCTGGCTCTCTTGCTCAATTTTCTGGATGGGAAAGCAGCAGGGAAGTAAGAGTGAAAAGGAAGAACCATTCTGGACGACAGCTTCGATGATGACCCATTGGTCATGGCATTGTCAAAGTCAGATTCTGTTGGCACCGGGAATTTAGTTGCCCACCGTGCAAGGGATCTAACACAATCAAAAGTGATATTTGGGCGGCACGTCGATCTTGCTGCTTATCATGCATAAGATGTAGGCTGCGAAACGACCCTGGTACCCTGTGAATGACTAACAGCCAATTCTATGTCCAAGCTAATCATCGTGCTCAAGAGTTGCTTATCATTTGTTGCTCTGATCATGACACTTTCTCAGCTGAAATTATATATTTAACAGCCTATATCTTCCCACATCCTTTTAATTGAGACTCTACTGCTTAATTCTCTCAAGCATCTGTATAATGATACAGTTAATAGTTAGTATCCGTAATTAATATACTAACCATAGCTAACCTCCGCGTAGGATAGAGCCTTCCCAACCTGGGACCTAGCTCCAATCAAAGGTGTCTTATTATCATCTTCTGGCATCTTAGCACTAGCAAACCTCAGCATCATTGCAAATCGCACTGTTATAACTGGGACATCAACATGGTTTGATATCTTGGTCCTCGTCCCAGGCCTCTACGTCGAACCCTCTACTTCTACTGAAGGCGAAAAAGCTTTTACCGGCCGTAACACTACTATCGAAGTGACTAATCCCAACACAAGGCAATACTTGCGACGCATCTCTGAGAAAGTCTATGCCTCCAGAAAAACTATAATCCTCGTTGTCAGTTCCCCAAGAAGTCGTATAACTAATGCCGGCCCACGACGCTTTAAACTCGATTTCGATAAACTATTGGTATCTTATGTGTCCGTCTTTCTTTACGCCCTTGTGCCACTTTTGACTATCGCGGCGATCATTCTCATGATTCTAGCCCAAGACTGGTGGGGCCTCGGCATTATCCTTTGGCTGATCATCGCGCGAGAGTACTAAACATCTGGGTCATCCGCGCACGCACCGCTGATTCACCACTCCCGTCAAAAAAATCTAATACACCCAGTGTCTGGTTCTACAGGCTCAGTGATGACCATAGTACTCAACTGAAGGGGTGGCTCCATGATCTCGAAGCTTTCACGCAAGGAACATGGATGCGGCCAAAGACGCATATCGAGGAGTGTATGGATGGCACGGCGACTATTATTGTGTTTCTTATTGCTGTCTTCTCCGATAATTTGACGCAGATGGGAGATATTATACTGATTGTTTTATTGTTGGTGAATGCGGGGTTGCTGGCGATGAGTAATGCTTGTGCAAGGACATTCCATATGAATGGCAGCACTGCGTACCCTCAAAGGCAGTTGTCACGGGGAGCGCAGGAATAAGGGAAGATCAGGTGGGAAAAGCTCTTAATAATATCTAACTACGAGCGAGCTAGAAAAGGAGGTTTCCTGGCTCGCTTAGATTACCTAGTTAGTCAATAGATCATCTAATCCTTACTCGTAGGTCTGTGCGCTACTTCCCCTGTCGGGTCAGTAGGTTCAAGCAACTTGATCCAGCCACGCAACTTGATCCAAAATAAACAACTGCCCCTATTCCCGCTTTCATGACTGTATATACGTTCCTACTATCAAAACACATCATTTACAATGGCTATTACTACTGCTGAACGTGAAAAACGCCTTACAGATGCTATTGAATACTTCCACGCCCATAATCGCTCTATTCGAATTCGAAAAGTCGCTGCAAAATTCAAAGTTAGCCATACTACCTTAAGGAATCGGCTTAATGGCAAGCACAACACAGTTGCAGCAAATGGTGGACACAATAAACTGCTTGCATTTGCCCAGCTAGGTGCACTGTTTTTGTATATACAAAAGCAAGCCCTTACTGGGTTCCCATGCACCTAGGCAATGATCCTTGCTGCTGTTACTTGGATTCGAGCGCAGGACGGTCTGTCTCCGCCATCGCGATCTTGGTCAAAGAAGTTCTCATCCAAGAACAGTCCTATTTTTACAGGGGGCTTCCATAAAATCAAATGGAAACTAATAGATGCAAAACGACGAGCTGCTTAAGTGCCAAAGACTGTAATGGACTGGTTTAAAGGCTTTGAACAAATACGGATATTCTACGGGATTGGGCCTAAGAACATATAGAATTTTGATGAAACTGGTGTTCGAAACGGGTGTCCATATATTCTATTTCATTTAAAAGCATACTACTTTATCTAAAAGCTAACTAGTTTCTTGTAGATGTTCTTTAATAGTCCAGCAAATTGAAAGTCAAGTACTATTATTAAAGCAATCTCTGCAACAGGTCGAACAATTCTGCTATACATTATACTTGCTAGCAAGAGGAGGATGCAGAATTGGTTTAACTTAGGATTAGAATCTCAAATTATTTTTAATACAAGCAAATCTGGATTTACAAACAATCGCATTAGCGTCTCTTAGTTAAGGCATTTTATTCAGTGTACGAATAGTAGTCCAACAGCCTCAAAGAAGCTTTTGTTGTATAATGGTTATAGTTCACATAATATAGAAGAGTTTAAGGAGCTAGTACAAGCAAACAACATTATTTTATATATGTTTCCTCCTCATCTTACTCATCTTATACAGCTACTAGACGTAGGATGCTTTCAAACATATAAGCATTTTCACAAACTTGCTGTCCATCAAGCAGTTCGGAATATGCAACTTACATACAACTATTCATGTTTTCTTCAAGATTTGCCTGGGATTTGAGAGAAGACTTTGACAGAAAAAACAATTGTATCAGCTTGGGCCAAAGCTGGCTTGTTTCCTTTAGATCCTAATATAGTTCTTAAGAAAATGAAGCAGTATTCTGATCTAGAGCCTGACGACGAACTCCCTCCTCATTATAAGTCATTTTTCCAGACTCCAAAGACTGTTCGGCATAGCTTCAAGCTTGGTGAAGCTCTTGCGAAAAGGATTGATTACAAGTTAAGCAGTCCTACACGCAAACACATAGAATCATACCGGAAAGGATGTGAACAAATCCTACAAGTTGCAGATATTCAGCAAGGCGATCTTATTGCGATACAAACAGCTACAAAGGAATCACTTCGACGTAAGGCTACAAATTGAAACTACATTGTTGGTAAAGGACCAATTAGTGCCCGAGCTGCAATTCAAGCTGTCGCTGAAAAGGAAGCTCGAAAGCGTCCTAAAAAGAAGCTTATGCTTGAGGTCAGCGAAGACGAGGAC
>Ga0335074_10007223_pt1 | contig 15387 bp, 12 predicted proteins | sample Lox_Sample_23_FD_206715 | JGI IMG/M metagenome (GOLD analysis project Ga0335074, IMG submission 206715) | Soil microbial communities from Loxahatchee National Wildlife Refuge, Florida, United States - Lox_Sample_2.3 | ecosystem: Environmental > Terrestrial > Soil > Wetlands | place: USA... | reverse complement strand
GGGCGTCCTCGCTCGCGCTCGTCGTCCGCTCGATCACGTCCTCGTCCTTGACGGTGGCCACCGTGTGGGCGCGCAGGTGCGGCGGGAGCTCGCGCAGCAGGAGCAGCAGCACCACGAAGGTGACCAGCGCGGACCCGCCGGTCAGGTGGAGCATGACCCGCCAGTCCGTGGTGTGCGCGAGCAGCCGGGAGCCGAAGAAGCTGATCAGCAGGGCGCTGGCGCCGGTGCCCAGGGTGTTCACGCCCATCGCCGTGGCCCGGCCGGTCTGCGGCGTGAAGTCCCGCATCAGGGTGTAGGTGCCGACCAGGGAGATGCCGTCGGCGAAGCCCATTACGCAGTACCAGACCGCGAACTCCCACTTCGTGTGCGCGCTCGGCACGCCGAAGTAAGCGATGAGCCCGGCGGCGAGTGCGCCCCAGACCACCAGGTTGGCGCGGCCGATCCGGTCGCTGAGCGCGCTGAAGTACGCGGTGGTCGCGCCGACGAGCCCGGCCACGACGAGCAGGTACGAGTAGAAGCTGGTCGACATGCCCGTCTGCGTGACGAGCAGCGGGGAGATCGAGCTGATGACCAGGCCCAGCGAGGTCAGGCAGATGCCGCCCGCGACCACGAGGAACAGGAGGAGCCATCGGTAGGCCCCCTTCGGATAGGCGGTGAGGTCCCGTTTCCACAGCCATGAGACGTAGTTGCGCTGCGTCATTGCCGCTCCTGTCGGGGTGAGCTGCCGCTTTGGCACATAATGACACTCGGTTCTGGTTTTCTGCAATAGCCAGTTTCAGTTCTGTTAAGAGCTGGTGTCCACAGCGTCGCTGTTCTAGAATTATGTTCTAGTGAGGCACGGGTTCCCCTTGCCAAGACGCCTAGGTAAGTCACACATCCGCACGTGGCTAGACGGTTGGCCGCGCTGGGATTACAGTGCGAGGAAGCTGGGTACTCGGTCCTAGTCATGCCGCAATCGCATGCATCATGAGTAGAACCGATACTCGTTTTCATAAGAGCCAGCTAAGGAAGACAATCAGCTAAGTACTAGTCGCGGAGCTGCGGTCAACGAGGGGATGGACCTGTATGAGCGAGCAGTCCGTAGCGGAGTTCAGGAACAGGGCGCGCGCCTGGCTGGCGGCCAACGCCCCGCGCAGGGCGGGCGGCGATGACGCGAGCGGCGAGCCAGCGACCACCGGCATCGCGGAGCAGCGGGCCTTCCAGGCCAGGCTCTACGACGCGGGCTTCGCCGGCATCACCTGGCCGACGGAGTACGGCGGCCAGGGGCTGACCAACGCCGAGCAGATCGCGTTCAGCCAGGAGGCGCGCGACTACGCGCTGCCCGTCAGCGCGTTCACGATCGGGCTCGGCATGCCGGGGCCCACCATCCTGGAGTGCGGCAGCGAGCAGCAGAAGAAGCGGTACCTGCCCAAGCTGCTGCGCGGTGAGGAGATCTGGTGCCAGTTGTTCTCCGAGCCGAGCGCCGGGTCCGACGTGGCGAGCCTGACCACCACCGCCGTCAGAGACGGCGACGGGTGGGTGCTCAGCGGTCAGAAGGTGTGGACGTCGGGTGCCCAGTACAGCGACTTCGGTGCGGTCATCGCGCGCACCGATCCCACCGCCGCCAAGCACAACGGCATCACCATGTTCATCCTTGACATGCACTCGCCCGGCGTGACCGTGCGCCCGCTGAAGGTCGCGACCGGCGCGACACCGTTCAACGAGGTCTTCTTCGACCAGGTGCGGCTTCCCGCCGATGCCGTGATCGGTGAGGTGAACAAGGGCTGGAGCGCGGCCGTCGTGATGCTGCGCAACGAGCGGGTGACGATCGGCACCATGGCGGCGCCACGGACCAGCCCGCTGTCGTTCGACTCGCTGCGCGGCCTGGCCGCCAAGCTCGGCCGGGACGGCGACCCGGCGCTCGGCCGCGAGCTCGCCGAGCTCTACGCGCGCGAGCGCGCCGCCCGGCTGTTCGGGCAGGTGCTGCGCGAGGAGGCGATGGCGGGCCGGGATCCGGGACCGCGCGGTTCGGTGGCCAAGCTGGCCGGGGCCGAACTCGGCATGTTCGCCGCCGGGGTCGCCGGTGACGTACTGGGCGCCGGCGTGGCCGGATTCGACAGCGACGACGAGGACGTGCGGACGGTCGTCACGGCGATCATCGCTGTGCCTGGCGGGTCGATCGCCGGCGGGACCAACGAGATCCAGCGGAACATCATCGGCGAGCGGGTCCTCGGCCTGGCGAAAGACCCCGGCGTCGACCGCAATACGCCGTTCAACCAGCTGCGTGTCGGCACGCAGCGCAGCGAGAAGAATTGAGGCCGGCGATGGCGCTGATACTCACCTCAGAGGAAGAGCAGCTCAGGGACTCCATCCGGCGCTTCGTGACCGAGCGCGCGCCGTTGCCGCGGCTGCGGGAGCTGATCAGCTCGGGCCTGCCCTACGACCCCGGCGTGTGGAAGCAGATGTCCGCACAGCTCGGACTCGCGGGGCTGACCATCCCGGAGGAGCACGGCGGGGCCGGGGCCGGCTACTCCGCCCTGTCGGTCGCCCTCACCGAGCTCGGTGCCTCCCTGGTGGCGTCACCGCTGCTGGCCGTGACACTGGCGGCGGGCACGCTGCTCGGGCTCGGCGACTCCTCCGCTGGCGAGGACCTGCTGCCCGGCATCGCGAGCGGCGAGCGGATCGTCACCCTGGCTCTTGGCGCCCCCGGGGCGGTCCGTGCCTCCGCCGGCACGCTCACCGGCACGGTGGCGCCGGTGCTGAACGGCGCGCAGGCTCAGGTACTGCTCGTGCCCGCCGCCAGGGACGGCGAGCTGGCGCTGTTCGCCGTGGACGCGGATGCCGCGGGCCTGGTCGTCACCCCGCTGACCAGCATCGACCACAGCCGGTCGGTCGCGCGGGTCGAACTGCGCGGCACGCCGGCCCGGGCGCTCGGCGGCGACGCGCCGGCGGCGGCGGGCTTCGCCGCTGACCTGGCCAACCTCGCCCTGGCCGCGGAGCAGCTCGGCGCCATGCGCGCCTGCCTGGCCATGACGACGGAGTACGCCAAGATCAGGGTCGCCTTCGGCCACCCGATCGGCGCGTTCCAAGGCGTCAAGCACCGGCTGGCCAACGCGGCGACCGCCTGGGAACTCGCGCACGCCGCGCTGCGCGACGCCGCGCGTGCCGCCGACGAGCGGCCGCAGGACCTCCGGGTCGCGGCCGGCGTGGCGCGGACCATGGTCTCGTCGCAGTACCTTGAGGCCGCGACCGCGACCGTCCAGCTGCATGGCGGGATCGGCTTCACCTGGGAGCATGACGCGCACCTGTACTACAAGAACGCCATCTCGCAGCGCGGGCTGTTCGGCGACCCAGGCGAGCAACTGGACCGGCTGTGGGCCGCCCTGTCGGCCTAGGCCAGCCGCGTGTCGGGTGCAGAGCGTTCGAGTTCGAGAGCAACCGCGTCGTCGGGGACCTCGAGCAGCTCGCACCCGACCTCGATCCGGTACTCCGCCTCGGCGGCCGGGCAGTTCCCCGCCAGCCACTGCCTGGACGCCGCGGCGAAGATGTCGATGACAATCGGCAGCAGCCGCTGCTGCTGCTCGCTGAGCGGGCCGCCGGCCGCCGCGACGTGGCGGAGGATCTGCGTGTGCAGGTGCTCGATCGTCTCGATCATCGAACTGTAACTGCGCGTGGTGTCCGACAGCGCCTGGGACAGCGTCGCGGTCAGCCGCGGGTCGCGCTGCTGCGCGCGGAACTCGCGCAGCAGGTGCCCGGCCACCCGCTCGCGGACGGTGCCGCCCTGCGGCTCCTCGGCGTAGACCTTCCGCGCCGCTTCCTGGTACCGCGCCAGGGAGACCGCGAGCAGCACGTACTCCTTGGACGGGAAGTAGCGGTACAGGGTGGCAAGCGACACCCCCGACCGCTGCGCCAGGTCCTTCATCTGGATGGCGTCGCCGCCGGCCGCCGACAGACTCTCGGCAGCCACGGCGAGGACCCGGGCGTACCGTGTCTGCTGGGCCGGCGTCACCGGAGTCGCGGGAACCATCGGCTGGGTCATCCAGCCAATGTAACGGAGTCACCCGGGCAACGTAAGCGCCCGCGCGGCTGGCGGATGGCAGGCGGCGCCCAGGCCTCTTGCCAGCGAAATTAGGACTGAGTACCATCCTAATGGTATCTAGTTCCATTGACATTGAGTGATCTTCGGATGTCTGGTGAGGGCCATGGCAGACAGCGAGTCCGGACTTCCCATCGGGCAGGTCTACGACGCGAGCGCGCTCGCCGGGTTCGACCCGGCGGCCCTGCTCGGCGAGCCCGGGGAGTTCCCGTTCACCCGCGGTGTGTACCCGTCGATGTACACCGGCCGGCCGTGGACGATGCGGCAGTACGCCGGGTTCGGCACGGCGAAGGAGTCCAACGAGCGGTACCACGACCTGGTGCGGAACGGGACCGGCGGGCTGAGCGTCGCGTTCGACCTGCCGACGCAGATGGGTTACGACTCCGACGAGCCGCTCGCGCACGGGGAGGTCGGCAAGGTCGGCGTCGCGATCGACTCGGTGGAAGACATGAAGGTGCTGTTCGGCGGGCTGCCGCTGGACAAGGTCTCCACGTCGATGACGATCAACGCGCCCGCCGCGACGCTGCTGCTGATGTACCAGCTGGCGGCCGCCGAGCAGGGCATCTCCGGCGCCCGGCTGACCGGGACGATCCAGAACGACGTGCTCAAGGAGTACATCGCCCGCGGCACCTACATCTACCCGCCCGCCGCGTCGCTGCGGCTGGCCAGCGACATCTTCGGCTACTGCCGGGCCGAGATACCGCGCTGGAACACGATCTCCATCTCCGGCTACCACATGGCCGAGGCCGGCGCCACGCCGGTGCAGGAGGTCGCCTTCACCCTGGCCAACGCCAAGGAGTACGTGCGCGCCGCGCTCGCGGCCGGCCTTGACGTGGACGACTTCGCGCCGCGGCTGTCGTTCTTCTTCGTCGCCCGCACCACCCTGCTTGAGGAGATCGCCAAGTTCCGCGCGGCGCGGCGGATCTGGGCGCGGATCATGCGGGACGAGTTCGGCGCGAAGAACCCGAAGTCGCAGATGCTCCGGTTCCACACCCAGACCGCCGGGGTGCAGCTCACCGCGCAGCAGCCCGAGGTGAACCTGGTCCGGGTCGCCGTGCAGGCCCTGGCGGCGGTACTCGGCGGCACCCAGTCGCTGCACACCAACTCCTACGACGAGGCCATCGCACTGCCCACGGACAAGGCCGCCCGGCTGGCGCTGCGCACCCAGCAGGTCATCGCCTACGAGACCGACGTGACCAAGACCGTCGACCCGTTCGCCGGCTCGTACGCCATCGAGTCCATGACTGGTGACATCGAGGCGGCCGCCCTGGCCCTGATCGCGCAGGTCGAAGAGCGCGGCGGCGCGGTCGCCGCGATCGAGCAGGGCTTCCAGAAGAACGAGATCGAGGCCTCCGCCTACCGGGTCGCCCAGCAGATCGACGGGGGAACAAGGACGGTGGTCGGGGTCAACAAGTACCTGACCGACGACGACGAGCCCTACCAGCCGCTGCGCGTCGACCCGCAGATCGAGGCCGACCAGTGCGAGCGGCTGGCGGTCCTGCGCGCGCAGCGGGACAACCCCGCGGTCACCCGTGCGCTCGACGCGCTCCGCAAGGCGGGGGAGGGTAGCGACAACGTGCTGCCGCCGCTGCGCGAGGCGCTGGCACTGCGCGCTACCGGCGGCGAGGTCGCGCACGCCCTGCGCGACGTGTGGGGCGTGTACCGGCCGTCCGATCAACTGCGATGAGCCGCGCCGCCACGGGCAGGCCGCCCGCGCGGGGCCGGCTGGCGGAGGCCGCGTTCGCGCTGTTCGATGAGCGCGGCTACGAGCAGACCACCGTCGATGACATCACGGAACGGGCCGGGCTCGGCCGCACCACGTTCTTCCGGTACTACCGGTCCAAGGAAGACGTCATCTTTCCCGACCATGACGCGCTGCTCGACCAGATCAGGGAACGGCTCGCCACCTCAAGCCACGGGACCGCGCTCGTCGCGGTCTCCGACGCGGTCCGCCTCGTGCTGCTGCACTACCTTGACGAGGGTGACCTGGCACGCCGGCGCTACGCGCTCACCAGCCGGGTGCCCGCGCTGCGGGACAGGGAGATCGCCAGCGTCGCCCGCTACCAGCGGCTGTTCCGCGAGTTCATCGCCGCGTGGATGGGCCAGGCGCACTCACCTGACCTGGGCGAGCCCGCGCCGCTGCGGGCCGAGCTCATGGCGGCGGCCGTGGTCGCCGCGCACAACCACGTGCTGCGCCGCTGGCTGCGCGGCGAGAGCCCGGACCCGGTACGGGAAGTGGACGCGGCGATGCGCCAGGTGATCGACCTGTTCACGCTGTCCGGCGGTGACGGCGACACCACGATCGTCGCCTTCCGCACCCGCCGCGACATCAGCGCGGTGCTGCCGGAACTGCGCCGCCTCGTCGCGGACGCGACCGAATGACCGAACAGACAAGGAGGCAGCCATGCCGGGACCGCTGACCGGGCTGCGCGTCGTGGAACTGGCCGGGATCGGGCCCGGACCGCACGCCGCTATGATGCTCGCCGACCTCGGCGCGGACGTGGTCCGCGTGGAGCGGCCGCGGCCGGCTGCGCAGCCGCTGCCCGGGGTGAGCCGCGACTACCTGCTGCGCGGCCGCCGTTCCGTGTCCGCCGACCTCAAGTCCGCCGCCGGGCGCGATCTCGTGCTCAGCCTGTCCGAACGGGCCGACGTGCTGATCGAGGGGCTGCGTCCCGGCGTCGCGGAACGTCTCGGCGTCGGCCCGGACGCGGCCCGCGAGCGGAACCCGCGGCTGGTCTACGCGCGAATGACCGGCTGGGGACAGCAGGGGCCGATGGCCGCGCGGGCCGGGCACGACATCAACTACATCTCGCTGACCGGCGCGCTGCACGCGATCGGCACCAGGGGGGCGCGGCCGACCGCACCGCTCAACCTGGTCGGCGACTTCGGCGGCGGCTCGATGATGTGCGTCACCGGGATACTCGCGGCGCTGTGGGAGCGGGAGCGCTCCGGCGAAGGCCAGGTCATCGACGTGGCGATGGTGGACGGCGCCAGCGTCCTGCTGCAGATGGTCTGGTCGATGCTCGGCAGCGGGCAGTGGCGGGACACGCCGGCGTCCAACGCGCTGGACACCGGCGCGCCCTACTACGACACCTACCAGTGCGCCGACGGGCGCTACGTCGCGGTCGGCGCGATCGAGCCGCAGTTCTACGCGGAACTGCTCGACGGCCTCGGGCTAGCGGCGGCGGAACTGCCCGCCCAGCACGACGTGTCCGGCTGGCCCAAGCTGCGGGAGGCGTTCGGCGCGGCGTTCGCCAGCCGCACGCGGGACGAGTGGGCGGCCGCGTTCGCCGGCCGGGATGCCTGCGTGACCCCGGTGCTGTCGTTCGGCGAGGTGCCCGGTCACCCGCACATGGCGGCGCGCGGAACGATCATCGAGGTCGACGGCGTGCGCCAGGCCGCGCCAGCGCCGCGGTTCTCCAGGACCGTGCCGGACGCACCGGCCAGCCCGCCCGCTCCCGGCGCGGACACCGACGCCGTGCTCCGCGACTGGGGTATCTCCTAGGAATCCATCGTCAGCACGGCCTTGCCGATGACCTGGCCGGCCTCCAGGGCGCGGTGCGCGTCGGCGGCCCGCTCGAGCGGGAAGGTCGCGCCGACCTGGACGCGAAGCTGGCCGGCGTCGAACCGCACGGCCGCCCGTTCCAGGATCCGCCGCTGGCGTTCCCTGTGAGCTTCCCAGCCGAACACCGCGGGCGCCGGCATCCAGGCGAACGACACCCGGAGGTTGCGGTCGTGCATGACCTGGATCGCCTCTTCCTCCCACGTGCTCTCGACGTTGGAGACCAGGTCGCCGTAGGGGCGGACCAGCGAGAAGGAGCTGGCGAACGCCTTGCCGCCCACGGTGTCGTGCACCACGTCGGCACCGTCCTTCCCGGTCCAGGCGCGTACCGCCGCGGCGACGTCCTGGCGGGTGTAGTCGATGCAGAGCTCGGCACCGAGCTCGGCCGCCAGGTCCGCCTTCGGTCCTGGGGTGACGGTCGTCGCCACCCGCGCGCCCGCGATCCTGGCGAGCTGAACCGCGATGTGCCCTACGCCGCCCGCCCCGGCCTGCACGAGAACGTGCTGGTCCTTGCTGACCCGCGCGCGCTCGAGCAGCGCCTCCCAGGCGATGATCGTCACCAGCGGCGCGGCGGCGGCCTCGGCGAACGACAGCCGCTCCGGCTTGCGCGCCACGAACCGCTCGTCCATGACCCGCTTCTCCTGGTAGGTACCGGGCACGGGACCGAAGCCGCCGTCGCAGAAGTACACCTCGTCCCCGACCTTGCACCGGGTGACGCCCGGCCCGGTCTCCTCCACGGTCCCGGCCCCGTCCCAGCCGAGCACGGCGGGCAGCGTGCCGCCGATCGTCCCGCTGGCCCGCAGCTTGCAGTCGACCGGGTTGATGCCCGCGGCGGCGAGCCGTATCTTGACGTCCCGTTGGCCGGCGATCCGCGGCTCGGGGACCTCCGCGAGCCGCAGCACCTCGGGACCACCGACCGCCGTCATCTGCACCGCCCGCATACGCCCTCCCCCTCGCCCGTGCTTACCCGCGGCAGGAGAGAAGGAACCCAGGCTGGCAGGTTCAGCTCCCGGTCAGGTAGCCGTACCGGGCCCGGCAGGCGTCTGGCGTGAGCCCCGCGGCCGCCGCGATCGGGGCGAGCCTTTCCTCATCGGTGAGATCGCCCGGGCCCAGCCGGATCATGTACTCGCGGGCCACCAGGTACGAGCTCGACCCGACGTTCACCTGCCGGATCCGTACCCGCCCCGTCTGCGGGTCACTGAACGACCCGAAGGGAAGCGCCACCATGTGCCCTTCCTGGATGGTGATCATGCCGCCCGGCTCGTCGCCGGCCGTTGCCCGTTTCAGGTAGTCGACGGCACCGTAGCCGAGGTCGCGGGTGTACTCGATGTCGTACGGGATGGGGGGTGCGCAGCGGAGCTCGTAGCCGATGTTCTTGCCTTCGACCGTGATGCTCTGCCCCCGCTCCCTGAACCGGTCCCTGACCTGTTTCGCCAGGAGACGGTCGAGTTCGAGTTCGGCCAGTCTGATGTTGCCGTGCTCGTCTCGCTCGACGTCCGGCATGGCCCTCTGCAGCTCGTCCTGGGGGAGGCGCAGGCCGATGCCCTCGGCGAGTACCGCTACGCCGAAGGGGCGGCCGTGGGCGATCCGCTTGAGCATCGAGGTCTCCAGGACATCCACCAGATGCGCCAGCCGGATGGGTTCGCCGCTCGGGAACTCCTCGGGGATCAGCGTGAGGGTGGCCCCGGCCGCCTTTCCGATACCAAGCGCCAGGTGGCCCGCCGACCGCCCCATCGCGACGACCAGGTACCACCGCTGGGTGGTGATGGCGTCGGTCATCAGGTTGTTGACGAGCTGGACCCCCACGCTCCTTGCGGTCTCGAAGCCGAAGGTCGGCGTGCCGCCAGGCAGCGGGAGGTCGTTGTCGATGGTCTTCGGCACGTGCGCCACGCGCAGGCCCCCGCCGGCCGCCTCGGCCAGCCGGGACGCAGAGAACGCGGTGTCGTCCCCGCCGATCGTCACGAGCGCGTCGATCCCCAGCTTCCGCAGCGACTCCAGACAGGCGTGCAGCCTCCAGTCCGGATCAGCGGCGCCGGCGTCGCGCACCGTCGGGTTGGCCCGTGAAGTCCGGATGATCGACCCGCCCTCCAGGTGAATCCGCGACACGTCCGTGACCGACAGCGGCCGCACCTCGCCGGTCCGGCCCGCGATAAGGTGCTGGAAGCCGTCCAGAATGCCCAGGACGTCCCATCCGCAGTTCCTGGCCTCGATCGTGGCCGCGGAGATGACCGAGTTCATCCCCGGGGCCGGGCCGCCACCGCACAAGATCCCCAGCTTCACGGCTTCATCGTCCCAGCAGCGAGGCGGCGCCCGCACGCGGACCGCTTCCATCCGGTCATTGGTCCTCTTCTCTCTTGGCCAGGACGGCCTCGATCCTGCCGGGCAGACGGCAGGCTTCCGTTCCCCGCGGTCCTGGCCGCGGCGGCCAGGCCAGTTCCGGCTCCTCTGTTGTGCGACGGGGCAGCCTTTTCCTGAGCTGGTGCTGTGTCATGGTCCCTGCCTCGCGACGTTGCCGGTAAACCGCGTCTGCCCACCACTCTCCCGCCTGGTACGGGCTATCCGGCAGGGCCCAACGACCCTACGCCGGCCGGGGCGCAGTCCGCCGGCCAGCCCGCGGCTAGCCCTCAGCGGGAGTCAGCCGGGTCAGCAGGTCGGCGAGGGTCTTACGGTCCTCGGCGGTCAGCGGCGCGAAGAGGCCTTCCGCCGCGTCACGGCGCGCGTCGCGCAGGTCGTCGCGGACCGCGCCGCCGCGCTCGGTCAGCCGCACCAGGATCGCGCGGCGGTTGCGCGGGTCGATCTCGCGGCGCACCAGGCCGGCTTCCTCCAGCGCGTCGATCACCGTGGTGAGCGAGCGCGGCACGATCCCCAGCCGGTCGGCGAGTTCCGTCATCCGGGGCGGATCGGTGTCCCTGGCGATCATGCGCAGCGCACGCTCCTGCGCCGGGGTGAGGCCGAGCGGCGCCAGCCGCTCGGCCTGCGCGCGTCGCAGCCGTTTCGTCAGCCGGTGAACCAGGTCGGCGAGCTGCACCGGATCCTCGTACGCCATGCGCCAAGCATATCAGGAGTTCACCTCATACTGAGCGGGGAACAATTATGAGCTAAGCTCTGTTTGAGGCAGCAAGACCAACTTAGACCAGCTACTCCTGGAGGCGTTATTGGGTACCGCAGCCAATCCCCATGTTCCGCTCCGGCGCATCGCCGGGCTGTTCCGCCCGTACCGCTGGAGCCTCCTGTTCGTCGGCGTGCTCGTCGCCGCCTCATCCCTCGTCTCGCTCGTCAACCCGTTCCTGATCCGCGCGATCATCGACACCGCCCTCCCCCAGGGCCGGACGGGCCTGCTGACCCTGCTCGCCATCGGCATGATCATCGTGGCGATCCTCAACAGCTCGTTCAGCGTCTCGCAGACCTACGTGTCCACCAAGGTCGGCCAGCGGGTCATGCACGACCTGCGCACGGCCGTCTACTCGCACTTGCAGCGCATGTCGCTTGCCTTCTTCACCAGGACACGAACCGGCGAGGTGCAGTCCCGCATCGCCAACGACATCGGCGGCATGCAGGCGACCGTCACCACCACAGCCACCACGCTGGTATCCAACCTGACCACCGTGGTGGCCTCAGTCATCGCGATGATCGTGCTGGACTGGCGGCTCACGATCGCCTCGCTGATCATGATGCCCGTGTTCGTCTGGGTGAGCCGGCGGGTCGGCACCGAGCGCCGCCGCATCACCAGGGACAGGCAGCGCCAGCTCTCCGTCATCTCCTCGATCGTGCAGGAGTCCCTGTCGGTGAGCGGCATCTTGCTCGGCCACACGATGGGCCGCGCCGCCTCGCTCACCGACTCGTTCTCCGATGAGTCGAGCAAGCTGTCCGACCTCGAGGTCAGCTCGAACATGGCCGGCCGGTGGCGGCAGTCGACCATCCAGATCGTCATGTCCGCGATGCCCGCGGTGATCTACTGGGTCACCGGCCTGACCGGCCGCGGCGACCACATGGCCATCTCGATCGGTACGCTTGTCGCGTTCACCACCTTGCAGCAGAGCCTGTTCCGTCCCGCCGTCCAGCTGCTGAGCGTCGGCGTGGACATCCAGAGCTCGCTTGAGCTATTCGGCCGGATCTTCGAGTACCTGGACCTGCCGGTCGACATCGCGGAGCCGGAGCACCCGGTAACGCCAGCGAAGGTCCGCGGCGAGGTCCGCCTCAACGACGTCAGCTTCGGCTACGCGGGCGCGGAGCGTCCCACGCTCAGCGGCATCGACGTGGCCGTCCCCGCCGGGCACAGCCTCGCCGTCGTCGGCGAGACCGGCTCGGGCAAGACGACCCTCAGCTACCTGATCCCCCGGCTGTACGACGTGGCGTCAGGCAGCGTGACCATCGACGGCACGGATGTGCGGGACATGTCCTTCGACGCGCTGGCCTGCGCGGTCGGGGTCGTCGCCCAGGAGACCTACCTGTTCCACGCCTCGGTCGCGGAGAACCTGCGCTTCGCCAAGCCTGACGCCACCGATGACGAACTTGTCGCCGCCGCGAAGATCGCGCACATCCACGACCACCTGCTGTCCCTGCCTGACGGCTACGACACCGTGGTGGGCGAGCGCGGCTACCGGTTCTCCGGCGGCGAGAAGCAGCGCCTGGCGATCGCCCGCGCGGTGCTGCGCGACCCGCCGATCCTGGTGCTCGACGAGGCGACGAGCGCACTCGACACGCAGACCGAGCAGGCCGTGCAGGAGGCCATTGACGCCGCCAGCGCGGGGCGCACCACGATCACGATCGCGCACCGGCTGTCGACCATCCGCGATGCCGACGAGATCATCGTCCTGGACCGCGGCGAGATCGTCGAGCGCGGCACGCACGCCGAACTGCTCACCGAGGGCGGCCGCTACGCCGCCCTCGTCGACCGTGACGCCGACCTGGCAGAAGCCGCTGCCTGAGACGCCTGAGCCGCCTGAGCGCTCGTGGACATATTCCACAGCGGACATATCGCGCGTAGCGTGAGGGGCATGTTTGACGCGGAGCCGCTTGACGCTGTGGTTATCGGGGCGGGGTTCGCGGGCCTGTACATGGTGTACCGGCTGCGCGAGGAGGGGTTCTCGGTTCACGGGTTCGAGCGCGGCGACGGGGTCGGCGGGACCTGGTACTGGAACCGCTACCCCGGGGCACGCTGCGACTCGGAGATCATGTATTACTCGTTTTCCTTCCTGCCCGACCTGGAGCAGGAGTGGCCGCTCACCGAGCGGTACCCGGGACAGCCGCAGATCCTCAGCTACCTCGAAGAGGTAGCCGACCGCCTGGCGCTGCGCGCGGACTTCACCTTCGGCGCCGAGGTGACCGCGATCGACTACGACCAGGCGGCGCACCGCTGGACGCTGCGTACCAGGCAGGGCCACACGGCCACCGCCAGGTACGTCATCACGGCGGTGGGCTGTCTGTCCACCGCCAACCAGCCTCGGTTTCCCGGCGCGGACGCCTTCGGCGGCCTCACCCTGCACACCGGGAACTGGCCGCGAGAGCCCGTCGACTTCGCAGGCAAACGGGCCGCGGTCATCGGCACCGGCTCGTCCGGCATCCAGGCGATCCCGGTGATCGCCGAGCAGGCGGCGCACCTGACGGTGTTCCAGCGCACCGCGCAGTTCACCATCCCGGCCGCGAACGGGCCGCTTGACGAGGAGTTCGTCACGCTGTGGAAGGCGAACTACCCGGAGTGGCGGCGCCGGGCCCGGCACTCCATGGCGGGGTTCCCGTACACCGCCAGCGTCACCTCGGCGCTCGAGGTGTCCGAGGCCGAGCGCACGGCGACGTACCAGGCCCAGTGGGGCGCGGGCGGGTTCACCTTCCTGTCCGGGTCCTTCCGCGATATCGGGCTCAGCGAGGAGGCGAACAAGACCGCGGCCGACTTCGTCCGGGCCAAGATCGACGAGATCGTCCGCGACCAGGAAACGGCCGCCATGCTCAAGCCCTGGGAGTTCCCGATCGGCACCAAGCGGCTGCCACTCGACACCGGCTACTACGAGACCTTCAACCGCCCCAACGTCACCCTGGTCGACCTCAAGCGGACGCCGGTCGAGGAGATCACCGCGACAGGCATCAGGACCAGCGCCGGCCACCACGACCTGGACATCATCGTCTACGCCACCGGGTACGACGCGCTCACCGGGCCGCTTGAGGCGCTCGGCATCCGCGGCCGGGACGGCCGGGCGCTGAAGGACGAGTGGCGGGAGGGCCCGCGGACCTACCTCGGCCTGGCCGTGCCCGGCTTCCCGAACCTGTTCACCATCACCGGGCCGGGCAGCCCGTCGGTGCTCAGCAACATGCCGGTATCGATCGAGCAGCACGTGGAGTGGATCGGCGACTGCCTCGGCTGGCTGCGTGACCGGGGAGACGAAGACGGGGCCATCGAGGCGACCGAGGAGTCGGCGGCGGCCTGGACCGAGCACGTGCAGCAGGTCGCCGCGCACACCCTGCACCCGAAGGCCGCGTCCTGGTACATGGGCGCGAACATCCCGGGCAAGCCGCGGATCTTCCTGCCGTACATCGGGGGCGTCGGCAACTACCGCGACCGCTGCGACGCCGTGGCCGCGAACGGCTACGAGGGCTTCACCGTGTCGGGAACACGGGAAGGGAGTGGCGACGATGGCACTCGACCAGGCGACGACCGCGCTGCTTGAGCAGATGGCGGCAAGCGGCGCCCCGCCGCTTGCGGCGATGTCACCGCAGGACGCGCGCGGCGTGATGGCGGCGCTGCGCGGCGACGCACCGCCTGGTCCCGGCATGCACGCGGTGCGCGACACGCGGGTCCGCGCGTCCGGCGGTTTCGTCCCCGTCCGCGTGCTGACCCCGGTGCCTGAACCGCGCGGCGTCATCGTGTACTACCACGGCGGCGGCTGGGTCATCGGCAGCGTGGAAGACTACGACACAGTCGGGCGCGTGCTCGCGCAGCAGACCGGGTGCGTGGTGGTCCTCGTGGACTACCGGCTCGCGCCCGAGTACCGCTTTCCGACCGCCGTGGACGACTCGTGGGCGGCGCTCAACTGGGCAAGTGAGCGGGTGACCGAACTGGCGGGCGGGCCGGTGCCGCTGATCATCGCGGGCGACAGCGCGGGCGGCAACCTGTCGGCGATCATGACGCAGCACGCCAGGGCGGCCGGCGGCCCGCGGATCGCGCTCCAGGTCCTCGTCTACCCGGTGACCGACTGCGACCTGGAGACGACCTCCTACCGCGACCCGGCCAACCAGCTCATGCTGACCCGCGACTCGATGATCTGGTTCTGGGATCACTACGCCCCCGTCGCCGAGGCGCGCCTGCACCCGGACGCCTCGCCGTTGCGCGCCCCGGACCTGTCCCGGCTGCCCCCGGCGGCAGTCATCACCGCCGAGCACGACGTGCTGCGGGACGAGGGCGAACTGTACGCCACCCGGCTGCTGAAGGCCGGCGTCCCGGTCCGTCACCGCCGGTTCCCCGGCCAGATGCACGGCTTCTTCACGATGGTCGACCTGCTGCCCGGGGCCGGCGAGGCGATGGACTACGTGACCGCGGCGATCCGGGAGCACCTGGCGGGCGAGCCGGAGGACGCGGCCGCCGCGGCCGAGCTGCCGTGAGAGGCGTTCGCTGGCAGACGGCGCCACGAAACGTTCGGGATGACCTGAGTTTTTAGCCGAACGGGGGCGCATTAGCCCCTGCCAGCTCACTGATTGCGCCGGGCCTGGCGGGCGGCCGCGCGGCCGCCTTGCCGCCGCGACGGTGAGCTGGCATTGC
>Ga0335074_10007222_pt1 | contig 15388 bp, 11 predicted proteins | sample Lox_Sample_23_FD_206715 | JGI IMG/M metagenome (GOLD analysis project Ga0335074, IMG submission 206715) | Soil microbial communities from Loxahatchee National Wildlife Refuge, Florida, United States - Lox_Sample_2.3 | ecosystem: Environmental > Terrestrial > Soil > Wetlands | place: USA... | reverse complement strand
GCGGCGGTGATGGGGCCCGCGGCGGTGATGGGGCGCGCGGGGGTGATGGGGCCCGCGGGGCTGTGGGTGCGCGCGGGGTTGACGAGGTGCGCGCTGGTGGGGAGGTGGGCGGGGGCTTGGAGGTGCCGGTGACTGGCGAGCCGCGGGTTGACGCGGCGCTGGCCAGACTGGATGAGCTGGACGGGCTGCCGGTCACTGAGCACACGCGGGTGTTCGACGACGTGCACAGGCGGCTCGAGGACGTGCTGGGTGAGCTGGGTACCGGCGCGCCGGGGCCGGGCCGCTGACAAGGCCGGGCCCGTCGATGGCGAGCAAGACGCGGCTGGACGCCGAACTGGTGCGCCGCAGGCTTGCGCGGTCCAGGGAGCAGGCTGCGGACCTGATTTTGGCCGGCCGGGTCGCCGTTGGCGGGCTTCCGGCCGTGAAGGTGGCCACGCAGGTCACCCAGGACGCCGCGATCACGGTGGCCGAGGACCGCGGCGGCACGGAGTACGCCTCCCGCGGCGGCAAGAAACTGGAGGGCGCCCTCCGCGCGTTCACCGGGCTGACCGTGGCCGGCCGCCGCTGCCTGGACGCAGGCGCTTCGACGGGGGGCTTCACCGACGTGCTGCTCCGGGCCGGGGCTGAGCACGTGGTCGCGGCTGACGTCGGGTATGGCCAGCTGGCGTGGGAGTTGCGCAGCGACTCGCGGGTGACCGTGCTCGACCGGGTCAACGTCCGCTATCTCACCCCCGCGCAGGTGGCGCCTTCACCGGGCCTGGTAACGGCCGACCTCTCGTTCATATCGCTGACACTGGTGCTGCCCGCGCTGGCCGCCTGCGCGGCCCCGGACGCCGATTTCGTGCTGCTCGTGAAGCCTCAGTTTGAAGTGGGCCGGGGCAAGGTAGGTGCTGGCGGCGTGGTCAGGGATCCCCAGCAGCGCACAGCCGCAGTCGCATCGGTTGCCGCGGCCGCGCACGAGATAGGCCTCGGAGTTGCCGGAATCGCGGCGAGTCCGCTCCCCGGACCGTCTGGGAATGTGGAGTATTTCCTGTGGCTGCGTCGCGCGGCGCCGCCCCTCGACCACGCAGCCCTGCAGCGGGCCATCACGGAAGGACCCTAGTTGAGCTCGAAGCGGACCATGCTCTTGGTCGTGCACGCCGGCCGGCCGGCCGTGGTGCACGTCGCCCGCCGTGTCATCGGCAGGCTGACCGCAGCGGGCGTGACCGTGCGGGTCCTCGAAACCGAGGCAGCGGACCTCGGCGCCGCCGACGCCGAGGTGGTCCCGGCAACTGGCCAAGGCGCGGACGGCGCGGAGATGGTGATCGTGGTCGGCGGTGACGGCACGCTGCTGCGCGCGGCCGAGCTCGCCCGCCCGGCCCGCGTTCCGCTGCTCGGGGTCAACCTGGGTCACGTCGGTTTCCTGGCCGAGGCCGAGCCGGAGGACCTCTCCGACGTCGTCGACCGGGTAGTCGACGGCCGGTACCTGATCGAGCGCCGGATGACGATCGACGTGACCATGCGCAGGAACGGCGACGTGACCGCCACGACCTGGGCACTGAACGAGGCGTCGGTCGAGAAGTCAGCGCGAGAGCGGATGATCGACATGGTGATCGAGGTGGACGGGCGCCCGCTGTCGCGATGGGGCTGCGACGGGGTGGTGTTCGCGACCCCGACCGGGTCGACCGCTTACGCGTTCTCGGCCGGCGGCCCTGTGGTCTGGCCTGAGGTCGACGCGCTGCTGGTCGTGCCGATCAGCGCGCACGCGCTGTTCGCCCGGCCGATGGTCGTGTCGCCGCGGTCGGCGCTCGCGGCTGAGGTCATCAACCCCGGCTCGGGTCAGGATGAGACGTCGCGGGCGGTTCTGTGGTGCGATGGACGTCGTAGGGTCGACTTGGACCCGGGCGCGCGCATCGAGGTGCGGCGGGGCGTGGAGCCGGTGCTGCTGGCCAGCTTGCGCGCCGCCGGGACAGGCACGGCAGAAGGCGACGTCGGCGCGCCCTTCACCGACCGGCTGGTGGCCAAGTTCGGCCTTCCGGTGGCCGGCTGGCGCGGCCGGGGCGCACGTCGGCCAGCCGACGGCGGCCATGAGGCCACGCGTTACGAGTTAACGGCACAACGAGCGGCACAACGATGGGCAGAACGAGGGGAGCCGGGCTGCGATGCTTGAAGAGGTCCGTATCTCCGGGCTCGGGGTGATCGACGACGCCGTGCTCGAGCTGTCTGGCGGGTTCAACGTCGTGACCGGCGAGACCGGGGCGGGCAAGACCATGGTCGTGTCCGGGCTCGGGCTGCTGTTCGGCGGCAAGGCCGACCCGCAGCGGGTGCGGCCTGGCGCCGAGCGCGCCAGCGTGGAAGGCCGGCTCAGTGTCGACGCTGACAGCCCGGTGGCCCGCCAGGTCAGCGAGGCAGGCGGCGATCTCGACGACGGTGGCCGCACGCTGCTGCTGAGCCGGTCGGTGTCGGCCGAGGGGCGCTCACGCGCCTACGCAGGCGGCCGCTCGGTCCCGGTGTCCCTGCTCACGTACCTGGCCGACGATCTGGTCGCTGTGCACGGGCAGGCCGATCAGCAGCAACTGCTCAAGCCGGGCAGGCAGCGCGAGTCGCTCGACCGTTACGGCGGGACTGACCTGGCCGAGTTGCTTGCCCGCTATCAGCAGGCCTACGAGCGGCACCGCAGCGTCCGTGAGGAACTCGACCAGCTCACCTCGGCGGCCAGGGAGCGCGAGCGGGAAGCCGAGGACCTGCGCCGCGGCCTGGAGGACATCGAGAAGGCGGAACCGGTCGACGGCGAGGATGCCACGCTCCTCGCCGACGAGGAGCGGCTGTCGAACGCCGACGCGCTGCACACGGCTTCGACGACGGCGCACGAGGCGCTGGCCGGCGACCCGTCCGGGGCGCGCTATGACGCGGCCGACGCAGTCACGCTGCTCGGTACCGCCCGCCAGGCACTCGAGGCCGCGGCCGGCCACGACGCCGCGCTCGCGGCGCTCGCTGCCCGGGTGAGCGAGGCGGCGTACCTGGTCTCCGACGTCGCCGCTGACCTTGCTTCGTATGCGCAGGGGGTTGAGGCGGACCCGGCCCGGCTGGCCGCTGTGCAGGAGCGCCGGGCGGTGATCGGCCGCCTGATCCGGACGTACGGCATGGAAGACATCCGGGACCAGCCAGGCGGAAACGACGGGCAGGAGACTCTGCCCGTAGCCCCGGCCGGGAGCGTCGCCGCGGTGCTCGCCTGGGCTAAGCGTTCTGCCGTCCGGCTGGCGGAGCTCGAGGGCGCCGACGACAAGATCGCTGGCCTGGCCGAGGAGGAAGCGAGCCTGGCCACGGAGGTGCAGGATCTCGCCGGTCAGCTCAGTGGCGTGCGGAAGGAAGCGGCCGAGAGCTTCGCCGAGGACGTCACCGCCGAGCTGGCCGCGCTGGCGATGCCGCATGCCAGGATCTCGGTCGCGGTGACGCAGCTGCGCGAGCCGGGCCCGTACGGCACCGACGAGGTCGAGATCCGCCTGGCGGCGCACCCAGGCGCGCCGGAGCTGCCGCTGCAGAAGGGCGCTTCGGGCGGGGAGCTTTCCCGGGTCATGCTGGCCATCGAGGTAGTCTTCGCCGGCGCCGACCCGGTCCCGACGTTCGTGTTCGACGAAGTCGACGCCGGTGTCGGCGGCAAGGCCGCGGTCGAGATCGGCCGCAGGCTGGCCCGGCTGGCCAAGCTGTCGCAGGTGATCGTGGTCACGCACCTGCCGCAGGTGGCGGCCTTCGCCGATACCCACCTGGTGGTGCAGAAGGCTAACGACGGTTCCGTGGTCAGCAGCGGGATCACCCGTCTGGACACCGAGGGCCGGATCCGGGAATTGTCCCGGATGCTGGCTGGCCTGGAGAACTCGGAGTTCGGCCGGGCGCACGCCGGGGAACTGCTCGACGCCGCCGCAGCCGAGCGGGCTACACCACTCAAAAGGCCACGCTGGAAGCGGGCAAACAAACTGCCGGCTGTACCCCCGCCAATCTGAACGTTAGCTGCGGAGTTGCTCATGATTGCGCACAGTGATCGCTCCGGCGGCATCCGGTGCCGCGACGATCTGGCAGACTAACTGTGCGATGAAGGCCTGGCTTCGCAAACTGCCAAGAATCCGCCGGAAAGCGTCCGATGACCCGCCCGGTCTCGTTGCGACGGCCCGCCTGGACCGCAGGACGAAGAACCTGGCGACGCGCCTGTGCCCCGGGGACATCGCCATCATCGACCACGCCGACCTGGACCTGACCGGCGCCGACGCACTGGCTGGCCGCCGTGTCGCCGCTGTCGTCAACGTAGCGCGGAGCATCACAGGCCGCTACCCCAACCGCGGGCCGCAGCTGCTGATCGACGCGGGCATCCCGCTGATCGACGACGTGGGACCCGAGATCTTCGACCGGGTGCAGGAGGGGCAGCGCGTCCGGCTCGACGGCGACACCCTGTACCTCGGCGACCAGGCAGTGGCCAAGGGCCGGCAGCAGGACGCCGCCGCTGTCGAGGCGGCGATGGCCGAGGCCAAGTCACACGTGGCCGGCGAGATCGAAGCGTTCGCCGCGAACACGCTCGAATACATCTCCCGCGAGTATCCGCTGCTCGTCGACGGGATCGGGGTCCCGGCGCTGCGGACCAAGCTGAATGGCAGGGACGTCCTGGTAGCGGCGCGCGGCTACCACTACCGCGAGGACATCGCGGCTCTGCGCTCCTTCATCAGGGAGCGCAAGCCGGCCATGATCGGCGTGGACGGGGGAGCCGACGCCCTGATCGAGGCCGGGTACAAGCCGGACGTGATCGTCGGGGACATGGACTCGGTCTCGGACAAGGCGCTCACCTGCGGCGCCGAGATCGTCGTGCATACCTACCTGGACGGCGGCGCGCCGCGGCTGCCACGCGTCAAGGCCCTGGGGCTCGACCCTGTGCTCTGCCCCGCCGCCGGGACCAGTGAGGACGTCGCGCTGTTGCTCGCCGACGAAAAGGGCGCGAGCCTGATCGTCGTCGTCGGCATGCACCGCTCGCTGGTCGAGTTCCTTGACAAGGGACGGCCGGGAATGGCCAGCACGTTCCTGACAAGGCTCCGGGTAGACGACAAGATCGTAGACGCGAAGGGCGTGAGTCGGCTCTACCAGAGCCGGGTCTCGGTGAGTTCGCTGATCCCGCTCCTGCTCGCAGCCGCTGTGACGATCGCTGTCGCCGCGGGTGTCACCACAGCGGGCCACATTTTCTTCCGGAACCTCGGTACCGAGCTGGGGACGTTCTGGTACTGGCTGACTGGACTGTTCTAGTGATCGACTTCCGCTATCACCTGGTCTCTATCGTCGCGGTGTTCCTGGCGCTTGCTGTCGGCTTGCTGCTCGGCGCAACCCAGCTCAAGCCGCTGACGCAAACCGCCCTCGACAATCAGTCGAATCAGGAGAAACACACGATCAACTCGTTGCGGGCGGTGAACAAGACGCTGCAAGACGAGGTCGGCAGCGACCAGCAGTTCGCCCAGGCCGCAGCTCCGCGGCTGCTTGATGGCCTGCTCACGGGCCAGCGGGTAGTTCTCGTCACCGCCCCGACCGCGGATAGTGCCACAATCAGCGGCGTGACCACAGCGCTGCAGCAGTCCGGAGCCAAGGTCACTGGGCAGGTCGCGCTCCAGCCAAGCTTTTTCGGCACCAGCGCCACCATCGAGAACAGCCTCACGACGCTGGCCCAGAACCTCACGCCGGCCGGCGTCGTCCCGGGCAGCAGCCAGACAGCCCAGCTCGCCGGCGACCCCAAGATCTCCGGCCAGACCGAAGCCGCGCAGGTGCTCGCGGCGGCACTGGTCGCCACCGGCACCCCCGGCACGCCGAGCGCCCCAGGCAGCCAGAACGCCTCCGGCCTGCCCTCGTCCCAGAGCGGTGCCGACCTGCCACAAAGCCAGGTCAACGAGATCCTCAACGGATTCGCAGGCGAGGGATACCTGCAGGTGAGCCCGGCGGGCGGGGCGGCGGCGCTGGAGCAGTCGACGCTCGCCGTCGTGATCATCCCGTCGAGCCCGCCGCAGGACGGCGACTCTGACCCGGCGAACCTGGCCCTGATCTCCGTGGCTTACCAGCTCAGGCTGGCGTCACGCGGAGTCGTCGTCGCCGGGCCGCTGACCGCGACCGGCGCGGGCAGCGCCATCGATGAGCTGATCAACGGCAATACCGGGATCCAGCTGTCCAGCGTTGACGACGCCGACAGCGAGCCGGGCCAGATCATGGTCGTCCAGGCCCTGGCCAACCTCCTCGACGGGCAGCGGCCCGCCCACTACGGGGTCGGCCCGGGGGCCGTCCCCAGCCCGGCACCGGCACCGTCGGGCTCCCCGTCGCCCACGCCATCGAAGACGACCAAGCCCAAGAGCAGCGGGTGAGCCGTGTCCTGTCCCGGGCCGGCGGGGCACTGCTGACCTGCGGGCTCGCAGCCATCGCGGCGCGCGCCGGGTACAGCGCGCTGACCCGGCACCCGCCCGGCGGGCGCGATCAATGGGAGCGCAAAAACCATCGCGGCGAGCCGGTGACCCTCCTCGAGGGCCCGGCAGCGGCAGCGGCCGCCGCCGCGGCCGTGCTGGCCGCACCTGGGCTGGCCACCCGCACCCGGGCCGCGCTGGCTGTGGCCGGGGCCGGCGCCGCCGCGCTCGGCAGCTACGACGACCTGAGGGGCAGCAAGGACAACCGCGGCTTCCGCGGCCACCTCGGCGCTCTGGCGCACGGCGAAGTCACCAGCGGGGTCGTGAAGCTGGCCGGCATTGGCGCTACCGGGCTGGCCGCCAGCCTGCTCGCCGGCGGGGCCCCGGCCGACGTCATCATCAACGCGGGCCTCGTCGCCGGCGGGGCCAACCTGGTCAACCTGTTCGACCTCCGGCCAGGCCGGGCCATCAAGGTCACTGTCGCCGCCGGAGCGGCCGTCGGCGCCGCCTCAGCCGCTGGCTCGCTGGCCGCCGCAGCGCCGGTCGGTGCCGCCATTGCCATGCTGCCCGAGGACCTGGGCGAGCGCGCGATGCTCGGTGACGCCGGGGCCAACGCCCTCGGCGCCATGCTGGGCCTGGCCGCAGCGGCGACGCTGCCGCGGCCGGCGCGGGTCGCCGTGCTCGCGGCGGTGGCCGGGCTGACAGTAGCCAGCGAGGTCGTGAGCTTCACCCGGGTCATCGAGGCAACGCCGCCGCTGCGGTGGCTTGACCAGCTCGGCCGCCGCCCAGCACCGCAGCCGGCGCCAGCGGCCGCGAAGCCGCGGTGAGCAGGCCGGCAGCCGCAGTAGCCGAGCGAGACCCCGGGCGGGATCCGCAGCGGCGCGGGCTGCGGCGGCTGGGCCGGGGGAGCGGCCGGGCGGTCATCCTCATCGGGACGCTCACCGCGGCCGCCCGGGTCGTGGGCTTCGGGCGCCAGGTCGTGTTCGCGCATACGGTCGGCAACTCCTGCCTCGGCTCCGCGTACACCACCGCGAACCAGGTGCCGAACATCATCTACGACATCGTGCTCGGCGGGGCCCTGGCCAGCATCATGGTGCCGGTGCTCGCGCGCCCGGCGGCGCGGTCCGCAGCCGAGCCGGCCGCCGCCCGGGCCACCAGCCAGATCGCGTCGGCCCTGCTGACCTGGACCGTACTGCTGCTGCTGCCGGCCAGCCTGATCCTGGCCGTTGCGGCCCGTCCGGTGATGCTGCTGCTGATCCCGCACCTGCGGGGCTGCTCACAATCCGAGGCCATCACTGTCGGCACGGGCATGCTCGAGGTGTTCGCCCCGCAGATCCTGCTGTACGGGCTGGCCGTCGTGCTGTACGGGATCCTGCAGGCGCACCGCCGGTTTGCCGGGCCCGCGCTGGCGCCGGTGCTGTCCAGCCTGGTGGTCATCGGCGCTTACCTGGCGTTCGTGCCGCTCAGCAGGCACGAGGGCCACCTGGCCGCGCTGTCGCCAGCGGCCAAGCTGATGCTGTCGGTCGGCACCACGGCCGGGGTGGCCGCGCTGGCGCTGACTGCGGCCGTGCCCGCGCTGCGGCTGCGGCTGCGGATCCGCCCGGCGCTCCGGTTCCCCGAAGGTGTCGGCCGGCGGGCGCGGAGCCTGGCCATCGTCGGCATCGCCGCCCTTGTCGCTCAGGACGCGTCGGCCGTGGTGGTGACGCGGCTGGCCAACGGCCACGGCGGCCTCGGCGCCGTTGTGCTCTACAACTACGGCTGGCAGGTGTTCACGGTGCCTTACGCGGTGCTCGCGATCCCGATCGCGGTCAGCGCGTTCCCGGCCCTGTCGGCCGCTCGCGAGGGAGAACTGAACGAGATGTCCGCCGCGGCGGCCCGGGCGGTGCTCCTGGTGTCATGGCTCGGCGCCGCGCTGCTCGCCGGGGCGGCCGTGCCCGCTGCCCGGCTGTTCGCCACGCGCCCGGTGCAGGAAACGGAGCTGGCCCTGGTGCTCGTCGCGTTCGCGCCCGGCCTGGTCGGCTACGGCCTGGTCGCGTGCCTGTCCCGGGTGCTGCTCGCGGACAGCAGGAACTGGCTGGCGGCCGCGGCCATGGCCGGCGGCTGGCTGATGGTGATCGCGGTCGACGTCATCGTCGTCGGCCTGGCTCCGACCCGGTGGGTGGTGCCGGCGCTTGGCCTGGGCAACACCGCGGGCATGGCCGTTTCCGCTGTCGCCCTGCTGGCGGCGGTGCGGCGGGTGAGGGGCGCCGGAGCGCTGCAGGGTGTGGCCCGCGCGGCAGCAGCAGGCCTGGCCGGCGCTGTCGTCGGTGCCGCTGCGGCTGCGGGCATCTCGGCCGCGATGCCTGTCAGCGGATTTTTTCCGAACGCTGCCGTCGCACTGACCGCCGGCTGCGCCGCTCTCACGGCCTTCGGGGTGATTGCCTATGTGCTGGACGGCGGTGACCTCCGCGCCGTCCTCGCCCGGGCCCGACGTAGTGGTACCCGCAGGCAGGGGGCGGCGGTGTGACCGGGCTCCGGATCGCGTGCGTGCTCGCCAGCACGGCTGGCGGGACCGGCAGGCACGCGGCGATGCTCGCTTCGGGCTGCGCCGCACGCGGCATGGCGGTCAGCGTGTTCGGCCCGCCGGCAGTGCAGAACCTGCTCGCGGACAGCGCCGCCAGCTATACGCAGCTAGACATCGCGGACCGGCCGCGCCCCGCCCGTGACGCGGCCGCTGTGCTGCGGCTGCGCGGGCTGCTGGCATGGTGGCAGCCTGACGTGGTGCACGCCCACGGCCTCCGGGCAGCGGCGGTCGCGTGTCTCGCGCTGGCCGCCGTGGCGCGCCGCCCGGCGCTACTGGTCACCGTGCACAACGCAGCGCCGGAGGGCCTCGTGTCGGCCGCGGTGTACCGGGCGCTTGAGCTGCTGGCAGCCCGCCGGGCGGACGCGGTGGTGTGCGTCTCGGCCGACCTGGCCGCGCGGATGCGGCGGGCCGGCGCGCGCGACGTTGTCATGGCTGTCGTCGCCGCGCCCGAAGCGGCGGCGCCGTCGGCCGAGGCCGTCGGCAAGGCCCGGGCAGATATCGGCGCCGCCGGACACAAGGTAGTGCTCGGCGTGGGCCGGCTGGCTCCGCAGAAGGGCTTCGACGTGCTGGTCGACGCGGCGGCCAGCCTGCGCGGCCGCGGCGACCTCGCGCCGGTGCTGGCCATCGCCGGCGAAGGCCCCTCGGAGAATGAGCTGCGCACCCGGGCGCGGGTGTCTGGGGCGCACGTGAGGTTCCTCGGGGCGCGCGGCGACGTGCCCGCGCTGCTGGCCGCCGCCGATGTGGTCGCCGTGCCGAGCCGGTGGGATGGCCAGCCGCTGATCGTGCAGGAGGCGCTGCGGGCCGGGCGCCCGCTCGTCGCCTCGCGGGCCGGCGGGATCCCCGCCCTCGCCGGCGAGGACGCCGCTCTGCTGGTCCGGCCAGCCGACTCCGGCAGGCTCGCCGCCGCGATCGCATCGGTGCTCCACGACCCGGAACTGGCCCGCAGGCTGCGGGACGCCGCGGCCGCCCGGGCCGGCGAACTGCCGTCCCCAGCCGACGCCGTCGATGCCGCGTCCGCCGCATACGGCAGGCTGGCAGTTAGAATCGCCGCAAACGACCGCGCCACGGGGCGAGCCGGTCCGTGACCGGCTCGTGGCCGAGCGCGATCATCACGAGCCGCGACCCCGGGGAGGCTGGCCGCCCATGATGCGCACGTTGCTTTTGCACCCTCCGTCCTACAAAGGCTTCGACGGCGGGGCTGCATCGCGCTACCAGGCCAAGCGGGAAGTCCGTTCGTTCTGGTACCCGACGTGGCTGGCGCAGGTCGCAGCGATCATTCCGGGCAGCAAGCTGGTGGACGCACCGCCGGCCGACCTGACCCTCGCCGACGTCCTGCCGCTCGCCCGCGACTACGACCTGGCGGTGCTGCACACGAGCTCACCGTCGTTCACCGGGGACGTGCAGGTCGCCGAGGCGCTCAAGCGGGAAAACCCGGCGCTGAAAATCGGCTTCGTCGGCGCCAAGGTCGCGGTCGAGCCCGAGGAGTCGCTCAAGGCGTCGGAGGCCATCGACTTCGTCGCCCGTGAGGAGTACGACTTCACGATCCGCGACATCGCCGAGGGCCACCCGCTGGCCGAGGTAGACGGCATCTCGTTCCGCGACGACGACGGCACCGTGGTGCACACGCCGGACCGGGCGCTCCTGCACGACATGGACCAGCTGCCGTACGTCACCCCGGTGTACGCGCGCGACCTGGACGTCACGTACTACTACAACGGCTACCTGAAGCACCCCTACGTGTCCCTGTACACCGGGCGGGGCTGCCGGTCGCGGTGCACGTTCTGCTTGTGGCCGCAGACCATCGGCGGTCACCTGTACCGCACCAGGAGCGTCGAGCACGTCATGGGTGAGATGGCGAACTTCCGCGAGCTGTTCCCCACGGTCAAGGAAGTGTTCTTCGACGACGACACGCTTACCGACGACCGCCGCCGGGTCGAGGAGATCGCCCGCGGCATGGGGAAGCTCGGCATTCCCTGGGCCTGCAACGCGAAGGCGAACGTCCCCTATGACACCCTCAAGATCATGCGCGACAACGGCCTGCGGCTGCTGCTCGTGGGCTACGAGTCAGGTAACCAGCAGATCCTGATCAATATCAAGAAGGGCATCCGGGTCGAGCGGGCAAAACAGTTCACCAAGGACTGCCACGCCCTCGGCATCAAGATCCACGGCACATTTATCGTCGGCCTGCCGGGGGAGACCCCCGAGACGATCAAGGAGACGATCAGTTACGCCAAGGAGCTCAACCCGCAGTCGCTCCAGGTCTCGATCGCCGCACCGTATCCCGGGACCGCGCTGTACAGGCAGGCGAAGGAGAACGGCTGGCTGCCCGATGACGACTCCACGCTGCTCGACGAGCACGGCGTGCAGAGCGCCATGCTCAGCTACCCCAACCTGAACCGGACCGAGATCTACGAATCGGTGGAGACCTTCTACAAGCAGTTCTATTTCCGGGCCGGGAAGATTGCCGAACTGTCCGCCGAGATGCTGCGCAGCCCCGAGATGATGAAACGGCGGCTGCGTGAGGGCGTGGAGTTCTTCAGCTTCATCCGCCACCGCGACCAGGTCTGATGTCCAGGCCCGGTTCCAGTCTCACAGTTCAGGAACGGATTCCCGGGACGGGATCATTACGCATGGTTTAGCTTTCTCTGCGTGCAATGGGCTGATGGGCTTCCCAGTCTGCTGATCGGCTTGTCCGCGGGGTTCGGGGCGGGCCTGGTGGTCACCATGGCGCTGGCAGCTCTGCCTGATCCGGCCCGGCGCATCTCGCCCGCGCCGCTGTGGCTGGGCGCGCTGGCCGCGGTGATCGCCTGCGGCGCTTTTGCCGCTGTGCTGACGTTCGCTCTGCGCGCACTGTCAAGCCGGGCGCAGGAAGGGGCCGTCGGCCTGCTGAGCGTGCTGGCGGCGGCCCTGGCCACCGCGACGATTTTCCGGATACGCCGGACGGCGGCTCGGCGCGGCGCGCACCTGCGGGCGGAGGTCGCGGCCAGCGCCGCGGTCGGGACGGGTGCGCTGACGCTGACCGCGTTCCTGATGCTGGTCGGGGAGGGCCTGGTCACTACCCTGTTCGTCTGGGCCGCGGCCAAGGCGCCGGCGTCGCCGGCAGTGTCGTCGACAGGGCCGCTGGCTGCCGCCGGCCTTGGGCTTGCCGCTGGTGCTGTGCTGTGCTGGCCGCTGAGGCGGCAGACGGTGCGGGTGGACCTGGCTAGGTTCTTCAGCCGCACGGCGATCGCCATGATCGTGATCGCGGCCGGCGTGCTCGTCCATGGGCTCGGAGACCTGCAGGGTGCGGGATGGCTGCCCGGTCAGTGGTGGGTAGCGTTCAATCTAAATTCCTGGTGGGTTTCGCTGATCAGCGGCCTGACCGAGCTCGCACCGCGAATGACCGTGCTGCAGGTCTTCGCCTGGGTGGCCTGCCTGGCCGTGGTGCTCCGGGCGTTCGTTCGCGGCCGGGGCGCCGCCGCCAGCGCGGCCGCGCCAGCCGGTCCAGCAGGGCCAGCGGGCGGCCGGTGGCAGCGGATAGCCGCCAGGCCGGGCTGGCTGGTGGCCGGGGGCCTGCTCGTGGCACCGGCGCTTGTGGCCGCCCTGGCGATCGCGGCGCTGCCGGCGTCGGCGGCCGCAGCCTCACCGACCAGCGTGACCGTGACCAGCGGCGGCTGCGCCCCGCAGTGGTCCTCCGGGCACACAGGCGCGCAGACCTTCGACGTCGGCAACCAGTCCGGCATGGCCGGCGAGGTCTTCCTGGACAACGCCGCTGGCTCGGTGGTGGCCAACATCGAGACCATCGGCCCGGCGACGACCGTCGCCATGCCGGTCAGCCTCGGGCCGGGCTCCTACCGTTTCGTGTGCCTGATGGCATCGGGCCGCACGACCCGCTCGGCGCCCGTCCAGGTGACCGGCCGGTGGGAGCCGACAACCACCCCGGTCAAACCGGTGACCGTGGCCGAGCTCAATGGGCCTAACCAGCAATACCAGGCGTACGTCATAGCCGAGCTGGTCACCCTCCAGGGCGACGTGAGCCGGATCGAGGCCGACCTGGCGGCCGGTAACCTCACCGCCGCGCGGCAGGACTGGCTGACCGCGCAGCTGGACTGGGAGCGGGTCGGCGCCTCCTACGACAGTTTCGGTGCCCCCGGGCTGGCGGTTGACGGGCTGCCCGGCGGGCTGCCGCTGGGAGTGAACGACCCCAATTTCACTGGCCTGCACCGCCTGGAGTACGGGCTGTACCACGGGCAGAGCGCAGCTGAGCTGCAGAGCGTAGCCGAGACCCTCAGCGGCGACATCATCACGGTCCAGGCCCTGCTCACCACTGGTAGCTCGGGCCTGGACGGTGACCCGACAAACTTGCCGATCCGCGCGCACGAGATCATCGAGGACGCGCTGCGCGATCACCTGTCTGGCATCGACAACGAGGGAGCGGGCGCGGCCTACCCGGAGACCTACGCCGACACCCAGGTCACAGCGACCGTGCTCGGCGAACTACAGCCGCTGATCACCGCGCGCATGCCGAAGCTGATGCCGGTCCTGCGAACCCAGCTCGCCGCGCTGCAGGCAGCGCTGCTCGCCACCCAGTCCGGCGGGCAGTGGGTCCCGGTCAGCCAGGTGCCGCAGGCGGCCAGCGAGCAGGTCGACGCCACGATCGGCGCGCTGCTGCAGAACCTCGACATCATCCCCAACCTGCTCGAGACACCGCCGAGCCAGGCCCCGTGCCAGCCGTCACCGACCACGCCCTGCCCGGGAGGAGACAATTTTTGAGCCAAGACCAAGTGCACCAAGACCAAGTGCACCAAGACCACGTGCACCAAGACCACGTGCACCAAGACCACGTGCACCAAGACCACGTGCACGATGATCACGGGCCGGCCGGTCCCGGGCGGCGGAACTTCCTGCTGGGCACGGCGGCCGGCGTGACCGGAACGGCGCTGACCGCTGGCGTGCTGGCAGGCGGGGCGCGCGCGGACGCCCGTCACGCGGCTGCGGCGACGCCGCAGGCGGCGGCCTCATACCCGTTTCACGGCCCGCACCAGTCCGGGATACTCACGCCGGGCCCGTCCGGCAAGCAGTCCTACGCGACGTTCGCGGCCTTCGACGCCACCGCGCAAGGCAGGCAGGACCTGACCGACCTGCTGCAGACGCTGACCAGCCGGGCCCGGTTTCTTACCGCCGGTGGCCAGCCGCCTGACCTCGGCGTGAGCCAGCCGCCCTCCGATAGCGACGTGCTTGGCCCGGTCATCCCGGCCGACGGGCTCACCGTCACCGTGTCCGCGGGATCCACGCTGTTCGACGACAGGTTCGGCTTAGCCGCTGCCCGGCCGCTACGGCTGACGCCGATGGCGGTGTTCCCGAACGACTCGCCCGACCCGGCCTGGCTGGGCGGCGACCTGCTGCTGCAGCTATGCGCCAACCATCCGGACGCGATCCACCACACGATCCGCGACATCACCAAGCACACCCGCGGCGGGATGCAGTTGCGGTGGAAGATCGAGGGCTACAACTCCCCGCCCCGTCCGTCGGGGACCTCCCGGAACCTGCTCGGCTTCAAGGACGGCACCGCCAACCCGACCGGGGGACTGGCATCCAGCCTGGTCTGGGTGGACGACCCGGCCGAGCCTTCGTGGGCGCGCGGCGGCTCCTACCAGGTGGTGCGGCTGATCCGGATGCTGGTGGAGTTCTGGGACCGGGTATCGATCGACGAGCAGGAGGGGATGTTCGGCCGCCGCCGCGACAGCGGCGCCCCGCTCGACGGCAACAGCGAGTTCGACATCCCGGACTACAAGGCTGACCCGAACGGCAACGTGATCGCTCTCGACGCGCATATCCGCCTGGCCAACCCCCGTACGCCGGCCACGGCGAACCAGCGGATCATCCGCCGCTCCTACAACTACGACCTCGGTGTCGACCCCAACGGCAACCTGCAGGCCGGGCACATCTTCGTCGCCTACCAGCAGGACGTCCAGCGTCAGTTCGAGACCGTCCAGAGCCGGCTGATCAACGAGCCGCTCATCGACTACGTTCAGCCCTACGGCGGCGGCTACTTCTTCGCCTTCCCCGGTGTCACCGGCCCGTCGGACTGGTACGGCCGGGCTCTGCTCAGCTGAGCTTAAGAGAACCGGCTCAGCGAGAACCCGCGAGCGGCCGGGTCGCCGCTGCGGCCGATGGCCAGGTCGGCCAGCCACTCGCCCAGCAGCGGCCCGAACTTGAAGCCATGGCCTGACGTGCCGCTGCCGATCACGACGTTGCCTACCCGGTCCACGATGAAATCCTCGTCCGGGCTGTCGTCGTAGACGCAGCGCTCGGTCTGCACCGCGTCCGGGCTGAAGTCTGGCAGGTACCGCCGGGCCAGTTCGGCCAGCCGCGCGGTCAGGAATTCGTCGGGACCCTGGTCAAGCGCGGACAGGTCGGCTGCAGGCCCACTGTGATGGCGCCCGATCTT
>Ga0335074_10007221_pt1 | contig 15391 bp, 13 predicted proteins | sample Lox_Sample_23_FD_206715 | JGI IMG/M metagenome (GOLD analysis project Ga0335074, IMG submission 206715) | Soil microbial communities from Loxahatchee National Wildlife Refuge, Florida, United States - Lox_Sample_2.3 | ecosystem: Environmental > Terrestrial > Soil > Wetlands | place: USA... | reverse complement strand
GGAAAATGTGGAATATCGCCGTAGGAAAGGACAGCGGCGTCGTGAAGCGCACCGGCAAGCCCGCCAAGTCCTGAGCCGAGGATCACGCCGATCCGTGGCCTCAGCTTGGTTCGGGCCAGCACAAACTGTGCAGCTTCTTCGGTGCGGGCAAACTCAACCGTAGATTTGTCGATGGTTATGGAATCGTCCTCCCGGTCACGGCCGCGCTCCGCCGCCGCTCAAGAGACGGATAAGAGGGAAGCTCACTTGCCGATTTCTTCCAGGTACTTTTCCACCTCGAGCGCTGCCATGCAGCCGGTACCCGCGGCGGTTACAGCCTGGCGATAGTGCCGGTCGGCCACGTCGCCGCTGACGAAGACTCCCGGCACGCGCGAGCAGACGAAGTTCCCGGGAATGAGATATCCGTCTCCATCGCGAGCCAACTGATCGCCCACAAACTGCGCATTGGGCGTATGGCCAATGCCGAGAAACATCGCACTGGTCGGCAGATCCCACTGTTCGCCAGTTTTCAGATTGCGCAGCCGCAGTCCGGTCACTTCCTTCTTGTTGACGTCCATTACATCGTCCACGACGGTATCGGTCAGGAACTCGATCTTCTCGTTCTTGCGCGCACGATCCAGCATGATCTTGGAGGCGCGGAATTCGTTGCGCCGGTGAATAAGAGTTACCTTTGAGGCGAAGCGGGTGAGGAATAACGCTTCTTCCATCGCCGAGTCGCCGCCGCCGATGACCGCGATCTCCTTGCCAGAGAAAAAAAATCCGTCGCAGGTCGCGCACGACGAAACGCCGTGGCCGATCAGCGCCTGCTCGTTGGGCAGCCCCAGCCATCGCGCCGATGCACCACTGGCGATGATCAGAGTTCGGCTTAGCAGGGTTTCGCGTCCGAGATTCACCTCCAGCGGCTTCTTGCTGCCGTCGGCAGCCTTGCGGCTGAGATCGACGCTGACCACGTGACCCGGCATGAACTCAGCTCCGAAGCGCGCAGCCTGCATCCGCATGTTGTCGATCAACTCCGGGCCCTGGATGCCTTCGGGGAAGCCAGGATAGTTCTCGACCAACGTGGTGATAGCGAGTTGCCCGCCGGGCTCGTGCCCGTCGATAACCAGCGGAGACAGATTGGCCCGAGCGGCGTAGATCGCCGCCGTCAGCCCGGAACATCCAGAGCCAATGATGATGACGTTGCGAACATTTTCTGGCATAGAAATTCGTTTGATTCTGATCCGCGCCGGAAGATGCAAGAGCGGTGTTCCTCCGGGATTCTAGCTAAAGAGTCATCCGCTGTCAGCCGTCAGCTCTGGAATAACCAATTACGGCGATCCTGCGGACGACGCGACTCCTGTGCTGATGCGGGTATCATGTACTTAGGACTGTGATTGGGCGCGGCTTCATGTTGCTCCATGTTTTAGCTGGTAGCTAAAGGCCGACAGCTGACAGCTTCTTTCTTTTATGCCATTCCAGGTTCCCACATCCGCTGACATGCGGGCCTATCTACAGCGGGGTCTGCGTCCCAAATCGAAGCTGGGGAAGACCACGCTTTGGTTTGGTTACCTGGCCTTGGCTCTGGAAGTCCTGCGGGCCATCTTCCGTCCGGCGGCAGGTTCCATGTTGAGCGGCTGGGCAAGCTTCATTAGCTTCGTCTTTATCTTCGTCGCCGGTCTCATGGGCCTTCGCTGGCTGCGGCGAGTGCTGATGTGGCGGCTGCGCAACCGGCTGATCGTCACCTATGTCTTCATCGGCGTAATTCCCATCATTTTGCTGGTCGCCATGGCGCTGCTTGCCGGATTTCTCTTTGCTGGGCAGTTTGCGACCTATGTGGCCATGTCCGATCTGCAATCGGAGCTGCAGCACCTGGAAGCTACCAACCGCTCGCTGGCCACTCAGTTTCGGGCGCTCGCCAAGGATAACAAGTTAAACCAGCAGCTCGCCGGCGAGATTGCCAGCGCCTCCGACGAACACTTTCGTCATCGTTCCGTCAGCGTCTGGGACAATGACCGGGGGTTCATACTTGGTGAACCGGGCCGAGTCCCGGCGGAGCCAATCAAGCCGTCTCCTGCGCTGAAGGGAGATTTTGCGGGATTCGTGCTGGACAACAATCACCTGCAAATGCGCGCTGTCAGAAGCGTCGACTATGGTACGCACCATCTCACGGTTATTTCGAACCTGCCAATTACAGCAGACCTGCTTCGACACGCGGCCTCGGAGCTAGGAAAGGTGAGTATCTATCCTCCTGAGGAAGCAATCAGTCCAGCACCTGCTGCGTCCACCGGCCTGCCTTCAGGCAAAACGCAAGCGGCGGACAAAGGGAGCAACGTCATCATCGACAACGGCTCCTATCGCACCACTTACAAAACATCGGTGAACGTCGCCGGCGCCGAGGCCGGCAGTGTACCTCCCTCGTTGAACGCGCTGGACATCAACTTCCCGTTCGGCACCCGCATCGACCTGATCAACTGGCAAACGGGGAAACCTCTGCCCGGCCTGCTTGGGGTTGAGACTCGCCCTTCGATGATCTACGCCACGCTGTTCAGTACTCTCGGAGACTGGGCCAGCGGAGTACGTTACATTCTCATCGGAATTGTGATCGCCTTCGGCGTGATTGAGCTGATCGCGCTATTCATCGGCGTGCGGCTAACCCGAAGCATGACAAAGTCGGTGGCTGAGCTATACACCGCAACCGAGCACATCAATCGCGGCGAGCTTCAGCATCGTATCCGGATTCGCACCCGCGACCAGATGGCGGCTCTGGAGCAAAGCTTTAATTCGATGACGCAGTCGCTGGCTAACCTCATCGCGGAACAAAAAGAAAAACAGCGGATGGAAAGCGAGTTGGCCATTGCGCATGAGGTGCAGGCGCTGCTCTTTCCCGCAGATTTGAGTGGCCTGCGAACGTTGGAGGTACACGGTGTTTGCCGTCCCGCGCGTACCGTAAGCGGCGACTACTACGATTTCATTCCCCTAAGCGAAGACCGTCTGCTGCTCGCCGTTGGCGACATCAGCGGCAAGGGCATCTCCGCGGCGCTGCTGATGGCAACCGTGCATGCCTTCGTTCGCGCCTATTCGCTCGAGCCACAGCGGACGCTGGCGTCGGTGGCCATCGGCGCTCCCACATCGGCAGGGTATGTTTTAGACACAAACGGCGGTGGCACCTCAGAGGCTGAGCTTTCGCCTGGATTCCTGATGTCTACCCTGAATTACCAACTCTACCGCAGCACCCCTCCGGAAAAGTACGCGACCATGTTCTTGGGTTGCTATCACGCGCCTTCGCGGTCGCTGACCTATTCGAACGCTGGCCATTTGCCTCCATTGCTACTCAGTGACAATGGAGGTGTCCGCAGACTTGAGACTTCGGGCACAGTCGTCGGTCTGTTCGACGGCATGTCCTATAACGAAAGCGCCGTGGGTATGCAACCTGGTGATATCTTCGTCGCCTACAGCGACGGCATTACCGAGCCGGAGAACGAGTTTGGCGAATTCGGGGAAGAGCGCCTCATCGAACTGATCCTGCAGCACCGCGAACAGTCGTTGGCTCGCATCAGTGACGCGGTAACCGGGGCGGTAGCCGATTGGATTGCCGGCGGCGAACAACCGGACGACGTAACCCTGGTGCTGGCACGAGCCCGGTGAAGACGAGCCATCCAGCTGCTACATTTACTGCTATGCCCGGAGTCAGCGAGGCTGCAACCGGCGACCCGCAGATGAGGCGCGCCCGCACCTCTCCACGACAAGCCGCTTTCCTTGCATTGCTCACAATTGCCGGTGCGTGGCTACGCTTGTCGCACTTGGGCGCCAAGAGCTTATGGCTCGATGAAGGAGCAACTGTCGCACTGGCGCGCGCGTCGTGGCAACACTTCGCCTGGGTGTGGTGGCATGGCGAAGCCAATCTGCAGACCATCTACTTTCTGCTGATGCGCGGCTGGATTCATCTTGGTGACAGCGAAGCCTGGCTGCGCTTGCCTTCCGCTCTATTCGGAATCGCAGCTATACCGCTGCTGTATGTAGTCGCTCGAAAGTTCATGAGCCCGGAGCCGGCGTTGGCAGCTGCCGCTCTCCTGGCGCTTAGTCCTGGCCACGTCTACTACTCTCAGGAGGCTCGCGGCTACACGCTGGCAATTTTGACGGTGTTGCTGTCGACTTACTTCTTTGTGCGAGCGGTGGAGCAATGCCAGCCTAGAGATTGGGCTCGCTGGATGTGGGTCAGCATCCTTGCTTTCTACTGTCACGATTTCACCGCTCTGGTGCTGGTAGCCCAGGCATGCTCGCTGTTCTTTCAACCCGCACCCAGACCTTGGCGGCCATTGCTAACTCGCAGCGCCGTAATTTTTTTCCTTGCAATTCCGGGTCTGACCTACGTTTTCCGCGCGTCTCCGGAAAACCTGCATTTCATCTGGATGCCGCGGCCGGGTGCGAGGGAATTCTGGCACTTGGCGGGATTTTTCGGTGGCAATGGCGTCAAGGTTCTGGGCGCGGGAATTCTGTGGATCGCCGGAGTAATTGCAATCTGGCGTAGCCGCCGTTCTTTCACAGATCGCGATGCTTTCTGGCGCGGAAGTCTTATCTTGCTGTGGATGCTGCTTCCTGTGGCGATGCTCGCCCTGATCTCAGAGTGGCAGCCTCTATTTCTGCAGCGTTATGTGATCTTTTCGTTGCCGGCCACGATCCTGCTGGCAGCGCTGGGCATGGACTATTTGCAGAAGTGGAAGCTCGGCCTGCTCCTGATAGTCCTACTTTGTGGGATGTACGTTCCAGCTATCATCGGCGACTACCACAAGCCGCGTGAAGACTGGCGCGCTGCGAGCGATACGATCCTCGCCGCAGCAACTCCTGGGGATGCGGTCATCTTCTTTCCCTTCTATAGCCGTATCATGCTGGACTATTACCGCGACCGCTACGGCGCGAGCGCGCCGCCGGTGCAGGTTTTTGCGCCGGAATATTACGCCGGCGGCGAAGACGTGCGGAATCTTCTACACGCGCTGGATTCCGGGAGACGTTCATTTCACCACGTCTGGGTTGTTGTAGCCGATGAGCGCACGACGATCGGCAATTTCGAATATGGTCCTGCTGTAACCAGCAAATTGCAGTTAATTTACGGCGAACCCACAGTGCGAAAGTTTGCAGACGTTGAGCTGCTGGAGTATGGGCACTAGCCCATTACCTTGGCCGACACTGAAACAAGTTAGCTCCCCAGGGCTCGAGCTCTACATAGAGCCCCGGCGCGAGCATCGCATTGCCATCGCGATTGTAGACGGCGCCGGACAGCAGATCCGTCAAGCGCCAGGTCTGGCCTGCTGCTTCCCGCCAGGGGATTCTTACCTGGCCCTGGGATCTGGTGTTGCTCAGATTCACGACAATCAGGTAACGCTCCTCGGTGCCCGTCCAACTCCATGCCACGAGATTAAGGAAGCTGGCGTTGTCCGGCCAGCCGCCGCGCTCGCAGTGCTGCCATCTCCCTGAACGGAAAACGGACTGATCGATTGCCTTCAGAAGCTTTTCGTAGAACGTGCGCAATTCCTTATCGATTGGCTCAACCTGTCGCCGTCCGAGGAAGACCGGCAGGCGCACCTTACGCCCTTCGAACTGGCCCTCGTGAAACATCCGAGCACCGGGTAGCGTCGAGGTAACGACTGCGGCGGCCTTCTCTTTCGCGCCTGCAAACGCGCTGGCCGCGCGGGGCTCGTCATGGTTCTCAAGGAAACGCAGCAGCTTGCTCTGATAATCCAGATCAGCGCAGAGATGCAAACGAACCGACTCCGCACTGTCATGCTCCAGCCGGTCGTAGAGGCGCTTGTCATAGCAAAAAGCAAAGCCGTGCTGCTGCAATTCCCACTCGAGATCCCAGTAAGCTTCCGCGATAAACAGAAAATCGGAATGCGTGCTTTCGACTGCCGGAATCACCGCATCCCAGTATTCCTCGGCAGGTCGACGGCCAGCTTGCCTTCCCCAAGTGCGCTCAAAGACTGCATTGAGCAAAAGCATCGCCATATCGCAGCGAACGCCGTCACATTGGGCGGCAATGTTGGACAGCGTTTCAATGACAGTCTGCCGGAGACCGGGTTGGAAGGCATTCAACTGCACCACATCCGGCCAGGCGGGAAAGTAGGGATCGCGACCACACGCAAGAAACCTGCCTTGTACCTCAATGTAGGAGTTAGGGTCATTCTTGGCTTCATCGGCGTTGGCCTGAATGAAGTATTCGGGATGCTGGCTGACCCAGGAATGATCGGGGGACACGTGGTTTGGCACGAAGTCCAGAATCAATTTCATTCCGCGGCGGGCCAGCTCTTGTCGGGCAATTGCAAGACCTCGCGTTCCACCCAAATGCTGATCGACAGTATAGGCGCGAACGCAATAGGGTGATCCCACATTGTCAGAGGGCTGGAAATCCGGCAAAGCTCTTCGGAAATCATCTATCAGGGCCTGATTTCGGTTGGCGATCGCAATACCGGCAGGGCTGCGCTCCCACACTCCCATGAACCACACTCCATCAAAACCATAGGTGGCGAGCGCATCCCATTCCGCCGCCGGCACGGATGCTAAATCGATCGACTTGCCGTACCATCGCCCCATCTCGGCGAGCCAGACCCATGCGTTAATCTCATACAATGTGGGATAGCGTGGCCAAAGAGTCATGGTTATCAGCCTTCCTAAGCTAAGGACAAGCTATTTGCCGGCGCGCGGAGCCACTTCCTGACCGGCCTTTGCAAATGCATCCAGCGCGTCGTGCAAGCGCGGGAAAAACAGCTCGGGACCGACCACCGCGGTTACGTGGTGCCGATCCAAATCAGCCTTGAGAGCCGGTGGGACGCGCGCGAAGGCCAACACAACTCCGTCCTGTGCCAACTCCTTTTGCAGCCTTAGCACCACCCGTGCTGCCGTGTAGTCGAGGTTGCTGATTGCCTCGGCGTCCGCCACCACCCAGCACACCGGTGATGGCGGCGAACCAACGATAGTGCGAATCTCCTCCGCAAAGCGGCTGGCATTCGCATAGAAAAGAGGCGCACCAAACCGGTAAATGGTTATGCCAGGTCTGGTAACCGCGCCGGGAGCGACAGGAATTACCCTCCGGTACAGACCAGCCTCATCGACCAGCACGCCGGTATGAGGCTGGTAACTGTGCTTGACGACCCGCAGCAACGACAGCACCATCGCCAGGATAATTCCCTGCTCCACTCCGACGGCAACCACGATCACAGCGGTAATGGTCGCGAGGGCATATTCGCCCGGGCTCTCGCGCCGCATCCTGGCCAAGCCACGTAGATCAACAAGTTTGGTCGCGATGATGAACACGATGGAGCCCAGGACGCAGCGTGGCAAATACTGCACTGGACCCGTCAAGGCGAGCAGGATCACAGCCACGATGCCTGCTGTGCATATTTGAGCAAACTGGCTGCGTCCACCGGAACTTTCCACCATCGCTGTCTGGGTAGGGCTTCCGTTGACAACGAATGTTCCACTGAGGGCCGCTACAGCGTTGGCCGCCGAGAGTCCAACAATGTCGGCGTTCTCATCCAGCGGCTGCTGATGCTTTTCCGCATAGGAACGGGCGGTCGCTGCGCTTTGCGTAACGATCATTACAAAGCATGACCCGGCGATCCCAATCAACAATTCCAGGTCGTGCCAGGTAACCGGTGGCAGTGAAAGATGCGGCAGGCCGCCAGCCACTGTTCCGATGGTACTGATGCCGTGACCGGCAAAATCCCAGAACTTGCTTGCGGTGACGGCAGCGACGACGGCGATCAACGGTCCGGGGATCTTCGGGGAAAGCCGCCCGAGCAATAATACGCCAGCGATAACGGTGAACGAGACAGCAAGTGTCGGTAAGTGCACCTCTCTTAACTTGTGCAAGATTTCGCTGAGTTGGAGGAGGGTTCTGTGCGAGTGGATCTCGATCCCCAACACCTCACCGAGAACCGCGATGCCGACCTGAAATCCCACGCCCGTCAGAAAACCAACGAGCACGGTTTGCGAGAGGAAGTCGGCGAGAAATCCAAGCTTGAGTAGTCGCGCAGCCAGCAGGAAGACTGCGGTCAGCAAAGCGACCTCGCTGGCCAGTTCAACGTAGCGCGGGCTGCCGAGAGGCGCTAATCCGATCAGGCCACCGGAGAGAATGGCAGCAGTGGCGGAATCTGCGGCAACGACCAGATAGCGCGAAGATCCGAAGGCGGCGAATGCCACCGGGGGAAGCAGCAGCGTGTAGAAGCCGGTTACCACTGGCGTGCCGGCAATTTTTGTGTAACCGAGGGCTTGGGGCACATTCATCGCCGCCAGCTGAAAACCGGCGAGCGCATCGCGGATCGCTCGCGCGGGCCGCAACGGCCGCACGTCTTGGAACAAACTCCACCACGGACGTTGCGCGCCGTCGTCGCTCACTTTTTGACCTCGGAGTCATTCTGCGGCGTGGTTTGTCCCAACACGTCTTCATCGTGACATTCCTTGTCGCGAATCGTCAGGATCTCGGCCTTCGCCGAGTCATGGATCTGCCTCTCTTCGCGTTTTTCTTCTTCCCGGATAGCTCGCTTGTCAGAGAAAGAGACTTCCTTGGAACGCTCGCGGGCTTGCAATCGGTGCACCTCAATGGTCTCTGTCTCGCTCTTGAGGACACCGCGTTCAGCGGTTCGCGCTGTGGCACGCAGGTTCAGCTGTTCCGCGCGTTCCACCTCCAGCTGTTCGATCAGCTTCAGGTAATCCGCGACGATCCTGACCAGCACGCTGGTCGTCCAAGCGAAAGCAAACAAGCTTGAGATTGCAATGATGGGGCTGATGTTGCGCCAATGCGCCTCGAGATCGACGCTGCCATAGCCAAGCGTGGTGTAAGCATTGCCGCAGAAATAGATAGCGTCTGCGGGACGCACGATCAAGCCAAGCCAGATTAGGGCGTAGGCCCAGCCAATGATCTCGAAGATGTGCAAAGACAGCATCAGGAACACGGCGCCGCCGAAGAGGAATCCGGCGCGGCCCAGGTGCGGGCGCCCGAGTCGCAAGCGGAGTTCTGCCCGTTTATAGGAGACGAGGATGCGATGCAAACCGAAACCATGAAACAGCACGAGCAGCACCAGGATGACGGACCCAATGCCGATAGCCGCCATCGGCTTGAACTCGTCAGGAATCTTCAGCAACAGCGATGAAAGGCTGGGCAAAGCGGTATCCTCAAGCTATCGCTTTCATGAGACTGTAACACCGCGGGTCAAGCATGGTCCGTGAGTAGCTCGCGGGCAATCCGCGCGTAGAGATCGATGGCCTCCAGCAACTGCCTCTTTTCGATGTACTCACCTTCGGTATGTGCAACGTGAATGGAGCCGGGGCCGATCAGCAGCGGTTTCCCCCAGTTGGTAAGCGCGGGAATATCGGTGGTGAACGCCGCGACCATGGTATCGATGCCGGGAATCGTTTCCAGCTCCATAAATGGGATTTCGAGAGTGAAGTTAGCTTCAGCCTTAGTCCCGGCTGCCTTGGTAATCCGCTGACGCAGTTTTTCTGAGGGACCAACAAGGCGAAAAAGCAAGGACGCCATGGCGTAGTCGGGAATGACATTAGGTGCTCGGCCGCCTTCGATCTCGCCAATGTTCAAGGTGCATGGCCCCGCCTTGGGATTGGTGGGCAGCTTCAGTTTGCGGATCTCGTGCAGTGCGTCGAGCAGCTTCTCAACCGCGGATTCACCGAGCTCGGGATACGCGGAATGCGCCATCTTGCCGCGGGCAACCAGTTCGATTCGCAGCGTGCCCTTGGAAGCGACGGCCAGGCGGTTCTCAGTCGGTTCACCGTTGATGAGGAACTTCACGCCGCGTGGTTCCAGGTTGGCAACTTGCGCGCCTTGACTGTCGCGCTCTTCACCTACCAAGAACAGCAAGCCGGCGTGAATGCCCTCGGCCTTCAACTTCTCGGCCGCCGCGATCTGAGCCACGATGATACCTTTGGCGTCGCACGATCCCCGCCCGTAGACGCGATCTGCCGTTTCCGACGAGGGAATAAATGGCGGAACGGTATCCATGTGAGTGGACAGCGCAAGTTGTGGGTTCGGGTGATCCGGGTGCGTCGCCCAGATATCGAAGCGATCGGCTTCGACGGGGATTTGTTCGACGTTGTAGCCGAGTTGGGTCAATTCATCGGCCAGCGCGATGCCGACCGGACCTTCCATGCCGGTCGTCGATTCAATATCGATAAGCTTGCGAGTAAGAGGGAAAACGTCCATTTGGGCAGAATAGACGATTTCGCCGCCGAGACACAGACCCGACAGAGCGAATGCTGCGCCTATTGGCGTTTGTTAGCGATGGTACTCTCCACTACAATTCCGGCTGAATCCAGCGATGAGAAAAAACGCCGCAGAAACGCGGCGGCCCAGATCTTGAGTGCCGCTGTACTCACGGGAGAGATTCGATGACAGGTTACAAGGCGTGCGTGGTCGGAGTCGCAGTTCTAGCAGCCAGTCTCGGTTGGGCGCGAATCGGCAGGCTGCAATCCACCAGCGCACAATCAACTGCGGCGCAACCTTCCGTCAGTGGCACAATTACTTATCGCGAGCGCATGGCGCTGCCGCCGGATGCTGCCATCGAGGTCAAACTGCAAGATGTCTCCGGCCAGAATGGAACGCCGAATACGGTTGCGGAATCCGTCTTTGCGAGCGCCGGCAAGCAAGTGCCTATCTCGTTCCAGCTGTCTTATAACCCTTCAGATATCAGCCCGGCGCACAAGTATCAAGTCCAAGCCAACATCAGGGTGAATGGCAAGCTGATGTTTACCGGTGTCATTCCTTATCTCGTGATTACGCAGGGAGCGCCGTCTCACGTAGATCTGCTGTTGCAGCGAGCTCGGGAAAAGCCGGCACAGGCAGCGGAAAGAAAGCTGACGGGAACGAACTGGAAGCTGGTCGAGGTGAACGGTAAGGCTGCTGTCGCTCTCGAAGGCGGCGAAGCGAATCTATTCCTGGAGAAGAAGGGGATGTTCACAGGATCCACGGGCTGTCATTCGATGACGGGTAGCTTCATTGCGTCGGAGGGAGCGCTGCAATTCACTCCAGCTGGAATGACGATGAAGATGTGCCCGCAGCCTTTGATGGAGCAGGAGCAGGCGCTGGTGGCGGCGATCAAAGCCACCACCAATTACCATATTGATGGCGACGCGTTGGAACTGCTGAATGGAACGCAGCCCTTGGCGCAATTCGTGGCAAAACCAAAGCAGTGAGCCAACCAGCGCAGCTTATTTCGCTGGTTTGGGAGTGATGCCGGCCCACTTCTCCAGCAGGCTGAGAGTCGCCGCATAATCGAGATCATCCCAGCCCTCTTCGCTCGACAACTCGTAAATCTCATCGACGGTCTCGAGCGCAGGCAGCTTGACGCGATTCTCCTTGGCAACGTCGAGCATGAGATGAATGTCTTTGTGCATCAGGCGCAGCGGGAAGTTCGGCGAGTAGTCGCGGCGCAGAACGAAGGGTGCCTTGTAGTCGATCGCACCTGAGCGCACCATCGACGCCTGAATCAATTCCAGCAATTTGTGCGAGTCGACGCCCAGCTTCTGCGACAAGGTAAAGGCCTCGGCAAAACCCTCGTAGATGAGGGCCAGCATCAAGTTCATGCACAGCTTGGCAGCCTGACCTTTGCCGGTTCCCCCCATATGGATGACCAGCTTGCCCATGGCCTTGAATAGCGGATCGAGATATTCGATGGGCTCGGTTGCTCCCCCGACCATGAATATGAGCTGACCATTCTCGGCGCCGATTTTGGAGCCGGTGACTGGAGCATCGACCCAATGCACGCCGCGTTCATTGGCGCGCTCGGCAAAGCGCACGGTGGCGGATGGCGATATGGTGCTGGAGTCGACGACGATGGCGCCTTCATGCAGCGACTTCAGAGCGCCGTCGTCGCCAAAGATCACGCGCTCGACCGCGGCAGTGTCGGCGACACAGATCCAGATCACCTCAGCTTCTTTAGCGGCATCTGCCGGAGAGACTGCCGTATTCGCGCCGTCGACATGCTGACGTGCGGTGCGGTTCCATACCGACACCTCATGTCCGGCTGCAACCAGCCGGGTAGCCATTGGACGACCCATGATGCCCAAACCGAGGAAGGCAATGCGCATGCGCTGCTCCTTGTGGTTTCAGGATTTCGACACGGCACCATGGACGCGTGGCGCCACTTCCCGAAGTAATGATTTAAGCTGAGTAGAACAGTAAGGTCAAGGAGATCGGAGCGGCTATCTCGCATCGCCGGAACTCCGGTGAGCGTCTAATTGAGTACGACTTCCATGTTAGGACCTGCGATTCGACGCAAAGCCAGCCGCTTTGGAACGCTGGTACGCTCCTCGGCGATGACCCCGCGTACTGGAGTTACCCGTAAACCTGTTCTGGCTCGCCGTGGCGAGCTGGGCGTCACCTTCATTGGACATTCCAGTTTCTTCCTCCAGATTGGTGGCAAGAGCATCCTGATTGATCCCAACTTCGCGCGCTGGATTTTTGTACTGAAGCGGCTGCGACGGCCCGGCTTGCGGCTGCGCGAGTTACCGCCGATTGATGCCGTGCTGATTTCGCATGCGCACTTCGATCATCTGCACCGGCCGTCGTTGCGGGCGATCGCGCGGCTGACCCGCTGGCATTCTGGCAAGCGGCCGGCGATCGTGGTGCCTCGCAACGTGCGCGATCTGGTGAGCGATCTTGGATATGGACGAGTGGTTGAGCTTGACTGGTGGCAGAACGTTCGACTCGCTCACCTCGAGATCACGCATGTGCCCTCGAAGCATTGGGGAGCGCGCATTCTGCGTGACATGGACCGCGGATATGGCGGATACGTGTTGCGCGCCGGTCAACACTCCCTCTATCACGCGGGTGATACGGCGTATTTCGAAGGGTTTAGCGAGATCGGCGAGCAGTTGCGGCCACAGCTGGCCATGCTGCCTATCGGAGCCTATAATCCTCCCTCTTTCCGAGCGATGCACACCAGTCCGGAGGATGCAGTGCAGGCATTCGTTGACCTGGGATCGCGCTGGATGATTCCGATGCATTATGGAACCTTTCGTTTGTCGCAAGAGCCGATCGAGGAGCCGCTGCAACGCTTGCGCCTGGAAGCACAGCGGCGGAAGATTGAGAAGAAGATCTGCGTGCTGGAAGAGGGCGTGACGAAGTTCTTTGAATAACGTGGCTTGGTCAGTGGCTAGTTGATGGCCGTCTGATGTACTCTTTTGAATCCTGGCGCAGGTCGTCCGGCACGGTTCTTGGAGGCTGCCTTGAAGCGAATCGCTCTCTTACTGCTGTTCACGACATTTCTGTCGATGTTCGTTTGGGCCGATGATGCCTACAGGAATGGCAAGATCATCAAGTGGGAAAACGCAACTTACGCGACAGGTTCCAAGAAACACCCTACCAACAATTGGGTCGTCTACCAGTTGCAGGGAGACGATAACATTACCTACTCGATTGCGCGCAAGAAAGAAACCAAGCCGGAGATGCAGGCTGGAGATGCGGTCCAATACCAGATGAAGAAGAGCAACGAGATAACCGTGGTACGGGCTAACGGCAAGAAGCAGACCTACCAGATCGTGGGCCAGACGGCAGCACCGACACCGACCCCACCGACGCAGTAGGCAACTGTCCGCAAGTCGGCTTTCGGCATCAGCTCGTTCGTCTCGCGGCAACGGCGCACTCATCCCGTCGACTTCAGCCTGCGCGTAATGCGCCGGGAAGGCGGTGGTGATGTCGCCAACACTCCCGACAGATGCTCCACTTCCGTTACCACGCGATCCAGATCATCGATGAGCGGCTTCAGACGATGAGTTATGCCGCCGGTCCGATATTCCCTCACCAACGAACGGTAGTACCACAGGGTTTTGACCTTGGGGGCGGAAAAACGGGTAAACACAATCTCGCCGTCGTAGCGTAGATCGCGTAGCACAGCGCGAACGTTGTAGAGCTTGTCGGCGGCAGAGACGAAGCGGGTTTCGGCGTCTTCGTGACGGATGCGTCGCAGATAACGGAATTTGCGCCGCTCCCAGCTTTCCTTCTTCTTGGGATCCTCAGCGTACGAGTCGGTGCAGCCATCGACCATCTTGGCGACGCGCGCACCGAAAAGCTGTCCAATCACCTTGAGCATCGGCCGGCCGCCATGATCTTCCACCGCGTCGTGCAGCAGCGCCGCGATCGCCATTTCCTCATCGCCACCGTAGTCCAGCACGATCGAGGTGACTCCCAGCAAATGCGAAATATACGGAATGCCGCTCTTCTTGCGGTCCTGCTCGCGATGGATCTGCGAGGCGAAGAGCAGGGCATGATCGAAGCGCGTGGACAGAGGAATGAATTTGCGGTCAAACGATCCGGACGGCTTGGTGGTCATAAGGCAGAGCAGGGACTTTGCTGCAGACAGAATAGCGGAAAACCAAACCACCCACTAGATGGTGTTTCTCCCAACCCCTAGTTCAAGGCTCCAGCGGCCGACCCAGATCCAAACCAACGCGCTGGCCAGTGCGCCCGCCAGCAAGGACGCCCGAGCCTCGGTGTTTTTATGAGGCACGAGCGTACGACGATCTCAGAAGAACGCCGCCTGGCAGCGCCGACAGCCAGCCTGGGCACTGGTAATTTCGCCGCTTCGAAATTATTCTGCTGCATTCAAAGCAGCTGTATCTTTAGCATTGAGGTCGGTAACGTGGAGACAATGTTCGGTGGTTTTTTGTTTATCTCGTTGGTGATCTTGTTTTCGGTGGCAGGGCTGCTACTGGTCCGCCGTTACGCCGACGTGGAATGGTTGAAGCGGCAGCACGAAGTCGCCAGCTTCTTCTTTCTGATGATTGGAACACTGTACGCCGTGCTGATCGCCTTCGCGATTTTTGTCGTGTGGACACAATTCCAGAATGCGGGGACGAACCTGGAGCATGAGGCCAACGAGGTCGGGGACCTCTCGCGAATGGCGATGGCTATGGAAGAGCCGATGCGGAGCAATGTCCGCACTGCGCTGATTGAGTATATTCGGGCTGTGGTTGACGACGAGTTTCCCGCCATGGCGCAGGGACGAGACAGTAAGCGCACCTGGCGGGCGGTAGAGAATCTCTGGCAGGTTTACTCTGACGCACAGCCAACAACTCTCAAGTCACAGGCGAACTACGAAGAATCACTGAGACATATGAACGATCTGTCGAACTATCGCCGCATAAGGCTGTTTACCAGCCGGGGCACGGTGCCCTCGATGCTGTGGTATTTGCTGTATCTGGGGGGAATCGTGCTCGTCGTCTTCACTTACTTTTTTGGGCACGAAAGCTTGTTATCGCAGACACTGATGACGGCGGCGCTGGCGGGAATCCTGGCATTCAGCATATTTCTGATCGTCTCCTACAACAGTCCCTTTGCCGGCGCCGCCCGCGTGGCCCCGACGCCCTTCCAACTGGAATTGCAACACGTGATGGCACGACACTAAAACTC
>Ga0335074_10007220_pt1 | contig 15391 bp, 13 predicted proteins | sample Lox_Sample_23_FD_206715 | JGI IMG/M metagenome (GOLD analysis project Ga0335074, IMG submission 206715) | Soil microbial communities from Loxahatchee National Wildlife Refuge, Florida, United States - Lox_Sample_2.3 | ecosystem: Environmental > Terrestrial > Soil > Wetlands | place: USA... | reverse complement strand
CACCGTGGCCGCGGTCGCCACCCCGCCGTTCGAGCACATCACGTGAAGATCGGCGCTCAGCCCGGCCTCGCCCAGCCCGCCGTCCAGCCGCTCGACATAGGCCTTGAGCCGCGGGCCGACAAAGGCGTTGAGCAGCGCGGTCGTGAACCGCTCGAACTCGCGAAACTGCGGCGACACCCCGGACGATGTCGAGACGAAGCATTCCGGCCACTCCTCGCGCACGAGCTCGGCGGCGCGCATCTCATGCGCCGGGTTGAGGTAGGAAAACAGAAAGCAGACGGCGACCGCCTCGACCCCGGCATCGCGCAGCATTCGTGCCGCCACGCGCACCGCCGCCTCGTCCAGCGGCACGAGCTCGGTGCCCCGCGGCGGCACGATCCGCTCGGCGACGGTCAGCCGATGGCGGCGTTTCGCCAGCGCCCGGTTCTGCCACGGCACCTCCTGGCGGATCGAATAGTGCTGCGGGCGCTGATGGCGACCGATATGGACGATGTCGCGGTAGCCTTCGGTGGTGATCATCCCCGTGACGGCGCCGTTGTGCTCGAGCACCGCGTTGGTCCCGATTGTCGTGCCGTGCAGCACGTGGTCGATCGCCTCACGCGCAATCCCGTGCCGCGCGCACAGCTCGACGATCCCGGCGATGACGCCGCGCGCCGGATCGTCCTGTGTCGTCGGCACCTTGTGGATGAGGTTCTGGCCGGCATCCGTGTCAGCGAACACGATATCGGTAAAGGTGCCGCCGACATCGACCCCGATGAGACGCATCGCCTCACACCGCCTTGCCGGCGTCGGAGCCATGTCGCGCCCGCCGCCGCCGCACCCACAGGACACCCGCGAGGCAGGTGCCGATCACGACGAGCGAAAGCCCGGTGGTCGCGGTGCCCAGCGCATAGATCACCGGCGTCGTCGCGTTGGTCTGCATCGCCTCCAATTCGAGCGGCAATGTGTTTGCGGCGCCGACTGATTGCGACGTACGCGCGATCTCGTCATAGGAGAGCGTAAAACCGAACAAGGCGACGCCGACGAGGCTTGGCAGCACGATCGGCACTATGACATGGCGGATCGTCTGCCAGCCGCTGGCGCCCTGGTCGCGGGCCGCCTCCTCGTAGGCCGGGTTGAAGCGGTTGAACACCGCGAACATGATCAGAAGCCCGAACGGCAAGGTCCAGGTCAGATGCGCACCGAGCGCCGAGCTGTACCAGTGGCGGTCGATCCCCAACAGCTCGAACAGTGCGCCGATGCCGAGGCTCACGACGATCGACGGCATCACCAGGCTGGCGATCGCTAGGTAGAGCAGCAGGCTCGCGCCACGAAACCGCCGGCGAAACGCGAGGCCCGCAAGAAACGATAACACCACAGTAAAGACCATCACCGCCAGCCCAAGCAGCGCCGAGCGGTCGAACGAGCCCCAGATGTCGCCGATCGATTGCGGTCGGAACAGCTCGGCGAACCAGTGCAGCGACAAGCCGTTCATCGGAAACACCAGTCCGCCCTCGGGACCCTGGAACGACAGGATCACGATCGTCGCGATCGGCCCGTAGAGAAAGGCGATGAAGAGCGCGCACAGTAGAGCCAGCGCCCAGAATATGGGAGGCCGGGCAGTCAATCTCGCGGCCGCGCGCACCTCACAACTCCTTGCGGATGTCTACGGCGCGCATCAACAGCGCGATCATCACGATGACCGCGACCAGCAGCACCATCGCGTTAGCCGCGGCGGGCGGAAACTGCAGGTAGGAGAGCTGGGTCGCAATCTGCTTGCCGACCGAGGCGACCTGGCCGCCGCCGAGCACGTCGACGCTGACGAAATCACCCATCACCATCGCGATCACAAAGATCGAGCCGATCGCGATCCCGGTCTTCGACAGGGGCAGGATCACGGTGCGCATGACCTGCCAGGTGCCGGCGCCGGCATCGACCGCCGCCTCGATCAGCGACCGGTCGATCCGCATCATCGAATTGAAGATCGGCACGATCGTGGTCAGCGTGTAAAGGTGGACATAGCCGAGGATCACGCTGAACGGCGAATAGAGCAGCCATTCCTGCGGCCTCTGGGCGAGGTGTGTGACGATCAGCAGCTGGTTGACGAGACCGTTGCGGCCGAGAAGCGGGATCCAGGCGATCATGCGGATGACCATCGAGGTCCAGAACGGGATCGAGCAGATCAGCAGCAGCACCGTCCGCCAGGTCGCGCCACGCACCTGAAAGGCGAGGAAATAGGCGATCAGAAACCCGAGCGTCACGGTGATCGCCCAGGTGATCGCGCAGAACTCGATCGTGATCCAATAGGTGCGGTAGGTGACGCTTTCCGAGAAGACCTCGCGGTAGTTTTCCAGCGTGAAGCCTGGAATGAGCAGTTGATAGGTCTCGTAGTCGAAAAAGCTGACGACGACGACGAGGACCATCGGCACCGCGAAGAACACGACGAACACCGCCGAAAGCGGCAGCGCCTGCAGGTATGGGACCGCCTTGGCGAGGCGGCTCATGACCGCCTCCCGCAAGACAGGGTGCGCGCGGCGACCGTCACGCCGCGATGAACTCGTTCCATTTGCGGACCATATAGCGGTCTTCGTCCATCACCGTGTTCCACACGCTGACATGGCCCATGCGCTCGTTGAACGAGCCGCCGTCACGTACCGCGCCGGCGCTTTCGATCTTTTCGCCGGTCGGGCTCAGGATGTCGCCCTTTGCGGGCTTGCCCTCCATCCAGTAGTCCCACTCGTCGGCGCTCATGAACTTCTTCGCCGTCTCGAGCACCGGCGTGTAATAGCCCTGGCGGTTAAGGAAGGCGCCGGTCCAGCCCGACAGATACCAGTTGATGAATTCGTAGGCAGCATCGAGCATCTTGCCATCGAGATTGACAGGCACACCGATCCCCGAGGCCCAGCCGCGATACCCCTCTTTTAGCGGCTGGTATTTGCAGGCGATTCCCATCTGGCGCACCTTGGTGACGGCCGGCGACCACATCGACTGGATCACCACCTCGCCCGACGCCATCAGGTTGACGCTTTCGTTGAAATCCTTCCAGAAGGCGCGGAACTGGCCGGCTTTCTTGGCCTCGGTCATCACCGCGATCGTCTGGTCGATCTCGGCGGTCGTCATGTTGCCCTTGTCCTTGTACTTGACCTTGCCGGTCGCCTCGGACGCCATCGCCGCGTCCATGATGCCGATCGACGGGATGTCGAGGATCGCCGCTTTTCCCTTGAATTTCGGGTCGAGTAGCTGTGCCCAGGACGAGATCGGCTCCTGGATCAGGTCGGGCCGGATTCCCAGCGTGTCGGCGTTGTAGATCGTCGGGATCACCGTCATCCATTGCGACGGGCTTTTTGCGAACTCCTTCGATTTTTCCGCCGTCAGATAGGCGACCTTGATCGGCGAGATGCCCTCCATCGCCACCGGCTTGCCGTCGGGCAGCTTGCCCTGGGTAAAGATCGGGACGATCTGGTCGTAATATTTGATTTTTTTGGTGTCGATGCCGCGCAGATTGCCCGACGGGACAATCTTCTTGAGCATCCAGTATTCGGCGTCGAGCAGGTCGAACGAGCTCGCCTGCGTCACCGCGCGCTTGACGACATCGTCGGACACCAACGAGGTGTACTGGATCGTAAAGCCGAGATCCTGCTTGGCCTTGTCGGCCAGCTCCTTGAACTGATTGACGCCGGTGCCGGCGATGCGCAGCGTCACTGGATCGGCCGCGCGCGCCACGCGAAGCCCGGTACCGATCGCGAGACCAGTCGCTGCCGCACCGATCAGAACGCGCCGTCGCGTCACTTGCCGTGTCTGCATCTTTCCCCCCTCCTCTGTTCTCGCGGTCTTCTCTATCCCTGGGCCACCCGCCCTCGGTTCAGGCCACGACATGGGCGTCGACATCGTCCCAGCCGACGGCAACGTTGTCGCCGACCGCCACCGGATCGGCGAAGAACTCGCGGTCGGACAGCGTCACGGTCAGCTCGTCGACGCCATCGGCATCAAGACGCAGCTTGATGTTGCTGCCCTGGTATTCGATGGCGGCGACACGCGAGGCGAGACCGGTCCCGGTCTCGGATTCGTCGCCCGACGCCCCAACCGCACGAAGCCGGTAAGCGATCCGGCGGATGCGCATCCGGTCGCTGCGGATCGCGACATGGACGCCGCTGCGAGCTGTCAGCCCCGCAACGCAACTCGCGATCGGCACCCCTTGCGGCCCGATCAGTCGGGCGCCCTTGCCGTCGGCCGCGTCGACGGTGCAGAGCAGGACGTTGTGACCGCCGATAAAGCGCGCGACAAACGCGCTCGCCGGCCGATCGAACACGGTTCGCGCCGTGTCGGCTTGCTCGACCCGTCCCTGGTTCATCACGATGATCAGGTCGGCGAGTGCCAGCGCCTCCTCCTGGCTGTGGGTGACGTGGATGAAGGTGATGCCGAACTGACCTTGAAACCGCCGCAGCTCCTCGCGCATACGCACCCGCAGAAACGGGTCAAGCGCCGAGAGCGGCTCGTCTAGCAGCAGCACTTGCGGGTCCGTGACGAGCGCGCGGGCGAGCGCGACACGCTGCTGCTGGCCGCCCGAAAGCTGTGCCGGGAGACGGTCGGCCAGCCCCTCCATCTCGACGAGACGAAGCATTTCGCGTGCCTTGGCGCGGCGCGGCGCCCTAGTGACCCCCCGCATCCGCAAGCTGAACGCGACGTTGTCGATGCAGTTGAGGTGAGGGAAGAGCGCATAGCTCTGGAACATCATCGCCGTATGCCGGCGCGCCGGCGGCAGGTCGGTCACGCGCCGACCGCCGACCGCGATCTCGCCCCCGCTCGGCATCTCGTGCCCGGCGATCATCCGGAGCGTCGTGGTCTTGCCGCAGCCGGAGGGGCCCAGCAGGCAGCAATAGCTGCCCCCGGGCATCACGACGTTGATCGCCTCGACTGCAACCGTCCGGCCGAAACGCTTGCTCACGCCGATCAGCTGAACATCACAGGGCGACGGCATCAGTCAACACGCCCGATTTGCCGCGCTCGCGGAGAGCGCCCGATACCCCGAGGCGAAGCAAGCAGCGCGCCAACGGCGGACGACCCGAGGGGTTTCGCGGAAGACCAACCACTTAACCGGACGTCGTGAACGAGAATGAATGCGGACGGACGGTCCGTCGAATCCCACCCCATCCGCCAGTTCGCCGCCGCCCTCGAGTCAGGCCCCCGCAGCCGCACCGCCCCGCTGCCTGTCGAGGCCGAGCGCGACCTCCCAGGCTTGTTGCGTTGCGAGCTCCTCGGTCCACGGACGCATCAGTGCGGCGGCGCGCGCATCGCGCGCGTAGCGCTCGAGCGGGTAGCGCTTCAAGAAGGCGCGCCCGCCACAGACGCGGATCGCCTCCTGGGTAACCGCGACCACGGTGCGTTGCACGGTGATGTGGGCCGCGCGGGCGCGCTGCACCGCCTCCGGCGGCGGATCGACCCGGGCCTCCGAGATGGCGCGGTAATAGAGCGCTCGCGCGGCTTCGATGGCGAAGAACATTTCCGCGATCGCCGGCCCCTTCGCGGCGATCTCAGTATGCAGCGCCGGCGCGCCCGGCATCTCGCCGGCGAGGTAGGCGAGCGCACCGTCATAGGCCGCCTGCATCAGCCCGAGGAAGGTCGCGGAAAAGCTCAGGAAAAGGTGTGGAAAGGCGTTGTACATCGCGCCAAACACGCCGGGCGGGAGCACGTCGCCGTCATCGGGGACGAACACGTCTTCGAGCACCATGTCGCGGCTGACGGTGGCGCGCATCCCCATCGGGTCCCAGTCGTCGGAAAAACGCACGCCCGGCGCGTCTTTGGGAACCTGCAGATAGAGGGTGCGCTCGATCCACGGCTCGTCGCCAAGCCGGATCGCCGGCGTGGCGTAATAGGGCGCGCTGTCTCCGAGAGAGACGAAAAATTTTCGTCCGTTGACGATGTAGCCGCCCTCCACCTTTTGCGCGGTCGTGCCGAAGCGCCGGCCGCCGACATTGAGGCTGGTATCGGTCTCGCCCTGCTCCACCGGCTCGCTGTGCGGCTGTCCGTAGAATACCCCGTCCTCCACCACCGCGCGGTATTTGGCGGCGCGGAGCGTCTCGTGGCGCTCGCGCTGGGCGGCGGGCATCGCCATGCCGTCGGCGATCTCGCCCATCATCATCATCGTCAGGCAGTGCATGTTGAAGGTGAGCGCCGTCGAGGCGTTGCCCCGCGCGATCTGCTCCGCCACCAGGCAATAGGTTTCGTAATCGGCGCCGAGCCCGCCGTAACGCTCGGGCACGCAGAGGCCGAGAAGTCCTTCGGCGCGGAGATCGGCATAGTCGTCGAAGGGAAAGCTCGCATCGCGGTCGTGAGCGGCGGCGCGCGATGCGAAGCGCTCGCCGGCCAGGCGGCTCGCAAGGTCGATCAGCTCGCGCTGCCGGGGGGAAGGCTGGAGATTCATCGCATGGCTCGCTGCGCTGACCACGTTTGCGCCAGTAAGCCACCCCACGCAACCCGACTTCAAGCCCGGCGGGTCTCCGTGCCGTTGTGCAACAGCCGCGTTCCCAGGGATCCCCGAACGCGTTAGCCTGCCGCGGCAAACCGGCGACCGTCGTCGTCCCGGCGAGGAGGCAAGGATGCCATTCATCGCGGCGAATGGCCTGACCGAGGCCGGCACCAGCAAAACCGTCACGGCCGGCGGCATGACCGTCCATTACCACGATCTGGGCGCCGGGGAGCCGGTGCTGTTCCTCCACTCTTACGGGCCGGGCACCACCGCGTGGATCACCTTTCACAAGGTTGTCGGCGCGCTGTCGCAGCATTACCGCTGCATTCTCATGGATATGCCGAACTTCTCGAAGACCGGCCCGATCGTCTATCGCGAAGGCGTGCACTCGCTGCAGGCGCGGACCGCTGTGGCTCTGCTCGACGCGCTCGGCATCGACAAGGCGCGCTGGGTCGGCAACTCGCAGGGTGGGCAGTCGGCAATGGTCGCGGCCATCAACCATCCCGACCGCGTCACGCGGTTTGTCATGGGCGGATCGCATATCGGCACCGGCGGCGACCGCTATCTGATGGCCAATCGCCCATCCGAAGGAGCCCACACGACGCTCCGCACGATCGCCGACCCCAGCCGCGAAAACATCCGCCTCTACCTGCGCACGCATATCGACGACGAGAGCCTGGTGAGCGACGAGCTGGTGGACTACATCCACCATGCGCATACCTGGTCGCCCGAGTTCATGGCTGCGCGGGCGCAATCGGAGAGCCTGCCGCACGACTACACGCCTGGTCTTGCCGGCATCAAGGCGCCGGTTCTGCTGATTCACGGGCGCTATGACCGGATGGTGCCCTTCGAGGTCTCGATCGCGATCCTCAACCACATCGCCGATTCACGGCTCGTGCTGCTCAACAATTGCGGCCACTGGCCGCCTTTCGAGAAGCCGGAAGAATGGATCGCCCAGGTCCTTGCCTTCCTGCGCGGCTATTGAGCGCGACGGCTAGAGGAAGACGCTGAGGTTCTTGTCGAGGAGGACGTTGGCGTCGAGGACGATCGTGCGGCGCGCGATCTTCCATGCGCCATCAACCTGGCGCAGCACATCCTCGCGGCAACCGGAAAGGAGCTGGTGATCGGTTTCCAGGTGCGAGCGGTACACCAGAAACGCGGTTCTCGCCGCGACCTCGCCATTTTCTGACGGCTTCGCTTCGAGATTACCGATCAGGTGACGGGTCCGCGACGGCGGGTCTTCGGCCCAGGCCATGTTGGTCGCGAGGCGCGCCACGCGCATTTCGAGATAGCGTTTGTCCTCTTCGAGGATCGCGAGATCGCCGAGCGAGGTCACCTCGCGATGCAATTCCCGGCGCAACACATTCTTCCGACGCGGCATGAAATAGAGCAGGTCGTCGGTGAAGAGGGCGAGCCAGTCGTCGAACTTGCGTTCGTCGAGCAGCCACGCCTCGCGGATGTAGAATTGCATCAGCTCGAACCACAAAGCCTGTGGTGTACCTTTCGTCTTCATTGGCCGGCCGCGCTAGCCGTGCATCGTCGCGGTGCCGTCGAAGCGGGCGTTGAGCGGGTCGAGCGGGATGTCGGCCCAGCTTTCCGCGTTCATGAACTCTTCCCAGCGCCGGTAAAAAAGCCGCTGGTTGTTTTCCGAGATGTAGCGCTCGGAGAGCAACCCCGGATAATCCGGGTGAGGCCCGGCATGACCCAGCCCCATCGACATATCCTGCGGGTGCCGGCGCCGCAGACGACTTGTGCTCGCCTCCGTGACCTGTCGCCAGTTGTCGACATCGTCCTGCTCGAAGAGGCCCGCGGCGCCGTTGTTCGCCTGGCTGCCGATGCGGATGATACGCTTCAATTCCTCCGGAGCGTCCCGCTCCACCAGGACGAAATGCCAGAACTCGGTCTTGAGTGGGCCTCGCGGCAGGGCCAGCCGCAGCCCGAGTACACCGTTCGGGAAGATCGAATGATTGGCGAGCTGCACGCGGCGCGCGCGGAGCGTGCCGAGCCGCCGCTCAATTTCCGGCATGGTCGCGTCGTGGTATTCCTGGAACAGCCGCATCACGTCTTTCGAGACACCATGCACGTAGCGCGGGGCGTTGTCGTCGGCGTCGCGGAAGGTGATTGAGTGCCCGTTGACAAAGGCGTGCCGGTTGGGGCTCGCGAACTGGTCCTCGTGCGACAAAGGCGGGCGGCCGAGAAAGCGGGTCTGGACGCGGGCGCTGGAAAGATGGCTGGTCGGGACGTGATAATTGTCCGAGCAATTGTCGACCAGCGTCTTCCAATTGACCGGCTCCAGCCACTTCATCGGGCCGAGCGCCTGCATCCCGCAATCCCGCCGATTGAACACGGTGTCGAGATACCAGCGCGCATCGCCCAGGTACGCTTCAAGGCTCGGGGCATCCTTGGCCCAGGTCGCGAAGACGATGCCGGCGTACGTCTCCAGGCGCGCCTCGATCAGACCGAGGGACGGCTTGTCGAGCGCATCGTAATAAGCTTCGCTCTCACCGGGCACGTGTTCGAGCGCACCGTCGTTGCCGTAGGTCCAGCCGTGATAGGTGCACATAAAGCGCTTGGCGTTGCCGTCATCGCAGCGCACGACCCGGTTGCCGCGGTGGCGACACATGTTCAGCAAGGCATGCAACCGCCCCTGTCCGTCGCGGGTCAGGATGACCGGGTCCTCGCCCATGTAGGTGTGGAAGAAATCGTCGTGATTCGGGACCAGGCTCTCGTGCCCGATCATCAGCCAGGCACGCCCAAAAATCCGCTCCATCTCGTCGTCGTAGACCGATTGCTCGCTGAAGATGCGACGGTCGATCTTGCCGGTGGCGGCGTCGATGATGGCGTATTTCGGAATCGCGGCCATACCTGGGTTCTCCCTATGGCTTTTCATCATAGCAAGAGCCGGCGGGATCATTATCGCGGTTTCCGAGGATATACTGGCCTAGGATTATCGGGGCGGACATGCATCCGCCAGGTCTTTGTGTGGGTGAGCGTCGCGGGAATCGGCACACCGGCGGCGCGATCGGGCGGCGGCGCGGCTTTCGAGCCGTTGGTCAGCGTCGTGATCCCCGTCTACAACCGCGCGCATCTGGCCGCCCGCGCCATCTCATCTGTCCTGGCCCAAAGCTATCGGCGCGGCGCGGCGGCAGCCCGCAACACCGGCGTCGCGGCCGCGGAGGGCGAGTTCGTCGTGGCGTTCCTTGATTCGGACGATACCTGGTACCCCGAGAATCTGGCCGTTTAGGTAACAGCGATGCGCGACCATCCCCCGAGGTCGCGGGCCATGTCTGCGCTTACGACTGCATCAAGTCCGGATATAGCCCACGTCAGATCGCGCCCAATTGGATCACCCAGCCGTTTCAGCGCGCGGTGTTGTTCGGCTGCACCGGTGGTCCTGGAAGCGCGCTCCTTTGCCGTCGCGCCGCGCGCGGTCTTTACCGAAATCGGGCCGCTCAACGAACAGCAAGGTGGCGCTTTCTACCGGCGTCTCGGGGAGTACGTCGCAGGCGACCAGGTGGCCACCAAAGCGCTTGGAAACGTCGATTGCGCCCGGCGACGTTGATCGCGTCTGGGTGATCATTATCTCGGTAGAGACTGATCTTTTCCGGCACTGGATAGGAACCAAAAGTCGGCATGCTTTCCAATTTTGATTAAGAACAAGATCAAGAATATGAGTGTCATGATGCTGACAAGCATGTAGCTCATAAGGGTGCCAATCGCCAGCTGGCTCGGAGCAAGCATGGGGTCAATCGAAGCGCATGCGAGGATCAGAATGGCCACGATGACTAGATGCCACGCTTCGTTCCAATGCTCCGCGATGCCCCCGGTAATAAAGTACGCCAGGCACGACATTACGAGCAGCACAATTGGCAACATCAAATGCGGCCATGCGAATGCATCCTTTGCGGTGAATAATAGAAGCTGCTGATCTATTTTCTGCTGCATTCCCCGAAAAATTATCCGGGGATGTTGCCACACAACCCGAAATACGATCCTTCTGGCCAAGGCGTCGTAATCACCTGCGGTGCCGTTGTACACAAAATATCCATTGTCGCAATCGTAATTATTTGGATTCTTAATCTCATGGATCTTTATGTAAAAATTCACTGCCGCACAAGCCATCTCATCCGAATAAGCATATTTGTTATATAAACTCGAATCCAGGCCTGTAAATTCGCTAAATAGCTGCTGGCTAGGATTGAGAAGTCCGTTTAGTACGTCGTCCCAAACCGGATGATGTCCAAGGTCGTGCTCATAGGAAGTGCCCGCAACGCTGATCTCGCGCTGCTGAAAAACAAATAGCGCGAGAATCAGGGCGGCGGTGGGCCAGAGCTGAACGCCCAGGGTAAGCCATCCTGGTCTCCCCTTGTTTCGGCCGTTTCGCAAGAGCGCGCAGAAAAACGCAACGGGCGTTATCGCGGCCACCACTCCAACTTCCCATACAGCTTCGAACCGAGACATGGTAACAAAGGCAAGCAATACTGCCTGAAAACTCGTCATCGCGATTGAACGAACCCCGATTTTCGTTGGCTTTACAAGCCGTGCCACAAGGTGCAGCGTTGGAAGCAATGCCAATCCGGTAAATGTCCTGCTGTTCGCGATAGATGCGATCGGAGGCCCCCATATAACGCAATAAGTCATTATGAAGAGGTGAATTGCTAGGTATTCCGCAAGAATAAATAGCATGAATCGCGAATAAATAAACTCCATGACGAATGCGATAACAGAAACTGAAAGCAAAAGAAAATAAAAGTCAAACAGCGACGAAACCCTCGGGCCGAACAAACGAAAGCTCAGGGCGAAATAGTCTGCACAGCCAAGGTCGTTGCCCCTAATTTCCTGAGCAGGCTTGGACGGATCGAGCGGCATTGCCAACGCTTGTTGAATAGTCTGGTCGATGCCGGCCGTATCGCGAAAAAGCGCTGTGCGGCGTGTTGCATCCTGATCGGCGGCAGTGTCATTGTCGGTATGCGATGTAAAACCCCTTCGCGACTAACAGATCGTCGATCGAGCCATAGGCCCGATAGCCGAAAAGTGGGGGATCTCGATAGATAGATAGCGCAACCGCGAGCGTCTGACGCAAGCGATACATAGGATAAAAAAGAGTCTGCCGCTGTCCCGTGCCGACGCCGACCGCAAAGTTCAATAAGAACGCTACGGCAATCATAATAAGCAGCAATGCCGGCGTGCGGCGAATACGCCAAATAACATGCGACCATTCAAAAGATCGCATCGCGACGCGCTATCGCTGCCGGTTGTAGAACTGTTGTCCCACATTTTTTGCCCGGTCTACACCGAAAGAACGGGTCATCGGAGAGAACCTACTAATGCTGGAGATCGCTTCGTGGTGGCAGTAGACCGTTGCTGAGGCATTGCTGCATCTCCTGGTCCCGCCTTGCATTGTCCTCCGGCGTATGATCCGGAAATTTTTTTAAAGCCACGGCGGCGCATTTGTCTGAGGCCGCCCATTTGTTCATCATCTGCTGGCCGTAGGCGGTATAGGCGACGGCCTCAAGCGGCAAAAGTAGAACAGCGAGCGCTGCAAGGAGCATGACTAGGCGCATGTCTAATCCGTTCTGAAGCAAATTCTCCTAACGGCGAGCGCAGGTAATTGCCAGCGAGGACGGCCTTTTGCGAGGCTACGTTGCTTGCCCGGGCAATCGGTAGAGGCTCGCGTGCCCGTTGTGCCGCTCCGCCCAGTGCCATCTAAATATGACACCTCACATTTCCCCCGACGATCTTTTTGAGGGCGCCCCTGGATGTATGGCTTCCCATAGCCAACCGGAAAGCTCAAGGGCCTGCAATCCTAGCCAAGCTCGATCTCGATCGTCATGCTCGCGCAACGGCTCGGTAGCCGTTGCGGTGGTCGCCGTGCATCGCTCCGCGTTGCTAGGTAAGCAAGCGGCGCGCAGAGAGCGAGGGTAAGCCCCAAGGTTATCAGCCTCCAGGGGGTCGGGGCCTTATTCAGCGTGCGCTCAAACAGGCGGGCGGCGTGAACGCCAAACCAGGAACCGGAAAAGCTGATGCGCGAGCATCCAAACAGCGGAAACGCGACGCGGGCGAACTTAAAGGTGCATGCATCTAGCGAGAGTTCGGCGCTGTTCTGATGGAAAACGACGATCCGGGCTCGCTCGGTGAGAAGCGGGCGAACATTGTCAAGCAGACTACGCAACTTAAGCAAATCGTCCATCGACAGGTCGCAGACGCAAAGCCCGAACTTGCGCTCCTCGCCGATCATTTCGCGGTACTGATGAGCGCTCGCCATGCGCGGGGTTATAGTTAGCTTTCGCGCTTCGAGATCCCGCACCAAAATGGAGCTAAGCGTCCCGCGGGACGAAATGAGCAGAATGTCGCTTACCTCGCCCGCCGCGATAATCGCTGTCCGCGCGGGCCTCAGCATGGCGTGGTAGGGGTGCAGCACCGTCGTTCGCGGCATCTGCCCGAACACCCGGTAGTACCAGGCCGCCAACCGGCCGCTCCTGGAAATTCTTTCTGTCTGTATAGACCGCCCAGCGACCTGTATAGACCGCCCAGCGACGGAAATTCCGGCTGACGGTTCTGCCCTGGTAGCGTTGCCCTCCCGAGGTTTCCCGGCAGCGTCGGCACAGCGATCGTTCACCGCCCGTTCTAGTTCCGCAGTAAGCTCGGCGCGTCGAAGCTCAAGTGCAGCGAGTTCATCCATCACGCCGCGCGCTTCGCGTTCTATGGCGTCCCCTTGCGCCGCAGCCGCGTCCTCGACCGCGTGTCGCCGCTTGCGATATTCGAGATCCAACTCCGCAAACTGCAACTCGGCCCGACGGCGATGCGATGCCGCTTGCGCCTGGATCTCATCCCGGGTAGCGCTCGCTTCACGAATGCGCGAGTTGAGCCGCGCGATTTCGCGATGACGAGCCGCCGCCTCCGGATCTTGACGCAGCAATTCCGCAAGAGCCTGTTCACGCATCTCCCGCCGTTCGTAGCGTGCGGCTTGGTTGGCGAGAAACTGTGGGAAAACCGGCGCCCAGAATGGATGGTTGCGGTAGCTGATGGGCGGCGATAATCGCGCATAAACCTGGTCGACGAACTCGCCGAGCGCCGCTTTCCCGTCCTCCAGGCTCGCAGGCAGATCGCCCGAATGCAGGACCAATGTATGCCGGCCGTAATCATGATGATCTTTAGTAGTGAAAGACGACAGATCGGCGGCGATCTCTTCAACGTCCGGCCAGCCGAGGTGCAGCAAGTCGGCGAACGTACCTTCGGTGCGCAGTTCGGCCATCAGGAAGTCGTCGGAATCGCCGAGCACGCAAGGCGTTGCTGTCGGGCAATACTCCGAGATCACGCCGTAATCCCAAAAAGTCGGCATTTCGGTCAACATCCGCTCGGGGCGCATATAGATGACAGCAATCGGAAGTTGCCGGCCGACCAGGGTCCGGTCGTCGACAAACCAGTAAAACTGATCATACCGGTGGATGCGAAAGAGCTGCTGATTGACCGTCTTTGCCCGTATCGTGTTGTGCCGGTGGGCGATGATCATCGCCGCCATCTCGCGATGCGGCACAGCCAGCGTGTGCTCCGCCGGATCGTAGCGGGCGCGCAGCTGGTCGACCGTATCTTCCTGGACCATGCAGTAGCTCGGCGAGACCACGAGCCGCTCACCGCGCAAGATCATCTCTGCGAGCTTGGCGTAGGAGCCATCGGCAACGATGAAGTCAGCGTTGAGAAAAACGAGGTGCGCTCCGACCATGTCAGGGCCGAGATCGATAAAACCGCGCACCAGCGCGTAGGTTAGCGTGATGCCGTACCAGTTCGACAACAAATCGTCGACGGGGACGAGGCGCACATCGCAATAGCGCAACATCTGATGGATCACTGGTGCGCGAGCGATCAGATCGAACAGCCGCGCTTCGGTGACAATGATCAGCTCGCTATCGAAATGCCGCACGAAAGCCGGGATGTTGCCGGGTGCGAGCAGCGCTGGGATCGTCAGGGAGAGAAGATCGGCGATATAGCGATCGCCCCACGCCATCGTGATGATGCGCGCTGCCTCTCGGGTCTCGGCACGCGGCGCCAAGCCGCTCGAGACATCGGCTTGACGGCGCCGAAAAAGCCTTAGCGCGCCCGCCGGCAGGCTGATCTCCTCGATCGCCGAGATATACTCTTCGATGCTCATCGCTCCCCCATGCAAACCGTCGAACTCATATCCTGCACGAGGCAATTTGGAGGACGCGGCGCAGGAATCGGCAGTATCGGCATGTCTCGATGGGTTCTATCGCGGCGAGGCCGGGTGAACTAATGTGCGTCTCGATCCAGAGAGCTGATCGGCTAGTGATATCGCCTCCCCGCCGGAAAACCAAGCCATCGCCGTGATTGTCCTATCGAAGAAAATCGCATTGCGTCTGCTCGATAGCGTCGGCTACCGCCTGCTCAAGAAGACGGAATACGAGGCACTTGTGGCCGGCGCCCAACCGGCGCCATCGCTGTGCATCCCGGAGACAGCAGGGTTGTCCGCGGATCGCACGGCGATGCTCCGATCGGCGATGCGCTACCTGAACGATACAAAGATACAAGGCGCTATGTGGCGACCGCCGCGTATTTTGGCATACCGCCAGGATACTCCCTTCAGCAGTTGGCCATCGCGGAGGCACAACGCAGCCTCGTTGAGCCAGCTGCGGGGATTTTCGAGGGGGCCTGCACTGACACAATTCGCGATCGCTACGACGATTGCCACCTCGACGAGTCGGGGCTCCGCAAGCAGGCAGCAGCCTGGGTCGAGGTGCTCACGGCTCGGTAAAGATCAAGACCCCGGCTTGACCGCAACTCGGCAGCTGTAGTCGATGCGGTGCATAAGCAAGCGCTCGCCGGTTTTGGCAAGATATTCGTCCACCGCTTGGCGCTGCCCTTTGTAATGGCCGTAATCGTCGAGGATGAGGATGCCACCCGGCGACAGCCGCGGATAGAGGTGCGTGA